>Ga0308164_10000182_pt1 | contig 157553 bp, 123 predicted proteins | sample PhyTR2_FD_201031 | JGI IMG/M metagenome (GOLD analysis project Ga0308164, IMG submission 201031) | Phyllosphere microbial communities from UC Gill Tract Community Farm, Albany, California, United States - DLSLT.R2 | ecosystem: Host-associated > Plants > Phyllosphere > Unclassified | place...
CGCCGATCGATCCCAGTTCATTGACGCGCTGGCGCAAGCGCATCGGCGAAGCCGGTCTGGAGTGGATGCTGACGCAAACGATCAAGGCGGCCGAGTCGGCGCGGGTGGTCAAGCCGCAGAGCTTCAATAAAGTGATTGTCGTCAGTACCGTGCAGGAGAAGGCCATCGCCCATTCTACCGACAGCAAATTGCTGGAGAGAGCCAGGCAGCACCTGTTCAAGTTGGCCGCCGACGCCGGGCTGGCGCTGCGCCAGAACTACAACCGCGAGGCGCCAAGGCTGGCCGTGCAAGTGGGCAGCTACGCGCACACCAAACAATACAAGCGCATGCGCTCCAGCCTGAAGAAGCTCAAGACCGTGGTCGGCCGTGTCTGGCGCGACGTAGGGCGCCAGCTCGACAAGATGCCGACTACCTTACGGGACAGGGCGTCGGACCTGTTGGCCTAGGCCAAGCGCCTGCTGACGCAGAAACCGCGCGACAAAAACAAGCTCTACAGTCTGCACGCGCCCGAGGCCGAGTGCATCGCCAAGGGCAAGACATGGCAACCTTACGAATTCGGCGTGAAGGTGTCGACCGCCACCACGCACAAGGAAGGCTTGGTGGTGGGCATGCGCAGCATGCCCGGCAATCCTTACGACGGCCACACTTTGTACGAAACGCTGGAGCAGGTGGCGATCCTCACCGAACAGCAGCCCAAGGAAGTGTTTGTGGACCTGGGCTATCGCGGCGCCGAGGTGCAAGCCAGCACCAAGGTTTATCACCACAAGCTAAAACGCGACATCACTGTGCGTCTGCGGCGCGACATCCGGCGCCGCAGCGCCATCGAGCCGGCGATCGGGCACATGAAAAACGACGGCAGGCTGCGACGTAATTGGCTCAAGGGCGCCGATGGCGATGCCTTCAACGCACTGCTGTGCGGCTGCTGCCACAACCTGCGCCTGATCCTGCGAAAGCTGCGGCTTTTCTTCGCCTTCATCGTCGCCTGGCTGGCATCGCTGCACCTCACATCGGGGTCATATACGGCGCCTGCGCGCTGATTTCATGACGTCATCGCCAGCCATCGGCGCCAGCCGAGTCTTTGTCTGGAGTGATTTGAATTATTCAGGCCGGACTATTTCGTCGACGAGATCGACGCGGCCCCGGCCAGGGACGAGCTGTTCGAACTGGCGGGCGGCGAATCGCCGAGCACGTCTCCAAAAGGCTCGACAACGCCGCCTTCGGCATCGGTACCATTGCCGAGCACTGGATGGGCTGCCCGCTGCTGGACCAGGAGCACCAGGCGCTGGGCGCGATGGTGATCCAGAGCTACGACCGCCAGCATACGTTCAGCGGCGAAGACCAGGCCCTGTTCGCGCTGATCGCGGACTTCGTCTCGGCCGCGCTGCGCGGCTTGCAGAGCGTGGACCGGCTCGAACGCGCGGTGCAGGACCGCACCGCGCTGCTGGCGCACGAGGTGGCCGAACGGCGCCGCGCCGAAGACGAGATCCGCCACGCCAACGATGCGCTCGAAGAACAGAACGCCGCGCTGGAAAACGCCCTGACCTCGCTCAAGGACGCCCAGGGCGAGCTGGTACGGCAGGAAAAACTGGCGTCGCTGGGCCGGCTGGTGGCCGGCGTGGCACACGAAATCAATACCCCGCTGGGCATCTGCGTCACCGCCACCAGCCACCTGGTGGAAGAACTGAAGCTTACCCGCGCCGACATGGCGGCCGGCATCCTCGACGAAGACGGCTTGAACCAGTTCTTCGACATCGTCCACCAGTCGCTGCGCATCATGACCACCAACACCCAGCGGGCGGCGGCGCTGGTGCGCAGCTTCAAGCAGGTGGCGGTCGATCAATCGTCGGACGACATCCGCAGTTTTAACTTGCGCAAGTACCTCGACGAAGTACTGCTGTCGTTGCAGCCCAAGCTCAAGGGCAAGCCGGTCACGATCGACATCGATTGCGACGACAACATCAACATGGCCAGTTTTCCAGGCGCGGTGTCGCAGGTGCTCACCAACATGGTGGTCAACTCGCTGGTCCATGGTTTCGAGGAAGGGCAGCCGGGCCGCATCAAGATCACCGGCAAGGTCGACGGTGATTTCGTCAACTTCGAGTACAGCGACGACGGCGTGGGCATGGACACGTCCACCCTGGGCCAGCTGTTCGACCCGTTCTACACCACCAAGCGCGGCACCGGCGGCAGCGGCCTGGGCGCGCACATCCTGTTCAACCTAGTCACCGGTGCGCTGGGCGGCACCGTCAAGGTGGCCAGCGCCCCCGGCATGGGTCTGCACTACAAGCTGCGCTTCCCCAAGGTCAAACGAAAATAACTTGGGGGTTACTTGGCGGCCGCTTCGATCAGCTTGGCCACTTCTGCCGGATGCGAGGTCATCACGACGTGGGAGGCACCCTTGATGACGACCGTGTCTTTCGACTTGGCGCGCTTGGCCATGAAGTCTTGCGATGCTGGCGGGATGTTCTTGTCGCCAGTGCCGTAAATGAACCACGAAGGGATGTTCTTCCACGCCGGCGCTGGAGACGCTTCGTTGAGTGCGGCGTCGGTGATCGGGCGCTGGCCTGCGGCCATCAGCCTGGCCTTGGCGGCCGGCACGTCGGCGGCAAACTGGGCCGGGAATTTGTCCTGCTGGATGTACAGGTCCTTGCCGCCATCGGCCAGGGCCACCGGTGGCGCCAGGGTGGGGCCGAGGGTGCTGCCCGGGAATTTACCCGACAGGCCCACCGCCGTCTCGCCCGCTTCCGGCGCGAACGCGGCCACGTACACCAGCGCCTTGACGTTGGTCGCGCCGTTTGCGGCAGCGCTGATCACCGATCCGCCGTACGAGTGGCCTACCAACACCACGGAGCCGGGAATGCTCTTGAGCAACGACGCCACGTAAGCGCCGTCGCCCTTGACGCTGCGCAGCGGATTGGCCGCTGCCACCACGGTGTAGCCATCCTGCTCGAGCTTGGCGATCACGCCGTCCCAGCTTGACGAATCGGCAAACGCGCCATGCACCAGCACGACAGTGGGCTTGGCGCCGGCGGCGCTGGCGAGGGGAACAGCAAAGGCGGAAGCGGCGACCACTGCGGCCAGCGCAGCATGTTTGCCAAAACGGGTGAAGGATGACGTCATGTTAGCTCCTGGTATTGGGTGGCGCGACCCTTGCCGCGCCGTAAATTCGATACTAGCAGTGGAAATTGGCGTCGCTGGCAAAAAAAAGCCGCAACCGGTCTTCAAGCAGAGGAGACGACTGATCTTTCGGCCAGGATGTCGCCCCAAAAATGCTATCGTGCGGGTTGACCACTATTTTCGACAGCCCTGCGCTCCTGTTCGTATGCCTAACGTGCCTCCCTTCACCAGTTTCAATCCCGACCTGGGTTTTGCCGCCGGCGGCGGCGAGATGGGGGCGGTGGTGCGCGCGTTCGATTGGGCGGGTACGCCGCTCGGTCCCCTGGCAACCTGGCCGCAGTCGCTGCGCACCGCTGCCGGCATGATGCTGGCCGCGCGCCATCCGATGTACGTGGCCTGGGGCCCGCAACTGGCGCTGCTCTACAACGACAGTTACCGCGAGGTGCTGGGCGCCAAGGCCGACCATCCGCAGCAGGTGCTGGGGCAACCGTTCAACGTGGTCTGGGCCGAGGTGTGGGACCAGGTCGGGCCCATGCTGGCCGCCACCATGGCCGGTGAGTCGCTGTGGTACGAAGACCAGCCGTTTATACTTACCCGCAACGGCTTTGTCGAACAAATCTACGCCAGTTTTTCCACCAGCCCGATCCGCGACGAGTCGGGCGCGATTGCCGGCGTGCTGTGCGTGTGCAGCGAAACCACCGGCAAGGTGCGCCAGGTCGAGGAGCGCCTGCGCCTGCTCGACGAGATCGGCGAAGCCACGCGCCTGGCCGCCGAACCGGCCACCATCATGGAGCACAGCACCCGCCTGCTAGGCCAGTACCTGGGCGTTACCCGGGTGGCCTATGCCGACCTCGAACCCGATAACGACCGCTTCACCATCCGCCACGACTGGCGCGTGCCGGGCGCGATCAGCACGGTGGGCGTGTACTCGCTCGACCTGTTCGGCTCGCGCGCCACGTCCAACCTGCGGGTGGGGCGCACGCTCTTGATCAACGACGTGGACCGCGAGCTGGCGCACGGCGACGGTGTCGAAATGTTCAACCAGATCGGCATCCAGGCCATCATCTGCTGCCCGCTGGTCAAGCAGGGCAAGCTGGTGGCGATGATGGCCGTGCACCAGCAGCAACCGCGCACCTGGACCCGCGACGAGGTGGCGCTGGTCGAAGCCGTGGTGGACCGCTGCTGGGCCCACATCGAGCGGGTGCGCTCGACCGAGGCGCTGCGCGAGGCCGACCGCCGCAAGTCCGAATTCCTGGCCACGCTGGCCCACGAGCTGCGCAACCCGCTGGCGCCGATCCGCAATGCGCTCGAGCTGTTGCGCATCGGCGCCGAGCGGCCGGGCCTCAAGGAGCGCATGCTGGCCACCATGGAGCGCCAGGTCGGCCACATGGTCCATTTGATCGACGACCTGCTCGATATTGCCAGGATCAGCAGCGGCAAGGTGGTGCTGCAAAGCGCGCGCGTCTCGCTGCAGTCGGTGGCCGCCAGCGCGGTGGAAACCAGCCTGCCGCTGGTGGAAGCGGCCGGGCACGAACTGGCGCTCGACCTGCCGCGCGAGCTGGTCTGGCTCGACGGCGACGCCGTGCGCCTGAGCCAGGTGCTGAGCAACCTGCTGACCAATGCCGCCAAGTACACGCCGCAGCCGGGCCGCATCAACGTCACGGCCACCACCATCGACGGCATGGCGGTGATCGCGGTGACGGACACCGGCATCGGCATCGCGCCCGAGGCGTTAGAAAAGGTGTTCGAGATGTTTGCCCAGGCGCCGCACAGCATCGGCATTTCCAAGGGTGGCCTGGGCATCGGCCTGTGCCTGGTGCGCCACCTGGTCACGCTGCACGGCGGCAGCGTGACGGCGGCCAGCCCCGGCCCGGGCCTGGGCAGCACGTTTACCGTCCGCCTGCCGCTGGCGGCTGCCGTGGCCGGGCAGCCGCAGGACAACGAGCACCAGGCGCACACTGCACCCGCGTACCCGGCGCTGCGGGTGCTGGTTGCCGACGACAACGTCGATGCCGCCGATACCCTCGGCGACCTGCTCGAGGCGATGGGCTGCCAGGTACTGGTGACCTACGATGGCGAACAGGCGGTGAACGCGGCCACGGCGTTCAATCCCGACCTGGTGTTCCTCGATATTGGCATGCCGCGCCTGGACGGCTATGGCGCGGCCCGCGCGCTGCGGGCGCTGCCGGCATTGGCCGGCGTAAAACTGGTGGCGCTGACCGGCTGGGGCGCGCAAGACGACCGCGCCCGCACCGAGGCGGCGGGGTTCGACCACCACCTGCTCAAGCCGGCTTCGCCGGACCAGGTAGCGGTTGTGCTGGCCAGTGCCACGCCAGCCAGCCGTTAATGCTTACTTGCTTACCTTGGTGATTTCCACTTCCCAATCGACGCCCGAGTCGATCTTGTGCTTGGCCGCATAATTGCCCTGGCTGATCGCCACTGCCACGTCCAGCAAGCTGTTCAGATAAACCAGCGGCTTGCCCTTTTCCACACCGCCAAACGTGTGCTCGAACGGCGCCACCACCTTGTTGATCAGCTTGCCCTTGTGCAGGATGCGCACCTGCACCTTGTCGTGCAGGCCGATGTTCAGTTCGTCGAACAGCGATTTCGGAATATTGGTCCAGACGTTGCCGTACTTGACGTCCAGCACCGGGATGATGCCCTTGATCACGTCGCCATTGCGAACTGCCTTCTGGTACGGAATCTTGACCACCGATTCGCTCGGCAGCACCGGGCCCACCTGCTCGAAGGTGATCGCGCCCGACGCCAGGCGCGCGCCCACGTACGCGTACACATCGCGGCCGTGGAAGGTGTACGACTCGCTTGATCCTGCCAGGCGGTTGACCTTTTCATCGATCTCGCGCAATTCGGCCACGCCGTCGCGCTCGGCGATCAGGGTGAACAGGCCGTTGTCGGGGCCGACGAAATAACGGCCCTCGCGGGTCTTGAGCACCACCGATTTGCGCTGCGTGCCCACGCCCGGATCGATCACGTTGACGAACACGCTGCCGGTCGGCCAGTAGTTGGCGGTCTGGTACAGGCGGTAGGCGCCGAGCCAGATGTCGTAGTCGGGAATATTGTGGGTCAGGTCCGAGACCGACAGGTTCGGATCGACGCCGAAAGCCACGCCGCGCATGGCCGAGACGGCGCCGTCGGACGTGCCGAAGTCGGTCATCAGCACCAGCGCGTGCTTGTTGGCGGACGCGTCGGCTGCGTGGGACAGCGCCGGGCCGGCCAGCGCCGCCGCCAGGCATAAGGAGATCAACAGTTTGGACGGTTTCATGGTTTCTTTCTAGAAGGTGTAGCGTACGCGGCCATAAAAATATGCGCCGTTCAGCCCGATCGGATTGATGAAATTGTACGGCAGCGCGCCGCCATAGCTGGCGTTATTGGTCTGACGCACGCGGTCCGGGTAGCGGTCGAAGATGTTGTTGCCGCCGGCCGCCAAAGTCAGCTGCCTGGTCAGCTTGTATTGCGCTTCGAGGTCCACCGACCACACGGCGCCGAAGCGCTGGGCGTGCACGCCGTCGATCAATTCGGCCTCGTCGTCATACGAAAAATCCTTCAGCGCGCCGAAGCGGGTGGCGCGGGCCTGCCAGCCCCATTGCGCCGCCTGCCAGTCGGCGCTCAACACCAGCTTGGTCTTGGGCGAGGCGTTGCGGATGCGGAACAGGTTGTTCTCGGTCAGCAGCGTCAGGTCGGAATCGATTTGCGCCAGCGCGGCCGAACGCTGATACACGTTGTCGATACGCGTCTTGTTCAGGTTGAGCGCAGCGTTCAGGTCCAGCTTGCCGCCTGCGAACGGCAGGTCGTGGTTGACCACCACGTCCAGCCCGGTGGTGGTGGTGTCGAGCAGGTTGGCCAGGTAGGCCACCGACTCGATGTCGGTGCGGCCGATGGATGCCAGGTAGGCGGTGGCAGCATCGCTTTGCAGATCGCTGGTGCGGGTGATGCGGTCGCGCAGCTTGATGCGGTAGGCATCGACGGTGACGCTTGTATTGCGCTGCGGTTTCCAGGCGGCGCCCAGCGACAGGTTGGTCGATTTTTCGGGTTTCAGGTTTTGCGCGCCGAACGCGCGCGCCAGGCTGTCGGACGCCGGCAGCAGCGACGCCGTCTGCAGGCCGGTGCCGTCGCTGTTGAAGTTCAGCGTGGAAAAGCGGAAGCCGGTTTGCACCAGTGCCGGCGCGCGGAAGCTGTTCGACAGCGAGCCGCGCAACAGGAAACCGTCGGTCACCTTGTAGCGCGCCGACAGCTTGCCAGTGCTGGCGTTGCCGAAGTCGCTGTAGTCGGAATAGCGCGCCGCCGCGCCCAGCAGCAGGCGCGCCGTCAGCTCGCTCTCGACATCGAGATACACCGAGCGCACCGAGCGGCGGCCATCGAACGTGTCCTGCGGCCGCAGTCCGGGGCCCGCCTGCGCGCCCGGCGGTGCATCGGGGACCGGGCCGGCAGCATAGGAAGCAGGATCACCGGGGGAACTGGTATAGGTCTCGCGGATGTATTCGGCGCCCAGCGCCAGGTTGACCGGCGCGCCGAGGCCGAGATCGAGCTCGCGCGTGACATCGGCATTGACGGCATCCTGGTCGAAGTCGAACGTGGACAGGTGGAAGCTGGTCGGGCTGGCCGCGCCCAGCGACGCGTTGGCCGAATTGGCGAGATCGTAGCGGAACTTGTTGCCGCCGTGGCGAGCGCTGACGTCCCAGTTCCAGGCGCCCTGGGTGATGCGCAGGCCGGCCACCACGCTGACATCGGTGGCATCGCCCCGGGTGGTCGGGCGGTAGCCGTTCGGGTACAGCGCCGGCACATTGGACGGGTCGCCCGGATAACGGAAGTAGGCGCTGCCGTCCGACTTGCGCTTGTTGACGGTAGCGAACGAGTACGCATCGACGCCGTCGGCAATCGGCACCAGCGTGTTGTAGAACGCGTAGTGGTTGCGCTGCTGCGAGTCGCCGGACTTGAACACGACCTTGCCGTCGAGCGCCAGGTCGGCTGGCGTGGAATTCCACGAGGTCCAGCCGGCATCGCTGGCGCCGGCGCGGTTGGTCGGGTTGCGGTCGCGGCTTTCCAGGCCGAAGCGGAAGTAGCCCACGTCGCCCACCGGCACGCCGTAGTCGGCGTTGACGATGGTGGTCTGGCCGTCGGTCTTGCGGTCGTCGGTCGGTTTGAAGTCGGTGTGGTTGGCGCCATAGCTGACCGAGGCCGAGCCGCCGGTGCGCGCCTTTTTCAGCACGATGTTGATCACGCCGGCCACGGCGTCGCTGCCGTACTGGGCGCCGGCGCCGTCGCGCAGGATTTCGATGTGGTCGATCGCGCCGGGCGGAATCGCGTTGACATCGACCGGCACGATGCCGGCAAAGCTGCTTTCGGTGTCGAGCACGGCACTGGCGTGGCGGCGTTTGCCGTTGATGAGCACCAGCACCTGGTCGGGCGCCAGGCCGCGCAACTGGATGCCGTGCACCGAGTCGGCCGCGCCGCTCGATTCGATGCGCGGGAAGTTAATCGACGGCGACAGGTTTTGCAGGGCCGCGCCGAGGTCGCCGCCAGCCAGCGCATTGTCCACCTCGCGCGCACCGAAGCGGTCGATCGGCACGGCGGAATCGAACACGGTGCGGTTGCGCGCGCGCGAACCGACCACTGTGACCTGGTCGATGGCGGCAACGCCGGCTTCAGTGTCGGCGGCGGTTTGTGCCTGCGCGGCAGGCAGCGCGGCCAGCAGCAGGGCGCAGGCCAGCACGCTGCGGCGCAGCGGAAAATTCGGGAGGACGTGGTGGGACATGGTGACTTCCTTGCATGATCTGAACCACAATCTTACTTGCAAGGAATTGTGTCACCAACAACCGATTGTCTATAAGCTTAGAGTTTAATCCGGGAAGCGTTCGTTGATGGCCAGTGCCTGATCCATATTGGCAACCAGTAAGTCCACGTAATGCGGATCGAGGTGATGACCGGCCACATCGCGCAAGTGTTGCACCACTTGCGCCACCGGCCACGCATCCTTGTAGCAGCGCTTGTGCATCAGTGCGTCGAACACGTCGGCCACGGCGACGATGCGCGCGTACAGGTGAATGTTCTCGCCCTTGAGGCCTTGCGGGTAGCCGCTGCCGTCGTATTTTTCGTGGTGCTGGTGGGCGATCACGGCGGCCGCTTTGAGGATCGGCCGCTGCGAGCCGTCCAGGATCGACAGGCCGATGGTCGGGTGCTGCTTCATGATTTCCCACTCGGCCGGATCGAGCTTGCCTGGTTTCAGCAGCACCGAGTCCGGCGTGGCGATCTTGCCGATGTCGTGCATCGGCGCAGCGTGGCGCAGCACGGCTGTTTCGTCGTCGGGCAGGCCGGCGGCGGTGGCCAGCAGGTGGCATACCTCGGCCATGCGGCGCACGTGGTTGCCGGCCTCGTGCGAGCGCGATTCCACCACGTCGCCCAGGCGCAGGATCAGCTCGGCCTGGGTGTCGGTGATTTCCTGGGTCAGCAGGATATTGTCGAAGGCGATCGCTACGCCGGAACAGAACACTTCCAGCAGCTTGGTGTCGATCTCGGAAATTTCGTCCACGCCCTTGAGGATCAACAGCGACGCCTTGCCGCTGCTGTTGGGGAAGTAGCCGATATAGGTATCGCCTTCCACCCGCGAGATCTTGTTGCTCTTGGCAACGTCGATCTGGGCCAGCACTGCCGGACTGAGCAGGGTGCCATCCTCGTCGCCGATCCTGGCCAGGATTTCGTAATCGTTGACGTCGCCGATGGCGGTGGCTGCGCGCAGGCGCAGCAGCATGCTGTGCTCGAGCCGCAGCAAGGCCACCACCTGCTGCAGCAGGCCGTTGGCGAAATCTTTGAGATTGCGCTGCTGGAAAATATGGGCCGAGGCGGCAATCACGCGCTCGAGGCCTTCGCGGTAGTTCAGTTGCTGCACGCGCGCTTCTTCCACCTTCATGATGTCGCGGTAGGCGCGCAGCGCGGCAAACGTCGTGGTAAACAGTTTAGTACGATCGAGCTCGGTCTTTTCCTTGTAGTCGTTGATGTCGTAGTTGACGATCACGCGCTCCTCGGGGGCCTGGCCCGGCTGGCCGGTACGCAGCACGATGCGGGTAAACTGGTTGTCCAGGTCTTCGCGCATCCAGCGCGCCACTTCCAGGCCGCTGTCCTCTTTCTCCATTACCACGTCCAGGAACACCAGCGCGATATCGGTCTCGCGCGTCAGCACTTCCTTGGCTTCGGCGCCGCTGTACGCATGCAAAAATGTCAGCGCACGGCCATCGAGGCGGAAACGGGTCAGGGTCAGCTTGGTGATGTCGTGGATGTCGGGTTCATCATCGACCAACAAGACTTTCCATGGTGCTAACTTTGGCGATGCAGAGGACAAAAAAGACATGGGCGTTCCGCAAAAAGGTGGCGCATACAAGATTTCGATTGTAGTCCCACTCATTGCTATTAACAACAGGCAACAAAAGAACGCGTTAAAACGCGCAACACTTCTGTAACAAAAAAACCCGCCGGGCTTGCGCGCTGCGGGTAAAAGTACAACTGAAGAAGGGAAAGCGTTAGCCCAGCAGAGGGAAACCGGTCAGATATCCGACTGCCGCGCCATAGCGGTCGCGGTAGTTGGCGCGGATCAGCGGATCGAGCGTGGTGCGCACTTTACCGTGCAGCGAGCTCGACCAGTCACCAGCATGTTGGAAGTTACTCATGATGTAGGCGAAGCCATTCATGTCATCGACCGCGTGCAGGCCGGTCGATTCGGCGCCCGATGGCGTGGACAGCAGGCGCGTGAGCACCTTGGTATCGACGTTATACGCCCACAGGAAGTTGTTGACGTGGGTGCCGCTGTCTTCACCGACGAACAGCGTGCGCAGTTTTTCCGAGAACTTGATGTTGTCCGGGTTGGCGACTTTCTCGGCGTTGGCGGTGTTGCCCAGCGCATCCGGCGTAGCCAGGTCTTCGCTCAGCAGGCCTGGCACGGCAGCCATGTCCACCGGCACCCATTCGCTGTCGATGGCTGCGCCGCTGCTGTCTTTCTGCGCGCCCTTCATGTTCAGCGCATAGACGGCGCCGGCGCTCGGGCCCTTGATCGAAATGCCGCCCGAACCGTTGGTCATGGCCGAACCGATGGCCGCGATGGCCGAGTAGGCGATCTTGTCCTTGGCATTGACGGTCGTGCCTTCCATCTTGGTAAAGCCCATGCTGCCGCCAGCGAAGCCGGCGTAGCGGTGGGTTTCCAGGAAGGCGGCGGCCTTCTCCATGCCCGGCTTGATCTTGATCCAGTTGCTGCGGCCGTTGAAGGCGATCTTGGTGAACGAGGCGTCGCTTGGATCGGCGGTGCGCACGTCCATGATGTCGGCCGCTTTCAGGGTGTCGGCCAGGGCCTTGATTTCAGCGCTGGTGGCCTTGCCCAGCTTGATCCATTGCAGGGTGGCGGAACCGCCGTTATCGACCGACGTCTGCTGCCACTTGGCCACGTACAGGGTGCCGCTCGACAGGTCGCGCGCCTTGTCGGCCACGAACATGAACAGGCCGCCGTTGGTGGCGTCGTCGCCCATCAGCGCAGTGCGCTCGTCGGGCATTACTTGCACCAGCTCGTGCGAGATACGGCCCATGCAATAGTGCTTCTTGCAGCTGCCGGTACCGTCCGGGTTGACCGTGATTTCCGGCATGTGGCCGTAGTGGTAAGGGTTGGCTTTGGTGGCGTCGCCGTACAGGCTGCGCGAGAAGCCGGCGAACTGGGTGTCGGATGCGATGACGGTCGCGTCCGGCTCATACTCTTCGCTCGACAGGTGGGTGTTCCACGGCGAACGGCTGGCGCCGCAGGTGATCCACAGGCCGTTGGCCGGGCTGGTATCGACGTTATGGTACTTCACCAGCGTCAGCGCGCCGGTGGTCTTATCCTGGTCCAGCGTGAGCACGGCGATCGGCGACGGCAGCATGCCGTACATCGAGCTGCCGGCGAGGTTGCTGGTCGCGTATTCGAACTGCACCACTGCAAACACGGTATTGCCCTTGACGCCGGCCACGGTGGGCGCGTCGAGCTTGAGCAGCGAGGTGCCGTCCGGGCAGTCGGAGAAGAACTGGCGCGGCGTGGCGCCGCTGGTGTCCATGATCGGACGGTTGTTGATGTCGTAGTAGCCACCGGATAGCGTGGTGCCGCCGCTGCCGTTGGGCACCAGGGCGCCGGTGATGAAGAAGGTCTGGTAAGCCAGCGAATAGGCCTGGGTCTTGCCGTCCGAATAGGTGGCGTTCATGCCCGAACCGACCGCGGTGGTGGCCATCTTGGCGGGATCGGCCAGGGACGGCGCAGCCATGCCGGTGAAGGTGACGGACATCAGCTTGGTGGCGGGCGCGGCGCTGTCGTTGCCGCCACCACAGGCGGTCAGCAGCGCGGCGGTGGCGCCGCCGGCCAGCGGCAGCAGCGGCATGCCGGCAAACAGTTGGACAATGCGACGGCGGGACAGATCGGGCGATTCGGTCATAATCATTCCTGGAAATAAGCCATGTACTTGTGCCGGCGGCGGCGCGGCATCATCCGGGATGGTGGCGCATCCCGACGGGCGAGATGGTAGCTATCTGATATGACGTCACCATGACATGCGGCGACGATTGGTAACAAATCGCATCAATCGGCGCCGCGCGCCGGCAAACGGGCTATATTGTTTAAATTCGTGGATATTTATGAGGAGTGCGCCATGCGCCCGTTGATCAAATCTTCCCTGGCGGCCCTGGTCGTGCTGGCCGCAACCACCGGCGCGGCCTGGGCCCAGGTCAGCGTCAGCTATGTCAAGCCCGACGAGTTCATTGATGTGCCGCGCAGCCCGATCGATCGGGAGCGCATGCTCAAGGATTTCACCCAGTATTTTTCAACCTTCGACAAGAAGCTGCCGACCGGCCAGCAACTCAAGATCGAGGTGCTCGATATCGACCTTGCGGGGCGGCTGTGGCCGCGCCGCTCCGGTGGCGACGATATCCGCGTCATGAATGGCGGCGCCGACTGGCCGCACATGAAGCTGCGCTATACGCTGGAACAAAACGGCACGGTGCTGCGCAGCGGCGAGAGCGACCTGTCGAACATGATGTACCAGCAGCGCGCCACGCGGCTGTCCGACAGCGATCCGATGCGTTACGAAAAGCAGATGATCGACGACTGGTTTGAGAAAACCATCACTCCCAAAGTCGCCGCCAACTAGGCAGGTTCAAAAAGCCCGCAGCTTCGTTGCAGCGCCTTGCCGTGCCGGCGCACTGTCTTCGGCGCTGCGCCTCGCTGCGGACATTTTGAACCAGCCTAGGCAGCCGAACGGCTAGCCGTTTGGCTAGCCGATCCGGTTAACGCGCGGGAACTTGGCAGCAAACGTGGCCGGCATCGGCGCGACTTCGCCGGTGCGGTAATTGAAGAACACGAAGCCGTACTTGGCCATGGCCACCAGGGTCGAGTCGCGCGGGCGCGTGACGCGGAACGTGATGTCGCCGCCATAGCGGTTGAAGTCCATGACCCCCACCTCGAACAGCAAATGGTCGCGTGCATGCGCTTCCGCGCGGTACGCCGTTGCCAGGTCGGTGACGATGATGCCGGCGCCGCTGCTATCCATTTCCTGCACGCCGAATTCCGCCAGGAATTGCGCGCGCGCTTCCGAAATCATCGACACCATCGAATCGTTGCCCAGGTGATTGGCGGCATTGATGTCGGTGTGGCGCACGGTGAGCTGCGTCGAAAAATAGTACTGGTCGTCCGGAAAATCGAGTTTGAGGCGGGCCATGGCGGTCCTTACAGTTGTTCGCTCAGGAAGACCAGCGTGTGGCCGTGTGCTTCGGCAGCGGCGCGCTGGTTGTATGAATCGCGGTGGTTGCAGTTGAAGCCGTGTTCGGCGCCCTGGTACACGTGGATCTCGACTGACTCCACGCCCTCGAAGCGCTCGGCGATGGCTTTTACCGCCTCGTTCGGGATGTGGCTGTCGGCGCTGCCGAAGTGCATCAGCACCGGCACCTTGATCTCGTCCGCGCGGTCGAGGCCGTTCTGGATGCCGCCGCCGTAGTAGGCCACGGCGGTATCGACCAGGCCGTCGGCAGCGGTGCGGTACGACAGCAGGCCGCCCATGCAGTAGCCGATCGAGGCGATTTTCTGGCCGGCGGTACCCTCGTGGGCGCGCAGCGCCTTGACGGTGGCGGCGATGTCGGTCTGGGCCTTGTCGAAATCTAGCGAATTCATCAGTTCCACTGCGCGCTTCCAGCCGGCTTCGTCGTAGGTCAGCTCGATGCGGGCGCCATCGCGCCAGAACAGGTCGGGCGCAATCACCACGTAGCCGTCGGCGGCGTACTGGTCGGCCACATTACGGATGTGCTGGTTGACGCCGAAGATCTCTTGCAGCAATACGATGCCCGGACCCTTGCCGCCGCGCGGCAGCGACAGGTAGGCGCCGAACGTGCCGTCCTCGGTGGTGATATCGATCCATTGCGAATTCGTTTCCATGTTGCTCCTTGTACTGTGATCGGGAAAACAACCATCGTACCGTGTTTTTGCCCTTGTCGCCGTACACCTTTGGATATGGAGGAGTCTCAATAAATTTCGCGGGTATAGATCACCGGGCCGGAGCGATAAAGACCAAAGGTCAGCTTGCCGGTGGTGCTGGGCAGGTAGTAGATCCACTGGGGATCGACGGTCAATTCCACGGAACCGAGACCGTACTGGCCGGACGGCGGCGTCAGCCGGAACCCCGCCTTGCCGGACTGGAAAGCGGCCGTTCCGGGCGCGACCGGCTGCAGTTGCGCCGCCGTGGCGCACACGCTGGACAGGCCTTTCTGGCAGTTATTGAAGCGCAGGTAACCTGCCAGGCTCTTGGCTGGTGCGTTGTACATGGGATTGAACATGAAGCCGCGATTGGCGTCATAAAACTGGGCTTGCAGCGTGACCGGCATCGGTGACGTCGGCGAACCGTCGATATTGGGCACCACCAGCCGGCCCGAGACGGCGGTGATCGCTGTTTCCATGGAAGCACTGGCGTTGGCGCGCTGGGACGTGGCGCCGTCGGTATCGACCGCCCGCACGAAGAACCGGACCGGGTTGCTGCCGGTGGCTGCCGACGGCAGCGCCTTGAAGCGGAACATCGGCATGCTGATCGTGGATGGGACGTCGAAATTCGGGTGCTCCACTCTTCCGAGTCCTTTGAAGAAGGCGAACAACGGCGCGGTACCGGGAATGCTGCCGCCCATGGCGCCCACGTTGGTATCGACCAGGGTGGCCCCGCCCAGGGTGGCTGCGGCCGACAGGGTGATGGGCTTGGCCAGCGATCCCTGGTAATTGATGGTGAGGCCGTTGGCGCTGTTATAGGCCTTGACAATCACATAAAACGGCTGGTACGAGTAGATGAATACCGGGTCGCACGGCGACAGCAGCGGCGTGCTGTTGGAAGTCGCCTTGCACGGCATGGTCATGCCGGCGAGCTGACCAGGGGCCACCATCTCGCGCGTGCGCGAGCCGGTCAGCGTGGCAAAGATGGGCAGCGACGTATCGAAATGGTCGGGTATGAAGCGGCCGATCTTTTGCGTGCCGGCGGTCTTGAATTGATCGCCGGCCGCGCCGAGATAACCGACGCCGCTGTCCAGGCCCACGTCGAGGCGGATGATGCCGACGTCGCTGAAGCTCCAGGCGCCGGTACTGTCGGTCTTGCTGCTGGAGACGCCATCGGCGATCGCATTCATGGCGCCCGCCGTGATGTCGCCGGCGTTGCCGGCATCGGCAGGATTATCGACGGCCGGTACGGCGAGCTTCATGTTTTCGGCTGTCGTTTCCTTGCCAAAATTGGTGGTCACCTCGCCCTTGTTGTTGATGGCGCTGATCTTGACCGTAAACGTTTCGCCGGCTTTGGCGAAGATGGCGCTGTTAGCGTCCGGCACCGTGCCTGCGGCCACTTTTTTGCTGCTGGCGCTGGTGGCTTCGATGGTGAAGCGGGCCGGTGCGGCAATGAATTTACCGCTTCCCCGGGCCGTGTAGCCGGCGCTGCCGGCGTAGGCGGCATCCAGCGATACCTCGCCCACTTCCGGATAGGTCAGCGTGGTGTTGGCGATACCGGCGCTGTCGAATGCCAGCTGCAATTTGGTGGGGCTGTTGCCGCAAGTGAGACCGTTGCCGTTGACGCTCACCAGCGCGCCGGCCCTGGCCTTGCCTGACACCGGGTTGGCGAAGCCACAGGACAGGTTGATGCTCTCGGTCTTGCCGGCCACCAGCGGCACGCAGCTTTGCTTGTTGGCAGATGCCGCCAGCGCCTGGATGCGCACGTTGGCGGTGGTTGCAGCAATATGGTTATCGACGGTTACCTGCAGGCCGGTATCCTCGAACGACATCGCGCACTGGTTGCTGGCCGAGGTATTGGCGCTGTTGACGCACGTGGTGACGGTCGTGCCGGTGGCTGCCAGCGTGGCGACGCCGACCGTGGTTTGCTCCACCGTGGCGCTGCTGGTCTCGCCAGTGAACGTAAACGACTTGGCGCCCGGTTGCAGGGTCACGCTGCTGCTGCCCGTGAAGTGCGGCGCGGTGCAGGCCGCATTGGCGCATGCGGTCACCTTGACCGTCTGCGGCTGGCAGGTGAGGGCGCTGCCGGTGTGGGTGATCTGGAAGTGGTGGGCGCCGGCGGCGGGGGCGGCGGCGCAGGTGGGGTTGTAGTTGTACCAGGAGGGCCGCTCCACGCAACTGCATCCTGCTGCGCCCGGGCCGGTGCAGGTAATGACCTTGCTGACGGTCGCACCGCCATCGAGATAGATGTAATTGACGGCTGCATTGCCATTGATGGTGGCGTTACTGGACTTGGTGGTGACCCTTGCTGCCACCAGGTCGCCATTGATGGTCGTGCCGGACTCCATCAAAAAGTCGCCCTTCAGCGTGACATTGCCATTGACCTTGGCGCCCTCGGCGCGCATGGCCAGGGTGCCCGCGTCCACCTTGCCGGTTACCACGACGCTGCTGCCGATGTCGAGGCTGGTGCTGGCGCTGATATCGCCCTTGATGGTGGAGCTGGACGACGCCAGCACGACCGTGGGGGAGGTGATATTGCCGGTGACGGTGCTGCCCGAAGCAAGATTGAATGACTTGGTGGCCGTAATCGTGCCGGTCAGGGTGACGGACGAGGTAGTGGTGATCTCGGTGCCGCTCAGGTTGCCGTTGACGACCGTGCCCGAGCCTAGTGCGATCGTGCCCTTGGAAACCACGGGACCATTGAGTTCGGCCGGAGAGCCGGTCGTGATGGTGCCGGCGCTGAGACCGCCGCTGAGCTTGATGCCGGAACCGAGGTTAGCCTGGTCGCGCACGGTGGCGCCGCCGCCGATCACATTGCTCGAACCGGTCGTGAGGCTATAGCAGTATACGGCGCCGGTGACAGTGGCGCTCGAGCGCATATTCACCGTGACCGCCGTGACATTGCCGCGGATGGTGGCCGACGAGCCATCGGTACTGACTGTATTGCCGAGTACGTTGGCAGTGACGCTCTGGCCATTGGTGATCAAGAAATTGCCGCCGCCACTGAGGTTGTTGTTGGCGTCTCGTACGAAATTGCCGGCCTGGATGGTGCCGCCGCTCACGTCGATATTCGCGACCTGGGCGCCCGAGAGGTTGATGTCATTGCTTCCCGTGGTTTCCAGGCGCGCAGTGCCGGACATTTTCAGGCCCTGGAAGTAGCCGAGCTGGAAGGCGCCGGTGACGATGACCTTCTTGCCATTGCCGATGACGGCGGTATCGTTGGCGCCGAGGAACGAGGGGTCGCAGGTATAGGTATCGCCGTCTCGGGTGCAGCCGCTGACATTGCCATTGAAATTGACATTACCGGCCTGCGCCAGACCGGTCAGCAACAGGGTACTCAGAACCAGCCACAGGAATCGCAACATTATTTCTCTCAGGTAAAACGCCTGCCTGAATTATAGGCGCTTTACCTTCGAGAAATTGCCGTGTGGCATATAACACACGTTTACTTGCCGCGTTTTACCTTGCCGAACGCCTCGCCCGCCTTCCACGTCTGCATCGCCGGCGCATTGGCGACGTAGTAGCCGAGGTTGAGCGTGAACTGCGCCTGCTGCACCATGCCCGACAGGTCCCACTGCGGGCGGTACTCGTCGGTCACCTGGTGGTAGTCCTTTTTAAAGGCCACCAGCTTGGCGCGCGACGCTTCCAGGTCTTTCACGAAAGTGAAGTGGCCGTCGCCCGAGAACACGGCAGAGCCGACGTTGAAGGCCGGGATGCCCGCCTTGGCAAACACGAAGTGGTCGGCCCGGAAGAACGCGCCCGACAGGTCGGGAATGGCCGGCGCCAGGGTCAGGCCCATTTTCTTGGCCACGACGCCCGATGCCTCGTACAGGCTGCTGCGCTCGGCGCCGGCGACGCCGATGTCGGACGTCTTGCCGACGAAGTTCATGCTGTCGAGGTTGAGGTCGGCCGTGGTTTTATCCAGCGGCCAGGCCGGGTTTTGCACGTAGGCGGCAGCGCCCAGCAAACCTTGCTCTTCGGCGGCCGGCCACAAGAACACTTGCGTGCGCTTGGCCGGGTGCTTGACCGCTTCGGCGGCCATCACCAGGAGGGCGGCGGTGCCCGAGGCGTTGTCGATGGCGCCGTTGTAGATGTGGTCGTGCTGGCCGTTGTCGGTCTTGCCGGCGGTGGCTTCGTCCATGCCCATGTGGTCCCAGTGCGCCGAATAAATCACCGCCTGTTCCTTGAGCTTGGCGTCGGTGCCTGGCACGATGCCGGCCACGTTGAATTCCTCGATCTGGCGCACGGTGCTGCGGATCTGGCCATGGACACGGGTTTTCAGGTCCACCGGCTTGAAGTCGCGGCGCTCGGCGGCGGCGCGCAGCTGGTCGAGGTCGAAGCCGGCGGCAGCGAACAGCGAACGCGCGGTATCTTCCTGCAGCCAGCCTTCCACCGGATTGCCCTTGCCCTTGAGGTGGAAACGCTCGTGGCCGAAACCATTGGCCGGCACGCTCCACGGGTACGACGCCGATGGCGTGGTGTGGATCAGCAGTACGCCGGCAGCGCCCCGGCGCACGGCTTCCTCGAACTTGTACAGCCAGCGGCCGTAATACGTGTAGGCCTTGCCTGCAAAGCGGTTCGGTTCTTCGGCAGTCGGCTGCGGATCGTTGACCATCATGACCAGGACCTTGCCCTTGACATCGACACCCTTGTAGTCGTCCCACTTTTCTTCGGGCGCCTCGGCGCCATAGCCTACGAAGACCAGCGGCGCATCGATCGCCACTTCCTGTTTGCCGCTCATGGTGCCGATCAGGATTTCTTCGCCGACCTTGGGCGTGACGGTTTTACCGGCGATGTCGAAATTGAGGGCGCTGCCCGGTTGCAGCTTGGTGCCTTCGATTTTCACGGACTGGCGGTAGGTGCCGTCGGCCAGCGGTTTCAGGCCGATGGCGGCCGCCTGCGTTTCCAGGTAGCGCACCGCCAGCAAGCCGCCGCGCTGGCCGGTACCGCGTCCTTCGAACAGGTCGTCGGCCAGGAAGGACAGGTGGGCGCGCAGCGGCGCTTCGGTGACGACTGGCAGCCCGGCTTGGGCTTGTGCGGTGGCCTGGCAGGCAAGACCGGCGACGAGGGCGAACATGGTAAGGCGCATGGAGACTCCGTAACGTGAAAGCGGACCATCTTACTGTAAATCCGCTGTGCTTGTAAGCAAGTGTAAGTGTGCGTAAGCGAGTGTAATGATGGTCAACGCGGGGCAGGGCGGCGGCGTTTTTTGCGCATGACCGACATAACTAGCGGCCATGAAAAAAGCAGGGTCAGTTATCTAAACTATATAAACAATATATAAACAATATTACGTTTTTAAGGATTTCACATCATGAAGAAAATCACCGCTACCCTGATCGCTTCCCTGTTCGCCGGCGCCGCTTTTGCCCAAACCCCGCCGCCAGCACCGGCTGCACCTGCGCCAGCACCGATGGCAGCGCCGGCTGCGTCGGCAGCTCCGGCAGCCACCCCGGCGCCTGAAGCCAAGCACGCCGACAAGCATGTCAAGAAAGCGCATGCCAAGAAAGTAAAACCGGCCAAGGCCCCGGTTGAAAAAGATGGCGCACCAGTGCCGCCAGCACCACCGGCACCACCGGCACCACCGGCTCATCCAGCCGCCGCTCCGGCAGCACCAGCAGCACCAGTCAAGTAAGCACAACGAGCAAGAGCAGCACGCGCCGCCCCGGACCTTCACGGCCTGGGCGGCGTTTCCGTTTTAGCGGTGCTTGGCGGCTATCAGCAGGCTATCAGCGGTTCAATTCCTCCAGCAACGCCTTGTGGAACATGGCCGGATCTTCCATCTGCGGCGCATGCCCTTTGCCCGGGAACTCCACCAGCCGGCTGTCCGGAATCGTTTTGGCAGCCTGTTTGCCCAGCAGCTTGTAGTTGCCGATCTTCGCCTTGACGTCGGGCGGCGCGATGTCGGCGCCGATGGCCGTGGTGTCGGCGTCGCCGATCAGGAGCACCGTGGGCACTTTCAGCAGCGGGAATTCATATACCACCGGCTGGGTATAGATCATGTCGTAGATCAGCGCCGAGTTCCACGCCACCACCTGCTTGCCGGGGCCGTTCGACAGGCCGGCCAGCATGTCCACCCAGCGTTCGTACTCGGGCTTCCACTTGCCGCCATAATAGGTCTTGCTTTCGTACGCGCGGATGCCGTCGGCCGTGGTTTTCAGTTCGCGCTCGTGCCACTGATCGACGCTGCGCGGCGGCACGCCCAGCGCCTTCCAGTCTTCCAGCCCGATCGGGTTGACCATCACCAGTTTTGCCGTCGCCTGCGGGTACATCAGTGCATAGCGCGTGGCCAGCATGCCGCCGGTCGAGTGGCCGATCATGATCGATTGCTTGACGCCGAGGTGCTTGAGCAGGGCGTCGGTATTGGCTGCCAACTGCTGGAAGCTGTACTGGTAGTGTTCCGGCTTGCTGGACGCGCAAAAGCCGACCTGGTCGGGCGCCACCACGCGGTAGCCGGCGCCGGTCAAGGACTTGATGGTTGCTTCCCAGGTGGCGCCGCAAAAGTTTTTGCCGTGCAGGAGCACGGCGGTCTTGCCGTCGCCCTGACCACGCGCGGTGGGCGCCACGTCCATGTACGCCATTTGCAGCTTGACGCCCTGCGACGTGAAATCGAACTGCTGCAATTTATGCGGATAGGTAAAGCCCTCCAGGCGCGGGCCGTAACTGTAGTTCTGGGCAGCGGCCAGCAACGGCAGGCTGAACGCCGCAAAAGCCAGTGCGCGGCGCGTGGATGAATTGATCATGTTGGCAATCTCCTATTGTGGGCAGCGGACAATATAGGCGGATAGGGTGTTTTTCACCCTTAAACAGCGCTTAAATGCGTGGATTTCAAGCAAATTGACGCTCGAATGGCTGAGACAGAGTAAACTACGCACAAATTTCTTTCGCAATTAGGCGATTCGAACATACTTGTGAGTGACGCCATGTCTGACACCCCCATTACCCTTTTTACCGACCTTAACCTGAGCGAACCGCTGATCCAGTCGCTCAAGGACGTTGGCTACGAAACCCCGTCGCCGATCCAGGCCGCCACCATCCCGCTGCTGCTCGATAACCAGGACGTGCTGGGCCAGGCCCAGACCGGTACCGGCAAGACCGCCGCTTTCGCGCTGCCCATCCTGTCGCGCATCGACATCCGTCAAACCTCGCCGCAGGCGCTGGTGCTGGCCCCTACCCGCGAGCTGGCAATCCAGGTCGCCGAAGCGTTCCAGACCTACGCCGCGCACATCCCCGGCTTCCACGTGCTGCCGATCTACGGTGGCCAGAGCTACGGCCCGCAACTGTCGGCATTGCGCCGTGGCGTGCACGTGGTGGTCGGTACTCCCGGCCGCGTGATCGACCACCTGGACAAGGGTTCGCTCGATATCTCCAAGCTGAAAACCCTGGTGCTTGACGAAGCCGACGAAATGCTGCGCATGGGCTTTATCGACGACGTCGAACGCATCCTGCAGGAGACTCCGGCCACACGCCAGACCGCCCTGTTCTCGGCCACCATGCCGTCGGCCATCCGCCGCATCGCTAATACTTACCTGCGCAATCCGAAGGAAGTGACCGTCGCCGCCAAGACCGGCACCAACGAAAACATCCGCCAGCGCTACTGGCTGGTGTCGGGCATGCACAAGCTCGACGCGCTGACCCGCATCCTCGAAGCCGAAGACTTCGACGGCATGATCATCTTCTCGCGCACCAAGCTCGGTACCGAGGAACTGGCGCAGAAGCTGCAAGCACGCGGCTTCTCGGCCGCCGCCATCAACGGCGACATCCAGCAGGCGCAGCGCGAGCGCACCATCGCCCAGCTCAAGGAAGGCAAGATCGACATCCTGGTTGCCACCGACGTCGCCGCGCGCGGCCTGGACGTGGAACGCATCAGCCACGTGGTCAACTACGACGTGCCGCACGATCCGGAAAGCTATACCCACCGTATCGGCCGTACCGGCCGCGCCGGCCGCAGCGGCGAGGCGATCCTGTTCATCACGCCGCGCGAAAAAGGCCTGCTGAAAATGATCGAGCGCGCCACGCGCCAGCCCATCGGCATGCTCGAACTGCCGACCATCCAGGCTGTCAACGATGTCCGTATCGCCAAATTCAAGCAGCAGATCTCGGAAACCCTGGCCCAGGGCGAGCTGGAACAGTTCCAGTCGCTGATCGAAGACTTCGAACGCGAGCAGAACGTGCCGGCAATCGAAATCGCCGCCGCCCTGGCCAAGATGGCCCGTGGCGACGTACCGCTGCTGCTCGACAAAAAGCAGGTCACCCAGTGGGAAGAGCGCCCGGCCCGTGCCGGCGCTTCCTTCGACCGCCCGGAGCGCGGCGACCGCTTCGATCGTGGTGACCGCTTTGACCGCCCCGAGCGTGGCGAGCGCCCGGACCGCGGCGAGCGTTTCCCTAAAAAGGAACGCATCGTGCGTGCGCCGGACGCCGGCATGGAAACCTTCCGCATCGAAGTCGGCTACCAGCATGGCGTCAAGCCGGGCAATATCGTGGGCGCCATCGCCAACGAAGGCGGCATCGACTCGAAGAACATCGGCCGCATCGAAATCTACGATGACTACAGCGTGCTGGACATGCCGAACGACCTCGCCGGCGACGTGCTCGACCACCTGGCCGGCATCAAGGTAGCAGGCCAGCAGCTGCGCATCAGCCGTGACAACGGCGGTGCACCATCGGCTGCGTCGTCTGCGCCTGCTGCGGCGCCAGCGGCACCGGCGCCAGCCGCCGCGCGTGCCACCCCGGTCCGCGCCGCCAAGCCTGCGCCGGCCGCCGCTGCCGGTCCGGCTGCTTCGCCGCTGTCGCGCACCGTGGCCGCTGCCGCCAACGAGCTCGACGACGATGCACCGAAAAAGAAAAAGGACAAGCCGGCCAAGGCCACCTTGCCGATGAGCGCCTTCCGCGTGGAAGTAGGCAGCGTCAACGCCGTCACCCCGGCCAACATCGTCGGCGCCATCGCCAACGAAACCGGCCTGGAAGCGCGCCTGATCGGCCGCATCGAGATCTTCGACACGTATTCGATGCTGGAACTGCCGGACGGCATGCCGAACGAGCTGTTCAAAAGCCTGGGCAAGGTCTGGGTCGGTGGTTCGCAGCTGAAGATCAGCCAGGTGGACCGCATGCCGCCGGAATCGGGCAAATCGACGCCACCGAAATCGGTCGCGCCGAAGAAGAAACCAGCGCCGGGCAAGAAATACTGATTGTTTCCGTAGCAAGTAACACCATGAGAAAGGGCCGCAAGGCCCTTTTTCTATTTCCGCATGTTCCGCATGTCTCGCACATAGTCGGTGCTGCGCTGCACCAAGAAAAAGCTTGTGAAAGTGCAAACGTGGTGCCTGCGCCGATGTTGGCAAAGTGTTCTCATAGGAGAAGGTGGGGTGGCCCCGGGGTGGCCCACTTATTGCATTATGACTTGGCACAAATGTGATAAACGGTGCGCTTGACGCGCCTCAACCTGGAGACATGTCGTTTGGATCGGAGCTCGGAAATGACGCCATTCAGGAAACTGTGGAATACCTTGGTCGAAGCGATCAAGCCGCCGCTGTTGCGTGAAAATGCCGATACAGGGCTGCACGCCATCGTGGTAGACACCCGGCCGTTCCACCTCTCGGTGAAGGGGCGCTGATGTTACTGCGCAACGATCTGCTGCACTACCCGCAGCCATCGGCGCGCACCGTCCGTGTTTTGTGGATCGACCCCGGCCAGCGCCATGCCTACGTCTATGACGTGGCGGCGCGCTCGGCCGAGGTGGAACTGGTCCAGTTACCGGCGCTGCTCGCCGACCTGCGGGATGGCCGCGCCAGCGTGCTGCCGGCCGATCCCTACCTGATGGTGGTCAGCCAGGAAATGCTGCCGCCCAAATACCTGCAACTGCGCGCGCGCGCCTGGGAAATCATCGCGCCGCTGGTAGCGCAGGAACCCGACATTTACGATGCGCGCCGGCGCGGCCAGATGATCGCCCGCGCCACCGCCGAACACCAGGTGTCGCACCCCACCATTTATCGCTACCTGCGTCGCTACTGGCAGCGCGGGCAAACCCCCAACGCGCTGCTGCCCGACTACTGCAATTCGGGCGGCAAGGGCAAGGTGCGGCAATCGTCGGAAGGCATCAAACGCGGCCGGCCGCGCAAGAACGGCGCCGACGACGGCCCCGGCCTGAACGCCGACGAGGACATCCGCCGCATCTTCCGGGTGGCGATCGCCCGCTACGCGGCCAGCCACGACAAGTTTTCGCGCCTGGGCGCCTACCAGCAGATGCTCGATGACTTCTTCATCGAGCGCCGCATCGATCCCGCCAGCGGCCGGGTCCAGGCCGCGCCGCAGCGCCGCGCGGTCATGCTGCCCACCTTTGGCCAGTTCAATTACTGGCTCGACCACGACGACGACCGCCCGCCGGAAGTGGCGCGCCGCAGTAGCAGTCCCGGTTCCGGTTCCGGTCCCGGTTCCGGCGCCAGTGCTATTGCCGGTGCGGCGCAGGCGCTGCGCGGCGCATCGGCGGTCCCGGTTCCGGTTACAGTCCCGGCCACGCGCATGACCACGGCAGCAAACACTGCAGCGGCCGGCGCCGGTGCGGTGCCGGCGTCATCATGGCCGTCCGCACCTGGCCGTCCCGGCGCCAGCTACCAGCTCGACGTCGTGCGCGCGGAGGTGCAACTGGTGTCGCGCGCCGACCGTGAACAGGCCATCGGCCGCCCGCACCTCTACGTGGTGCAGGATACCTACAGCCGCATGATCACCGGCATCCACGTGGGACTGGGACCGGCCAGCTGGTCGCAGGCGATGCTGGCGCTGGCCAACTGCGGCGCCGACAAGCAGCGCTACAGCCAGCATTACGGGCGCCGCATCGAGGCGGCCCAGTGGCCGGGCTGCCATTTGCCCGACACCCTGTTCGTGGCGGCGCCACTGGCCGCGCTGGCCGGCGCCGAGTGGGGCGATGGCGGCACTCTGCGCACCAACTTCAACCTGCGCTGCATCGCCGCCGAGCAGGGGGCCGGCGACTGGCAGGAGGTACTGGCAAGGCGCTTCCGGCTGCTGGCGCCTGACGTCGCCGGCGGCGTGGCCAATGCGGCCGGCGCACCGTGCCGGCTCGACGGTGTGCTCGACGTGGCGCAGTTCACCCGCATCGTCATCGACTGCATCCTGTACTACAACAGCCGCCAGCCGGCGCCTGACGCCGCCACACCGGCAGCGTTGTGGGACTGGGGCGTGGAGCACCGGGGCGGCGCGCTCAAGACCTATCCCGAGCACCTGGTGCGCTGCAGCCTGATGCCGGTGGCCACCGCCATCGTCGGCTGCGACGGCATCCATTTCGCCGACAGTATTTATACCTGCGCGCGCGCGGTCCAGGAGCGCTGGTACGAGCGCGCCCGCCAGCGCGGCAGCTGGCAAGTGAAGGTAGCGCACGATCCGTCCAACCTCGACACGATCTACCTGCTCGACGCTGCCGCGCCGATGCAGTTCCACGCCTGCCACCTGGCCGACGCCAGCGGCGTGCGCCGCCACCTGAGCGCGGTGGAAATGGCGTATCTGCCGGCCGCCGTTGCGGTGACCGCGCCGGCGCTTGCCACCGTTCGCACCAATACTCCCGCCCTGGTCAGCTTCGCCGGCTGATTCTTCCCGCTCTCGATTTTCACACGCTGCACCGCCATGCACCACCGCCATCTGGTGGTGCGTGCGCTTGTGCGCCGCTGTCGTTGCGGTGTCCGGCGCCGCCATGAATAAAGTCTGTTTCAGGTAAATAAAGTTTATCGCTGGAGGCCTTCGGCAGCGTGCCGAAAGCACCCGCAGCGCACTGCCGAAAAAACTTTGTTCGATGAAGAAAGCCTTGCAGATAAAGGGCTGCTTCGATGATGAACGATGTTTATTCGTCTTTCCAGTATGGCACGTTGCTTGCTATGAAGGGGACTATGGGGAAGCAAGTAACCCCGGGGTTTTTCAGTGAAAATGGCGAGGAAAGCAGATGGAAAGCAAAACAGTAAAACCGTTTAAATCGTTTAGCTCTTTTACCCGCAGAGACTTCCTGTATCGGGCCGCAGCGGTGGGCGGTACCAGCCTGTTGTTGACCACCATGAACGCATGGGGCATGGGCATCAACTCCACCGTGTCGGCGCCGCCGGCACTGACCGGCAGCGGCAAGGGCAAGAAGGTGGTGATCCTGGGCGCCGGCCTGGCCGGCCTGACCGCCGCCTACGAACTGGGCAAACTGGGCTACCAATGCCAGATCCTCGAAGCGCGCGACTTTGCCGGTGGCCGCTGCCAGACCGCCCGCAAGGGTTTCTCGCTGACCGAACTCGGTGGCGAAAAGCAGACCTGCGCTTTCGACGCCGGCCAGTACATCAACCACGGCCCATGGCGCATTCCGCTGCACCACCAGTCCACGTTGCACTACACGCGCCTGTTCGAGGTGCCGCTGGAAGTGATGGTCAATGAAAACGACCACTCTTATGTGTACTCCGAAAATGCCGGCCCGTTCGCGGGCAAGCGCATGCGCATCAAGGAGGTCAAGGCCGACATGCGCGGCCACGTCGACGAACTGCTGGCCAAGTCGATCAAGAACAAGCAGCTGGACCAGACCCTGAGCGCCGACGACCAGCGCCTGCTGCTCGACTACCTGGTGCACGAGGGCCAGTTGTCGGCCTCCGACCTGGCTTACCGTGGCCGCCCGGGCCGGGGTTATGCCGTGTACCCCGGCGCTGGCATGGAACCGGGACCGGGCAAGGCGTCCGATCCGCTCGGCTTCAAGGACTTGCTGGAATCGAAGCTGGGCAACGTCTACAGCGCGGTGCACGACTTCCCGATGCAGGCCACCATGTTCCAGCCGGTGGGGGGCATGGACGCGATTCCGAAAGCATTCGAAAAGCGTCTCGGTAAAGTGATCCGCTACCGCGCCGAAGTGCAAACCATCCGCCAGAACGACAAGGGCGTGACCATCGCCTTCAAGGACACCGCCAGCGGCAAGGCCGGCACCGTCACCGCCGACTACTGCCTGTGCACCATTCCCTTGTCCGTGCTGCGCCAGATCGATACCGATTTTTCGGACAAGTTCAAGAAGGCCGTGGCCACCGTGGCTTACGCGCCGGTGGGCAAAATCGGCCTGCAAATGAAACGCCGCTTCTGGGAAGAGGACGACCAGATCTACGGCGGCCACGTGCTGACCGACCTGCGCGGGATTAACACCATCTCGCTGCCGTCGTCGAACTGGCAAAAGCAGAAAGGCGTGGTACTCGGCTACTACCAGTACCAGACCGCCGCCATCGAGGTCAGCGCCCTGACGCCGGCCGAACGCGCCGAGTTCGCGGTGGCCGCCGGCGAGAAGATCTTCCCGCAGTACCGCAAGGAATACGAGAACGCGTTCTCCGTGGCGTGGCACCGGGTGCAGTACAACCTCGGTGGCTGGGCCGAGTGGACCGACAAGACCCGCGCTGCCGCCTATCCCACGCTGGTGGAAGGCGAGGGCCGCATCATGCTGGCCGGCGAACACCTGAGCTATCTGACCGGCTGGCAGGCCGGCGCCATCGAATCGGCGTGGCAGCAGATCGCCCGCATCCACGAGAGGGCCAGCGCATGAAGCAAATACTGACCACCGCCCTGATGAGCGCCGCCGCGCTGGCCGCCACCGCGCTGCTGGCTGCCGCACCGGCCCGTGCCCAGAGCCCGGACGGCAAGGCGCTGTTCCTGAAAAACTGCGCGGCCTGCCACCAGGCCAGCGGCAAGGGCATCCCGGGCGCATTCCCGGCGCTGGCCGGCAGCAAGTTCGTCACCGGCGACCACGGCGAACTGGCCGGCGTGCTGCTCAAGGGACGCGGCGGCATGCCGGACTTCAGCGAGAACATCAACGACCGCGACATGGCCGCCATCCTGACTTACGTGCGCGGCGAATGGGGCAACAAGGCCGATGCGCTGACCGAAGACGAAATCCACAAGCTGCGCACCGCGCTGGGCGTGGCGCAATTCGGCACGGCCGAAATGTCGAACAAACATTAAACCCTGGAGAGAGAGAACCATGAAAAAAATCGTTGCCACCGTTTTGACCCCGATCGCTTTCGGCCTGCTGTGCGGCGCCGCCCAGGCGGCAGACATCGTTCGCCACAAGATCCCGAACTCGGACTTCCCGATCGCGCTGGCCGTGACCATTCCGCCGACCGCCACCATCCACTTCATCAGCGGCCAGGTGCCGGCGGTGGTGAACAAGGAAGCCGCCGGCGACTCGCTGGCCGCCTTCGGCGACACCAAGACCCAGACCGAAACGGTGCTCAAGAAGATCAAGGAAATCCTCGAAGGCATGAAGCTGCAAATGTCCGATGTAGTCAAGATGCAGGTGTTCCTGGTGGGCGATCCGGCCAAGGGCGGCAAGGCCGATACCAAGGGCTTCATGGAAGGTTACACCCAGTACTTCGGCGGCACCCAGCCGAACCTGCCGGCACGCGCCGTGGTCCAGGTGGCGGGGCTGAGCAACCCGGGCTGGCTGGTCGAGATCGAAGTAGTCGCCGCAAAAAAATAATAGTCATCGCAGGTCTTACTTTGTAATTTTTCCAAAAATGGGGATGTAAAAATATGCACAAGACCACACTCAAGATCGGCGTTGCCGCCGTCCTGTCCACCCTGGCGTTCGGCGCCTCCTCGGCCTATGCGGCGCCGGCTGCTGCGGAAGCAGCTGATGCCGCTGATGCACAAGTCGCGGCAGCGGCAGCCGCCCCGACCGAAGTCGCATCGACCGCCTCGGTCATCGTTACCGGTACCCGCTCGAGCGGCATGAAGGCCGAGAACAGCGCCTCCCCGATCCAGGTACTGGACGCGGCCTCGCTGCAGCGCACCGGCCAGCCGGACCTGATCCAGGCGCTGGCGCAAAACCTGCCGTCGTTCACGGCCCAGGCCTTCGGCGGCGACACCGCCAACCTGACCCTGTCGGCGCGCCTGCGTGGCCTGTCCCCGAATAACACGCTGGTGCTCATCAACGGCAAGCGCCGCCACGGCACCGCCAACCTGGCCGTGCTGGGCGGACCATACCAGGGCGGCGCAGCGGCTGACCTGAACTACATCCCGGTTGCCGCCATCGACCATATCGAAGTGCTGCAGGACGGCGCGGCTGCCCAATACGGCTCAGACGCCATCGCCGGCGTGATCAACATCATCCTCAAGTCGAACAACCGGGGCGGCAATGCATCGGTCACCGGCGGCGGCTACTGGGACGGCGGCGGACGCACCGCCAGCGGCGCCGTCAACTTCGGCGTGGAACCGTTCGAGAACGCCTTCCTGAGCGTGACCGTGGATTCCAAATACCACGGCCACAGCGACCGTGGCGGCATCGACCCGCGCCTGGTCGATCCGCGCAACGTCGCCAACATTCCCGGCATGACGCAAATCTCCGGCTACCCGTACCTGAACAAGATCCAGGGCGACGCCGCCTACCACCTCAATGTCCTGGCGGCCAACTTCGGCTGGGACATCGATGCCAACAGCCAGCTGTATTCGATCCTGACCGCCGGCCGCAAGGAAGCGAGCGCCTACGAAAACTACCGCCTGCCGAACCGTGTGCCGCGCCTGTACCCGCAAGGCTTCTCGCCGAAAGAGGAAATCAAGCAGGATGACGTGGCGCTGACCATCGGCGTCAAGGGCAAGATCGCCGACTGGAACACCGACATCAGCACCACCTATGGCCGCGACAAGTCGCGCATCGGTGTCGCCGATTCGGTCAATGCCTCGCTGTACGCGGACACCGGCGCCTCGCCGACCGAGTTCTCGGCCGGCGCCTTTGTCGCCACCCAGACCACCACCACGCTCGAAGCGAGCCGCGAGATCAATGTAGGCTGGAGCAAGCCGCTGACGTTGGCCACCGGCCTCGAATACCGCGTTGACCAGTACGAAATCCAGGCGGGTGATCCGGCCTCGCGCTACAAGGAAGGTTCGCAGTCGTATCCGGGCTTCTCGCTGACCGACGCGGGCAAGCACCGCCGCACCAACAAGGCGGCATACATCAACTTCGCCGGTAATCCGATCCAGGATCTGACGGTCGACCTGGCCGGCCGCTACGAGCACTTCAGCGACTTCGGAAGCGCCCGCGTGGGCAAGCTGACCTCGCGCTACGAGATGACGCCGACCGCAGCAGTGCGCGGCACCATCAGTAACGGCTTCCGCGCGCCGACCCTGGCCGAATCGTATTACTCGGCCACCAACGTCGGCCCGACCAGCGCCTTCGTGCAGCTGGCGCCCAACTCGCCGGGCGCCCGCCTGGTGGGCGTCAACGGCCTGAAACCGGAAAAATCGAACAACCTCAGTTTCGGCCTGGTGTTCAACCCTGCCAGCAACCTCAATGTGACGGTGGACGTGTACCAGATCAAGATCCGCGACCGCATCGTCGGCTCCGGCGCCTTGTACGGTTCGGGAGGCGCGGTCAACTCGCCGGCCGTGGTGGCGGCGATCCTGGCCAACGGCAATGTCCTCGACAGCACCGTGAGCCAGACCGGTATCAACATCTTCTCCAACGCCGTCAATACCCGCAGCCGGGGCATGGAGTTCGTGGCCACCCTCAACGAAAGCTACGGCACCTACGGCCGCGTGGACTGGTCGATCGCCGCCAACTACAACAAGGTGGAAGTGACCCAGATTAACCAGGCGCCCACCCAGCTGATGCCGCAGACGCTGCTCGACAAGACCGCCATTTCCAACCTGGAGACGGCCTCGCCGAAAATGCGCTTGAACCTGGGCGCGCTGTGGAAGATCGGTAACTGGACCGTCAACCTGCGCGAAGCGATCTACGGCAAGTCGAACAACTACGACAGTGAAGACGGCGCCGTGTACCACAAGAACGAGATCAAGATGCGCGCCATCACCGATCTGGAAGTGGGCTACAAGATCGACAACGCGTGGTCGGTGGCGATCGGCGCGAACAATCTGTTCAACGTCTACCCTAACGGCATCAACCCGGCGCTGCTGGCCGACCAGCGTGCGGCGCTCGACAACGCCGCCGTCACGGTGCTGCCATCGTTCTCGCCGTTCGGTATCAATGGCGGCTACTACTACGTGCGCGCCAACTACAAGTTCTAGTTTTTCCGGTCGTTCATCCTTGGAGTAGTTCGTTGGCCGCCCGCTTGCCCGGGGCGGCTTTTTTTTCGTGTAGCATGGCCGCTTCCCATCCGGAGCATGTCCCCATGAGCACCATTGCCACCACCTTGCTGGCCGCCGCCATCGTCACCACCCCGATGTCGCTCGATAACTACCTGGCCTTGAGCGGCCCGGCGCCCACCACGCATGTCGCCTACGGCGCCGCGCCCTCGCAGTTTGCCGAACTGTTTGCACCGGCCGGCCCGGGACCGCACCCGGTGGCGGCCATCGTCCACGGCGGTTGCTGGACCAAACAGTTTGGCGGCATTACCCAGATGCGCAATATGGCCGGCGCGCTGGCCGCGCAGGGCATCGCGGTGTGGAATATCGAATACCGCCGTTACGACGAGGAAGGCGGCGGCTATCCCGGCATGTACCAGGACGTGGCCACCGCCATGGACCGCCTGCGCACGCTGGCGCCGCAGTACCAGCTGGACCTGGCGCGGGTGGTGCTGGTCGGGCATTCGGCTGGCGGCCACCTGGCGCAGTGGGCCGGCTCGCGCGCGCGGCTGCCGAAATCGAGCCCGGTGTACGTGGCCGATCCGCTCCTGGTGCCGGTGGTGATCAGCCTGGGCGGCCTGGCCGACCTGCGTAACGAGGCCACGCTGATCCACACCAGCTGCGACCGCAGCACCGCGCAACTGGCCGGTCAGCCGAGCGCCGAGCGGCCCGACGTGTATGTGGATACCTCGCCGGCCGAACTGCTGCCGGCCGGCGTGCGCACGGTGCTGATCCACGGTGAGCTGGACACCATCGCGCCGCTGCGCGCGGGTGAGGATTATGCGCGGCGCGCGCGTGCTGCCGGCGACCAGGCGGAGGTGATCCTGCTGCCGGGGGCCAGTCATTACGACGAAGTCTCAAGCACCTCGAACGCGTGGCACATCGTCGGCGCCGAGATTCGCAAGGCGCTAGCCATGCCGGCGCAATAACCGGCACGGTGCGGCGCGGTCAGATTGCGCACGGTGGTTCGGTACTACCGAGCGCGCCGGGTCAGCGCAGCGTCCAACCCGGTTAACGGGTGGCAGGGTATTTCACTGCATTGAGCGCCATCTTTTCCAGCGCCGCCGCGTGCAGGTCCACGCCTGTCTTGTCAGCCAGTTGCACCAGGTAGAGCAGCACATCGGCCAGTTCGTGGCGAATGCCGAGGCGCGCGGCGTCATCGAGTTCGGCGTCCGCGCCGGTGGGCAACCACTGGAAATGCTCGACCAGCTCGGCCACCTCGACCGACAAGGCCATGGCCAGGTTCTTCGGCGTGTGGAACGGCGCCCAGTCGCGCGCTTGCGCGAACTGGCGGGTGAGGGTGCGCAAGTGCACCAGGCTGTCGGTAGGGGAGAGGTCACTCATGGCGGCTATGGTAGCACCGCCTTCCTGAGAGTTATCGTGTTATCAAATAAAGCATGCGAATTGGAAATTTCTATTTTTATTTACCAATATCCGAATCGATGCTATTCTTGCAAAAGTATTTGTTTGGCCAGGCTGAGACGCTAAAAATAGCGTCCGAGGAACGACAAGACAGGTTTGCCAAGGGCGCCGAAGTGCACAGGAATTTTGAACCCTTAACAAAGTCATTCAAGGATATTTTCTCTTCGAGGAAATAATTTTCGGAAAAATATACATGAAGTTACATATATTCAGTGCGCGTAAGGTCGTTCAAGATCTGTCGCGTGACGAAATTTCTCATGAACACCGCGCTTATTACCTGTTAGCAGGTTTTGTTTTTAGTCTAATAATTGGGTATTGCACGTTGACAGGAACCAATGCCAGTCGCACGTGGCTGGGTTTCTATGAGTTCTTGATTTTGCTCTTAATCACAGTATATGGGTTTCGAAATGCTATTTCGTCGCCAATGGTAATACTAATAGCTTGTTCGTTTCGGATTTTATCTGCATTTCGCTCCCTGTGGGTGTGACGACAACCTTTTGGGCGTGGCTCGGATATTGGGGAGGGTGGTGGATATTTCATCAAATATTTCTTTCGCAATCTTTTGATTCGCTGAATTCTGCAAAGATGGTGGTGTGGATAAATAATGAGTTACCATGGTTTTCCATAATAATAACCATGATTGCTTCCACAGGATTTTTCTACGCACGCATGATTTCGCATCTAACAGAATTAAAAATTTTGCGGAAAAATAGCTGACCTTCGACTCGGCACCTGCTTTCAGGGTGGATGGGGAAGTGGATAAAAATAGCCTGGATCAGCCGTCACGCGTGCAGTCCCTGCTTTTGCAGCCCGTCCCCGGAATTCGACCGTTCGTCGCATCGACCGTGCCGGCCCTCGGCCTAAGGGCTACAGTGGCAACATCACCACTGACCAGGAATTTCACCATGCGCCGTCTCGCCTTTTCTTCTTCCGCCCTCGTCCTCGCCCTGATCGCCGGCTGCGCCGTGATCGTTGTGCCCGAAGACGGCAATGCCCAGATCAAGTCCGCCTTCAGCAGCAATGCGGTGCAGGGTAATGGCCAGGTGGCGACCGAGCAGCGCGCGGTCAGCGCCAGTGTCGATGGCATCGATATCAACGGCTCGATGCTGGTGACGGTGCGGGTGGGGCAGGCGCCGTCGTTGACGGTGGAGGGCGACAGCAACCTGCTGCCGCTGCTGCGTACCGACGCCAGCGGCGGCACCCTGCGGGTGTGGACCGAGGGCGGCGTGCGTACATCCAATCCGCTGCGGGTGACGCTCACCGTGCCGCAGCTGCGCCAGGCCGAGGCCAATGGCTCCGGGCGCCTGCAGGTGACGGGCCTGAATGGCGGCGACTTCGACCTGCGCCTGAACGGTTCGCGCGAGGTGGAGATTGCGGGCCGCGTGGGGCGCTTCGATGTGCGCCTCAATGGCTCGGGCAGCATGAACGCCACGGCGCTCGACAGCGCCTCCACCGACGCCACCCTGAACGGCTCCGGGCGGCTGCAACTGGGCCGCTTGCAAGGCCAGTCGCTGGGCCTCGAATTGCGCGGCTCCGGTCGCGCCACCGCCAGCGGCAGCGTCGAGCGGCTGCGGGTGCGCCTGAGCGGTTCGGGTAATGCCGACCTGGCCGGCCTGTCGAGCCGCGATGCCGATATCTCCACCAACGGTTCGGGCAGCGTGACGGCCAAGGCCAGCGGCGCGCTGGTCGCCGGCAGCAATGGCTCGGGCAGCATCACCGTCTACGGCAATCCGGCCCAGCGCAGCGTCAGCGGCAAGCGCGTTACGGTGGTGCAGTAACAGTGCCATCAACCGCTGCGGGGGCCGTTTGCGCGATCAGCGCGATCAGCGCGGCAAGCGGCATCGGGCGGCCGAACAGGTAGCCTTGCATGCAGGCGCAATCGTGGCTGATCAAAAAATCCGCCTGCGCGCGGGTTTCCACGCCCTCGGCCACCACCTTTAAACCCAGGTGGCCGGCCATGGCCAGGATGGCCTGCACCAGCGCCACGCTGCCCGCATCGGCGGGCGTATCGACGATGAAGCTGCGGTCGATTTTCAGTTCGTACAGCGGCATCTGGCGCAGGTAGGCCAGGCTCGAATAGCCGGTGCCGAAATCGTCGATCGAAAAGCGCAGGCCCAGCGCGGCCAGTTGCGCCATGCGGTCGATGGTGTCTGCCATGCGGTCAACCAGCACGCCTTCGGTCACCTCCAGCACCAGCATCGACGCCGGCGCACCGGTGTCGGCCAGCACGCCGCGTACCTGCTCGACAAAATCGGGCTGGCTGAACTGGCTGGGACTGACATTGACCGACAGCGTCAGCGGCACGCCGGTGCGCTCCAGCAGCAGCACGCTTTCACACGCCTGGCGCATGGCCCACGCGCCCAGCGCCAGGATCAGGCCCGATTCCTCGGCCACCGGGATGAATACGCTGGGCGGCACCATGGTGCCGTCGGGCTGCGGCCAGCACATCAGCATTTCGGCGCCGACCACGCGTCCGTGGCGGTCGACCTGCGGCTGCACCAGCATGCGCAGCGCGCCGTCGGCCAGCGCCGCCGCCAGTTCGCGTTCCATCGACAGCCGCTGCTGCACCGCTGCCTGCATCGCCGCCTCGAAAAAGGCCACGCCGTTGCGGCCCCCGGACTTGGCTCGGTACATCGCGGTATCGGCTTCGCGCAGCAGGTCGAGGGCGCTGTGGTCGGCGCCACCGACACGCGGCAGCATGGTGACGCCGATGCTGGCTGTGCAGCGGTATAACTGGCCGTCGATCTCGACATCCTGGCCGATGGCCACGCGGATTTTATCGGCCACGGCCAGCGCCGCCTGCGAGGCGCCGGCCAGGTCGTCCGCCAGGTGGCCGAGCAGCACCACGAATTCGTCGCCGCCGATGCGCGCCACCGTGTCGGCCTTGCGCACGGCCTGCTCCAGCCGCGCGGCCACCCTGCACAGCATGGCGTCGCCGATGGCGTGGCCACGGGCGTCGTTGATGGTCTTGAAGCGGTCGAGATCGACGAACATCACGGCGCTGAAGGTGGCGCCGCGCTGCGAACTGGCCAGCAGCTGGTCGATGCGGTCCATCAGCAGGCGGCGGTTGGGCAGGCCGGTGAGCACGTCGTAGAATGCCAGCCGGTGGTTGTCCTGCGAATGCAGGTGCAGCTCGTTGAACGAGCGCGCCAGCCGTTGCAGCAGCACCGCGCAGCACAGCGTGAGCACGGCCGTCATGAACATGAAGTTGACCGCCAGGACAGTCGCCGTGGGCAAGCCGTAGTCGGACAGCGCGGCGATATTCATCGGCGAGGTTTTTTCAAGACTGAGCAGCAGCACCGTCAGGCCGGCCAGCAGCAGGAAGCAGATCGCGGGCCACAAGCCGAGCAGCAGCGCCGCCAGCACCGGCACGGCCATCAGGTAGGTCTGGCTGACCGGCCCCACGGTGAGCATCAGGCCCACGCCCACCAGGAAGGCCACCACCAGGAAGTTGACCACGCGGATGGTGTACGACACGCGCCGCAGCAGCAGGATGGCGCCGATCCAGGTCATCGCCACGCAGTCCATGACGACGATCGACCACAGTCCCAGCTTGATCGACAGCAGGGAACTGGGCACCGCCGTCAACAGCCCGAGCACGAACACCATCTGCAGCAGCCGCTCGAAGATCCGCGCGCGCCAATGGGCGATGTCGTTCGGTTCAGCCACGCTGTCCCCGCTCTGGTGGTTGGCGGAAGTCAGTCGCCGGCGCTGACGTTGCCGATGCCTGAAACCGACTTGTTGATGGTTTTCGGCTTGCCGTAGTAGGTCAGCGAGCCCATGCCCTTGGCCACCGCGTTGACGGTGTCGGTGGCGTACACGCTGACATCGCCCACGCCGCTGAAGTTGACGTCCACGCGCTCGGCGTGCAGGCCCTTGGTATCGACTTCGCCCACGCCTTTCGCGTTGAGGCGCAGGTATTTGACCTTGCCGCTGGCGGTGAGCCGGCCGGCGCCCCGGTAGCCCACATCGAGGCGGTCGCTGGCCACGCCGGTGATGATGGTTTCGCCCGCGCCTTCCACTTTGACCCGGCTCAGCGCAGGCAGCGTGATGGTCACGCGCGCATCGCCCTTGTTGTTCCTGGGCTGCTTGCCGTTGACGGTGATCTGCAGCTCGTTGTCCACCACGCGGGTTTCCAGCGCGGCCACGAACGCATCGTCGCCGGAGATCTTGACCGACTGCGTCTTGCCCGCTTCGACCGTCATGGCAAACGCGCCCTTGGCATCGACCGCGATGAACGGCGCTACCGTGCGTATCGATTCGGCGGCGCTGGCCGGCCAGGGCAGGGTGACGGCAAACAAGGTGGCAAATATGGGGACGAGCGGGACGCGGCGCATGGGTTCCTCGATCAGATTGCATTTTTAAACATCATCGATTTTACCGGCGCGCCGCACCGGCGGCGACAAATCGCTGTAAATTGATCATCGTGTTGCAGTGTGGATACGAAATAGGCAATCAACCCTGGCAAAAGCCAGGGAAACTACCGATTTACTTTACTAATGAAATACCTAATAATGGGCTGACAAAGTTCGTAAAACCATCGTCAACCCGAGGTAGCCATGTCAGCCATTCCCTCCAGTCTCCCCATTCCGCCGGCGCCTGCCGCGCCATCGCGCGCCGGCACCGTGTTCCGCGTTGTCAGCGGCAATTTCATGGAGATGTTCGACTTTTTCCTGTTCGGCTTTTATGCCAATGCCATTGCCGCCGCCTTTTTCCCGGCCGGCGACGAAGTGGCGTCGCTGATGATGACCTTCATGACCTTCGGCGCCGGCTTTTTGATGCGGCCCCTGGGCGCCATCATCCTCGGCGCCTATGTCGACCGCGTGGGCCGCCGCAAGGGCCTGATCGTCACGCTGGCGCTGATGGCAGCCGGCACGCTGCTGATCGCCTGCGTGCCCGGCTACGCCACCATCGGCTATGCCGCGCCGCTGCTGGTGCTCACCGGCCGCCTGTTGCAGGGCTTCTCGGCCGGCGTGGAACTCGGCGGCGTGTCGGTGTACCTGGCGGAGATGGCAACCCCGGGACGCAAGGGCTTTTATGTGAGCTGGCAGTCGGCCAGCCAGCAGGTGGCGATCGTGGTCGCCGCTGCGCTGGGCTTCGGCCTCAATCAACTGCTGGCGCCCACCCAGGTCGCCGAATGGGGCTGGCGCCTGCCGTTCTTTGTCGGCTGCATGATCGTGCCGGTGCTGTTCATGATCCGCCGCTCGCTGCAGGAAACCGAGGAATTCAAGAACCGCAAGCACCGTCCCGAGCTGCGCGAGATATTCCGCTCGATGGTGGCCAACTGGGGCCTGATCGTCTCGGGCATGATGCTGGTGTCGATGACCACCGTGTCGTTCTACCTGATCACCGTGTACACGCCCACGTTCGGTAAATCGGTGCTGCACCTGAGTACCAGCGCGGCGCTGCTGGTCACGCTGTGCGTGGGCGTATCGAACTTTATCTGGCTGCCAGTGATGGGGGCGCTGTCCGACCGCGTGGGCCGTCGTCCGCTGCTGGTCGGCTGTACCGTGCTGGCCATCCTCACCGCCTGGCCGGCGTTGCACTGGCTGGTGCAGGCGCCGAGCTTTACGCGCATGCTGGAAGTGGAGCTGTGGTTGTCGTTCCTGTACGCCAGTTACAACGGCGCCATGGTGGTGGCGCTCACCGAGGTCATGCCTGTCGAGGTACGCACGGTGGGCTTTTCTCTGGCCTATAGCCTGGCCACCGCGATCTTCGGCGGCTTTACGCCGGCGGTAGCCACCGGCCTGATTGAGGCGACCGGCGACAAGAGTGCGCCGGGCTGGTGGCTCACCTTTGCCGCCGCGTGCGGCCTGCTGGCGACGTTGATGCTGTACCGCCGCCGCGCGTCAGGTTCGCAACCGCAAAGCTAGCCGTTCCAGGTCGATCTCCTCGATCAGCAGGTGGCCGCCGTTGGCCTTGATCAGGCGCGGCGCCAGCGCCTGGGCACCGGCGCCCATGGGCGAGGCGGTCAGCGCATCGTCGGAAAACTGCTGCACCGAGTGCAGGTCGTCCACCAGCAGGCCGATGGCGCCTGCGCCGAATTTGACCAGCATCACCTGGCTGTTGTCGGTGATGACGGCGGCGCGGCCAGTGGCCAGCAGCGCCAGGTCGAACACCCACACGAACTGCTTGCTGCCGCCGCCCGGCGCCACGTCGAGCATGCCCACCCGCGCCGGGTGGTTGCCGGGCGCCCGCTGCACGCGCGCAAACGGCACCGCTTCCTGGACCGTCCGCGCCTGGAGCGCCATCAGCGCGCCGCCGGCGTGGAAGATAGCGTAGTCAGTCCCGGTCCCGGTCCCGGTGCCTGCTGCTTCTGCGCCTTCCATTTGTTCCACCTGCACCGCCTGCGCGCCCAGCGCCGCCAGTTCGCGCGCATCGCGCACCGGCCCGAACGACTCGAGCAGCAGCGCCAACACCGGCTGCTCCACGCCCGCACCTGTACGGAATTCCCGGTAACCGGCTGCGCGCGAGCAGGCCGCAATCACGTACTGGCCGTCGTGCTCCATCATCAGCGCGCCGCTGCTGCGGCCATTGCGGTCGCCCGCCGCCAGCAGCGCAGCCAGTTGCGTGGCCGGCAGCGCCAGCGTGGCGCCCGGAGGGTGGGCGGCGTCGGTGCTGGCCAGCACCTGCCGTTCCGGCGTGATGAAGTACGCGTGCATATTGCGCCGTCCTGCCACGCCGCTGTGCAGCATATTGGCCAGCTCCGGTCCTGCATCGAAGACCACGCCGATGCCGCCCACGACGTTGGCCGCCTGCTCCGGGTGGCGGATGGCGGCGTGATAGATGAAGGTGGGCGCGCCATCGTACAACGCCGACGGCGCGAACCGTTCCACGTGGTGATCGAGTTCGCTGCGCAGCGCGCAGACGCGGCCCAGGGTGTCGGCATCGACGTGGGTGCACGGCAGCGGCCCGGCGCCGGTGGCCGCGACGATGCGGCCCTGGCGGTCGTACACGAACAGCCGTGCATACACCGTGTACAGGCGGTTGATGTGGACCAGCACCGTTTTGATGGCGTCGTCGTTGCCGCCCTCGGCCAGGCCGCGCCGCAACTGGGCGGTGAGCGCCCACCAGCGGCAGTCGTTGGCGCGCTCGTACAGGTTGCGGTCCAGCATATCGACCAGCAGTTGCGAGGTCAGTTCGGCCTGGCTGATGCTGGCCGCCAGCACGGTCTGGTACAGGTCGCGGATCGAGCGCGAGAACAGCGCATCGCTGCGCGCGCCGGTGCCGCTGATCTGGTCGAGGATGGTGTTGAGGCGGCTGTTGTTACCACCGCTGCCGCTGCCGTTGCCTTCGGTGTGGCTGGTCACCTTGCCGTTCCAGACGATGCGGCCGATGGTGCGGGTGGTGCGCGTGACGGCGGTCATCAGCTCGTGCAGCGGCGGGCTGAAAGCCTGCGCATGCGACAGCAGTCCCTGCACCAGTTGCGCATCGGCGCCCTGTATGACGTCGGCGCCGCTGTCGCGGAAGGCCAGGTCCAGCGGCACCATCAACTGCGCCTTCCAGCCGGTGGGGCCGGGGTAGCCCTGGTAGTCGTTGCAGCCGAAGGTTTGCACCAGGTATTCGCGGCCGCCGAACAGCAGCGGACGGGCGGCGCCGCCGGCGCCTTGCGTGTTGACCGGCACCTGCACGCCGGCCGGGATCCACAGCGGATCGGCGCTGCTGACCACGCGGTTGTCGGCGTCGAGCAGCAGCATGTTGGCGCGGTGCGACGGGTCGCGGTAGGCGGTGAAGATGGCGTCCATCTCCTGCTCGAAATTGAAGCACAGGCACAGCATGCCGACCACCGCGCCGCTGCGCGGATCGCGCATGCGGTGCGAGTACACCAGCGCGCGCGATTTGGCCGGCCGCAGGTCGGTGGAGCGGAAGGTTTCCACGTAGCCGTCGGCGGCCAGGGTGGCGGCCAGCAGCGGATCGAGGCTGCGCGCGACCGGCGTGGTCATGTCGGCCTGCACCAGCACCCGGCCGCCGGTATCGAGCAGCAGGATTTCATCGTACACCGTGTACTTGTCGCGGTAGGCGGCCAGGCGCCGGCGCGCGGCGTCGAGGCTGGCGCGGTGGTGGTCATGGCCATGGTCTCTGTCGTCGGCAAAGTCTGCGACAAAGGTGCACAGGTCGGCGTCGGTGGCCAGGAAGCCGACATCGGCGGTGCGTTCGAACAGGTTGCGCACCAGGATGTCGATGGCGTAGCGGGCCTGGGTGCCGAGGTTGGCCAGCACCTGGTTGACCTTCTCTTGCACCAGGTTGGCGATCAGCGCCTGTTCCAGGTGCGCGAAACCGGTGCGCGTGGCCACCATGGCGGGCAGCAGCAGACGTGCCTCGGCCGGGCAATTCATCTTGGCGGACGACTCGATAAGTTGCCACATCTGATTCAGTTCGCGCAGCGACAGCTCGCAGCGCGCAACGTCCGGCATGTAGGGTAAAAACATGTCCGAACGCGGTAAAGGATTTGCGTTCATTACTTTTGGTCGATCACAAAAAGTATGTCCTATGCAATTTTCGTGCCAGTGAGGCAATTTCAAGTGCAAAAAAACGCCACCCGGTGCTGGTTGCACGGGGTGGCGTCTCGGACCTCATCAGGAAGTGCGCTTACTTGGCGCTCAGGCAGGCTTTCATGAACACCTTGCGTTCGTCGCCTTTTTTGCCGACGGCGTCGTTATTGCACTTTTTCATCTTGTTCTGCTGGCTGAGCGGGATTTCCGGTTCGGCCGCGACGACCGGCGCCGGCTTGGCGCTCAGGCACTGCTTCATGAAAGCCTTGCGCTCATCGCCTTTCTTGCCCGTGGCTTCGGCGTTACAGGTTTTCATCTTGTTTTGCTGGGCGGTAGGCTCGGCAGCAAACGCCGCACCGCCAAACGCCAGCAGCATGCCGGCAACGAACAGCTTTTTCATGGGTGACCTCGCTCAAAAAGGGAAGCAACGGGAAGGTGCAGCCAGTTCACTATACGCCGGTTGTTTATGCGTGGCAAAACATTATGCGTGTCTAGACAACGCTCAGCGGGATGAGTATTTCTGGTGCTGTGCGCGTGGTAACTTGCGGTTGCGCTGATATCCACACACGGGAGACGTAAATTGATGAAGAAATGCATGCTGGCCGTACTGATGGCCCTGGGCAGTGCCGCCGCGCAGGCGGGCAACCCGCTGGTGACCGACAAGTTCACGGCCGATCCGGCCACGCTGGTCGATAACGGCCGCGTGTACCTGTACGCGGGCCGCGACGAGGCGCTGCCGCCGCCCGAGGGCACCAAGTACGTGATGAACGAGTGGCTCGTGTATTCCACCTGCGACATGCAGAACTGGACCGCGCACGGCACCGCGCTGCGCTACGACGTGTTCGCATGGGCGAGCGGTTCGGCCTGGGCCAGCGACATCATCAAGCGCGACGGCAAGTACTGGTTCTTTGCCACCGTGACCGAGCGCAGCGCCAAGGCCAAGGCGATCGGCGTGGCCGTGGCCGACAGCCCGCTGGGACCGTTCCGTGACGCCATCGGCAAGCCGTTGATCACCAACAGCATGACCTTGCAGACCGATATCGGTTGGGATGACATCGACCCCGGCGTGTTCATCGACGACGATGGCCAGGCGTGGATGTTCTGGGGTAACCAGGTGCTGAAATACGCGAAAATCAAGCGCAATATGATCGAACTCGACAGCCAGATTTACACTGATGGCCTGCCGCAGTTTACCGAGGCGCCGTATGTCCACAAGCGCAACGGCATCTACTATTTGTCGTACTCGCGCGACTGGCCCGAGTACACCGTGTATTCCACCAGCGACAAGATCACCGGGCCGTGGCGCTATCGCGGCAAGATCATGGACAAGAATCTCAAGACCGGCACCGTGCACCACGCGTTCGTGGAATTCAACGGCAAGTCCTACATCGTCTATCACAATGCCGAATTGCCGGGAGGCGGCGAGTACCGCCGCTCGGTCGCGGTCGAAGAATTCACGTATAACGCCGACGGCACGATTCCGTTCATTCCGCAAACCACCGCCGGCCCCGCCGCCAATCCGACGGCGGCGTGCAAGCCGGCCAAGCAAGGCTGATCAGGCCAGCAGCTTGAGCAGCGCCTCGGCGGCCGCTTCCGACGAAGCAGGATTCTGGCCGGTGATCAACAGGCCATCGGTGATCGCGTACGGCTGCCAGTCGCCGAGCTTCGAGTACTCGCCGCCGTTTTGCTTGAGCATGTCTTCCACCAGGAACGGCACGATATGGGTCAGGCCCACCGCCTCTTCCTCTGTGTTGGTAAAGCCGGTGACTTTCTTGCCCTTGACCAGCGGCGAGCCGTCCGGTGCCTTCACGTGGCGCAGCACGCCCGGTGCGTGGCACACGGTAGCAACCGGTTTGCCGGCGGCGATCATGGCTTCGATCAGCGCGATCGAATCGCGGCTTTCGGCCAGGTCCCACAGCGGGCCGTGACCGCCCGGGTAGAACACGGCGTCGAAATCTTCCGCTTTCACGTCAGCCAGTTTGCCGGTGTTGGCGAGTACGGCTTGCGCCTCCGGGTCGGCCTTGAAGCGCTTGGTCGCTTCCGTTTGCGCATCGGGTTCGTCGCTTTTCGGGTCGAGCGGCGGCTGGCCGCCGGATGGCGAAACCACTGTCAGCTTGGCGCCGGCGTTTTTCAGCGTGTAATAAGGTGCGGCGAATTCTTCCAGCCAGAAACCGGTTTTTTTGCCGGTGTCGCCCAGTTGGTCGTGCGAGGTCAGTACCATCAGAATGTTCATTGTGTGTCCTTGGTGGGTTGGTTCAGAGTGCTGCTTGCAAAATCTGGCGGCTGCGCGCCAGGTCGATATCGCGGTGCTCGCCGAGCGCGGTCATGCCGTGCGCTTGTAACTGTTTCAGGACCGCTTCCACGGCGTCGTCGCCCAGCTGGTAGGCGGACAGGCGGGTAGGAATGCCCAGGCCCTCGAAGAAGGCGCGGGTGCGGGCGATGGCGGCGTCGATGCGCTGGTCGTCCGTGCCTTCGTTGATGCCCCATACGCGTTCGCCAAACTGTAGCAGCTTGCCGCGTTTTTGCTCGCGCTGTACATCGAGCAGGGCGGGCAGCACCAGGGCCAGGGTGCGGGCGTGGTCGATGTCGTACAGGGCGGTCAGTTCATGGCCGATCATGTGAGTGGCCCAGTCCTGCGGTACGCCGGCGCCGATCAGGCCGTTCAGCGCCAGGGTGGCGGTCCACATCAGGTTGGCGCGGGTTTCGTAATCGTCCGGGGTGGCCACTGCCTGCGGGGCGATTTCCACCAGGGTTTGCAGCAAGCCTTCGGCAAAGCGGTCCTGCACCTTCGCATTGACCGGGTAGGTCAGGTATTGCTCGGTGGTGTGGACGAAGGCATCGACCAGGCCATTGGCGACCTGGCTGGTCGGCAGCGTGAACGTCTTGCGCGGATCGAGTATCGAAAACGCCGGGAACAGCAGCGCATGGCGGAAGGCCAGCTTGGACTGGGTGGCCTTGTGCGTGACCACGCCGCCGTTGTTCATCTCGGAACCGGTGGCCGGCAAGGTCAATACCGAGCCGAAGGGCAGGGCGCGTTGCACGTTGGCGCCACCTTGCCGGGCGATGTCCCATGGCTCGCCGTCGAACAAGGCGGCGGCAGCCACGAACTTGGTGCCGTCGATGACGGAACCGCCACCGACTGCCAGCAGGAAGTCGATTTTTTCCTCGCGCACCAGGTGGACCGCGCGCATCAGGGTTTCGTAGCTGGGGTTCGGTTCGATGCCGCCGAACTCGCGCACGGTGCGTTCGCCCAGGGCGGTGCGCACTTCGGCCAGGGTGCCGGTTTTTTCGGCACTGGCGCCGCCGAACAGGATCAGCACGCGGGCGTCAACGGGGACCAGGGTGGCGAGCTTGCCGACGGTATCGGCGCCGAAGACGATCTTGGTCGGGTTATGGAATTCAAAATTTTTCATGGATAGCTCCTTTTTATTAGACTGGTCGTCTAGAGTCTGTGTCAAAAAAACGCGGACGACATCATCCGCGCAGGGGATACGATGCTGGCGCCAGGTGCAGCAGGTCCAGCGTGGCGTGCCAGGCCGAATTGAGGGCGCTTGGCTCGCGCCGCAGCTTGGTGAGCATGGCCGCGCCCAGCCACAGCTGGTACAGCGTCTGCGCCAGGTGCTGGCTGCTTGCCACGGCAGGCAGCGAACCATCGGCCACGCCATGCTCGATGGCAACCGCCAGGCGGGCGATGATGTGGTCGGTGCCGTCGCGCAGGGCGACACGCATCGGCTCGGACATATCGGCCACCTCGCTGCTGAGCTTGACCACCAGGCAGCGGCAATTGCAGCTGTCGGCACTCTCGGTGGCGTCGCTGAACCAGCTGTCCCAGTAGGCCATCAGGCACTGCGCCGCCGGTTTGCCGATTTGCCCCAGCAGGCCGTCCATGTGCACCAGGTACTGCGCCACGTAATCGGCCAGCAGCGCCTCGCCAAATAATTCCTTCGACTTGAAGTAATGGTAGAAGGAGCCCTTGGGCACAGCCGCCGCCGTCAGGATCTCGTTCAGGCCCACGCCGGCAAAACCCTTGCGGGTAATGATGGCCTTGCCCTGGTCGAGGATGTGCTGGCGGATGTCGGTGTATTCGGCTTTCATGAAACGTAGTCTAGCACAATTAGACCAGTCGTCTAGTATTTTCTTTGGCGCACTTCAGCGGAAGATTTCGCCAGCACGTTCCGGCTGGTAGGGAATGTCGACAATGCGCAGGCTGGTGGTCTGGCCGTCGGCCAGGGGCCAGTCGATGCGATCGCCCACGGACAGGCCCAGTAGCGCGGTGCCGATCGGAGTCAGGATCGAGATGCCGTCGTCGAGTTCGGCCATGTCTTTCGGGTACGCCAGGGTCAGGCACAGTTGCTGCGGTGGCTGTTCGATGTCGAACCGCACCTGCGAGCGCATGGTGACCACGTTCGGTGGCATCTGCTCCGGTTCCACGACCCTGGCGCGGCCCAGTTCCGCCAGCAGGCGGGCGTTGGCATTGGCGGTGGCGATGGGCAGGGCGTCGAACAACGCTTCCAGGCGTTCGATGTCGAGCGACGAGACGGTAATCTGAGGATGCATGATGGCTCCAGTTTATTAAGGGACGTGCGTGGGTGATCCGGTGGACCTGTGTCCACGGGCGGTCTTGCGGTCGAGCGGGGGCGGTGAGGTGGCTCGGCAGGCAGGTGAACCGGAAGGTTCTTGCTTACCGAGCGACGAAAAGGCGGGCGAGGTCCCTGGCCGGCACGGCAAAGCGTGCGGCCGCAGGCAACGCATTCCGGGACGGAGACGTGCGGTTGCAGTGGACAGGGAGGCGCGGGGTGTTCATGGGAAGAGTATATACCGTTTCCCGCCCCGGATGAACCGGGACGGGATTTGCCGCAGGCCTTAGTTGGCTGCGGCGCTGGCAGGTGCAGCCGCCGGTGCGTTCTTCACGTACTTGTCGAACCAGCGCAGCATTTCATACACCAGCTGTTCGTTCGACTCGCGCGCCGCGTACCAGTGCGGCTCGTGCGGCAGCATCACCAGGCGGGTGACGCCGCCGTTGCCGCGGATCGCCTCGTACAGCTTGGTCGATTGCAGCGGGGTGGTACCCGGGTTGGCGTCGTCGCCGCCGTGCACGATCAACAGTGGCGTCTTGAGCTTGTCGGCGTAGAAGAAGGTCGAGACCTTGGTGTACACGTCCGGCGCTTCCCATACCGAGCGGCGCTCGTTCTGGAAACCGAATGGCGTGAGCGACTTGTTGTACGAACCGCTGGTGGCCGCGCCGGCGCGGAACAGGTCCGAGTGCGCCAGCAGGTTGGCCGTCATCAGTGCGCCGTGGCTATGGCCGGTCACGCCCACGCGGGCCGGATCGGTCACGCCCAGGCGCACCGCTTCGTCCACTGCCGCCTTGGCGTTGGCTACCAGCTGCTCGGTGTACGTGTCGTACGCCTTGCGCGGGTCGCCCACGATCGGGAAGGCGGCGCTGTCGATGATGGCGTAGCCCGACAGCAGCAGCAGGCGATACTGGCGCAGGCGGGTGAACGTCGCTTGCGAACCGGTGGTCTGGCCGGCCTGCGAGGCGTCCGCGTAGTCGAGCGGATAGGCGTTGAGAATGGTCGGCAGGCGCGTGCCTTCCTTGTAGCCGGGCGGCGTGTACAGCGTGAACGACAGGTCCACGCCATCGGCGCGCTTGTATTTCACCAGGCGCTTCTGGATCTCGCGCACTTGCGGTGCGGTGTCCTTCAGGTGCGTCAGTGGTGCGCTCGACGAATCGAACGCCGCTTCGCCCTTGACCGCGCCGGCCGCCGGTGCGCCCACGGTGCGCAGCAGCGCGTTCGGGGTGTCGGTGGTGGACTGGTACCAGGTCAGCAGGCGACGGCTGTCGTTGCCGGCAAAGCCGAGGAACTGCTCATACGAGGTTTTACCGCTGCGGAACAGGCGCTCCGACTGCTGCGTGCCCAGGCTGAATTTGTCGAGGAACGGACGGTCGCCATCGGGCGACGAGCCCATGCCCGACAGGTAGATGGTGTCGCCGTCCTGGCGGATGACCCACGAACCGTTGGCCAGCTGGCGGCGCACCGGGTTGCCCGGATTGGCATATTTTTCGTCGGCCGACATATCCCACACCAGGCGGCGCGAGTTTTTCGCGTCATCGACATTGAGCTGCCAGGTGCGACGCCATTTGCGGTTGACGTCGTAGTCGCTCAGCAGCGCGGTGCCGGCGTTTTCGCTCCAGGACAGGCCGGCGTAACGCTGCTCGGTGCGGGTGATTTCCACCGGCGCGCCGGTGAACGGCGCCTTCAGCATGACCAGCTTGTCGCGCTCGGCCGCTTTCACTTTCGGATCGCCGCCATCGAGCGCCTCGGCCCACACCAGCGTGGCCGCGTCGGTCGGACGCCAGGTGAAGTTGCGCGGGCCGGTCGGCACGCCCCGATTCGGTACGCGGTCGGCCAGCGGCAGCGCGGCGATTTCACGCACGACCGGGTTGGCGCCTGGTTTTACGCCACGCAGGTCCCACAGGTCGATCTGCTTGGGGAAGCGGTCGAAGGTGGTCACGTACGAGTACGGCGGACGGATTTCGGTGACCACCACGTGGCGGCTGTCCGGCGCCACGCTCAGCTCTTCGTACAGGCCCGGTTTGCCCACATTGGTGATCTTGCCGGTGGCGGCATCGACCAGCGCCAGTTGCGAGGTGCCGTAGTAGTTGAACAGCGATTCGTCGTAGCGGTTGCGCAGCGTGTCGCGGTTTTCATAGGTGCTGCTTTGACCGGTACCGCCGATCGATTCCTGGATGCCGGGGCCGGCCGAGCCGGGAGCTTCCACCGGCGGGGCCTTGTTGCCGGTGACCAGTTTGACCAGCAGGGTTTTCTGGTCGGGCATCCATTGCACCTGGTCGCCGAACATCTGGTTCAGGCGTACGCCAGGCAGGCGGCGCACGGCGCCGGTTTTGGCGTCGCCCACCCACAGCTCGACCGCTGCTGTGGTGATGTTTTCAAACGCAAAGCGCTGGCCGTCGGCGCTCCAGACCGGGCGGCGCGGGCAGGCGTCGGCCGGCAGCTTGACGGCGGTTTGCTTGCCGTCGGCAACCTGCACCAGGTCGATCGCGCTCACGCACGGTGGAATCCCGTAGCCGCCCGGGGTATCGTGCTGGCTGTGGTTGCCCGGCTCGATACGCACGCCGGCCAGGCGCAGGAACGGCGTGGCCACCTTGGCGATCGACGGGAAGTCCTGCATGGTGACGAGCATCAGCTTGTCGCGGGTGGGGCTCAGCGATGGCACCGGCGGTGGCGGCGCGCGCATGACGTCGAGGATTTCCTTCGGCGGCTGGTTGTAAGCCGACGCGGTGGCAGCGCTGGCTGGCGTGGCGGTGGTGGGCGCTGCCAGCGCGCCCGAGGTCATGCCGACTGCGAGCGTGGTGCTCACAAGGCCGCGCAACAAGTATTTACCCTGCATGGTGTTTCTCCATTTTTTATCGAACTTATTTAACGAACTGAATCGTCGAACTGCCTCGATGCGCCAACAGGATCGCCGCCCGCGCATGTGCAGCGGAACATTAGGCCATGAAAATATTTCATCGGCAATATCAAATCTCCGTGAGAAATCTTTTGCTACAAATCTCCCCTTCGAGGTAGCACCCCAGCAACGTTTTATCGCCCTACATCTGCCGGGTGACTAAAAGTGTGCAAGCTTGTGATTATTTGGCGGTGTAATGATCACCGTCGGCACAGCAGCCCTATACTCGCTTTAATACTAATATTTCAGCGGGACACGTTCCATGACGACCTTCATTACGTCGCGCCGGCAGTTCATGCAGTCGGCCGCCAGTGCCGCCGTGTTGACCACCTTGCCATCGCTGGCGCTGGCCGCCACCGCCAACGATGGCCGCAAGCCGCGGCCGGTGGCCGACACCGTGCTGCGCTGGCTGGACGGCGTGGCGCCGGCCCGTTTCGACGGCGCGACGCTGGGCGTGCCGTGGCCGCGCGGCGCGCTGCGCGCACCCGCCAAGGGGGTGTTGCAACTGCGCCTGGCGGGCGCCGGCGCACCGGCCGTGCAATCGTGGCCGCTGGCGTACTGGCCCGATGGTTCGCTGAAATGGACCGCGCACGCGGTGGCGGCCGGCGGTGCTGCCGAGGCTTGGCGCCTGGAAGCCGGCGCACCTGTAGCGGTTGCCGGCGCGGTAGCGGTCAGGCAGACCACCGCGCTGATCACCGTCACCGTCGGCGCCACCGTCTGGACCGTGCCGACCAGCGGCGAACACCTGATCGCCTCCGCCGTCCGGGGCGGGCGCACTATCGTGCAGGACGTGAAACTGCTGGCGCTGCGCCAGGACGGGCCGGAACCCGACGAAACCGGAACCGTGACACGCCAGCGTTATACCAGCCGCGTGGAAAAGGTGACGGTCGAGCAGACCGGCCCGGTGCGCGCCACGCTCAAGCTCGACGGCAAGCACAGCGGCAACGGCCGCGACTGGCTGCCATTCTCGGTCCGCCTGTATTTCTATGCCGGCGCCGAGAACGTGCGCATCGTCCATACCTTCATCTTCGACGGCAACGCCAAGCAGGACTTCATCGCCGGGCTGGCCGTCACCGCCAGGGTGCCGATGACGGACCCGGCCTACGACCGCCATATCCGCTACGCTGGCGAGGGCGTGGGCGTCTGGGGCGAGGCCGTGCGGCCCGTCACCGGCCTGCGCCGCGACCCCGGCGATGCCTACCGCGCCGCGCAGGTGGCCGGCCAGGCATTGCCGCCGCTGGCCGGCATGGCCAAGCCGGTGCAGGATGGCATGCAGTGGATCCCGCAGTGGAACGATTTCTCGCTCACGCAGCTGAGCGCCGATGGTTTTATCCTGCGCAAGCGCACGGCTGCCGGCCAGGCCTGGATCGATGTCAATGGCGGCACGTGCAGCAAGGGCCTAGCCTACGTGGGCGGCGCTTCTGGCGGCGTGGCGCTGGGCCTGCGCGACTTCTGGCAGCGCGCCACCACCCGCCTCGATGTACGCAACGCTGCCGGCGACATGGCCGACATCACCGCCTGGCTGTATTCGCCATCGGCGCCGGCGCTCGACATGCGGCCGTACCGCGCCGTCAACGGCATGGACACGCACGACAAGCAGATCGCCGGCCTGAACATCATCTACGAGGATTACGAAGAAGGCTGGGATTCGGCCACCGGCGTGGCCCGCACCAGCGAGCTGCAACTGTGGGCCTTGAGGGCCACGCCATCGCACGATGCGTTTTCGCACATGGCCGAGCAGGTGGCCAATCCGGCGCGCCTGGTGCTGGCGCCCGAGCGCATCCACCAGTGCGCCGTGTTCGGCGACTGGGACGTGGTCGATACCGGCACGCCGGGCCGGCGCCTGCTCGAAGACAAACTGTCCGCGCAACTGGACCAGTACCTGCGCGAAGTGGAGCAGCACCGCTGGTACGGCTTCTGGAATTACGGCGACGTGATGCACGCCTACGACAACGACCGCCACATGTGGCGCTACGATATCGGCGGCTACGCCTGGGACAACTCGGAACTGTCCACCGACCTGTGGCTGTGGTACAGCTACCTGCGCACCGGCCGCGCCGACCTGTTCCGCATGGCCGAGGCGATGACGCGCCACACCGGCGAGGTCGATGTGTATCACCTGGGGCCCTTCAAGGGTTTTGGCACGCGCCATGGCGTGCAGCACTGGTCCGATTCGTCGAAGCAGCCGCGGGTATCGAATGCCGCCTATCGCCGCATCTATTATTTCCTCACCGCCGACGAACGCGCCGGTGACCTGATGCGCGAACTGCTCGATTCCGACGCCGACCTGCACAAGGTCGATATCTCGCGCAAGCTGGCGCCCAATGCGGCGCGCGCCGCACCGGACGGCATGATCAATGCATCGTTCGGCACCGTGTGGGGTTCGCTGATCGCGGCCTGGCTGGCCGAGTGGGAGCGCACCGGCGACACGCGCTGGCGCGACAAGATCGTCAACGGCATGCAGACCATCGGCGGCCTCAAACGCGGCTGGTTCGCGTCGGCCGCGCCGTACGACCCGAAGACCGGCAAGTTCGGCGGCGCCGGCGACTACTTCCAGTTCTCGAATCTGAACGGCGTGTTCGGCGTGGTGGAAATGAATTCGGAACTGCTGGCGCTGGTGGACGTGCCGGCCTACCGCAAGACCTGGCTGGCCTACTGCCGCGCCTACAACGCCCCGAAGGAAGACCTGGTGGCGCTGCTGGGCCGCGACCCGGGTGGGCGCGGCATGACCAACACCAATTCGCGCATGACCGCCTACGCCGCCTACCACGAACGCGACCGCGCGCTGGCGCTGCGCACCTGGCGCGAATTCTTCGGCAACGACTTCGCCAGGAACGCCGCCCGCGACGCGACGCGCCGCATCGACGGCACTGCCACCCTGCGCCCGCTGATCGAGCAGCCCAATATCGGCACCAACGGCGCGGCGCAATGGGGACTGGCCGCGATCCAGAACATGGCGCTGGTCGGCGACAGCCTCGATGAAGCGGCGCGCGCGGCCGGCCTGTTACGCTAACGATTAACGAGACTTATTTGACGACCATGAAAAAAATCCTTATTGCCTTGTTCCTGGTGTGCCACTTCGGCAGCGCTTCAGCTGCCACCGCAACGCCGGCCACGCCCTACGCCGACCTGCGTCCGGCCTTGCTGCTGACCGCCTCGCAGTCGCGCGACAGCCAGGATTTATCTGCCCAGTGGACCTATTCGAAAGACCTGTACCACACGGGCCTGAGCGACATCAACGGCTGGGTGGCCAAGTCGCGCATGCAGCGCTACCGCGACATCGACATCGCCGCCCAGGAAGCCAGGGGCGGCGTCGAGTTCTTCGAATTCGACCTCGATCGCAGCGCGCAGATGAACATTCCCGGCGCCTGGAACGCGGCCACGCCCACCTTGCGCTACTACGATGGCCTGGTCTGGTTCCAGCGCAAGTTCAAGGGCCAGCCGGCGGCGGGCCAGCGCTCGTTCCTGCGCTTCGAGGCGGTCAACTACCGCGCCTACGTGTACTTGAACGGCAAGGAAATCGGCCGTCACGAAGGCGGCTTCACGCCGTTCGTGCTGGAAGTGACCGACGCCCTGCGCGCCGGCGATAACCGCCTGACCGTCGGCGTCGATTCCTCCCACGATGCGCAGAGCATCCCGACCAAGATCACCGACTGGGACCTGTACGGCGGCATCACGCGGCCGGTACGCCTGATTACCACGCCCGCTACCTTTATCGACGACGCCACCGTGAGCCTGGGCCAGGACGGCCGCATCACCGGCGCCGTGCAGCTGCAAGGTGCGCAAGCGGCCGGGCAGCTGGTGAAAGTGGCGATTGGCGACCTGGCCACCGCCAGCGCCACCACAGATGCCAACGGCCGCGCCGTGTTTGCGCTGGCCGCGCCGGGCAAGCTGCAACGCTGGTCGCCCGACAGCCCGAAGCTGTACGACGTGCGCTTTTCCACCGCGACCGATGCCATCCGCGACCGCATCGGTTTCAGGACCATCGCCGTCAAGGGCAACGAGATTCTGCTCAACGGCAAACCGATCTTCCTGCGCGGTATCTCGCTGCACGAAGAGGAGTTCGGATCGAACCCGGCGCGCAACATGACCGAACAGGCGTCGCGCGCGCTGCTCAGCGAGATCAAGCACGGCTTGAATGGCAACTACGTGCGCCTGTCGCACTACCCGCACTCGGAAACCACGTTGCGCCTGGCCGACGAAATCGGCTTGTTGGTCTGGAGCGAAATTCCCGTGTACTGGACCGTCGATTGGGAAAACCCGGCCGTGCTGCACAAGGCTCTGGTGATGCAGGCCGAAACGATTTACCGCGACCGCAACCGCGCCGCTGTCGTGATGTGGAGCGTGGGTAACGAGACCCCGGTGTCGCCGGCGCGCACCGCCTTCCACAGCGCCATGGCAGATAACGTGCGCGCGCTCGATCCAACGCGCCTGGTCAGCGCCGCGCTGCTGGTCGAGCGCCACAAGGTGAACGGTGAAGAAGTGACCGAAATCCAGGACCCGTTGGCCGACAAGCTCGACGTGCTGGCCGTAAACACCTACGCCGGCTGGTACGGCGGCGACACCCTCGATGCGCTGCCCAACCTGAAATGGAAGCTGCCCACCGACCGGCCGCTGATCCTGTCCGAATTCGGCGCCGACGCGCTGGCCGGCTACCGCAACGACGGCATGAAGAAATTCACCGAGGAGTACCAGGCAGAGTACTACCGCCAGACCCTGGCGCTGGCCGAAAAACTGCCAACCCTGCGCGGGCTGTCGCCGTGGATCCTGAAAGACTTCCAGTCGCCACGGCGCGAACACCCGGTGTTCCAGAACGGCTGGAACCGCAAGGGGCTGATGTCGGAAACCGGCGTGCGCAAGCAGGCGTTCGGCGTGCTGGCCGATTACTATCGCAGCAAAGGGGGCAAGTAATTATTTGGCCACCATCTGCCGGACCTTGCGCCGCAGTTCCTTCTCGCGCACTTCCTCGGCATGGAAGTCTTCGCGCATGGCCCGGTACAGCGACACCGTCATCAGGATGATCACCAGCGAGAACGGCAGCGCAAACAGGATGGTGGCGCTCTGCACCGCCTTCAGTCCGCCCGCCAGCAGCAGGCTGATGGCAATCCCCGCCACCAGTACGCCCCACATGACCTTGCTGCGCGCGGCGGGGTTCGGGTTGCCATTGTCGCTCATCATGCCCAGCACCAGCACGGCCGAATCGCCCGAGGTGACGAAAAACACGATCACCAGCACCGTGGCCACCACCGACATGACGGTGCCGAACGGCATGGCGTTGAACATCGTAAACAGCGCGGTGGACATATCGGTCTTGACCGCCTCGGACAGCGGCACGTGCTGCCAGATTTCCATGTACAGCGCGGTGCCGCCGAAGATCGAGAACCAGATGAACGCAGCGAGCGACGGCGCCAGCACGGTGCCGAGGATGAATTCGCGGATGGTGCGCCCGCGCGACACGCGCGCGATGAACAACCCAACGAACGGTGACCACGAAATCCACCAGGCCCAGTAAAAGATGGTCCAGGTGCCCACCCAGGTGCTGTCGCGGAACGGCGTGGCACGCAAGCTCATGCGGACGATCTCGCTCAGGTAGCTGCCCATGGTATTGCTCAGGGTGTCGACAATGGCCACGGTAGGCCCCATGATGAATACCGTCAGCGCCAGGATCACCGCAAAAATCATATTGGTATTCGAGAGCAGCTTGACACCCTTTTCCACACCACTGACGGCCGAGAGGATAAACATCGCCGAGGTGGTGACAATGATGATCACCTGATTGCGGTCGGAGAGATCGAGGCCGAACACCGCGTGCAGGCCGCTATTGATTTGCAGCGCCCCCACGCCCAGCGAAGCCGCCACGCCGAACGCGGTGGCCACCACGGCGATGCCGTTCACCAGCGGCGACAGGCGGCGAATGCCGGGGATCGGCAGCGCCTCGGTGACGGTGCTGACCAACGCGGTGCCGTTGCGGCGGTACTGGAAAAAGGCGATCGACAGCGCGACGATGGCGTACACGGCCCACGGGTGCACGCCCCAGTGGAAGAACACGTAGCGCATGGCGGCGTTGGCCGCTTCCGGGGTGCCGGATACCACGCCCGGCGGCGCCGAGCTGTAATGCGAGATCGGCTCGGCCACACCCCAGAACACCAGGCCGATGCCCATGCCGGCGGCAAACAGCATCGAGAACCAGCTGACCACGGAAAACTCGGGCTCTTCATCTTCGCCGCCGAGTTTGAGGTTGCCATAGCGGCTGAAGGCGGTGCACACGGCGAAAACCACCAGGCCCAGCACCACCCATAAATACAGCCAGCCGAAGTTGCGGGTGACGGCAGCGAGCAGGGTGTCGAACACCGCCGCCATGTGGTCGGGGGCGAGCACGCCCCACAGCACCACGCACAGGATAAATCCTGCGGAAAACAAGGTTTGCATGCGTTTCTCCGTGGAGCACCGGCATCCACGGCGGATGCCTCTCCAGTTATTCTACATGCAACAAATTTCCCTTGCTTTTCCGCATGAATTAACTGTTTCGTAACTATTTATTTCAGCGCTTCCACCAGCCCCGGTGCAAACTCTGCGCCATATTTTACCTGCGCGGTCGATGCCTTGATGGTGCCGCCAATCGGCTCGGCGCGCCCGCCCAGGCACTTGCCGAGGAAGTTCTCGGTCACCGCGTTGAAGGCGATATTGTTGACCGGCCGCGCAAAGCCGTGGCCTTCGTCCGGGAACTCCACGTACGTCACCGGGATGTTCTTGGCCTTCATCGCATCGACGATCTGCACCGACTCGCGCACATTCACACGCGGGTCGTTGGCGCCCTGGCCGATCAGCAGCGGACGCTGGATGTCGGCAGCGAAGTTGAGCGGCGAGCGTTCCTTGAGCAGTGCTTTGCCTTCCTCGGTGGTGGGATCTCCCATGCGCTTGTAGAACTGCTGCTTGCCCGCTTCCCAGTACGGCGGGATGGTTTGCAGCAGCGTAAACAGGTTCGACGGTCCCACGATATCGACGCCACAGGCAAACGTGGTGGGCGTGAACGCCAGCCCGGCCAGGGTGGCATAGCCGCCGTACGAGCCGCCCATGATGGCCACCTTGTCGCTGGTGGTGATGCCGTTCTTGACCGCCCAGTCTACCGCGTCGATCAGGTCGTCGTGCATCTTGCGACCCCATTGCAGGTCGGCCGCCGAGATGAAATTCTTGCCGAAGCCGGTCGAGCCGCGGTAGTTCACCGACAGCACCGCGTAGCCGCGATTGGCCAGCCACTGGTGATAGCTGTTGTAGCCGTAGCGGTCGCGCGCCCACGGACCGCCATGCACCATCAGCACCAGCGGCACCGGTTTGCCGGCGCGGCCGGTGCCGCTGGCATCGACCGACTTGGGCAGGGTCAGGTAAGACACCAGCGTCAGGCCGTCACGCGCCTTGATTTCCTGCGGATGCATGGCGGCCAGCGGCGCACCTTCGAGTTCGGGCCGGCTCACGTACAACTTGCTGAGTTTTTTGGCCTTGCGGTCGTACAGCCAGGTGGACGAGGGCGCGGTGACCGGATCGACCGTGATCAGCCACTTGTCGTCAGCCTCGTTGCGCGAGCTGAGGAAGAACTGGCCCTCGATGTTTTTCTTCAGGTACGCCAGATCGGCCTTCAATGCGTCGGTGAGTGGCACGTATTCCTGCTTCAGGTAATCTACGCCGTAGGCCAGCACGCGGCCGGTGCGCTTGTCGAGCAGCGCGTTGGAGATGTCGGCGCGCGGATCTTCGGCCACCACGGTGGTCTTGCCGCTGGCGACGTCCTGCGCCAGCAGCGCCGACGTATTGCGGTTGCGCGAGTCGGTCCAGTACAAGGTCTTGCCATCGGTGGTAAAGCCCAGCGGCGCCGTGGTCTGCGAATCGTCGAGTCCTACTTCGGTCACCGGCGTGGTCTCGATCTTGCCATCGACAATGCGGTAATAGGTGGCGCCGCCGTCGGCGCGCGCCTTGATGGTCAGGCGCAGCTTGAGCTGTTCGTCGGCCAGGAAGCCGGCATAGCCGTCATTCTGCTGCACCAGCGTCAGCTTGCCTGTTTTCAGGTCGAGGCTGTGGACGTCGTGCCACTTCGGATCGCGGTTGTTGATGCCGATCAGGATGCGGTCCTTGACCTTGCTGCTGATATTGACGATCTGCACCCGGGTTTTCTCGAAGGGCGTGTAGTTGGTCTGCTTGCCCGAGACGACATCGACGCCGTACAGCAGGAAGTTTTCATCGCCGCCCTTGTCCTGGATGAACAGCACCGTGTTCGAGTCCGGCGCCCAGAAGCTGCTGCGAATCGGCCGCGATTTTTCGTCGGTAAGCGGCTTCGCCTTCGTTAAATCACTGCTCGGCGCCACCCACACATTGAGCACGCCGTCGCGCGGTGCGATCCACGACAGCCACTTGCCGTCCGGGCTGATGTTGGCGCCGGACTTGCTGGCGTTGCCGAAGATCTTGGCGCGTTCGATCAGCGGCACGTCGTTGACTGCGGTGGCAGCAGGGGCGGATTGGGCATGGGCGGGCAGGGCGCTGGCCAGCAGCATGGTAGGAAGCAGAACTGGGAGCAGCGCAGGCAGGACTTTCAGGGCGATACGATTCATGGATACCTCGTCGAAGTGATGAAACGGTCAAACATGCCAGGTTTGCATGTGCCGAATGATGGTAGCGGTAATTGCCCGTTTCGGGGAATTCATGCGATGGACGGCAGACGGCGCGGCATGAATGGCAGAAATTCGGGAACGCGATAGCGTTGTTGCGATGCAAAATAATCACCGGGATTGACTCCGCATTCATTGCGCCATGTAAATTAAATGGTTAACATCGTTTGCGTGACACCACTGGTTGTCGTGTGCTGTCACTGCTAGTCTCTGCCCCAAAACTCGCCGGAGATTCACAATAAATCGGATCGTGCAGGGAGAAGGTATGAGTATTCAGGATCTTAAAATTGGCACCCGGCTGGGTTTGTGCTTTGCGGCGGTGCTGTTGATGATGGCCGTGCAGTCGGTCGTGTCGATCGTGCAGATCAATGGCATCGGCGCACGCAGCGAACAAATCGTCCACGAAGACATGGCCAAGGCCGACGCCGTGGCCCTGATCGACGCCACCACCCGCGCCAACGCCCGCTACACGATGGAACTGTTCATGGCGCCGGACCAGGCCTACGCCGACCGCGTGCGCGGCCAGATCGACGCCAACAAGAAGACCATCACCGATGCCGTCGCCGTGCTCGACGCCATGATCACGCGCCCGGAAGGCAAGGCCCTGCTGGCGCAGTTCAAGACCGACCGCGCCACCTATGTGCAGGCATTTTCCAAAGTGAGCGCCTTGCTGGCCGAGGGCAAGCGCGAGGAGGCGACCGCCGCGCTGCTGGGCACTACGCTGCCCGCACTCGACGCCCTGCAAGCGACCATCGGCGGGCTGGCCAAGCTGCAGAAGGCGATTGCGGCCAGCGCCATGGACGAAATCGCTGCGCGCATCGCGTCCACCCGCCTGACCACCATCCTGTTGTCCGTACTGGCCCTGGTGTGCGGCAGCGCCGGCGCCTGGCTGATCACGCGTTCGGTCACCCGCCCCATTGGCGCGGCCGTCACGCTGGCCGAGGCAGTGGCTGCCGGCGACCTGCGCACCCGCCATTACCAGCCCACGCGCGACGAAACCGGCCAGCTGCTGCACGCGCTGCACACCATGAGCGGCAGCCTGCAGCTCATCGTCGGTCGCGTGCGCGGCGGCACCGAGACCATCGCCTCGGCATCGTCGCAGATCGCCAGCGGCAACCAGGACCTGTCGTCCCGCACCGAGCAGCAGGCCAGCGTGCTGGAAGAAACCGCGTCGTCGATGGAAGAACTCACGTCCACCGTGCGCCACAATGCCGACAATGCCCAGGAAGCGCGCCGCAAGGCGCAGACCGCGTCCGACGTGGCGGTGAAGGGCGGCGCCGTGGTCGCCAGCGTGGTCGATACCATGCAATCGATCCGCACCTCGTCGGGCAAGGTGGCCGACATCATCAGCGTGATCGACGGCATCGCCTTCCAGACCAACATCCTGGCCCTGAACGCGGCCGTGGAAGCAGCGCGCGCCGGCGAACAGGGACGCGGCTTTGCCGTGGTGGCCACCGAGGTGCGCAACCTGGCGCACCGTTCGGCCGCCGCCGCCAAGGAAATCACCACGCTGATCAACGCCTCGGTGCAGCAGGTGGGCGAAGGCAGCGCGCTGGTGGAAAAAGCCGGCCAGACCATGACCGAGGTGGTGGACAGCATCCGCGATGTCACCGTCATCATGGCCGACATTGCGGCCGCCAGCGCCGAGCAGGGCCAGGGCATCGAACAGATCAACCAGGCCGTCACCGAGATGGACACCGTAACCCAGCAAAACGCCGCGCTGGTGGAAGAAGCGGCAGCAGCGGCCGAATCGATGCAGGAACAGGCGCGCGAGCTGGCGCAGATTGTCAGCCAGTTCCAGCTCGACGACGCTGGCCGGCCGGCTGGCACGGGTGGTGCGCGTGGTGAGGTAGGCGGCGCCAGGAGCGCGGGCCGCATGGCCTCATCGTCGCGGGTAGCGCTGCCGGCCTGACCGTGCGCAGTGGTGCTTTCCCTGCCAAACGGTAAGCTTGGCGGTGAAGCACATAGGCTAGACTCGGGTGGTACGTTTTCCACGTGACGGAGAGTCCACCCGATGAAAAACATCACCCTGCGCCAGTTCCGCATCTTCGAGAGCGTGGCGCGCAACCTGAGCTTCTCGCGCGCGGCCGAAGACCTGCACCTGACCCAGCCTGCCGTCTCGATGCAGATCAAGCAGATGGAAGGCCTGGCCGGACTGCCGCTGTTTCGCCAGACCGGCAAGCGCATTGCGCTCACCGACGGCGGCCGCGTGGTGCTGCGCCACTGCCAGGTGATCCTGGCCGACCTGCGCGCCGCCGAGCAATCGCTGGCCAGCCTGCTGACCGTTGCTGCCGAACAGCCGCGCCAGCGCCTGCGCGTGGGCCTGATCACGTCGGGCAGTTGCTGCTTCCCGCACCTGATCCGCGCCTTCCTGCAGGACCATGACCACATCGACCTCGACATGACCGTGCGCAGCCGCGACCAGCTAGTTGCCATGCTGCGCTGCGATACGCTCGACCTGGCGGTGATGCTGCATCCGCCCGAACTGCGCGGGGTCGATGCCACGCCGTTTGCCGACAATCCGTTCGTGCTGGTGGCGCCGCCCGATCACCGGCTGGCCGGCGCGCCGCAGGTGCCGGTCGCGCACCTGGCGCACGAATGCCTGATCGTGCGCGAGCATGGTACCGATACGCGCCAGGTAGCGGACGACACCCTGCTGGGTCGCGCCGCCATCGGTTTTGACACCGCGCCGCGCTTCATGGAACTCGGTTGCAGCGAGGCGATCCGCCAGTCGGTCATTGCCGGCATGGGCATCGGCCTGCTGTCCGCGCGCGAAGTGCAGGCCGATGTGCGCAGTGGCCAGTTGTGCGTGCTCGATGTGCAGGGTTTTCCTGTGATGCAGCAGTGGCATGCAGTGCACCGTGGCGAACATGGGCTGCCGCGTGCGGCGCGCGACTTTTACCGGTTCCTGCTCGACGAGGGCGCGGCGCGGCTCGATCATTTGTCACTCACCCCACCCACGCCTGCCACAGCAGCGCCACATTGAGCAGCACGATGGCGGCGGCAGCCACCGCCGCCATCACGGTCAGCCTGCGGCTGGCCGCAAAACCCTGCATTACCGAGCGGCGCGACGACAGCACCACCAGCGCGATCAGCGGCACCGGCAGTACCAGGCTCAACACGATCTGGCTGTCGATCATGGCCGTCATCGGATTCATGGTGGCGCATACGATAAACGCCGGCACCATGGTGATCAGGCGGCGCGCCATCAGCGGAATTTTAAAGCCAATGAAGCCCTGCATGATGTTCTGGCCGGCCATGGTGCCCACCACCGAGCTCGATATGCCCGAGGCCAGCAGCGAAATCAGGAACAGCACTCCGGCGCCCGCGCCCAGCGCCGGCACCAGCGTGTGGTAGGCGGTGGCGATATCGGCCAGGCCAGGTGCGGTCTCGCTGAAGGCGGCGGCAGCCATCGCCACCATCGCCATGTTGACCAGCGCGGCCAGTCCTAGCGCGACCGCCACCTCGCGGTTGGAGAACGACACGAGCTGGCGGCGCTGGGCGTCGTTGCGGGCCGGCGCGCGGTGCTGCGTCAGGCCCGAATGCAGGTAAATCGAATGCGGCATGATGGTCGCGCCGACGATGCCCACGGCCAGCATCAGCGCATCCTTGCCGTGCAGTTGCGGCACGAAGGTGTGGAACAGCGCCGCGTGCCAGTCGGGCGGCACGATCACCAGTTCGGACAGGTAACTGAGCCCGATCACCGCCACCAGCGCGGCAATCACGATTTCCAGCGGCCGGAAACCCTGCGCATCGAGCGACAGGATGGCAAACGTCACCACACCCGTGACCACCAGCCCCCAGCCCAGCGGCACGTCGAACAGCAGCGAGATGCCGATGGCACCGCCCATGAACTCGGCCAGGTCGGTAGCGATGGCGCCGATTTCGGCGGCAATCCACATCGCCACCACCAGCGGCCGCGAAAACTCGTCGCGACACACCTCGGCCAGGCTGCGGCCGGTGACGATGCCCAGCTTGGCCGACATGGCCTGGAACAGCATCGCCACCAGGCTGGCAAGCAGCACCACCCACAGCAGTTGGTAGCCGTAGGTGGAGCCGGCCTGCAGGTTGGTGGCGAAGTTACCGGGGTCCATGTACGCCACCGACGCCACCACTGCCGGTCCGGCAAACGCCAGCATCGAGCGCAGGCCGCGCCGCTGGTGGTCGAGGGCGTCGCGCATGGTGGCGACGGTGGCGGTGGTATTGGCGGCGGTGGTCATGAAAGGTCTCCCTACATCAGGCGATGACGTCGCGGCGGTTCTTGAGTTTGTGGATGACGTCGAGCGTGGCGTCGTCCACCCGCAAGTGCTCCTTGACCAGCTGGCGCGGCGTGTTGGCCAGCCACTGCGACAGCGAGACTTCCGCGAAGTGGTCGGACTTGAACAGTTCGAGGAAAATCAGGTCCGAGGTGCCGGTGTTCTTGATGTAGTGGCCCAGGCTTTTCTGCACGTAGCCGACGTCGCCGGGGTTGAAGTCCACCGTTTGCGCCACCGGCCCGGTATTGAACACCGTCATGCGCCCGGAGCCCTTGATGAAGTACTGCCATTCGTCGGCGTCCGGGTGCCAGTGCATTTCGCGCAGACCGCCCGGGCGCAAGGTCACCAGCGCCGCCGCCACGGTTTTCGACACCGGAAAATTGTTGCTGTCGACAATGCGCACTTCGCCGCCCGGCTGCGTCAGCGTGGGTTTCATGGCGCCCATGCGGAAGATGAACGGGTGGTCGGGGCGGCCGAGGCTGGAGGCCGCGTACAACTGGTCGGCCTTGAGCGGACCGGCTTGCGCGCCCTGGTAAATCCACAGCTGCTCGAGCGGGATGTTCCTGAATTTATCGGCCGGCACGCCGAAGTTTTGCGCCAGGATGTCGGGCGGCGTGTGGGCCAGCCAGTCGCTGAGCATGAGGGTGTTGAATTCGCCGGAGGCTCCGTCGTCGAAGGCGATCACGAACTCGCCGCCGTTGGCGCCGATGCCTTGCAGCGAGTGCGGCAGGCCGGGCGGGAAGTACCAGATGTCGCCCATCTCGACGTCGGCCACCTCGGAGCGGCCCTGGCTGTCGATGGTGGTGATGCGGATGCCGCCCACGGTGACGATGGCCCACTCGGCCTGCTGGTGCCAGTGCAGCTCGCGCACGCCGCCCGGTCTCAGGCGCATGTTGACGCCGGCGATGTCCTTCGAAATCGGGAACGCCTTGGTGGTCACCTCGCGCGCCCAGCCGCCATCCTGGATGCGCTTGTGCGCCATGTTGAACGAGTTCCAGGGGATCTGCATGCCGCCCACGTCGGTCGCCGGTGGATTGGCAAACGACGGCAGCACATCGCGCAACGCCGGATTTTGCGGACCGGGATCGGCATTGGCGAGCGCCGACGAATTGATGGCGCCTTGCAGCGGCCGATTCGGATTGCCGAATTCGGCAGCCTTGGCAGCGGCAGCAGCGCCCAGCGCCACCGCACCAGCGGCCGCACCGGCCAGGATTCCGCGACGATTGAGGTCGGTCATGCTATTTCTCCTTGAACAGTTTCCATCCTTCCGGGCGGAGGACGGATCGACACTGGAGCGGCTGTGCGGCATGTGAGTTTCGGCAGGCGCTCCGATGGAGAAATAGTAGGGCGGGGCAGGACGGAACGATATTCAGGATTTCTTTGGGTGATCCATAAGCGCGGCTGATAGGTATGGAGTAATGCGGCAGGGAAGCGGATCGACGGGGTTTTCAGGCTGTGGCATGATCACGTGAACAGGGAGGCCATATGTTGAAACAGGTTGGCGCCAGCGGCCAGATTTCGTTGGGCGAGGAATACGCAGGGCGGCGTTTCGACGTCATTGTTCATCCCGGTGACCGATTGGAACTGATACCGGTACCTGAGGAGGCCGCAACGGCGCGTGATGGATCGGCTATTGTGCAAGCGCCAGATGGATGGTTGCCTCCTGGAGGCTATACCGCATGCACACAATGGGCGCTTGACAACCGCGAAGCACTGGAACAGTACGCGCTGCGGATAGAGCAAGAGGGGACCGCTGCAGAACAACTGCAGCGCTATCTGGCAGAACATCCGGAACTGGTGGCTGATAGCCATGGCAAGATTTGATATTTACGTCAATCCGAACAAGTCTGCCAGGCATTGCTATTACGTGGATGTGCAGAGCGATTTTGTTCGACTCAACACCAGGTGGTGTATTCCTCTTTTCTTGTACAGCCCCCCGGCGCCGATTATTCATGGCGCGCATGCGCTGGTTCAGGTCCGTCATCAATCCTGTATTCTGGACGCGCCCAACCTCCTGGCAGTCCCCGCCAGTTTGTTGCGGCAGCCAGCAGGTCGACTGTCCTCCAGTGAACAATTACTCTCCGAGTCTTGCATAGAGTTTATGTTGCGCGGTTATTAAAATCCTCGGAAGCTCAAGGTAGTTTCTTTTTACCGTAACCGCGCCCCGATCCGCTCGATCTCCGCCTCGCCCTTGACTAACGCCGCACGGCTCGTATGGACCGAGTAGTTACCCATCACCAGCTCGTGTGGGTGCTTGACGGCCGAGCCGATCACGAAGGACGTCTCGCCCCTGGCCACCATGTCCAGCGCCTGTTCCGATTCCTCGAACACCACCAGTTCGCCGGCTGCCGCCTGCACGCCGCCATCGAGCTGGCCGGCATTGAGCGCCAGCCAGGCGACGTTGTGGCCGGGCGGGGTGTCGTAGCGGAAGTGCTCGCCGTCACGCAGCCGCACTGCCACATATGTCATGTCGGACGGCGCCTGAATCGGACTGTGGACGCCGCTGTAACTGCCGAGCAGCACGCGCGCCGGGCCGTGTTGCGCAATGCGCGCCGGTTCGATGTACATGCTGTGCGGCGCGGCGTTTTCCAGCGCCGGCGGCAGGGCCACCCACAGCTGGAAGCCGAGCATGGGGGCGTCGCCAGCCGCAGCACCGGTATGCCACACGCCATTGCCGGCTTGCATCCATTCCACGCTGCCCTCGGGCAAGATGCCCTGTTCGCCGGTCGAATCCTCGTAACTCACCGCGCCTTCGATCAGGTAGGTGAGGGTGGCGATGCCGGAGTGCGGATGCATGCCGAAGTTGGGTTTGTGGATCATGCCCTTGGTGCTGAACAGGTCGAGGAACACGAACGGTTTCAGGTGATGGCCAAGGTCGCCGGGGCTGGCGAGGCGCGTGATCGGGCCATGGCTGCGGCCACGGGTGCGGTGGACGATGGCGCGGGGAGCGGTGGCGCTGTGCGGGGCAGCGGCGGTTGCGGTGTGGGCGGTGTTCATCAGGTGTCCTTTTCCGGTTAGGAAGCAGTTGGTATGAGCACAGGATAGGGGGCATGCGATTACTTTACTAGTCGCTATAATCGGATTTGACTCATCCAAATTTGATAGGAATCTTCGTGCTGGATCTTAACGATATCGCGCTGTTCGTCCAGGTGGTGCGCAGTGGCAGCTTTGCCGGTGCGGCGCGCCGCCTGGGCCTGCCACCGAATACCGTGAGCCGCCGCATCCAGCAACTGGAGGCCCAGCTCAACACGCGGTTGCTGCTGCGCTCTACGCGCAAGCTCACCCTCACCGGCGCCGGCCAGGCCTTTCATCAGCGCTGCGCCGCTGCCGTCGACGACCTCGCTGCCGCCAGCCAGTCCAGCATGATCGGCAGCGAGCAGCCCAGCGGCGTGATGCGGGTGGCGGTGCCGGCCGACTTTTTCGATTTCTTTCGCGCCGAGTGGGTGGCGCAGTTCATGGCGCGTTACCCGGGCATCCGGCTCGACTTCGTGCTCAGCGACACCCGCGCCGACATGATCGCCGAGCAGATCGACGTGGCGTTCCGCGGCGGCCAGCCGCAGGAACTGGGCTTTGTCAGCCGCGAGATCCTCGCGCCCGGCAGCAACCACCTGGTGGCCAGTCCGGGCTACCTGGCCGCGCGCGGCACGCCGCAGTCCTTGCCCGACCTGGCCGGCCACGACGCCATCGGCGCGACCCATCCGAGTGGCGTGGTCAGCTGGCGCCTGGCCGGCCCCGGTGGCGTCGAACAGGAAGTGCAGGTGCCGTGCCGCTTTGCCGCCAATACCGCGCAAGCGCAGCGCAAGGCCACTCTGGCCGGGCTGGGCGTGAGTTTGTTGCCGGCAGCGCTGGTGCGGCTCGACCTGCATGCCGGGCTGCTGGTGCCGGTTCTGCCGCAGCACAGCAGCGCCGGCTTCGGCTTGCACGCGATGTATCCCACGCGCCAGCATTTGCCGGCGGTGGTGGCCGCCTTGATCGACCTGGTGCGCGATCGCCTCAACGCCACCCCCGAAAAAAAGATTGACGCACCCGACGATAGTGTGTGATAGTGTTGCTCACACACTGCTGAAAAAGAAATGTATGCCCACCAGCTCCCGATTCGCCGTTGCCATCCACACCCTGGTCTCCATCGAAGTAATGGGTGGCAAGCCGGTGCGGTCGGAAGATGTGGCGTACTCGGCCAATACGGGGGCAGCGGTGATACGGCGGTTGTTGTCGATGTTGAGCGACGCCGGACTGACCACGTCGCAACTGGGCGCGGGCGGTGGTGCGCTGCTGGCCAAACCGGCAGAACACATTTGCCTGCTCGACGTTTATCGGGCGGTGGAAGACACCGAGATGTTCACCTTGCACCGCACGCCGCCTTGTGAGAACTGTGCGGTGGGAGGCAATATCCAGCAGGCGATCGCGCCGGCGCTGGCCAGGGCCCAGTCCGCGTTGGAAGCGGAACTGGCCAAGGTCACGATTGCCGACATGGCTGCCGAGGTGGCGCGGATCGGCAAGTTTTCGATTCCGCTGGTGTGGTAGCGGCTTTTTTTTAATCTTAAATGTAACTGTGTGTGTTACACAGTATTTAATGTAGTACTTACTCAGGAGAATAGTATGTCTATCGGAATCATTGGTTCGGGCGCCCTTGGTGGCAATATCGCGCGCATTCTGGCTGGCGCCGGCTTTTCGGCGATCATCGCCAACAGATCGGGTCCGGCTGCGCTGGCGCCGCTGCTGGCTGAAACTGGCCCCAACATTACTGCCGGCACCGTCGAGCAGGCTGCCAGCGCCGACATCGTGTTCGTTGCCGTGCGCTGGGAAACCCTGGAAGAACTGATGCCGCAACTGCCGGCCTGGAACAACCGCATCGTCGTCGATGGCACCAACCCGGTCCTGTTCCTCGACCCCGATTCGGACGACGCCAAGGATCCGACCAACCCATTGGCCGCCTACGGCATCAAGGCCATCGACCTGGGCAACCAGCATTCGAGCGCGATCTTCAGCCAGCTCGCGCCCGGCGCCCGCGTAGTCAAGGCCTTGAACCACCTCGACGTCAAGCTGCTGCTCGCACCCCGGGAAGCAGGGGGCCAGCGCACGCTGTTCTACTCGGGCGACGACGCCGATGCCAAGGCCGAAGTGCGCAAGCTGCTCGAGGCGGCCGGTTTCTTCGCGGTGGACCTGGGCGTGCTCGATGTCGGCGGCCCGCTGACCCAGCTGCCGTTTGGCGCGCTGTCGGCCAGCAACTTCATCAAGCGCTGAGCATGGCCATGCCGCCCGCCGGCCGCGCAGGGCGGGCGTGCGGCGCGCGCACCGGATGGTGGTTTTGACGAACCGCCGGCGCAGGGTGGGCAGGTTCGAGCTGGAACACGCTGACCGCGTGCGCCAGCCCTGCGGCCTGTTCCTGCATGGCGTTCGAGGCGGCTGCCGCTTCTTCCACCAGCGCGGCGTTTTGCTGCGTGACCTGGTCCATCTGGGTGATGGCGTCGTTAACCTGCTCGATGCCTTGGCGCTGTTCGGCGCTGGCCGCGGCGATATCGCTGATGATGTGGTTGACCCGTTGCACGCTGTCCACCACTTCCTGCATGGTGGCGCCCGCGCGGTCCACCAGTTTGCTGCCCACTTCAACCTTGTTGACCGAATCGTCGATCAGCACCTTGATTTCCTTGGCCGCGCTGGCCGAGCGTTGCGCCAGGTTGCGCACCTCGGTGGCGACGACCGCAAAGCCGCGTCCCTGTTCACCGGCGCGCGCCGCTTCCACCGCTGCGTTGAGGGCCAGGATATTGGTCTGGAACGCGATGCTGTCGATCACGCCGATGATGTCGACGATCTTGTGCGCAGAGGCGTTGATCGAGCCCATGGTGTCCACCACTTCGGACACCATGGCGCCGCCGCGCACGGCCACGCTGGAGGCCGAGCTGGCCAGATCGCGCGCTGCGCGGGCGTTGTCGGCATTCTGCTTGACGGTGGCGGTCAGTTCTTCCATCGACGAGGCCGTTTCTTCCAGCGAGCCGGCTTGCTGCTCGGTACGCGAGGACAGGTCCATATTGCCGGCTGATATCTCTGCCGAGGCGGTGGCGATGGTGTCGGTACCGCTGCGCACTTCCTGCACGATGTTGTAAAGCGCCGCATTCATGTCGCTGAGCGCCTGCATCAGTTCGCCCGTTTCATCCTTGCTGGTCACGACTACTTTGCTGCTGAGGTCGCCCTTGGCAACGCGCTGGGCCAGCGCCACCGCGCCTTGCAGCGGCACCGTGATGTTGCGCGTTAGCAGGTATGCCAGCACGGCAGCGATCGATGCCGCCAGGATGCCGCCGCCGATCAAGAGGATGTCGGTGCGGGTGCGCTGGGCGGCGAGGTCGGCCGAGCGTTTTGTCAACAGTACCTGCTCGCCGTCCCGGATCACGGCAAGTTGGGCGCGCATGGCATCCATGGCCGCTTTGCCCTTGTTTGACTGCGCCAGTTGCACCACCGCCGCCATGGTCTCGGGCTGGTCGCCACCGCTGCGGCGCAGTGCGATGGCAGGCTCCACCGCCTCGCGCAGCCACTGTTGTTCAGCCGCCGCCAGGTCCTTCAGCCGCTGCTGCTGGGCCGGGTTGTCGCTGGTCAGTTCGAGAATCTTGGCGAGGTGGCTGGTGAAGGCGGCCCTGCCGGCGTGAAAGGGTTCGAGCGATGCTTCGTTGCCGGTAAGCGAAAAGCCGCGCTGGCCGGTTTCCATGTTGATCAGGTTTTCCTGCAGCGCGTTGGCTTCGGCCAGCACCTCGTAGGTGTGCACGTTCCAGCTGTTGGCCGTGCCGAGGCGGCTGAAATTGACCTCGGCCACAACGACCAGTGTCGCCAGCATGGCAACGATCACACCGAACGCCATGTAGAGGCGCACACCGATTTTCAGATTGGACAAACGCATGGGAGCTCCTGGGCTAGATGACGGTAAGGATGAAGTAATAGTGAATTAAAGATATTTGTATTTCCTTCTGGATATATTTTAGGCGGGGTTTTGAATTGCGTTCGTTAGGCAGGTAACATACGCAGCACCTTGTCCCTGTAACTGATCCCATGAACACAAAAAATATCGCCTGGAGCGCAGACATCGGTTGCGAAGGCGGTCCCGTGATCGTCGCCAACCTCGCTGATTTCAGCCGCTGGTATGGCAGCGAGCCGTACGATGCATCCCAAGCCACCGAGCTGCATCACTGGTCGCCGTTTGCTGCAGAGTTGCCCGAGATCTGGCGCCCGGCCGGACCCACCGGCCATCAATACCTGGCCAGCGCCAACCCGTCGGCGGCGCGCGAAGCGTTGATGTCGGTCGTGCTCGAATTGTGGCCTGGCGCCATGATTGATCGCAGTGAAGCGACATGGCGCGCCATCCGTCCGGATGGACGGATATTGAACGCCGCCCTGGCGCCCGACAGCGAATACGACCGGGCTATCCGCAACCTGGGCGACGAAGCGCTGCACGGTTTTCAGGGCGACGCGATGGGGTATTTGTGGAGCGCGGCGCCGGGAATGGTGCGCGTCAGCGTCGATGAACAGCGCGATTTCCTGGTGCTCTCGCAGGTCGAGTTTGCCAACGACGAGACCGACGCGCTTGGCGCGCACCGGCACGCGCTGGAGGCCGACGGCGCAGCGCCGCTCCGGGCCAGCGTTACCGGGTGACTGCCGGTCCCGTCGTGGCGGCCTGGTCGCCCAACAGCATCCGCGATCTATCGGCACCGATCAATGCGGCCGATGCGACGCCGTCACTTCCCGGGCAATTACTCGACATGGCGACCGGCGCCAGTGGCGCGTTGCTGTGGCTGCAACCGGGCATGTACGAATCGGCGTTGCACTACCATGCCGAGGCAAGCTGGGGTGTTGCTTGGTGCAGGTTGCAGCGCGTGGGGGAATAGTTGCGTTTGGCGTGATACGCCTGAGGGCCATTGTTTTATCTTATAAGTATTTGATTTTAATAATTTTTCGGTATAAAGTTCAAAAACACTAAAACATACCGGGAGATTTTTATGCTGGAGCGCCAAGCCGATGCCACGCGGCAGTATATCGACTCAGTGGCCACTTATGAGGCGTATGAGGAAGCGCTCGCAGAGGCTTCCAAGGTGCGTGGCGGCATGTACTGGCACAAGGGACCTGCTGCTGCTCCTGAAAATGCCTACCTGGTGCGCACCAGCGCCTCCGGTAGTGAAAAAAGCCTGGGTCCTCGTTCGCCTGAAACGGAGGCTATCTACACCAGCTTTCGCCGAAGGAAGGAGCTGGCAGAGGCGCGCTGCGACGGCTTGAAAGCAGCGCTTCTCAAACACAAGCGGATGAACCGAGCGCTTCGGGTTGGACGAGTGGCACCGATTATCGTAGAGATTTTGAATCGGCTGGCTGCCACCAACCTCGGCCCGCACTTTCGCGTGGTTGGCACGCATGCGTTGTACGCGTACGAATCGGCTGCAGGCATCACCTTCGAGGATGAAGCGGTGGCAACGCGCGACATAGACCTGCTGTGGGGTGTCCGAAAGAGGGTGGCGTTTGCGACGGCGCTGAGCAAGGTAGATAGTTCGATGTTAGGCGTGCTGCAGAAAGTAGACCCGACCTTTCGTATCCGGGATTCTCAGAAATATACCGCCGTCAACAAAGACGGTTTCGAAGTTGACATCATCCGGCGTGAGCAGATGAGCGATGACCCGCATCCCATCCGGTTGAGCGATGACGAAGAAGATTTTTGGGTGGCGCAGGCGCCTCATGCGCAGGAGTTGCTGGACTCGCCCCAATTTTCAGCTGTTATCGTAGCTACCAATGGCGATATGGCCCGTATGACCACCCTCGAGCCGATGGCGTTTGTCCGTTTCAAGCGCTGGATGAGCACACTACCTCAACGGGACCCGCTCAAACGTCGGCGTGATGCGTTGCAGGCGGAGGCCGTTGAGGAAGTGGTGCAAGAGTACCTGCCGCAGTGGGCGCAGGACTGAATACAAAAATATCAGGCGTATTTATCTGGCGCCGCTGCAATTGCCCGGCTTGGCCATTTCAAGTTTGGCGATATCGTTCTTGCCGACAGCCTCGGACACCGCCTCGACACCGGCGCCACCGACAAACGCACCGACCTTGATGTATTGACGGACGAAGTAATTTTTCCCTGCATCGACTTTTACGACCAGGTCGTTGGGCGAAAATTCGGACTCGGTCGATACCTTGATGTCTTTTCCGCCTGGAACTTCAGTATAGAAGAATACGTCAGGCGCGCTTTCGCCCAGGCATTTACCGTCGATCCAGATATCTTTTTTCAGCGCCTGGCCCACGAAGCTGTTGCGGTACACGTAGAGGCCGGCATTGCTGGCGGTAGCCGGTGGGCTGAATTGCTTGGCTTTGGCCGAGTCTTCTTTTGGTGCCATGTTCACCGAAGCACAACCAGTGACGAGGAAAGCGGTGGCGATGGCGAGGAAAGAAACGATTTTCATTAGGGGGAGTCCGAGGGTGGATGGGATAAAGCGTGACCATCCTATACATAATATGTTTTTTGGGCAACTAAAATTCTGAGGGGCCATAGGAGATGTTGGACTTATTGTCTCCGTTTCCACACATCGAACGGCATCGCGCTTTCTACGTTTCCCACTAGTGTTAAGTTTATCCTCGCAGATGACGATCAAACCTGATACTGCGGATTTTCTCCATAAACAAAAACGCCCACTAGCAAGAGTGGGCGTTTCGTTAAGACTATTCTTGGTGGCCCGGGGCGGAATCGAACCACCGACACAAGGATTTTCAATCCTCTGCTCTACCAACTGAGCTACCAGGCCAAGGCGCGCAATTATAGCAGCCCGATTTGAAAATGCCAAATGTTTGCTGGCGGTGGCCAGATTTCCTGTCGGCCCACCGCTCGACTTTGCTATGCTACCGGCTTGACGCTGGCGCAGCCGGCAATCCCCCCACACGGAGCAAAGGACATGGTTTCCTTACAAGAGCAGTTTTTAAAAGCGGGCCTGATCGACAAGACCAAGGCCAAACTGGCCAACCAGGAAAAGAGCAAGCAGAAGAAAGTCGAGCGCCGCACCGGCGAACAGTCGGTCGATGAAGCCCGCCTGGCGGCGCAGGAAATCCAGCGCAAGAACGCCGAAAAGGCGCGCGAAGCGAACGCCTTGCGCGATGCGGCCGCCCAGCAGAAGGCCATCATGGCGCAGATCGTGCAGATGGTGCAGCAGAACCGCCAGGACAAGACCAAGAACGGCAAGGACGACATCGCCTACAACTTCACCCACGGCACCAAGATCGAACGGATCTACGTGTCGCCGGCGGTGCGCGAGCACCTGGTGGCGGGGCGGCTGGTGATCGTGGTGCTGGGCGCGACGGTGGAACTGGTGCCGCGCGTAATCGCCGACAAGATCGAAGAACGTGATGCGTCTCTGGTCGTGCGCGTCAAGCAGTCCGCTGCGGTGGTGGAAGAGGACGACCCGTACGCGGCGTTCCAGATTCCCGATGATTTGATGTGGTGAAAAAATGGCGGAACCGAGGTTCCGCCATTTTTTTACTCCCTGGTTTTGAGCGTGCGCTCGAACAGCTGGTAAATCCGGCGGTACTGGTCATACCAGCTTTCCGCATGCACGTACGCGTGGCGCTCCAGCGGGTACGAGGCCAGTTCCCAGTTGTCCTTTTTCAGTTCGATGAAGCGCTGCGCCATGCGCACCGAGTCCTGGTAGAACACGTTGTCGTCCACCATGCCGTGGGCGATCAGGATGTGGCCCTTGAGCTTGTCGGCGTATTCGATCGGCGACGAGACCTTGTACGCTTGCGGGTCCAGCTCCGGCGTGTTGAGGATGTTGGACGTGTACTCGTGGTTGTAGGTGGTCCAGTCGGTGACGGGACGCAGCGCGGCGCCGGCCTTGAACTGGTCCGGTGCGCGCAGCAGCGCCATGAAGGTCATGAAGCCGCCGTAGCTGCCGCCGTAGATGCCGACGTTTTTCGCATCGCCCTGGTGGTTGGCCACCAGCCAGTTCAGGCCATCGACATAGTCTTCCAGTTCCGGGTGGCCCATCTGGCGGTAGATCGCCGTGCGCCAGTTGCGGCCGTAGCCGAGCGACGCGCGGTAATCCATGTCCAGCACGATGTAGCCTTGCTGTACCAGCAGGTTGTGGAACATCTGCTCGCGGAAGTACACGGGGAAGCGCTGGGTCACGTTTTGCAGGTAGCCGGCGCCGTGCACGAACATCACGACCGGGTATTTTTTACCGGGTTCCATGGTGGCCGGGCGGTACAGCTTGGCCCATACCGGGTCGGCGCCATGCGTCGATGGCACGGCCACGATTTGCGGTGCGACCCAGTTGCGGGCCTTGTAATCGGCGCTGCGGGTGTCGGTCAGCTGGGTGGCCGCGCCGCCGGTGGCAGGCACGGTGGCGATTTGCGCCGGCATGTACGAGGTCGAGTAGCGCACCAGCAGCTTGCGGCCGTCCGGCGACACCGTGAAGCTCTCCACGCCGCCAAGCGTGGTCAGTTCCTTTACCTGGGCGTCGGTGGTATTGCTGGCGCAGACTTCATAGGTGCCTGGCAGTTTCGGATTGCACAGGAAGTAGGCAATCTTGCCGTCGGCCGACCAGGTGACGTCGCTCGCTTCCCATTTGCCCGAGGTGATCGCGCGCGGCGCCGCATCGGGCGTCCGGGCATTTTTCAGGTAGAGGTGGGCGTAGCCGCTTTCCTCGGACTGGAACCACAGCGTGCTGTTGTCCGGTTGCCAGCCGAAGTCGTTGCCACGATTGTTCACCCAGGCCTGGTCGCTCAAGCGGTGCAGCGGTTGCAGTGTGGCGCCGGCCAGGTCGACGGTGGCGATCCAGCGGTCCTTGTTGTCGACCGCTTGCGCCATCACGGCCACGCGCGCGCCGTCGTCGCTCCAGCGGATCGATTCGGCGCTGCGCTCGAGGCGCACCGGGCGGTTGCCCTTGAGCGCGGCCAGCTTTTGCGCTGCGCGCATGTCGGCCAGCGGATCGGTGGCGATGCCGGGCAGGGCGTCGAAGGACAGGTCGGTCACCTTGCCGGTGGCGATTTCCAGCAGTTTCAACTGGTGCGGCACGGGGCCGGCGTCGCTCACGCGCGGGCGCTCGTCGTCGGCTTCCTCGTAACCGGATTCGGTTACGTAGCGCGGCATCTTGCCCACGCGGCGCTTGTCGGCATCCTTGGCGCTGGTGACTACCAGCAGGTAACGCCCGCTTGGTGACAATGCGCTCGACGCGATCACGACCTTCTCGCCCAGGTACACCGGTTTCGGCGCGCGGGTGGCGTCGGCGCTGCGCTCGGCATCGCGCTGGGCGCGGGTCACGTCGCGCTCTTCCTTGACGCGGGCCAGGGTGGAGATCAGGCGCAGTTGCAGGTCGCGCAGCGCATCGGCTTCGGGCTTGGCGTCCGGGTCCTTGGCGGTGCGCAGCACGGCCACCGGCGTCACCAGGCGCTCGCTGCGGCTCCAGCTGAACCAGTCGTTACCGATGCGGAATTGCACCTGCTTGCCGTCGGCCGCGTATTGCGGATCGGCAGCGGCAGCGGTGCCGCGCACGATTTGCGTCAGCGCGCCGGACTTCAGATCGCGCTCGAACAGGTCGCCGTTGCGCAGCACGATGGCGCGCGTGTGCTCGCGGTTGTACACCGGGTTGGCGGTGTCGAGGTTGGCCAGTTGCTTGTCATCGACCTGTTTGGCGGCGCCGTTGTTGACCACGAACGTGTCGCGCAGCGGCGAGCCGGCGCGCTTTTGCTTGTAATAGACCTGGCGGCTGTCCCAGCCCCACCAGGCCGATTCGACGGGCGTGCCGATCCAGTCGGGATTGGCCATGGCCTGGTCCAGCATGATCGGGGTGGGGGAAGTGGCAGCAGCGGCGGCGTGGCCGCTGGCGAGCGCGGTGGCCAGGATGGCGGCCAGCGTTGAAGTAGGCAAGACAAAACGCATGGATGGTTCGCTTTGAAGTTGGGTGGACGGAAGCGCCGGTCGCGGTCAGGTTGTAACCGACCGGCGCCATATTCTAGCCTAACCGTTTACACCGATCGTCCAACCGCGATATCAGCGCTGGTCCGAGTTGCGCGCCAGCTTGTCTTTCTGGCCGCTTTGCGACGCCGGGCCACCGCGCCGGGAGGCGAGGCGCAGCGCCAGCAGCAGGACCAGGCCGGCCGCGAGATACGTGCCGACCAGCGCCGCCAGCATGGCGGCGGTATCGCCCCAGGCCAGCAGGCGGGCGCCCAGCGCGGGGCCGAAAGCGCCGCCCAGCACGCCCATGCTGGTCACAACAGCGATACCGATTGCCATCTGCCCGCGCGTGAGCAGGTCGGTGGCGATCGCCAGCAGCAGCGGCGTGGCCGAGGCGATGCCGATGGTGGCCAGCGCCAGTCCCGCCAGCGACCAGGCCAGCATGCCGTCGGCAGCGATGGCCAGTCCCAGGCCGCCGGCCGCCAGCACGGTGCTGGCGACAAAGTGGCCGCGCCGCTCGCGCCTGCGGTCGGAGTCGTAGCCGATGGCCAGCATGCCGACGATGCCGGCCAGTCCCGGCACCAGCGACAGCAGCGCCAGTTGCGCAGGATCGCTGGCGGTCCAGCGCTGCAGCAGCGCCGGCGACCAGTGGACGATGGCAAAGCCGGCGCCGGTGAGCAGCAGGTTGGCCGCGCCCAGCAGCACCATGGTGCGGTCGCGCAGCAGGCCCCACAGCACGGCCAGCGCCGACGGTGCATCGGGATCATCCACATCAACATCCTTGTCGCTGCCGCCGTGGCGGCGCGCCTCGTCGCGGGCCAGGTCTTGCGCCACCATTTGCTGCTCGAAGCTGGACAGCCACTCGGCATCACTGGGCCGGTCGTCGAGATACCACCAGGCGAATATGCCCAACACCAGCGGCGGCGCGGCCTGGGCCAGCAGCAGCCACTGCCAGCCATCGAACAGGTCCAGCGGCGTGAGCGCCTGCAACATGGCGCTCGACAGCGGTGTGGCCAGCATGACGGCCGCCAGCGTGCTGGCGGCAAACACGGCGATGGCGCGCGCGCGCCGTCCGGACGGGAACCACCAGGTGAGGTAAAGAATCACGCCGGGGAAGAAGCCGGCCTCGAACACGCCCAGCAAAAAGCGGATCAGGTAGAACTCGATCGGAGAGCGCACGAACGCGCTGGCGGCGGAGCATGCCGCCCAGCCCAGCATCATCCGCAGCAGCATCTTGCGCGTGCCCAGGTGTTCGAGCAGCAGGTTGCACGGCACGGCGAACACGCAGTAGCCGATGAAAAATGCGGCCATGCCCCAGCTGTGCACATGCTCGCGGAAGGCCAGGCTGGCGCCGATGTGGCGCGCGACAAAATCGACGTTGACGCGATCGAGGTAAGCGACCGCGCAGCACAGCATGAGCAGTGGCAGCAGGCGCCAGCTGATCTTGCGATAAATCGCATCCATGCCGGCCGCGCCGCGCAGGTGCAGAAGGGTGGCGCCTTGACTCATGGTGAGGTGGCAAGCTTGGTGGGCATGAGTCGATATTAGCCTTGCCTAATTTCTTAGGCAAGCATTCCCGGCGCTACCTTGCGGAAAACAACAACGTCAGATGCGGATATCCACCGGGCGGCCGGCGTAGGTGGCGGCATGGCGCGGACGCAGCGATGGCTGGTTGGCGGCGCCGCTGTCTTCCTGCGCCAGCAATTCGCGGCCGATCTCGAACCACTCGGCGCTGGAAATGACTTTTTGCGCCAGCGGCAGCAAGTCCTGTTCTTCGCGGTCGAGCCGCTTGAGCAGGTTGTAGCAATACAGGTCGATGGTGCGGCACAGGAACTGGCACTGGCTGGCGCTGCGCCGCATGGCCCGCCGCATGCACTTGTTGACGGCGTTAAGGGTGGCGCTGCCGTGGCGACTCAACGATTCGAGATCGTTGATCAGCGCATCGCAGTTGCGGTCGGTGGCGCGCGCGGCCGCGCAAACGGCCGGCATCAGGCACGCTTCCACCTTGCGCTGGTGGCGCGCCTCGGCAAACGAGGTCAGTTGCTTGAGTTGCGATTCGATGGTGGCAGGATCGATTTCCTGCGGGCGGCGCCGGACCGATTGCACGGTTTGCAGCAGGCGCGAAATGAACTGGCGTTCTTTCTTTTGTTCTACCGACAGCGAAAGAATGACATAGGTGGCAGTAAGCATAGCGTTTCCCGTTTCTGACTGGATCGTAAGACGAGGCTGCGCGGGTGGCGTTCAGAGGAGACGTCCAGCGCGGCGGTCGGATAACCTTAGCGCCGGCTTGGCCTCGTTCAACGCCGATTTACACTTGTTCACAACTGTTCAGACTGCAATGTTGTGTGCTGTTCATTTACCGGCTGGGACAGCGCGTTGTTCACATGACATGCCGGTGGTAGTCATGGAAGATTGAACTGGTGAGTGGGAAATTATGCGCCCATTTTTAGCGCTGTGGAACCGGTAAAACGCTTGTCATCGAAATATATTTTCCCGATCAGTTCAAGTCCTTAAGTAGCGTAAAGTAACATTTGCCCTTTGCACTATCTGATCTTGGTATGATGTTCGACGACCGGCCACCAGCCGGTACTTTTTGTTAACAGTCGGAGATCCCCGAATGAGATTACCTGTGCTGATGCTGGGCGCCGCCGTTGCGGCCTCGAGCGCCATGGCCGCACCGCGCGGCTTTACCGTAGAAGACATGGTCAAGATGGAGCGCGTGGGCGCGCCCGTGTTGTCGCCCGACGCCACCCGCGTGGTGTACACCGTGCGCACCACCGACATGGACAAGAACCGGGGCAACACCCAGCTCTACCTGCTCGACCTGCGCAGCCCCAAGGCGGCGCCGGTGCGCCTGACGCAAGCGGACGCCAGCAGCAGCGAGCCCACCTGGTCGCCCAAGGGCGACGCCATTTATTTCCTGTCCGGCCGCAGCGGTTCGTCGCAGGTCTGGCGCCTGCCGCTGGCCGGTGGCGAAGCCGCCAAGGTCACCAGCCTGCCGCTCGACGTCGAGAACTTCCGCCTGTCGCCGCAGGGCGACCGCCTGGCGCTGAGCGTGGCGGTGTTCCGCGATTGCGTGGACCTGGCCTGCACCAAGAAGCGTCTCGACGAGCAGGGCAAAAACAAGGCCAGCGGCAAGGTCTACGACAAGCTGTTCGTGCGCCACTGGGACACCTGGGCCGACGGCCGCACCAACGTGCTGTACGCGGCACCGATCGACACCGCCGGCAAGGTCAGCGCCGAACCGGTAGCCCTGTCGGGCACGCTCGATGGCGACGTGCCGTCGAAACCGTTCGGCGACAACGGCGAGTATCACTTCAGCCCGGACGGCAAGACCGTGGTGTTCTCCACCCGCATCGCCGGCAAGACCGAAGCGTGGTCCACCAACTTCGACGTGTACACGGTGCCTGCCACCGGCGGCGAGCCGAAGAACCTGACCGCCGACAACCAGGCCTGGGACACCAAGGCGATCTATTCGCCGGACGGCCGCACGCTGGCCTACCTGGCGATGGACAAGCCCACCTTTGAGGCGGACCGCTTCCACCTGGTGCTGATCGACGTAGCCACCGGCAAGAAGCGCACCGTTGCCGACAACTGGGACCGCTCGATTGCCGACTACCGCTGGACGCCGGACAGCAAGACCATCCTGGCCACCGCCGACGACATCGGCCAGCACCCGCTGTTTGCCATCGACGCCGCCAGCGGCAAGGTGCGCAAGCTGACCGGCAACGGTTACGTCAGCGGCTTCGACGTGGTGAAAGACACCGTCGTCATCGCCCAGGCCAACCTGGCCTCGGGCGCGCAGCTGTACCAGTTCAAGCTGGGCGGCTCGGGCGAGAAAGCCACGCAACTGACCAACGTCAATGAAGCCGCGCTGGCCGACGTGAAATTCGGCGAGTACGAGCAGTTTTCGTTCGCCGGCGCCAACGGCGAAACGGTTTACGGCCACGTGATGAAACCGTGGGATGCGAAACCGGGCGTGAAATACCCGATCGCGTTCCTGGTGCACGGCGGCCCGCAAGGCAGCTTCGGCAACTCGTGGAGCTACCGCTGGAATCCGCAGGTGTACGCCGGCGCCGGCTACGCCACCGTGTTCATCGACTTCCACGGTTCGACCGGTTACGGCCAGAAGTTCACCGACTCGATCAGCGGCGACTGGGGCGGCAAGCCGCTGGAAGACCTGCAAAAAGGTCTGGCGGCAGCCGTGCAGAAATTCCCGTGGCTCGACCGCGAGAAGAGCTGCGCGCTGGGCGCATCGTACGGCGGCTTCATGATGAACTGGATCGAGGGCCACTGGTCCGACGGCTTCAAGTGCATCGTCAACCACGACGGCGTGTTCGACACGCGCGGCATGGCTTATTCGACCGAAGAGCTGTGGTTCACCGAATGGGAAAGCGGCGGTACCTACTACGACAACCCGGAAGCGCACGAAAAATTCAACCCGGCGCTGTTCGTGAAAAACTGGAAAACCCCGATGCTGGTGGTGCAGGGCGACCTCGACTTCCGCATCCCGACCGCGCAAGGACTGGGCACGTTCACCGCGCTGCAACGGCGTGGTATCCCGAGCAAATTGCTGATGTTCCCGGATGAGAATCACTGGGTACTGAAGCCGGCCAACTCGGTGCTGTGGCATCACGAGGTGATCGGCTGGCTCGACACCTACCTGAAAAAATAATCGTTAGCTTGCAGCTGACGCCACGCCCGCCACTGCGCGGGCGTTTCCACATCAAAGATCCACAATGAAAAAACATCTGATCGCCGCCGCCCTGGTGCTGGCCTTTGGCGCCGCCCATCCCGCGTTTGCCGCTACCCCGGCCCCGCGCGCCGAAAACGCTTACCTGTCGCAGGAAGACGCCATGGCCCGTTCGGCCCGCGTCTCCAACGTCGATTACACGCTGCAATTTACGCTGACCGGCAAGGAAACTTTCGCCGGCACCACCACGCTGGAATTCGACCTGAAAGACACCGACCAGCCGCTGACCATCGACCTCGACAAGGCCACCATCGGCCAGCTCGTCGTCAACGGCAAGGCCGTCGCGCCGGAGTACAACCAGTGGTTCATCACCATCGCGCCGCAAGATTTGAAAGTGGGCCGCAACAGCGTCACCATCGCGTACGAGCGCCTGCACAGCACCAACGGCGAGGGTTTGCACCGCATGGTCGATCCGGTCGACGGCCGCGTGTACACGTATTCGCACTTCGAGCCGGCCGCCGCCCACCAGATGTTCGCGCTGTTCGACCAGCCCGACCTGAAAGGCACGTACCAGGTTACCGTCACCACGCCGGCCGACTGGGTGGCGGTGTCCACCATGCGCGAGAGTGGCGTCAAGGATGTGGCTGGTGCGAAAGAATGGACCTTCCCGCGCACCAAGAAACTGAGCCCTTACAACTTCTCGATGCACGCCGGTCCGTACCAGGTATGGGAAGACAACAGCGGTCCGTACCCGATGCGCCTGTTCGCACGGCAGTCGGTGGCAGCGCAAGTGTCGCCCAAGGACTGGTTCACGTACACGTCGCAGGGCCTGAAGTTCTTCGACGAGTACTTCGGCGTGCCGTACCAGTTCGCCAAGTACGACCAGCTGCTGGTGCCGGACTTCCTGTACGGCGCCATGGAAAACGCCGGTGCCATCACTTTTGCCGAAGGGCGCTTCCTGCACAAGGAAACCATGACCGCCGCCCAGCGCCAGAGCCTGGCGTCGGTGATCATGCACGAGATGGCGCACCAGTGGTTCGGCGACCTGGTCACCATGAAGTGGTGGAACGGCCTGTGGCTGAACGAAAGCTTCGCGTCGTTCATGGGCACGCTGGGTACGGCCGAAGCCACCGAGTTCAAGAACGCCTGGCAAAGTTTTTATTCGAGCGGCAAGCAGGCTGCGTACGTCATGGACGAGCGCGTGACCACGCACCCGATCGAAACGCCGGTGCCTTCGACCGCCAACGCCTTCGACAATATCGACGCCATCACCTATTCGAAGGGCGCTTCTACCCTGATGCAGCTGCGCCACCTGCTGGGTGCGGAAGTGTTCCGCAAGGGCGTGCATAACTACCTGGTCAAGTATTCGTACCAGAATGCCGAGTTGAAAGACTTCATCGGCAGCCTGGGCGAGGCCGCCAACCGCGACCTGAGCGGCTGGACGAAGGAATGGTTGTACGAGCCGGGCGTCAACACCATCCAGGCGTCGCTCAGCTGCGCCGGCGGCAAGGTCGACAGCTTTAAACTGCTGCAAAGCGCGCCGAGCAAGGACATGCCGACCCTGCGCGAACAGCGCGTGCAGGTGGCCCTGTTCAAGCAGGGCAAGGATGGCATGGCGCTGAGCCAGAACGTCGCGGTCACCTACAAGGGCGCCGAGACGCCAGTGCCGGAGCTGGTGGGCGCGGCCTGCCCGGACCTGGTCTATCCGAACTACCAGGACTGGGGTTTTGCCAAGGTGGCGCTGGACCAGAAATCGTTTGCCACCGCGCAGGCGGCGCTGGGCAAGGTGGACGATCCGCTGCTGCGCGCGATGCTGTGGCAGAGCTTGTGGGATAGCGTGCGCGACGGCAAACTGCCGCTCAACAGTTTCCTGAAAACCGTGCTGGCCAACGCGCCGGCCGAGAAGGATTACACGCTGCTCGGCGATATCGTCGGCAAGATCGGCCAGTCGAAGTCTTACCTCGACAAGATGGGCCCGTCCGCCGCCAAGTACCGCAGTAAGGTGGGCGTGCAGCTGGAAGACATGGCGTTCAAGGCCACCGTCGCGGCCAGCGGCGACAGCAACTTCCAGCGCCGCTGGTTCACCACGTACGTCAACCTGGCCAGCAGCCCGGCCGCGCTCAAGCGCCTGGCCGACATCCTCGATGGCAAGCTGGTGGTGCCGGGCCTGAACGTGAGCCAGGACGCACGCTGGGACATCGTTGCCCGCCTGAACCGTTACGACGTCCGTGGCAGCGCCGCGCTGTTGACCGCCGAGCAGGCGCGCGACAAGTCCGACAGCGGCCAGGCCGCCGCGCTGGCTGCCACCGTGGTCCGTCCGGACGCCAAGGTCAAGGCCGAATGGCTGGCCACCATCGGCAACCTGCAGACCAAGCTGCCATTCTCGCGCATCCGCACCGCCATGTTCGGCCTGTATCCGGCCGAGCAGGGCGCGCTGGCCGAGCAGAGCGCCGGTGCGCGCCTGGACGGCCTGGCGCAGGTGGATCAAGCGGCCGGCCCGGTCTACATGCGCGCCTACGCGGCAGCCCTGATACCGGCCGCGTGCACGCCGGCCAGCGTGGCGCGCCTGCAAGCCGCGGTGGCAGCGCAGACCGGCTTGTCGGCCGGCACCCGCCGTGCGCTGCTGGTCACGCACCAGGAAGATGAACGCTGCGTTGCTATCAAGAAAGCGATAACAGAATAATCTATTCCCTGTTAGCAGTAGGGCTAAAGCCGGCGCTTGCGCCGGCTTTTTTTATGCATGTCATCAAACCGTCATGAACCGCGACGATGGCATGGCATTGCTCGCGTAAAGGCCGAGGATGGGGCGGTATTTTCGATAAGAATGTTAAATTTCTATATGGGAAGTTTGTTTGCATACAACGCAAAGCAGGCTCATCTGAGCGAAATGCAGCGGGTGAAAAATTTCATAATTTCATAGAGGAATCGGTATATTGTTCAGTCTTTATCAATATAAAAAGAATAATAAATTGTAATAATATGTTACTGCACCGAGAGTTGTTTGTTTATATTCATTGTTACTTTCCAAAAAAGTAGAACATGGGGCCGATAGGCAACCAGCCCGGCGACCCGCGCTCACCACTTAACCACAAGGGCAACAGAAAATGACATTCTTCCAATCGAAACTGCGCCAACTGACTGCCGCCACCGTGGGCGCGCTTGCCGTGATGTCCGCCACGCCGGCGCTGGCCGGGGTGATCGATTTCGAGTCGGTCGCGCCGAACATCTATGGCGGCACCGAAGTCATCACCCAATCCGGCTACAACCTGACCGTGATCGACACTCCTGCCGCCGGCCCTGGCGGCACCGGTTTTGCCGGCGCCATCGGCGATGGCAGCGATCCGTTCCTGTGCACGGTGGCCGCTTGTCCCACCGGCAATGCCAGCCAGTTCTACCTCGGCGTCAACGATGGCAGCCTGAAGGTCACCCGTACCGACAACCGCCTGTTCCAGCTTACCGGTCTCGACTACGCCTTCCTGGCGCCGGTGGGTAACCTGGGGGGCTATACCTATGGCCAGCTGACCCTGGTCGGCGAGTTGTCGAACGGTACCAACGTGTCGTATGCCTACGATTTCCCGGTGCTCGACAGCCTCGGTTATTCGCCGTTCCAGACCTTGTCGTTGACTGCGTTCGGTGGCAACTATTTCAGCAGCGTGACCATCGGTTCTTGCCTGTTCGACGGTAACGGCGGTTGCACCAGCCCGCTGGCCGGCGCCGAGAACCAGTCGCAATTCGCCATCGACAACCTGCGGGTGGCGCCCGTGCCCGAGCCGGAAACCTATGCCCTGATGGGACTGGGCCTGGGCCTGGTGGGCTGGATGTCGCGCCGCCGTTCGCGTGCCGCCAGCGCTGCCCGCACCAACACCGTTGCCAACACCATCGCCGCCTGATCGAGGAACCCGTCCATGAAACTTCGTCCTATCTGCTCCGCCATCGTCCTGCTGGCTGCACTGTCCGGCGCCGCCCACGCCGAACAGCTGCGCCGCTCCTACATCGTGCAACTGGTCGACAAGCCGGTCGCCACCTACACCGGCCAGGTCGCCGGTTTGAGCGCCACCCAGCCGGCCGCCGGCCAGCGCCTCAATGTCGATGCGGGCAATGTACAGGCCTATATCAGCTACCTCGACGCCAAACAGAACGACGTCATCAAAACCGTCAGCGCTGCCGAGATCACCCACAAGTACGACGTGGTGTTCAACGGTTTTGCCGCGCTGCTGACTGACGCCGAAGTGCGCGCACTGAAGAAAAACGCTGGTGTGGCCGCCATCACGGCCGACTCCGAAATGATCCTCGACACCAGCTACACCCCGACCTTCCTGGGCCTGGACCAGCCAGGCGGCCTGTGGTCGCAACTGGGCGGCCAGAAGCTCGCGGGTGAAGACATCATCGTCGGTATCGTCGATAGCGGTATCTGGCCGGAAAATCCCAGCTACGCCGACCGCGTGGACGAGAACGGCAACCCCACTCACAGCGGCGGCACGCTGGCCTACGATGCGCCGCCTGCCAGCTGGAAGGGCGGCTGCGATACCGGCGAAGGTTTTACCCTCGCCAATTGCAACAACAAGCTGATCGGCGCGCGCGCCTACAAGACCGCCAACCAGCAACTGCACTGGACCGAATTTGCCTCGCCACGCGACTCGATCGGCGGCTCGGTCGGCGAGGGCGGCCACGGCAGCCACACGTCCACCACCGCTGCCGGCAATGGCGGCACCAGCGCCATCATCAACGGCGTCAACCTGGGCAAGATTTCCGGCATGGCGCCGCGCGCCCGCATTGCCTCGTACAAGGTGTGCTGGACCGACCCCACCCGCCGCAACGGCTGCGCCACGTCCAATAGCGTCTCGGCGATCAACCAGGCCGTCAAGGACGGCGTCAACGTGATCAACTTCTCGATCGGCCCGTCAGCCGGCGGCGGCGCCTTCGACGAGGCCACCGAGCAGGCCTTCCTTGGTGCGGCGGCAGCCGGCGTGTTCGTTGCCGCTTCGGCCGGCAACTCGGGCCCGACCGCCACCGCCCCGGCTCCAGCGAGCCACATCAGCCCGTGGCTGTCCACGGTCGGCAACTCCACCCACAACCGCCTGTACGTCGGCGACGTGATCCTGCCCACCGGCGTCAAGCTGACTGGCGCCTCGAGCAACGCCAACACGCCGAACTCGCCGCTGATCCTGTCCAAAGATGCGGGCCTGGCCAGCGTCACGCCGGCCCAGCAGCTCGCTCTGGCCCAGTGCTTCGGCGCGGCCGACAACGTGGCAGCCCTGCTCGACCCGGCCAAGGTGACCGGCAAGATCCTGGTGTGCGACCGTGGCAACAACGTCCTGGTCAACAAGAGCGCCAACGCCAAGACCGCCGGTGCGGTGGGCGCGATCATTGCCAACGTCGAGGGCGGTGCAGTCACCATCCTGAACCAGGCGCACTCGCTGTCCACCGTGCACATCACCAAGGAAAACGGCGCCATTCTCAAGAGCTATATGGCGGGCAATACCGGCGCCACTGCTGCGCTGGGCAATCTGAAACCCACCATCGATACCACCGTGGTCGCGCCGGTGATGAGCGGCTCGTCCTCGCGCGGCCCGAACGTGGCCAACGCCAACATCCTGAAACCGGACATGACCGCGCCGGGCACCGACATCCTGGCCGCGCTCACGCCCGACCTGACCCAGGCCCAGCGCAACGCGATCGCCGCCGGCAACCCGGCGCAAACGGTCGAGTTCGGCTTCCTGTCGGGTACGTCGATGGCGTCGCCGCACGTGGCCGGCGTGGCCGCGCTGCTCAAGCAGCGCCATCCGACCTGGAGCCCGGCCGCCATCAAGTCGGCGCTGATGACTACCGCCTACAACACCTTCAACGACGGCCAGAGCGCCAAAGTGCCATGGGACACCTCGGCCACCTACGCGGGCACTCGCCCGTTCGGCCAAGGCGCCGGCCACATTGCGCCGACGACGGCTGCCGATCCCGGCCTGGTGTACGACATCGCACCGGTCGAGTATGCGCGCTTCCTGTGTGGCCAGGGCCTGGTGTACAGCGCGGCGCAGTGCACCACGTTCGGCGGCGGCATCGCAGCCTACAACCTGAACCTGGCTTCGCTGACCGCCTCCAACGTGCTGGGCGCGCAAACGCTCACCCGCACCGTCACCAACGTGGGCGACACCGCTGCCACCTACAACGCCACGGCCACGCTGCCCGGCTTCACGGTGGACGTTTCGCCGGCCTCGCTGACGCTGGCGCCGGGCGCCAAGGCCACCTTCACGGCCCGCCTCACCCGCACCACTGCGGCGCGCGATACCTGGTCCTACGGTTCGCTGGTCTGGAGCGACGGCGTGCACACGGTACGCAGCCCGCTCACCGCACGCGGCACCGGCATTGCTGCCGCTGCCAACGTGTACAGCGAAAACACGTCGGGCGCCAAGGTGCTGACAGTGGGCACCGGTTTTGCCGGCGCCTTCGGCACCGCCAAGGGCTTGCTGCCGGCAACGCAAACCACCCGCACCATCGGCCAGGCCGGCGGCGCGGACAATGCGACGCTGTGCCTCAACGGCGCCTCGGCTGGCGTGAACGTGCATAACTTCACCGTGCCGGCTGGCACGCTGGTGGCGCGCTTCGCACTGTTCGACTCGGATAACACCGGCACGGGCGCCGGCGACTCCGACCTCGACCTGATCCTGTTGCGCGGCAACACCCTGGTGGCCCAGAGCGGCGAACTGACGTCGAACGAACGCATCGAGCTGGTGTCACCGGCGGCAGGCAACTACACCCTGTGCGTGATCGGTTACGCTCCGGCTGGCGGCCAGGCCACCTACAAGCTGTCGAGCTGGCTGGTACAACCAACCTCGACCGCTGGTAACTTCAAGGTGATGTCGCCAAGCTCGGCCACCCTGGGTGGCACGGCGTCGGTCGGCATGAGCTGGAGCAACCTGGACGTGGGCAAACGCTACGTCGGTGCGGTGGACTACCTGGTGGGCGGCGTCCGGCAGGGCACCACGGTGATCGATGTGGATACCACCGATCCGCTGCCGCTGTTCAAGAGCTCGTCGGACAAGGGCAAGCTGGCTTACTAAACAGTAATTGCTTCATTAAAAAGCCTGCGGCAGCCATTCGGCGCCGCAGGCTTTTTTTCGTTGGCACGCCAAGGCTGGGGGCGGCCTTTCCCGGTTCCAGCCCCAAATCCGGGGCGGCGCCGGTAAGTGGCGGGCGCGGGCTTAGCGCGCGTTGGGCTGGCCGCCGGCGCTGGCCGGGTTGAGCACGCAGCGGTTGGCGCGGCAACTGGCGCCGGGGTCCGAGACCACCGAGCAGGTGGACATCATCGCCTCGCGCGCATCCTGGGCGCGCAGCGCGGCGGCGTGGCGTTCCACCAGTTGTTGAAGGGTTGCACCATCGTCCTGCTTGCTGGACCACGGCAGGTAGCTCTGTGGCCCGCCGCACGCCTTGGCGCCCACGCCGATCGTGTGGCATTGGCTGTCGTTGTCGCACACCGGATTGGCGCTGGCGGCCTGGATTTGCTGCCACAGGCTGCTGGCTGCGGCTGGCCCTGCGGGGGCGGCGGGAGAGGTGGGAGAGGTGGGAGAGCCAGGAGAGGCAGACGGCGCAGGCAGTGGTGGACTGGCGCAGGCGCTGGTCACCAGCAACAGCAGGCCGGCCGCAGCCAGGCGCGTGGAGAGCAACAGGGGCGAGGACAGTTTCATGGTGGTGCTCCGGTTGGGGAACTACAGCGGCTCGGTCAGGCGCGCCTTGCGGGCCGCGCCGTCGGCGCCGAACAAAATAACGAACTCGGCATACGCCGGCTGGCCATCGCTGCCCTTGCCGGCCGCCTGCGGATAGCGGTAGCGCCACACTTGCACGCCGGTATCGAATTGCAGCGCGGTGGCTGGCCCCAGCCTGGCGCGCACGGCGGCCGTGGTGTCGTAGCCGGGCGCCAGCGCGGTGGTGGGCGGATCGTCCATGTATTCGAAGGCCAGCAGGGTGTCGTCGGGCCAGGACTTGTCCCACAGCGGTGCATAAAAGCTGCGGTCGAGCAGGACCTGGCAGTCGCAGTAGGGCAGCGACTCCGGGGTTTGGGTGCCGCCCGCGTACAGCAGGTCGAAGGGCAGGGCGGCGCTGCGCGCACCATGGCGTGCGGTCACGCCGAAAATCGGACGCTCGGCAAAGAACAGGTAGTTGCCGTCGGGTGCGCCGCAGATGCTATCGGCATCGGTCAGCAGGTCGCCCAGCCAGGCGAACATCTCCGAATTGTTCGACAGCAGGCCGGCAGCCACGCCCACCTGGCATTCCAGGCGCAGGTCGCCCAGGCGGCGCATGCCGGCCGGTACGCCGGGGCTGCGCACCTGGGCACGCCAGGTGAGGGTGCTGGTCTTGCGGCTGGCCACCAGGGCGGCGTCCTGCGCCAGTGCGCGGGCGTCGCGCGGCAGCGTGAAGGTGTGATCGGGCGCGACCGTGACCGGCAGCGAGACGCTGTCGCCGGCCACCCGCAAAGTGATGCCGTCGAGTTCGGTGGCGGACAGGCGCGGCAGCAGCTGGAAGCGCAAGGTGGCCTGCGGCGCCAGTGCATGCAGGCGTTCGAAGCGGTCCATGCCGGCGATCATCTTGCGGTAGGACTTGTCCACCGGGTCGCGGGTGGTGGCGATGGTCACGCGCGCGGGTTCGTCGCTGGCGACCAACGCAGGGATGGCGAGGCAGCACCAGGTCATGCACGCGATCAGGTAACGGACGACAGGCATCGGGTTCCTCCAGGACATGAGGACAGGATAGGCCCACCCTTGCGGGCGTGGCGCACGTCTTCTGTTGTTGGCAAGTTTTCTATTAGCAAGTCTATAATGCTGCCTTTATTTTAATAAGCAATTGGTGCTACGGCCCACACGCTTCATCACATGACCGCCACAGCGCCAGCACCGAATCGCTACCTCCCCGAAATCGATGGCCTGCGCGCCCTGGCCGTGTTGCTGGTGCTGTTATGCCACGCCAGGTTCACTGCTGTAGCAGGTGGTTATATCGGCGTGGATGTGTTCTTTGTCATTTCCGGCTACGTGGTCTGCCGGTCGATACTCGCTGACCAGCAGGCCGGCACCTTCAGCCTCAAGCAATTTTATACGCGGCGACTCAAGCGCCTGGCGCCGGCGCTGTTGCTGGTGATGGCGGCAACCCTGGCGTTCTGCCTGGTGTACAACTTCCCGGGTAGCAATCTCACGCTGCTCAAAAGTATCCGCGCTGTATTGTTATTGAATGCAAATATCTTCCTGGCCAGGCAGACCGGCTACTTCGACTTGCAGGCCGATAAGCACCCGTTGTTGCACACCTGGTCGCTGTCGGTCGAGGAGCAGTTCTACCTGGTCGTGCCGCTGCTGTTGCTGATGGTGGCCAGGCTGCGCGCCGGTTACACGCTGGCCCTGGTGGCGGGGCTGTGGGCTGCTGCTCTGGCCTGGTCGTGGTACGACGTGAGCCGCGCTGCGCCCGGCGCATACTTTTACCTGCAAGGACGGCTGTTCGAATTGCTGTGCGGCGTGGTGCTGGTATTTGCCTTGCGCCGTTTTCCCGTGACGGCCAGGCGGGTGTGGTACGACGCCATGTTGCTGGCGGGACTGGCCGTGATCCTGGTGTGCGGATTGCGCTACAACGCGGGTACGCCGATGCCGGGGATAAATGCCTTATGGCCGTGCCTTGGCGCCGTGCTGGTGATCGTCGGCATCGAGGGGGCGCATTACTGCAGGGTTTTGCTGAGCAACCGCGTGGCTGTCTTCCTGGGCAAGATATCGTACGTGCTGTACCTGTGGCACTGGCCGGTGATTTTCGCGTTCGGCCGCCTGGGCTGGCAATCGGCGGGCGCGATGTCCGCCGCGCTGGGACTGTCGCTGGCGCTGGCCGTGGCTACCCACTACTTCGTTGAAAACCCGTTGCGCCGCGCGCACTGGTCGCCGGTGAAAGCCGCCGTGCTGCTGTTCCTGCTGCCGGTGCTGACGGTGGTGACGCTGCTGCAGGTGGCCCGCAAGACCGACAATTTCATCGCCTGGTATCCGGCGCACTACCAGCAGGACAATGCCGATGCCGGCAGCACCGTGTTCGACCGGCAGCGTGCCAAACAGTGCTGGAGCCAGGTCGAGGTGACTCCGAACGCGCTGTGCACGGTGGGCGACGCCGCGTCGCCGCGCAAGGCGGTGTTGCTTGGCGATAGCCATGCTTACCACCTGATCGATTTCATCGATCAACTTGGCAAGGAACATGGCCTGGCCATCCACGACATGACTTTCACCATGTGCGCGCCGATCGAGGACAGTCCCGAGCGCGCCGGCGACCCCGGCTTCCAGCAGCATGCCCAGGAGTGCCGCGCGCATGGCCGCAACACCATCGCCTGGGTATTGTCGCGGCCGGAGATTTCGGTGGTGTTCATGTCGGCAGTGTGGGATCTGTATCAGAACACTGGCACCGGCGCTGGCGTGCAGCCGACCGGCCACGGTTTCCTGCCTGGCCAGATCAATACCGAGCTGGCGCGCACCATCGGCAAGCTGGAAGCGGCAGGCAAGCGCGTGGTATTCCTCGACGACCTGCCGCTCTTGCCTGCCCGGCTGGAAAACTGCGTCTCGAACCGGGTGTACCTGCCCTCCCGCGCGCACGACGAGTGCAGCTTTCCGCGCGCCGAGGCCGATGCGCGCTATCGCGACATCGACGCCATCCTCGCCGACATGCGCGCGCGCTTTCCGCGCACCGCCACGCTGCATACCTATGACGTGCCGTGCGATGCGCAGCGTTGCCACGCCAGCATAAAAGGTACCGGTCTGTACGCTCATAACGATCGCGGCCACCTGGGCGCCGGCGGCAGCGCCATGTACTACGGCGCCTACCGCGCGCGCCATCCCGGCGAGATCGAGCAGGCGCTGGCAGAACTTCCCTAGAATCTGTCCCGGCCGGGAATGAGGCGCTGCCTGCGCGCCTCGGCAGCGGGGCCGATCAGCCGTACTGTTTTCGGTTCTAGTGCAGGATGTCGATGCGGATTTTGCGCCCGCCGCGATAGGTGTACAGCGTGACCGCCGGGTTGGCCAGGTCGCCGTAGCGGTCGAAGCCGATGGCGCCGGTCACGCCCTGGTACTTGATCTTCGCCAGTTCGGGCAGGTACTGTTTCGGCACGGCGGTACCGGCCGCCTGCATCGATTTGGCCAGCAGCATCACCGCATCGTAGGCGTACGGCGCGTAGGTTTGCAGTGTCAGCTTGTAGCGCTGCTGGTAGCGGTCCACGAAGGCGCGGTAGCCGACGTCGTAGTTGCCGGTCACGCCGCCGGCCACGGCGCAGGTGACCTGGTTGTCGGCCAGCGCATCGCCGGCCAGTTGCGGCAGGCGTTCGGCGCAGATGCCATCGCCGCTCAGCAGCCGCACGTCCAGGCCCAGGGTCTTCATCTGCTTGAGCATGGGGCCGGCTACCGCATCCATGCCGCCGAAGAAGATCAGGTCGGGCTGGCGCGCCTTGATCTGGGTGAGGATGGCGTTGAAGTCGGTGGCGCGGTCGGTAGTGTACTGGCGGCTGACGGCGTCCGCCGCCGTGCCCTGCGCGCGCACGCCCTTGAGGAAGGCGTCGGCCAGGCCCTGGCCGAACGCGGTGCGGTCGTCGATCACGGCGATGCGGCGCGCCTTGAGCGTGTGCACCGCGTAGCGGCCCAGTACTTCGCCCACCTTGTTGTCGTTGGCCACCAGCCGGAACGCGGTCTGGAAACCCTGGCGCGTGTACAGCGGCGTGGTGGCGGCCGGCGTGATCTGCGGAATGCCTGCAGCCGCGTAGATGCGCGAGGCCGGCACGCTGGTGCCGGAATTGAGGTGGCCGACCACGCCGGCCACCTCGGCATCGACCAGCTTTTGCGCCACGGCCGTGCCCTGCTTGGGATCGGCGGCGTCATCCTCGACCTGCAACACGAACTGCACGCTGCGCCCGCCGATCTGCGGGCCGGTGGCGTTGAGGTCGTCGATCGCCATGCGGGCGCCGTTTTCGATGTCCTTGCCGAGGTGGGCGCTGGCGCCGGACAAGGGCGCGACAACGCCGATGCGCACTTGCGGCACTTGCGGTTGGGGCTTGCCCTGGGACTGGTTTTGGGCAGCAGCGTTCAGGCTGGCGAGCAGGAGGAGCAGGGGCAGGCGCATGAGATTCCTGTAACGGTCTATGGATTCCCGCCTGCGCGGGAATGACGGTTTTACGGCTGGTGGTGCTGGCGGACGCGCATCGGTGCTTGCTGGTAGCCGCCGGTGTTGTTTGGTGGTCGGCTGATGTTCAATTATTGCATGGCTGGCGCCGTGCACCGATGAGGCCGTTGCTTTTACGACTACAATATCCCCAGATCAATACCCAATGGAGTCGGCATGTCGTTCCTGATTGTTCTTGCAGCGTTGGCCTTTTTGATGCTGGCCGCGTACCGTGGCTACAGCGTGATCCTGTTTGCGCCGATTGCCGCCCTCGGCGCGGTATTGCTGACCGACCCGGGCGCGGTGGCGCCGGTGTTTTCCGGCATCTTCATGGAAAAGCTGGTGGGCTTCGTCAAACTGTATTTCCCGGTATTTTTACTGGGCGCCGTGTTCGGCAAGCTGATCGAAATTTCCGGCTTTTCCGAATCGATCGTGGTGGCGGCGATCCGCTATATCGGCCGCACCCGCGCCAATGCCGTGATCGTGCTGGTGTGCGCGCTGCTCACCTACGGCGGCGTCTCGTTGTTCGTGGTGGTGTTCGCGGTGTACCCGTTCGCTGCCGAGCTTTACCGGCAAAGCAATATCCCCAAGCGGCTGATGCCCGGTGCGATTGCGCTCGGGGCGTTTTCGTTCACCATGGACACCTTGCCCGGCACCCCGCAAATTCAGAACATCATCCCCACCACGTTTTTCAAGACCACCGGCTGGGCCGCGCCATGGCTCGGTGTGATCGGCAGTGTCGCCATGCTGACCGCCGGCCTGATTTACCTGGAATGGCGCCGCCGCACCGTGATGGCCACCGGCGAAGGCTATGGCGGCAGCGCCGCCGAAGCCGACGCCAAAGCCGATGCCAACACCGGTGCCAACGCCGATGCCAACACCGGCGCCAACGCCGATGCCAACACCGGCGCCAACGCCGATGCCAACACCGGCACCAACGCCGGCGCCAAAGCCGACAACCTGCCGATAGCACCGCTGCCTGCCAAACGCGGCCTGCCACACCCGCTGCTGTCGATCGCGCCGCTGGTGCTGGTCGGCGTGGTCAACTTCGCGCTGACCAAGATGATCCCGCACTGGTACGGCGACAACTACGCGCTCACGGCAGACGCCTTGCCCGGTCTGCACAGCGCCATCAACCTGCCCATCAAGGGCGTGATCGGTATCTGGGCCGTGGAAGGCGCGCTGCTGCTGGGCATCGTATTCGTGGTGGTGACCGCGTTCGGGCGCGTGCGCGCGGCGTTTGCCGAGGGCACCAAGGCCGCTGTCGGCGGCGCTTTATTGGCGGCGATGAACACCGCGTCCGAGTACGGCTTCGGCGGCGTGATCGCGGCGTTGCCGGGTTTCCTGGCAGTGAGCAGCGCACTCAAAAGCGTGCCCGATCCGCTGATCAACGCGGCCGTCTCCGTGACCACGCTGGCCGGCATCACCGGTTCGGCCTCGGGCGGCATGAGCATTGCGCTCGCTGCCATGTCGGACCAGTTCATCCGTGCAGCAGAAAGCGCGCAGATTCCGCTCGAAGTGCTGCACCGCGTGGTGTCGATGGCCAGCGGCGGCATGGATACCTTGCCGCACAACGGCGCCGTGATCACCCTGCTGGCGGTGACGGGCCTGACGCACAAGCAGTCGTACGGCGAGATCTTCGGCATCACCGTGATCAAGACGCTGGCGGTGTTTTTCGTGATCGCGGTGTACTACCTGACCGGGCTGGTGTAAGAGGGAAAATCATGTCATATTCATTGTTCATTGCCATCCATACAGGAGCCTGATTTGAAATACACGCTGATCATCGCCGCACTGCTGTCAGCAGGTGTCGTCCATGCCGCCACCGGTCCCGAGTTCGACGCCAAGCGCCTGTCGCAGGACGTCAAGGTGCTCTCGTCCGACAAGTTCGAAGGTCGCGGTCCCAACACCGCCGGCGAGACGCTCACCGTCGACTACCTGGTGCAGCAATTCAAGGCGGCCGGCCTGCAGCCTGGCGGCGATCCCGTCAAGGGCAAACCGGGCGAGCGCAGCTGGACGCAGGACGTGCCGCTGGGCCGCTTCGAGATCAAGGGGCCGGTTGCGCTGTCGGTGCGCGACGCCAAGGGCACCCATGCGCTCAAGCAGGGCGACGACCTGGCCGTGCGCGCGTCGATGAGCGGCAGCAAGCTGGTGGACTTCAAGGATGCGCCGCTGGTATTCGTGGGCTATGGCGTGACCGCGCCCGAACGCAAGTGGGACGACTTCAAAGGCGTGGATTTGAAGGGCAAGCTGGCGGTGGTGCTGATCAACGATCCCGATTTCGAAACCGGCCAGGGCGAATTCGGCGGCAAGGCCATGACATATTACGGCCGCTGGACCTACAAGTTCGAGGAAATGGCGCGCCGCGGCGCGCTGGGCACCATCATCGTCCACGAAACCGCGCCGGCCTCCTACGGCTGGGCCACGGTGAAAAACTCGAATACCAACGTCATGTACGACATCGTGCGCAAGAATCCGGCCGAGGCCCATGCGCCGGTGGAAGCGTGGATACAGCGCGACCTGGCGGTGGACCTGTTCAAGCGTGGCGGCCAGGATTTCGAGGCGCTGAAAAAACTGGCGCAAACGCGCGACTTCAAGCCGGTGCAACTGAAGGACGTGACGCTGTCGGGCAAGTACGCGGTGGACGCGCAAGTGATCACGTCGAAAAACGTGGCCGCGCGCGTGGTGGGCGCCAGCCGTCCTGACGACACCGTGATTTATAGCGGCCACTGGGACCACCTGGGCGTGGGCCAGCCCGATGCGAAAGGCGACAAGATTTATAACGGTGCGGTAGACAACGGTACCGGGCTGGCCGCCATGCTGGAACTGGCGCGCGCCTACGGCAAGGCGCCGAAGCCGGCGCGCAGTGTGCTGTTCCTGGCGGTGACGGCAGAAGAAAAGGGCTTGCTCGGCTCCGAATACTACGCGTCGTACCCGCTGTACCCGCTGGCCACCACGGTTGGCGTGATCAATATGGATGCGCTCAGCCCCTACGGCGTCTCGCGCAATTTCACCATCTCCGGCAGCGCCAAGCTCGACTTGCTGGACCAGCTGGTGGCCAAGGCCAGGCAGTGGAACCTGGCGTATTCGCCCGATCCGAAGCCGGAAGCCGGCTACTTCTTCCGCTCCGACCACTTCCCGTTCGCCAAGCGCGGTGTGCCGGCGTTCTCTTACGGTTCGGGTAACGACTGGGTGGACGGCGGCATTGCAGCTGGCAAGAAAAACGAGCAGGCCTACACCACCGACAACTACCACCAGCCGTCGGACGAGTGGAGCGCCAAGTGGCAATTCACCGGCATGGCGCACGACCTGGGCATGTTGTACTCGCTGGGCCGTGACCTGGCCGATGGCAAGTCGTGGCCCAACTGGGCCAGCGATGCCGAGTTCCGCGCGGCACGCGACCAGACCGCCAAGGACCGAAAATAATCGCTCTATCGTTTATATTATTTCTAACTTTTTCTGATTTGCAATAAAATAAAAGCGCGCCGGCACTGATGCCGGTGCGCTTTTTCTTTCAGGAGCTTGTGCATGACCATTTCGCTTCGCCGCACCATCCTTGCGGCGTCCATCGCCGTTTTCTCCGCTGCCTCGGCCTATGCGGCCGACGTCAAGCCGGTGGCCAAAGCCGATATCGCCATCCCCGATATCGCCTACAAAAAATTCGTGCTCAAGAACGGGCTGACCCTGCTGGTGCATGAAGACCACAAGACGCCGGTGGTGGCGATCAATACCTGGTACCACGTCGGCTCCAAGAATGAGAAGCCGGGCAAGACCGGCTTTGCCCACCTGTTCGAACACCTGATGTTCAGCGGCAGCGACAATTTTAACCAGACCTACCTGAATGCCCTGCAGCGCATCGGCGCGACCGACCTCAACGGTACCACCAATCCCGACCGCACCAATTACTTCCAGAACGTGCCGACCTCGATGCTGGACTACGCGCTGTTTGCCGAGAGCGACCGCATGGGCCACCTGCTCGGCGTGCTTGACCAGAAGAAGCTCGACCTGCAACGCGGCGTGGTGCAAAACGAAAAACGCCAGGGCGAGAACCAGCCGTACGGCGTGACGCGCCAGCTGCTCACTGAGAACACCTGGCCGGTCGGCCACCCGTACTCGTGGACCACGATCGGCTCGATGGCCGACCTCGACGCGGCTTCCATGGCCGACGTCACCGACTGGTTCAAGACCAACTACGGTCCGAACAACACCACGCTGGTGCTGTCGGGCGACATCACGCCGGAAGAGGCACTGAAAAAAGTCGAGCAGTACTACGGCGATATCCCGGCCGGCCCGCCGCTGGCCAAGCACAGCGAGTGGATCGCCAAGCGCACCGGCACCCACCGCAGCACGGTGCAGGACCGCGTGCCGCAGGCGCGCATCTACCGCGTGTGGAACGTGCCCGGCGCCAAGAGCGCCACGGAACCGCTGCTGGACCTGGGCGCCTACGTGCTGGGCGAAGGCAAGACCTCGCGCCTGTACAAGCGCCTGGTGTACAAGGAACAACTGGCGACCAGCGTAGCCACCAGCAATGCGTCGTCCGAGATCGCCGGCCAGTTCTACATGGTGCTCACGGCCCGTCCCGGCGCCGACTCCGGAAAAATGGAACGCCAGGCCGACGAGGAATTGCAGGCGCTGCTCAAAAACGGCCCCACCGCTGCCGAGCTGGAAATTGCCAAGACCAAGATCCTGGCGCAATACACACGCATTGTCGAACGCGTGGGCGGTTTCGGCGGCAAGAGCGATTTGCTGGCCAGCTGCCAGACCTACACCGGCAATCCCGACTGCTACAAGGACTACCTGAAGGCGGTCAAGGCGGCCACGCCCGCATCCGTCAAGCAGGCCATGAACGCCTGGCTGGCCGACGGCGACTTCGTGCTCGACGTGCAGCCGTTCCCGACCAACTACGCCACCACCGCCAAGTTTGACCGCAGCAAGCCGCCAGCGCTGGGCAAGGCCGAATCGTTGAACCTGCCGGCGATGCAAAAGGCGACCTTGTCGAACGGCCTGAAAGTGGTGCTGGCCGAGCGCCATGCGGCGCCGGTGGTCAACCTGTCGCTGATCGTCGATGCCGGCTATTCGTCCGACTCGCACGAGCTGCCCGGCGTGGCCAGCCTGACCCTGGCAATGCTGGACGAAGGCACGCAAAAGCGCAACGCCGCGAAAATCAGCGAGGAAGTCGAATCGCTGGGCGCGCAGATTTCCAGCTACAACAACCTCGACGGTTCGTTCGTGCAGATCAACGCGCTCAAGGCCACCTTGCCGCAAGCGCTGAACGTGTATGCCGACGTGGTGCTGCATCCGGCCTTCGAACAGAAGGAACTGGACCGCCTGCGCAAGGACCAGCTCGCCGCCATCGCGCGTGAAAAAACCAATCCGTCGGCCATGGCGCTGCGCGTGATTCCGGGCCTGATCTATGGCAAGCAGCACGCCTACGGCTTGCCGCTGTCGGGCAGCGGCAACGAACAATCGGTGCTGCGTATCACCCGCGACGACCTTGTCAAGTATCACCAGAGCTGGTTCAAACCGAATAACGCAACCTTGCTGGTGGTGGGCGACACCACCCTGGCCGAGGTGGTACCGCAGCTGGAAAAAGCGTTCGGTGGCTGGAAGGCCGGCGACGTGCCGAAGAAAAACATCGCGCAAGTGGCGCAACCGGAGAAAACCAGCGTGTACCTGATGGACAAGCCGGGCGCGCAGCAAAGCACGATTTACGCGGTGCAACTGGCGCCGCCGCGCAACGCGCCGGAAGCGGTACAACTGGGCGTCGTCAACAACATCTTTGGCGGCAATTTCGGTTCGCGCATCAATATGAACCTGCGCGAGGACAAGCACTGGTCATACGGCGTGCGTTCGAGCGTGTTGCCGGCGCGCAGCCAGGGCCTGTACCTGAGCACGTCGCCGGTGCAAGCCGACAAGACCAAGGAAGCGTTGCAGGAACTGGTGCGCGAGTATGGCGACATCGCCGGCGCCAAGCCGATCACCGAGGCCGAATTGAAGGAAGCGCAAGACAACTCGACCTTGTCGCTGCCAGGTTCGTTCGAGACTGCCGGCCAGTTGGGCGGCGCTTACAGCACCATCCTGCAATACCAGCTGCCGGAAGACTACTACAACACTTTCACCAACAAGATCACGGCCATGACGCCGGCCGACGCCAACGCATTGGCCAAGCGCGTGATCGAGCCGGGCAAGCTGGTGTGGGTCGTGGTGGGCGATGTGAAGAAGATCGAAGCCGGCGTGCGCGAGCTCAACCTGGGCGAAGTGCGCAAGGTGGATGCGGACGGCAACGTCCAGTAAGAAATATTGCCATTGAGACCACTGCGTTACGCCGGACGTTTGTAACGTAGTGTATCTCACATGAAAGCAGGTTCAATTACGTTTGTGTAATGGTCATTGCACGGATGTGATTGAACCTGTTTGTTTATGTGTTTGCAATGAGACACTCTTTGAGCAGGATGACTTGCGCCTGGGCTTCGATATCCTGGCGAATCACGTTGCGCAGTTCGCGGCGCTTGCGGGCGCGGCTGCGGTGCTTGGCAGGAATCGACTCGATCGGCTTGTCCGTAAAGGGCAGGCCCACATGGTAAAACCGGCGCGGCGCTTCCACGCCAACCATCGGCATCCAGAACGCGTCGTAGTCGAAGGCGGTACGTTGTCCGTCGGTCGGCAGGACGCTTTGCGCGCGGCCCTGGCCCATGCCCACCATGGTTTTGATACCCATTTCGTTTGCCAGGGTTTGCGCCGCGAATAACAGCATGTGCGCTGGCGAGACGTTGTTGCAGGCTTCGGTCGCCTGGCGGATCTGGGCGATCTTGCCGGCAATGCCTTGGATGCCCGAGACCAGCAACACCTGGCTGTCCGCCACGCCTGCCAGCGCGCCCGGCGCAATGGAAAACGTCACGATGCAGATATTTTCGCCATCCAGGTCCAGTGTCAGGCACAGGTCGCCGTCGTGGTTGTAGTTGTAAGGGTAGCGCAGCGCGATATCGTAGCGACTGTTTTCGTGGGTATGGCGCCACAGGCCGAATCCGCTGCTGCGCGACTTGCGCAGGAAGTCGGGCAGGAAATGCCGGGCCATGCTCTGGTGATGGTTGACCGCGACGGCCAGGCGCTCGGGAATGGAAAAGCTGGAGCCCAGGTAGTACTTGCGCAGGTAGCGGTAGCGAATGCCGGTATAGAAATCCTGCTGGTTGAGCAGACCCAGGTCACCCAGCAGGCGCGACAGATGGAAATGCCGGCGCAGGTGCAGCAGGTTGCGGGGCACGCTGACGACCCTGGACAGCGTGCGGCGAGCCATGTTGCGGCGTCCTGCAACGCCGGCAAGAACTGGTGCGCCAGGCAGCGTACCGTGGTTGGTAGATGCTTCCATTTATTTCACCCTAGACAATGTTAATGTTGTTTTGATCATTTATGCCTGCCCATTCTAGGGTCGGCTTATGCCAATAACATTACCTATGTGTAAGGATGATTTTGAGCGGGCAAGCCGCTCGGGGCGTAACTCAGGCTGCGGCTTCTTCCTTGATAAAGCGCGATTCGGCGGACCACATGGCGCAGGCGCGCGCCAGCAGGGTGGCTTCGGCATCGGCCAGCACGCCGTCGGCGTCCGCAATCGCCCACATGGCCCGCAACAGGCGGCGACGCAGGTCGGGATCGGTGACTTCGCTCAGCAGGCTGTCGATGGTGGCCGGCGCCAGTTCCACGTGGCCCTGCTTGACCGAACTGGTAAGCAAGTCGTTGCACAGGTCTTCCAGCAGGCCGTGGAAGGTGTCGATATCGATGTCGATGTGCTCGAGCAGGCGGGTGCGGGTGAGGGCGCGCAGCTCGGACGGCGCCAGTGCGCCATCGACCACCATGGCCAGGGCCACGATACGGCCAGCGGCGCTGGCAGTGTTTTCTTCATAATGTCGCATAGTCTTTTCCTTTTGGTTTGCCGGGCAAGCGGGCTTGCCCGGCATGTTTCAATGGTTACTTCTTACGAGTGGCGTACAGGCTGGCAATGACACTACCAGCGATCAGCGATGCCACCACGGTCAGCGAAATGTGCACCGGAATGTGGATCCACGGCAGCAGCAGCATTTTCAGACCGATGAAGCAGAGCACCAGGGCGAGGCCATATTTGAGCAAGTGGAAACGGTCAGCCACGTCTGCCAGCAGGAAGTACAGCGCCCGTAAGCCCAAAATCGCAAACATATTCGACGTGAACACGATGAACGGATCGGAGGTGATCGCGAAGATCGCCGGGATCGAATCCACTGCGAAGATCAGGTCGGTCACTTCGATCAGGATCAGCACCAGGAACAGCGTGGTCACGTAGCGCTTGCCATCCTTGCTGACGATGAACTTCTCGCCGTGGTCGCCTTCCGACACCGGCAACACCTTGCGTGCCCACTTGAGCACGGGATTGTTTTTCACGTCCGGTTCTTCATCGACCGCCTTGAGCATTTTCAGGCCCGTGAACAGCAGGAACGCGCCGAACAGGTACAGTATCCACTTGAACTCGTTGACCACCCAGGCGCCTGCCAGGATCATCACGGCCCGCATCACGATCGCACCGAGCACGCCGTAGATCAGCACGCGGCGCTGGTATTCGGGCTTGACGCCAAACGCGGTAAAGATCAGCAGGAAGATAAACACGTTATCGACCGACAGCGCTTTCTCGATCAGGTAGCCGGACAGGAACTCGAGCGACTTTTGCTCGGCGATCTCCGGGCCGACCGTGCCTTTCAGGTAGTACCAGAGGCCCGCATTGAACAGCAGCGCCAGGCTGAACCAGCCCAGCGACCACGCGCCCGCTTCCTTGATCGACACCTTGTGCGCCTTGTTGCCGCCGAAGACCCACAGGTCCAGCGCCAGCATCACCAGCACGAACGCCACGAACCCGGCCCACATGGGCGCCGTGGCAATATTTTCTAATCCGGTCATTGACGGTCCTCCTTGCATGAAAATAGATGAATGTTTTCGATTAACCCGAAGCCATCATAAGAGCGCACGATTGTTCGTACAATTCGAATATACTTTATGAATTGATCGAAAATATCGATGTATCGAAAAATCGGAGGAATCTATGGCGACGGTATCGGCACTCAACTACAAGCATTTACGCTATTTCTGGATGGTGGCGCGCAGCGGCAGCATCGCCAAGGCGGCCGAGCAGCTGCACCTGACGCCGCAGTCGATCTCGGGCCAGTTGACGGAATTTGCTGACACGCTAGGCGTGGAATTGTTCCGCCGCGTGGGCCGGCGGCTGGAACTGACCGAGACCGGCAACCGCGTGCTGCGCCACGCCGAAGACATCTTCAGCGCTGGCGACGCCTTGCTCGACGTGGTACGCGACCAGTCGGCCACCAAGGTGGGCAGCTTCCGGGTGGGAGTGTCCGATTCGGTCTCGAAAGCCGTGGCGTGTCGGCTGGTGGCGCCAGCGTTGTCGCTGGCCGAACCCACCCGGCTGATCTGCCGCGAGGGACGGCTGGCGGCGCTGTTGGCCGACATGGCCATCCACCGGCTCGACATGATCATCGCCGACCGCCCCATGCCCAGCCACCTGAGCGTGCGCGGCTACAACCACTTGCTGGGCGAGAGCGAATTGGGCGTGTTCGCGGCGCCGTCGCTGGCGGCCACGCTGACCGGCGAGTTTCCCGCCTGTCTGAACCATATGCCGCTGCTGCTGCCGGGCGAGGATTTCGCCGTACGCGCCAAGCTGATGCAGTGGCTGCACACCCACGTGCCGCGCCTGCACGTGGTGGGCGAGTTCGACGACAGCGCCATGATCAAGGCATTTGGAGTGTCGGGCGCGGGGCTGTTCTTCGCCCCGGTCGCCATTGCCGAGACCCTGACCGATGCGTTCAACGGCCAGTCCGGCATGGTGCTGGTGGGCACCATCCCGGCGCTGCGCGAGCAGGTGTATGCGATCACGACCGAGCGCCGGCTGAGCCACCCGGCTACGCAGGCGATCAGCCAGGCGGCGCGGCAGACGCTCACTTCCTAGAAAAGGGCGGAGGTTTTATGAAGATAGACCACGTATTCTTGCGCGCAAAATCTAGGGGCAATGGAAGGCTGATGCATCGTGTAATTGGACCAGATTGCTGAGTTTGAACTTACGGTTGCACTGCCACTCGAGGAATACGTAAAGGACTTCGAAGTCCGAACGGTGCACGCATGAATATTGGTCACAAACGGCCAAGAGCGGCCGTTAGATTTTCGGATCAGGTCGAGTAATTAACTAGAAAAATTGTGAGGGTAAAAATGGATCATTCAACCGCGCAGAAGCTTATGGATGCCTACAAAGGCATTGGAGAGGCTCTCAATGGAGCCGATAGCATCATTCGCACACTGCCGGAAGACGAGCGGACTGCGCACTTGCGTGGCCTTGCCGAGATGATGGGACACCTCTGGTTCAAACTTCAACTTCCAGTTGTTCGCGAACACAGAGATCTGGATCCGGATGGCGATCGTTTCCAGAAAAAATCGGATCAAGAATGATAAGTATGGCCGCTTTGGGGCGACAACGTGGCATCGAGGCAGATCATGAAGTTTTCGCAACGGCAACATGCTATGCTTGAACGACCGGCTGAGAACGGCCAGAAGCAGACCTTCAATTACGGAACCAGTCCACAGATGAATTTCGATGCCATCCTCCGCCAACTTGCGTCTGAAAACGAGGAGCCCGGAACACCGGCAGACGATGCTTTATTTGAACAAGTGGAACGACGCTATCGCATCAATCTACCAGCAGATGTAAAGCGGAACTACCTAATTATGAACGGCTCCCACTGCTACACTTCCGGCTTCGGGCCATGGATGCGATTTTGGCCTTTGGAGGAGTGGCGCCCGGCGATTCAGAAATTCCCCGGCGATACCCTAGTCAGGTCCCTGTCGCGACAGACTTTTGTATGCGCAGACTACGGAATCGGCTGCGTATATTTTGTTATCGACCTTGACGAGCTAGCACCCACGTTTGGCTCTGTCTACGGGCTGGGGGCAACTCGTTTAGGCCTCGCTGCTTCAAGTTTTTCCGAATTCGTAACAAGAGTTGCTGTGGATAGCGACGAATTACACAGCTATGGATAAAGCAAATGAACGTCTGCAACGCGGCGGAAACGACGTGTCGGGCACACCGTGATGTTTTCGCAACGGCAACATGCTAAGCTGGTCTGACCGGCCGAGAACGGCCAGAAGCAGACCTTCATGAGTGCTTTTCAACTTTAAAAGATTCAATATGAAGAACCAGATGCTGATTGTTCTCGGCGGCCTACCAGGGGTAGGAAAAACGGCCATTGCACGCGAAATCGTTACCCGTTTCCCATCTGCCTATTTGCGCATCGACACCATCGAACAAGCGTTTAAGAAAGTCAACGCGGCCCAAGACGTTGGCCCCGCTGGGTATGTCGTTGCTTACGAACTCGCCACGTCGAACCTTGCGCTTGGCATGACAGTAGTTGCCGACTGCGTTAACCCGCTCTCCGTCACGCGCGAAGCATGGCGCAATGTTGCAACCAAAACGTCCTCAACCCTGCTCGAAGTTGAAATTGTCTGCTCTGACTTGGTTGAACACCGCAGGCGGGTGCAGACCCGTAAAGCTGACATTACAGGCCACATCATGCCGAAATGGGAGGATGTTCTTGATCATGAATACGAGCCCTGGACTTCGCGCCGCCTAATCATTGATTCATCGCTCATTGAAGCAAATGATGCGGCAAACTCGATTCTTGAAGCGTCGCGCCGCCTGCCCGCCGACGATTGAGCGAAGGCAGAATTCGGCCAATAACGGACCTATGTGCGGAGTCTCAAATTAGGACTATTCATGATTGAAAGCGACATTGTGCGGGCAAATTTCTGGAATGAGTCAACCGGACACTGCCAATGCTGCGGCAAGCAATCCAAGACCATATGGGGAGACCTAGCGAATTTGTCTGGGACAAAGGCGGTCTATTTCGTGCAGTGGACAGTCGACGAACCGGGGCACATGCCAAATATTGACATTGTCCTCGGACCATGGGGAGAGGGAACCGACCCAAGCGACCGCGTGTTAGTTTCGTTGTTGTACAAGCCTAGTCCAGGCGGTGGGTCTTTCATGGTGGCAAGCGGTAAAGGAAGGCGCGCAGATGACCGCAGTATTTGTAGTCGGGCGCTTGAGCGAGCGGACGTCATTGGAACCGTGCTAGCTAAAGAAACGTTTTCTCTAGTCGATGCGCTCTGGCTGACAGAACCACGGATTGAAGAAATTCGTGCTTTGGATAGCCTCGTCCATTCAAGCAACTGAACGGCAGCTTGGGGGCAACAACGGCGTGTCGGGCAGATCATGATATCGCCGCTAAGGCAACATGCTATGTTGGCGCTATCGGCCGAAACCGGCCACGAGCGGACCCTCGTAGCCAGCCTACGACAGTTAAAAAACGACGTAATTTAAGAGGGATGCAATGGACTTTTTTTCGAAGATTTTTCCTCTTTTTAGCTGTGCCTTGGCTGTAGGCATCTGTTGGTATCGTGAAGCTAATTCTGCCGTAGTGACTTTGAGCATTAAAAAGAAGTACTGGTATGCTGGATTTGAATTGTTGATAGCGCTTATTATTGCAGCGCACTTGGTTAATTGGCTTTACTGATTCCGTTAGTGTCGTAAGCTATTATTTTTAGGTGCCGTACACCTTACAGCGGCGCCCAAGTTAAGCAGACGATTGGCTGCTTTCGGCCAAGAGCGGACCTTCAATAATTAATAAAGCCTGATCATCGAGGTGCAATATCTCCTCAATATTTGATTCTATTTCCACGTTAGGTCCAGTCATGACGAGAGCTGATTTTATTGAGCGCAAGCGCCTATTTGAAAAGCGCGATAGTCGATTCAACACTATTTTCATGGTTGTGTTCTTTGCCGGAATGCTCGGATTGTGGGCGCTGTTTCACTGGATTCCGCAATTTAACGGCTGGATTGGCGCAGGGTTGGTTGTGGTTTTTCTAATTTTCTGCCTCAGCCTACTATATTTCCACAGTGGCGGCATGAACCAGGCAAAGCATGAGGGGCTCGTCTGCGGGGCCTGCGGCGGGGGACTTTTAAACGATAAAGGCGAGTATGCAATTAGTACGGGAAAGTGCGGTCATTGCGGGCAGAACCCGTTTTCTGAGCAAGAGCTAGTAATGACTGGTGCGATAACGGATTTTTGGGTAGACACCGATTGGTGCTTGGCTCACTATCTTTGCATTGACCTTGCACCCATATTTTTTGAGATGCGTGACGAAGGATGGGCCGCGAGCTTACGCCCTGCGGATTTCACTTCAATGTCGGCTGCAGAGACAAGCTCCGTACTTTGGGCCGCAGCACACTGCCCGGTCGCTGCAATCAAAGTCAGATTGAGTAGCGGGGAGGTGGTCGATGCGGATAGCGGCGTGCTCAAGAATTTGGCCGGACGTTCATCTCACAGTTAGAGCCAAAATAGAAGTGCGTCTGCTTCGGGGCGACAACGGCATGTCGGGGTAGATCGTGATGTTTTCGCAAAGGCAACATGCTATGCTGGCGCGACCGGCCGAGAACGGCCAAGAGCAGACGTTCGCAAATCTGTAGCAAACAGCTGTATTGGAGACTTTATTAATGAAGACACAGACAATTGAAAGTGCCCGCCTCATGAGAGACGGAGGCATTGCTGCTATCTCTGCGTTGGATTTGGCGCTCAACGAGGCCCTAGTCGGCGTTTCTCCAGAAAATGCGCGAGCGTTGAAACTTGCAATTGGAGACGCGATGGGGGAAATCGCACTTAAAATCATTAATCCTGCCATGCAAGCATTTCCTGAGCTTGAGCTCAATGAATCCGGCTGGACTCAAGTCGCGCGCTCGCGCGCATGTTTACGTTGCAATCTGCCTGTTTAGAGCATTGGAGACAGGAATCGGCCAGTAGCGGACGCTAGCTCACTTTTCCAGACAGGGGCGTATGTTTTCGACTTTAACGCTGCGCAGCTACTTTGTAATTGTACTTGCGCTTTTACTTGCACTTCCACCGCTTTTGCTTATTGCTGGAAAAGCTGGTACGCCCGAGGACGTGCTCGCTGCTAGGGAAGCGGTTGTTCGTTATCAGCTGACGAGTGAGTTTGCACCTGCAGATGGTGTCGATACCTTCTGTGTCGAATTTATTGACACTACCGCAGAAACCAGATCAGACCCGCCGCAGGAATTGATCCAACGTCTTAACGATGGGCGTCATAAAGTACGAAAGGGGTCCGACTGTGATTACAACAGTGGGTACGGTGTTGTTGTGAAGGGTTCGAATAGCCCTGGGTTAGTGCTGTGGGTAGAGGGAGTGACTTGGAAAACCGATACAAGTATGGCCATTACAGGCAGATATTTTCGTGGCGCGGAAAATGGATCGGGCCACGTATACCAGCTAGAAAAGCGCGGCGGCAAATGGCTAGTCATCGAAGAAAGGTTGACATGGGTTTCATAAGATCACTGCCTTTTGTTGGGGATGTCCGTTTTGGGGCGAAAGCGGCCGTTCACGATATTCCAGAGACCTTGAATATCAGGTCAAACTTTATTATCATCCGCACCTATATTAGTGCCGTCTTCGTCGCGGCGCCTGGCTAAGAACGCCAGGCGCTCTACAACCTTACAGCGCCTTGGAGCACAACCGGAAATCCGGATCATCCTCGTACGGCCGGATCTGGAATCCCAAACTGGCCATCAATTTCAGCATGCCGCTGTTCTTGACCAGCACCAGGCCGTTGAGCTCTTTCAATCCCTTATCGCGCGCCACGTCCATGATCGCCAGCATCAGTCGCGTGCCCAGGCCCTGGCCGCTGAAGCGGTCGTCCACTACCAGCGAGAATTCGCCGCTGCTGTCGTCCGGGTTGGCGATGTAGCGCGATACGCCCAGTATCCGTTCGGCTTCGACGAAGCCGCCATCGGCGCCTGGCGTGCGCAGCGTTTGCACGGCGACCAGCGCCATTTCGCGGTCGTAGTCGATCAGCGTGTACTTGGCCAGCATCGGCACTGACAATTCGCGCAGCGATGATGCGAAGCGGTAGTAGCGCGACTTTTCCGACAGGCCGCGCACGAACTCCTGCAGCATGAAGGCGTCGTCCGGCTGCACCGGCCGTAGCGTATACAAACCGCTGCCGCGCAGCGGCCATTGCTGGGTGTAGGCTGCCGGATAGGGCAGGATGGCCAGGTGGTCGTACTTGTGCGACGACGGCGGCGCGGCGTCGATGACGATGCGCGCATCGACCGCCAGCGCGCCGTATTCATCGACGATGAGCGGGTTGATATCGACCTCGCGCAGTTGCGGCAGCTCGCACACCATTTCCGATACGCGCAGCAGGATATGTTCGATCGCCTCGCGCTGGGCCGGCGGTGCGCCGCGCCATTCGCCTAGCGTATCGGCGGCGCGCACGCGGCCGATCAGGCGCTGCGCCAGGAACTGGTTCAAGGGCGGCAGCTCGGTGGCGCGGTCGGCGATCAGTTCGATCATGGTGCCGCCGGCGCCAAAGCTGATCGCGGGTCCGAACAGGCGGTCGGTGGATACGCCGATGAACAGCTCGCGGCCATGGCGCTTGCCGGCCATTTTCTGCAAAGTGACGCCGTTGATGGTGGCGTCGGGACGCAAGCGGCGCACGGTGGCGAGCATGTCGTCGTAGGTGTCGCGCACGCCGGCGGCGGTGAGCACGTTGAGCGCCACGCCCTGCACGTCGGATTTATGGCTGATATCGGGCGAGTCGATCTTCATCGCCACCGGGTAGCCGAGTTGGCTGGCGATCAGCACCGCTTCGGTGGCGCTGCGCGCGAGCATGGTGGGTGTGATCGGGATGTGGAAGGCGGCCAGCAAGGCTTTCGATTCCATTTCGGTCAGCACCTTGCGACGCTCGGCCAGCACGCTTTCGATGAGCAGGCGCGCGCCATCGAGATCCGGGTCGGCCAGTTGCGACAGCGGTGGCGGGGTTTGATGCAGCAGCTGCTGGTTCTGGTAGAACGAGGCGATGTTGGAAAAACCATCGACCGCCGCTTCGGGCGTGCGGAACGTGGCCAGGCCGGCCGTGTTGATCACCTGGCGCGCTTCGATCACCTGGCTGTCGCCCATCCAGCAGGTAAGCAGCGGCTTGCCCAGACCGGCGTTGAGCGCGCTGACGGCACGCGCCACGCCGGCCGGGTCGCCACCGAGCTTGGGCGAGTAGATGACCAGGATGCCATCGACCTGGCTGTCGCGCGCGCAGGCCAGCACCGCTTCGCGGTAGGCGTCGGCGCTGGCGTCTTCGCCCAGGTCGAGCAGGTTCGATAGCGTGGCGTGCTCCGGTACCAGCGGCCGCAGCGCATCGACGCTGGTGGTGGACAGGTGCGCCAGTTGCAGGCCCAGTTCGTGGATCCAGTCTGCCGCCAGCACGCCGGGACCGCCGCCGTTGGTGACCACGGCCAGCCGTGGCCCCACCGGCCGGTAGCGCGACGCCAGGCACTTGGCGGCCGAGAACAGCTGGACGAACGATTTCACCCGTACCGCGCCGGTGCGGCGCAGCGCCGCATCGAACACCACGTCGCTGAGCACCATCGCACCGGAGTGGGTGAGCGCCGCCTGCGAGGCGGCGGTGGCGTTACCGGCCTTGAGCACGATCACCGGCTTGGTATTGGCCGCGCCACGCAGCGCCGACAGGAAGCGGCGCGCATTGGTCAGTCCCTCCATGCAGATGACGATGCTGTGGGTGGCCGGATCGGTGGCGAGAAAATCAAGCGTTTGCGCCAGGTCCACCGCCGTGTTGGGACCGAGCGAAACGACCGCAGACAACCCTACGGCGTTCTTGTCGGCCCAGTCGAGGATGGCGGTGGTGAGCGCGCCCGATTGCGAGATCAGCGCCAGGCTGCCGGGGCGGGCCAGTGGGCCGGCCACGCTGGCGTTCAAATGCAGGCGCGGGCGCTGGTAGCCGAGGCAGTTGGGACCGAGCAGGTGGATCTCGTGGCGCTTGGCGATGGCAACGAGCGCCGTGGCCAGCGCCGGATCGACGCTGGACGACAGGATCAGCGCCGCGCGGCACTGGATGCGGCCGGCCACCTCTAGCGCAAACGCCAGCTGGTCGTGCGGCAGCGCGATCACGGCCAGGTCGGCGCGCGACTGCGCCAGGTCGGCCAGGGTGCCCGTCATGCCGATGTCGAGATAGCTGACCGGGCCGGTGAAGCCGCCTTGTTCCAGCTGCGCGCGGATGCTGCGGCCGTACGTGGTCTGGCTGTCCGGCTGGTCATCGCGGCCCGCAAAGACGACGATGGACTTGGGAGCGAACAGCGGGGTGAGGTAGTGGTTATCCATGCGGCGATGATAGCGCAAAAGCCCATAAAAAAACGCCACCCGGTGGGTGGCGAAATCGCTGCGGAGAGGAACTCGCCGGGTACCCCGGCACTACCAGGGAATTATTTTGGCATCAACACGGTGTCGATCACGTGGATCACGCCGTTGTCGGCCGCGATGTCGGTCTTGGTCACGTGGGCCTTGTCGACCATCACCTTGTCGCCCTTGACGGCCACTTTGACCGAGGCGCCTTCGACGGTCTTGACGTCGCCGGACTTCACATCGGCTGCCATCACTTTACCTGGCACCACGTGGTAGGTCAGCACCTTGGTCAGGGCGGCCTTGTCTTTCAGCAGTGCGTCGAGTTTGGCTTTAGGGATCTTGGCGAACGCCGCATCGGTTGGCGCGAACACGGTGAACGGCCCCGGACCTTTCAGAGTGCTTTCCAGGCCGGCTGCCTGCACTGCCGTGACCAGGGTGTTGAAGGAACCGGCCGCTTTCGCGGTATCGATGATGTCTGCTGCCTGGGCGGCGCCGAATGCCATGGTGAACGCTGCTGCCATAAAAAATTTCTTCATTTTCCTGCTCCTTGGAGTGGTGGTTGAACCGGTCTTTGAACCGGCATGTGTGTCAATTTATCCATCAAACTGTTGCATGTATACCGTGCGCAGGGTGAGGATGTGTCGATATCGGTTCAAAGACGGTTCGATGACTGTTGCAAACTCATCCTATTGCCAATGGGAAAAATGGGTCTTTTCGTTTATATTGGCCGTCTCACCTTATTCGGAGCAAGTCATGGCAAGTGCAGGCATCACCTTCGACGCGGTCGCGGCAGCGGCCGCCGGCTTGCAGGGCAACGGTCAGCCGGTCACCATCGAGACCGTCAGCGCCGCTCTGGGCGAGCCGGCGTCGATCGGCCTGCACAAGCACCTGGCGGCCTGGCGCAGTGCGCAAGCGCAATCTGCGCCGGTGCCGGCGCCGGAAATGCCGGCCGAGCTGGTGGCCGCGCTGGCCGGTTGGGCCAAGCAATACGCGGACGAGGCGGGCGCCGCCAACCGCGCCGGGCTGGAACAGACCGGCGGCGACCTCGAAGCCTTGCTCGACGCCAGCGCCCAGCTCGAAGCCGAACGCGACACCGTCACCGCCGCCCGCGACGAGGCGCTGGAAATCCTCGCCGAGCGTGACGAACAGATCGAACGCCTGCAGGCCGAACTGCGCAATGCGCGCCAGATCGCCACCGACGCCCTGGTAGGTAAAGCCAAGGACCACCTGGCCATCGAAGGCAAGGACAGCCAGCTGGCCGACCTGCGCGCGCAGCTCGAGCGCAACGTGGCCGCCGCCGCCGCCGATTCCGACCGCCGCCTGGTAGCCGAAATGGAACTGGTGGGCGCGATCACCGCACGCGACAACTTCGCTGCCGAGATCCAGGAATTGCGCGCGCGCCTCGATGCCCGCCAGGTGCGCGGCATAGGTTAAGACTCCCTTCATCTTCGATCCTCACACTCGCTTCCATGCGCATCCTGTTAGTCGAAGACGACACCTCCCTTGGCGAAACCATCCTGGCCTGGCTGCGGCTCGACCAGCACGCGATTGACTGGGTGCGCCGGGGCGACTCGGCGCAGACTGCGCTCATGACGCACCGCTACGACTGCGTGCTGCTCGATCGCGGCCTGCCCGGCATGACCGGCGACGCCCTGCTGGCCGAGCTGCGCGGCGCCGGCAACCGCGTGCCCGTGATCCTGATCACCGCCTTCAATGCCCTGGCTGACCGCGTCGAAGGACTGGACCTGGGCGCCGACGACTACCTGGTCAAACCGTTCGAGCTCGAGGAGATGTCGGCCCGCATCCGGGCCGCCGTGCGGCGCGGCGCCGACCAGGTCAGCAACGCGCTGGTGCATGACGACCTGGCGCTCAACCTGGAAACCAAGCAGGCCAGCCTGGCCGGCCAGCCGGTGGCGCTCACCGCGCGCGAATACAATGTGCTGTACGCGCTGATGCTGCGCAAAAACAGCATCGTCTCGCGCGCCCAGATCGAGGAAACCCTGTACGGCTGGGGCGATGAGGTGGAGAGCAACGCCATCGAAGTCTATATCCACAACCTGCGCAAGAAGCTTGGCGGCGAGCGCATCGTCACCGTGCGCGGGCTTGGCTACCGGCTCAAGCACGATGGCGACTGAACCGCCGGCCGGAGCCCCGCCAACTGGTACTCCGGCGGCCGGCGCTCCGGCGCCAGCACCAATGCCGCCGCAGCCACCGCAGCGTCCTTGGTCGCTGCGCCGGCGCCTGCTGGCCGCCATCGTCGCTGCCAGCACCGTGCTGTGGCTGGCCAGCCTGGGCATCGTCACGTATATCGCCTGGCACGAAACCAACGACGTGTTCGACGATGCGCTCGAAGAATCGGGCTATATGCTGCTGGCCGCCACCACCGACTGGAACGAGCGCGGCCTGCTGTCGCGCGCGCGTGCAGGCGGCACCAGCGAGCGCAAGGTCGATATGCAGTACCAGATCGTGGTAGATGGCCGCGTCCTGCAACGCACCAGCGGCGCGCCGGCCACACCGTTCGTGGCCGGCTTCGACGACGACCACGGCTTTGCCGACCCGCGCCTGGGCAAGCAGCGCTGGCGCGTGTTCGTGGTGCGCGATGACGAACGTCGCTTCGAGGTACAGGTGGGACAATTGCACAAGAAGCGGCTCGACATCCTGGAAGAACTGGCCGAACACCTGTGGCTGCCCGTCGCCGGTTTCCTGGTCTTGCTGGCGCTGGTGTGCTGGCTGCTGATCCACCGCGTGCTCAAACCATTGCGCCAGACCGCTGCGGCGATTGCCGCCAAGACGCCGCACGACCTGGCGCAGGTGGCAACCGCTGGCCAGCCGCGCGAACTGCTGCCCATCGTGCAGGCGCTCAACGGCGTGCTGGGCCGGCTCGATGCCGCCTTGCAGGCCGAACGCCGCTTCACCGCCGACGCCGCGCACGAGCTGCGCACGCCGCTGGCCGGCCTGCACATGCACGTGCAGCTGTTGCAGCGCCAGCACCCGGATACCGCGCTGGCGGCGCCGTTCAAAAAGCTGCGCGACGACATTTCCCGTGTGACGGCGCTGGTGGACAGCCTGCTGGCGCTGGCGCGGCTCGACCCGGTCACGCGCGAACAACTGGCGACCGAGGCAGTGCCGCTGGCGCCGCTGTGCGAACAACTGCGCGCCACGCTGGCCGATGCCGCCGCCCGGCGTGGCCTCACGCTGGTGCTGCGCTGCGCCGACGCAGTGGCGCAGGCCAATCCGGCCATGCTGCAAATCGCCGTGCGCAATGTGCTCGATAACGCGGTGCGGTATTGCCCGGACGGCGCCCGCATCGAGCTCGATGCCGTGCAGGCGGCCGGGCGTATCGTCATCACGGTGCGCGATAACGGTCCCGGCGTGGATGCGGCCAGCCGCCAGCGCCTGTCCGAGCGGTTCTTCCGCGTGCTTGGACACGCAGCAGGGCAGGGCGGCAGCGGGCTCGGACTGTCGATCGTGCAGCGCATCGTCGAGCTGCATGGCGGCACGCTGGGCTTCGGAGCCGGCCTGGATGGACGTGGCCTCGGGGTGACGTTCGATGTGCCGGCCCATTAAGATACGGTTAATGTCCAGTCGGTGTAATGCGTCCAAGCCCACCACGAAAGGACCACACCATGAAACGCCTCGTTCAAATCACCTGCCTGACCGCCTTGCTCGCCGGCTCGACCTTCGCCATCGCCCAGTCCGGCGGTTATACCGGCCCGACGTCCAAGCCTGCCGCTACCGGCTACACCGGTCCATCCAGCGTAGCGATGACCACCGCCAAGGAATTGCTGGCCAACGGCAAGGACGACCAGTACGCCAAGCTCAAGGGCAAACTGACCAGCCACAAGGGCGGCGAAGACTACGAGTTCACCGACGCCAGCGGCAAGATCACGGTGGAAATCGACGCCAAGCACTTTCCGCAGGGTGTCAACATCGACCAGAACACCGTGGTCGAACTGACCGGCGAGTTCGACAAGGAAACCTTTGGCGAATCGACCTTCGACGTCAAACAGGTCAAGATTGCTCAATAATTGGCAAGAATTTGAGCGGAAACTGTCTCATTTTGACATCAAAAACCGGAGCGCCCATGCGTTCCGGTTTTTTTTTCGCACCCCGCAAAGGCCCGGTTTTGCACGAAAACAGTGCGAAAGACCCTATTGACATAGTAGTTTCGGTATCGGAACGCGCAAAAAATTGATTGGTTCAGAAAATGCGCGCTCTCTAAGATGGCACCGGTTGCATTGGGTCATCGGTCCAGTGCACCAACAAAAAATAGAACACTGGAGAGAGATATCATGAGCGCACACCCAACCGGGCGTCACGCAGCGTCCCCACGCATGCAAATCAAACTGACCGTCGCCATCCTGGCCGGCGCCGGCATCCTGAGCAGTGCTTCGGTCTGGGCGCAGAACGCCCAGGTCGTCGCCGAGCAAGAGACCGCCGCACCGGTGAGCGCGGTGACCTCGGTCACCGTTACCGGCGTGCGCCGCGCGGCCCAGAGCGCCCAGAACATCAAGAAAAACGCCGACGACGTGATCGACTCCATCGTCGCCGAAGAAGCCGGTAAATTCCCCGACAAGAACGTCGCCGAAATTCTCGGCCGCGTGACCGGCGTGCAGGTACTGCGCTCCGGCGGCGAGGCCAGTTCCGTGATCATCCGCGGCTTGCCCGGCCTGACCACCTTGCTCAACGGTCGCGAAGTCTATACGTCCGGCGGCCGCAATCTGTACCTGGCCGACATTCCCACCACCATGCTCTCGCGCATCGACGTCTACAAGACGCAAAGCGCCGAGATGGTGGAGGGCGGCACTGCCGGCGTGGTTGACGTGCGCACTGCCCGTCCGTTCGACTTCGCCGGCTTCTCGGGCAACCTGGCCACGCGCATGGAAGACCGCGACAAATCGAACACCCGCGACCCGCAAGTCTCGGGCATGGTCTCGAACCGCTGGAAAACCGCGTACGGCGACTTCGGCGCGCTGTTCGGCCTGTCGTACCAGCTGGGCCGCTACCACGACGAAGCGACGTGGAGCTCGCAGCCGTCGAATACCGTCACCAGCGATCCGACTATCACCGCGCCGTTCGACATGGGCCACACCAACAGCCGAGGCGAGCGCACCCGCTACGCTGGCAACTGGGCCTTCCAGTGGCGGCCGTCGAATACCGTCGAGCTGTACGCGGAAGGCTGGTCCACCCGCATCGACCACGACATGGAACGCCAGTTCATGATCAGCGGTCTGGGCTGGAACGCCAACAGCAAGTACACGCTGTTCCCCGGCACCAGGCAGGTCGATACCGTGACCTCGACCGGCAACCTGAACGCGCTGAGCTCGAACCAGACGCCGCAGGACGATTCGGAAACTCACCAGGCCGCCATTGGCGGACGCTGGAACGTGTCGCCGTCGCTGAAAGTGACCAGCGAGTTCGTGCGCACTTACAGCAAGTGGCAACAGGAAATGCCGATCATGGAAATGTCGGCCCATCCGAGCACCGTCACGGCCAGTACCTATAAAAACGGCGGCGCCTACTACGACTACCCCGGCTACAACATGATGGACCCGAGCAACTACACGCTCGGCGCCTTTATCGACAACTGGTCGAGCACGCGCGGCAGCTCGAACGACTGGCGCGGCGATGTCACCTGGAACGCTGGCGAAGAACACTTCTTCCGCGAATTCTCGGGCGGCGTGCGCCTGGCCAAGCGCAAGGCGTCGTACCAGCACGAGAGCGCCAACTTCCTGGGCGTACCGGAAACAGGCTTGCCGGCCGTCACATCCCTACCTGGCCTGACCTGCCCGTCAATGCCGCTTGCCAACGATTACGGCATGAACCGCTGGCTGGTGATCTGCGAGCAGTACCAGCACGCCAATCTCGATGCCTGGCGCAAGATGTACGGCCGCGACGGCAAGACCGCGCCTGATCCGTACTCGCTCTACAATAACAGCGAAGACACCACCGCCTTCTACGGCAAGACCCGCTTCGGCTTCGACGCGGGCAAGGTGCCTATCGAAGGAACGTTTGGCGTGCGCGTGGTGAAGACCGACCTCGATGTGAACGGCTTCAGCAAGGACGACAGCAATCCGGCCGCGCCGCCGATGGCGGTGCACCGTAACGTGTCGGACACCGACGTGCTGCCCAACCTGACTATCAAGGCCAGCCTGACCGACACGCTGATCGCCCGCTTCAATGCGGGCAAGGCCATCCAGCGTCCGGCCTTCGGCGACTTCAACCCGGGCACGTCGCTGGGCGCCACGCCGGACGGCCTCGGCATCTTCGGCGGCAGCGGCGGCAACCCGGACCTCAAACCGGTGACCGGCAAGAATGCCGACCTGGCGCTGGAATGGTACTTCGCGCCGACCGGCAGTCTCACCGCCACCGTGTTCAAGCACAAGTTCGAGAACTACATCATCCGCTCGACGGCGCTGGAAACCATCGATGGCAATGTGTACCGCATGGACCGCCCGCGCAACATCAACAAGGGCCAGCTGGAAGGCGTGGAATTCGGCTATCGCCAGTTCTTCGATTTCCTGCCAGGCTGGCTGGGCGGCTTCGGCATGGAAGCTAACTACACGTACCTGAAAGGCCACCTGCTCGATAACGGCGTGGAAAAGCCATTCCAGGGCCTGTCGAAAAACTCGTACAACATCGTCGGCCTGTATGAGCGCGGCCAGTGGTCGGCGCGCCTGGCCTACAACTGGCGCAGCAAGTTTGTCGATACCTTCGACTACCGCAACCTCGCCGCGCCGGTGGGCCCGCTGGACCTGATCGTCGATCCGATCAAGACCGCCGACGCATCGATCTCGTACCGAGTCACCGACAACCTGGGCTTCACGCTGGACGTGGAAAACCTGCTTGATCGTACCTACCACGACTACCATGGCATCGCCAGCAACCCGCGCGACATCCGCCGCTATGACCGCGTGGTCGGACTGACGATGCGCCTGAAGTTCTAAACCGGCATCAGCTTCAAACCAGCGCACTGTGCGGCCTCGGCCCCACAGTGCGTTTTAATTTGCTTGCCACTCATCCACTTTTAAATGATAATAGTTCTCATTTAATTCTGGATGGGCAGGGCCGATAGTGGATGTCAGTGTAGAAAGTTTGTATCGCGAGCACCGGCCGTGGCTGACCGGCTGGCTGCGCGCGCGCCTCGGACACTGCTCCGACCGCGCTGCCGACTTCGCGCAAGATACTTTCGTGCGCATCCTGCAATCGGGCGCCTGCGTGGCCGACGTGACGCAGCCGCGTTCGTACCTGGCTACCATCGCGCGTGGCCTGATGATCGATCATTTCCGCCGCCACGACATCGAGCAGGCCTACCTGGCCGAGCTGGCGCTGGTGCCGCCCGCGCTGCAACCGTCGCTCGAAGAACGCGCCATCCTGCTTGAAACCCTGCTCACCATCGACCGCCTGCTGGCCGACCTGGGCCCCAAGGTGCGCCAGGCGTTCCTGCTGGCGCAGGTGGAAGGGCTGGACCAGGCCACCATCGCCGCGCAGCTCGGAGTGTCGGTGAGCAGCGTCAAAAAATATATGCAGCAGGCGGTGGTGCAATGCCTGAAGTGCCTGTGATGACGTCAGCGCCGTCCACCGCCACCGCTGCCGACTTGCCGCTGGAAGCGGCGGCCGACTGGTTCCTGCTGCTGGCCGAGGATGACTCGTCCGAGAACCGCCGGCGCTGGCAGCGCTGGCACGACGCCGATCCGTCCAATCGCTGGGCGTGGGAAAAAGTGGAAAAGCTGCAAAGCCTGCTGGCGGCGGCGCCGCGCCAGGCGCCGCATGTATTCCAGCAGACCGACCGCAAGCAGGCCGAGCGCCAGAGCCACAGCACCCGGCGCCAGGTTCTCGCCATGCTGGGCGTGATCGCCACCGGCGCCATCGGCTACCGGCTGGCATCCAGCTGGCAGGGCGCTCCGGATGTGCCGCACATCGAATGGATCGTCGCCGCCAAAGGCGAGCGGCGCGAAATGGCCTTGCCTGACGGCGGCCGCTTGTGGCTCGCGTCCGGCACCCGGTTGGGGATCGCCTACGATGCCAATCACCGCGACCTGTACCTGACCGCCGGCGTGCTGCAACTGACCAGCGGGCGTGACCCGCAGGGCCGCACGCTGCGCATCCTGGCACGCGACGGCGTGATCCGGCCGCTGGGCACGCGCCTGACCGTGAGCTTGTTCGACACCCACACCGTCCTGGCAGTGCAGCAAAGCGCGGCCGAGGCGCAACCGCTGTCCGGGTCGCGGGTGCGGGTGGAAGCGGGGCAGCGCGTGCTGTTTTCCAAAACCGCCAGCGGCCGCCCGGAAACCGCGATGTTCCCGGAAGACGCCTGGACCCGGGGCCTGCTCACCGCGCTCAATATGCCGCTGACCGAATTTGCCGAGCGCTTCGCGCTGTACTCGGGCCAGCGCATCGAAGTGGCGCCGGCGCTGGCGGTGCGACGCGTCTCGGGCACCTTCCGCATCGACGCCGCCGAGCGCTCGCTGCACACCCTGGCCGACGGCCTCGGGCTGCGCCTGGACCAGGCCGGCGACGGCTGGCGCCTGCGGCCAAGATAGGCTTGCCCGAAGGGCGCAAAAAATATTTTGCAAAAACACGGTACTTTTTGACTGGTGATCCGGCCTACAGGGAAGTCGATCACTTTTCCATAAAAAATGAACCTTGTCCTCCAGAGTGCCGTAACAGGCCGAGCGCGCAATCGTCAACTGCGTATCCGTCCCTTGCTGGCCGCCTTGCTCAGCGCCGGCATCCTGCTGCCGGCCACCGTGGCGATTGCTGCCGATGGCGATGCCTTGCGCAGCCAGCCCGCCAAAACCTACGCCATCGCTTCCGCGCCGCTGGCCGATGTGCTGAACCGCTACGCCGCCGAAGCGGGCGTGGTACTGGTGTTCGACGCCGGCCAGCTCGGCGGCGCCCACTCGAAAGGCTTGCAGGGCAAGTACGATGTGCAGGGCGGCTTCCAGGCGCTGCTGGCCGGTACCAAATACGATGCGGTGATGAACAAGTCGGGCGGCTTCGTGCTGCGCGAACGCCCGGCCGCTGCGGCTGCGCGTGGCGACAAGACGGCTGGCGCCGAACCCGAATCGACGCTGCAGCCGATTCACGTGCAGGCGTCCTCGCTGGGGACGGTGGAACGGCTCGACCGCGAAATGATCAGCAATGCCGCCGCCGTCAACGGCGACCTGACCAGCATGTTGCGCATTAATCCGAACGTGCAGTTCGACGACGCGCTGCTGTCATCGGCCACCGGCGGCGAGATTGCGCCGGCCGAGATCAGCATCCACGGCGCCAAGGCCTACCAGAACGAAATCCTGCTCGATGGCGTATCGATTTCCAACGATATCGACCCGGGCAACAAGATCACTACCACCAGTCCCGACCTGATACCGGGTTCGGCCCAATCGCTGGCAGTCGATGCCAGCATCCTGTGCGATATCGAGGTGCTCGATTCGAACGTCTCGGCCGAATATGGCCGCTTCGTCGGTGGCGTGGTCAAGTCTCGCATCTGCTCGGCGCGGAAGCAATTCGGCGGCAAGGTCGCCATCGGCTATACCTCGTCGAGCTGGAGCAAACTGCTGATCGATCCGGCGCGCGAACAGGAATTCGAAGAGTCGTCGAACGCCGACCTGCAACCGCGTTTCAAGAAATGGACCTATAAAACCACGGCCGAAGCCCGGTTTGGCGACGCCTGGGGTGTGTTGGTGAGCGGTGTGCGCCGCACTTCCGAAATTCCGCTCAACCGCTTCACCACCAGCAACGAAGGCACCACTGTCAGCCGCGAAGTGACGCAAAAGCGCGAGCAGGATACGCTGGTGGTCAAGGCCGACTACACGCCCGCGACCGGCATTCACAAGGGTGAAATGACGCTCGCTTATGCGCCGTCGAATAACAGCTATTTCATCGAAAACTACCGCGACAGCGACTACACCATCAAATCGGGCGGCCTCAATCTGAGCGGACGGATCGAATCGCGCTACGACCTGGCGACCGTGACCAACCAGCTGTCCTGGTCGCGTAACAAGCAATCGCGTCGGGGCGAAGCGGACACCTATATGAACTGGCGCTGGTCGGCCGACAAGAACTGGGGTGATCCAACCCTCGGCGTTAACCCGATGAGCGGCGAGGGCGCACAAGGCGATGTGGACCAGGAAATCAAGACCGCCGAATACAAGCTGCGCGCCGCCTTCACGCCGTTCAACACCGGACCGATCAGGCACCGCGTGGCCAGCGGCCTGGAGCTGCGTAACCAGGAAGGCACGTATGCGCGCCTGAAAACCCAGTATAACTATTCCACCGTCTCGAGCCTGCCGGCCACCGGCATCATGGCGCGCTGCCTGGGCACCGATGGCATCACCGATACCGTGGCTTGCTCCGCCGCGCCCAGTCGGCAAGGCGTGGGACAGTACTTCCGCACCGAGATTGTCTATAACGTCGGCACCATCGACGTCAAAGCCCATTCGTCTTCCGCCTATCTCGAAGACGAAGCCACGTGGGGCGATTTTTCGCTGCGGGCCGGCGTGCGCGGCGACCGCGACTCACTGATCGGCAAGACCAATATTGCACCGCGCGTCAAACTGGGCTGGCAGGCCAGCAACGTGCTGGCGCTGGACCTGGGCGCCAACCGTTATTACGGACGTAACCTGTTTGCTTTTGCCATGCAGGAAAAGGTTAATGCTCTCAAGACCCAGCGCACCCGCAGTTCGTCGTCGCTGGTCTGGGGCGCTCCGACCACCACCAAGCCGTCGAACCGCCTCGAGGACATGGATTCGCCCTACGACGATGAGCTGACCGCCGGCCTGACCTACGAGTCGGATTTGCTGGCCGGGCCGCTGAGCGTGCGCTATACCCACCGCGACGGCAACGACCAGATCGTGCGGGTGTCGAGAACCAACCAGTCCGACTGCGCCAACAACAGCTGCTTCATCTTCACCAACAACGGCCAGAGCACCACCAAGGACATCACGGTCAGCTGGTCGAACGCGCGCGCATTCAAGATACTCAAAAGCGCCAACCGGTTTTGGGTAGCTGTCAACAAGAGCGATACCAAGGCCAACTACTCGACCTATGCGGCCAGCTACAGCACCGCCATGCTCAACGACGCACTGGTGATGTATGACGGTACCGTGATGCGCTATTCGGATATTCCCGCGGCCAACTACAACCGCCCGTGGACCGCCCGCCTGGGCGCCATGACCACCTTGCCGGCGCAGCACCTGAGCATCAACAATATGCTTCGCGTGCGCGGCGGTTTCGAGCAGATCCTGCAACGCGGTTCGGCGGTGGTCGATGGCGTGAGCCTGGTCAATTTCGAGCGCACCAATATGCCGCGCTCGGTGGCGCTGGATACGGTGATCCGCTGGACGCCACGCATCTACAAGCGGCAGGAACTTGAAGTGAAACTGACCATCGAAAATATTACCAACCACAAGAACATGATCGCGGTAAACGATACCTATGCGAGCTACGAACGCGGCCGCACCATCGCACTGGAGATCGGCTATGACTTCTAAATTCAGGATCGTCGCCGTCGTCGGCCTGTGGTTCACCATGTCGGCTGCCACGGCGGCCGAAGCCTTCCGCTGGGACGAACGCGTGCAGCGCGGCCAGCTCGATAATGGCTTTACCTATTACATCGTCGATGGCAAAACCATGGGCAACACGGTTTCGCTGCAACTGGTGGTGCGCGCCGGTTCGCTCGACGAGCGCGACGACCAGTCCGGCGTGGCGCACATGGTCGAGCACATGGTGTTCAAGGCGTCTGCCGCCCACCCCGAGGGCGTGGGCAAGTACATGGAAAGCCAGGGCTGGCGCATCGGCAAGCACTACAACGCGCAGACCAATTTCGAGCGCACCCTGTACCAGTTGATGGCCGATAAAAAGCCGGACACGATCGCGGCCGGCGTTGGCGCGCTGGCGCAAATCGCCGGCGGCGCGCAAATCCCGGCCGATGCGCTCGAGCGCGAACGCCAGGTAATCCTGGAAGAATGGCGCGGCAAGCTCGGTGTGCGCGAGCGCATGGACCGCCAGCGCCGCGCCATGCTGCGCGAAGGTTCGCTGTATCCGCAGCGGCCCACCATCGGCACCGAGGCAAGCATCCGCACGCAGCCGGCCGAATCGCTGCGCAAGTTTTACCAGGACTGGTACCGTCCCGGCAATATGGCGCTGGTGGTCGTCGGCGACGTCGATGCCAAGACCCTGCGTACGCAAATCGCAGCCGCCTTCAACGGCTTGAAGCCGGCCACGCTGCCCGCACGCAATGCCGCCGATCCGGTGTTGCGCGACCAGTTGCAAATCCTGCGCCTGCAGGATTCGGAAAGCGGCACCAGCCAGGTGGGCTTCGTCAACCGCTTTGCCGTGGACAAGCGCCAGGACGACGAAGGTTTGCGTGCACGGCTGGTGGACCGCGTGGCCGAACGCAGCCTGCGCGCACTGGTGCGCCAGGCTGCAGAGAGTCTGCCGGCGGGCGTGTCGTCGCTCACCAGCAGCAAGGGCGAGCTGGGCGAAGCCACGGCGTCGCTGGGCTTTGCGTCCAGCGTGGCAGTCGGCAGCCACCAGGCCGGCCTGCGCCAGATCCTCGTGATGCGCGAGCGCGTGCGCCGCGATGGCCTGCGTGAGGACGACATCCGCAGCGAGATCGCCGAGATCCGCCACCTCAACGCCAAAGGCCCGCAGCAGCAGGCCGCGCGCGATTTCCAGGGCTGGCAGCAAATGCTGGTCGGCGCGGTGCAGGCCGAGCGCGTGCTGCAAGACCCGCAGCAAAAGCAGGTGCAGATCGCACGCATCGCCGATGCCATCACGCCGGCCGAAGTGAACGCACGCGTGCGCCAGTGGATCGATGCCCCCGACCGCGCCGTGTTCATGCTGGCGCCGGGCCTGAGCCCGCTCACCTTGCCGACCGCAGCAGAAGTACTGGCGGTGCAGAAGACGCTGGCTGCGGAACCGTTGCCGGCACTGGTGAAGGTGAACAAGGAGGCGCAGGCCGCCTTGCCGGCAGTGGTGCTGCCCGAGATCGAATCGTCGGGCGCCGTGGTGCGCCAGGACGACCTGGGCGAGGGCGTGCAACGCTGGAGCCTGGGCAATGGCGACGTGGTGGTTTGGCGTCACACGCCGAACGACACGGTGATGCGGTTTGCCGCCCAGTCGGGCGCCGGCTACCGGTTGCCGGGCGCGCCCGGCTGGCAATGGCAGCTGGCTGCGCAACTGGGCAACGCCGCCGACCTCGAAGGCCAGGAGCGTGGCGAGATGGCGCGCTGGAGCACGGCCAACAAGGTGCGGCTGTCGCAACAGCAGACCGAAACCCAGCTGACCTACACGGCGCAAGTGCCGGCGGCGCAGCTGGACGACTTGTTGCTGCTGTACGCGGCGGGCCAGGCGCAGTCCGAGATATCGCAGGCGGCCCTGAGCGACGCCAGCGAACAACTGGCGCGCGTGAGCGCACGCCGCCCCGACAGCGCCGGCGACCGCGCCAGCCGCGAAATGAGCCGCCTGCGCTATGGCGAACGGCTGCCGGCCGACGCCATGCCGGACGTGGCGGCGGTGCAGGAACTCGACAGCCAGGCCGGCTTGCAGCTGGTGCGCCGCCAGTGGCAGCAGCTGGGCGCGCTGCCGGTGACGTACTTCGTCAGCGGCCCGGCCGATACCGCCACCGTGAAAGCGCTGGTGGAACGCCACTTGGCCGGTATTTCGCGGCAGGCTGTATCAGCGTCTGCCATGGCGCTGCAGCAGGTGGGCGGCTACCGCGAGAGCCGGCTGGCGATCGGCATCGAGCCGCAGGGTAGCGTGCGTGCGCACGGCAGCCAGCCCCTGGCGTGGTCGCCGGAGCGGGCGATGCGCACGGCCATTGTCTCGCGCATCGTGTATCGCCAGCTGCGTACCGAGCTGCGCGAAAAAGAGGCGGGCATCTATCGCCTGAACTACAAGCTGAGCCTGGAGCCGCAGGGCCGCCTTACCAGCGAACTGTCGTTCACTGCCGCGCCGGAACGGCTCGATGCGCTGTGGGCGTCCGCCAGAGCGGTGCTGGAAAAGCTGCCAACGCGGATCGACACCGCCATGCTGGAAGAAGAAATCCGCCAGATGCGCAGCGACGAAAGCAAGCGCAAGACCGACGCCACGGCCCAGTTCAACCGCCTGCAACTGAGCTACGCGCGCTATGGCGACGCCCGGTACCTGAAAGACAGCCAGCAACTGGCCGTTGGCCTCACGCCCGAGAGCGTGCGCGCACTGGCGCAGGAATTCAAGCTGGCCGGCGACCTGGTGGTGGTGAAAGTGCTGCCGAAGGATGCGGCGCCGCAGTAAGCTGCCTGTGTGCGGTGGGGCGCGTCCGGTTGCATTGGGCCGGGCGCGCTTCGGCGCCAAATCATGGTCAAATCATCGTATTGCGTTGATACGGGAGCGGCCATGAAACACACATTCAAAGTCGGCGACAAGGTGCAATGGGAATCGTCGCAGGGCACGGTGCACGGCACCATCAAACAGAAACTGACCGCACCGACGGACATCAAGGGCCACCACGTGGCCGCGTCGGCTGCGCATCCCGAATACCTGGTGGTGAGCGACAAGACCGGGGCGGAGGCGGCGCATAAGGCGGAGGCGTTGAAAAAGGTGTGAGGTGCCTGGTCAGGCTGCTACCGCGTAGCCATCGGTGTTACCGCGAGGTGATACTTCATCCATGATTTTTTGCATGGATCCGGTAGCCAGTTTCAAATCGTAAGCTTGCTGCAAATTGAGCCATGACTGGGCCTCGCCACCGAAATATCGGGCGAGCCGCAAGGCGGTATCGACATTGATGCCGCGCTTTTCGTGGACGATGTCGCGTATGCGGGATGGCGACACTTTGAGTGCTTTGGCCAATGCGTGGGGCGTCAGTCCAATAGGTAACAAAAACTCTTCCCGCAAGATCTCGCCGGGATGAATGGCGCGCATGCCATTTTTAGCCATGATGTAAGTCCTCGTGATGCTAATGATAGTCAACGATTTCTACCAAATCCGGTCCCATATTCGTCCATACGAAGCAGATACGGAACTGGTCATTGTTTAAAGCTGCTGGCTTGTCTGCCCTATTTGAGGCTCTTTGCGTAGAGATGTGCGTCGGTAAAACCACCAAACGCTTGACGAGTTCCTCCAGCGCCGTGCTGTGGTAAAGATCCAGACATTTCAGGAGATCGAAACGCACGCCCCTGGTTTCCGCTTCCACCAGCGGATTGGCGTAGTTGCGCGCCAGGTAGTTATCCACCAGTGCTTGCACCGCATCCGGACTTTCTTCAAGATCGAAAGATGTCCAGTCGCGCAGCGCGCTGGCACTGCTGCCGGCATCAATGGCGGCGCCAGCGTCATTGCGGTAGGCCTGCGCGATGCAGGTAGCCAGCACCATGTCCTTGTAGTTCTGGGCGTGGGTACGCGATGGGGCTTGCGGAGACGCGGCCTGGAGCGGAGTTGCGATTGCCGGCAGCGCCAGCCAGGAGAGGGCCAGCAACCAGCCGCGCATCGCATTGAACGTCATCGCAAGCTCCAGAAATTGGCACGGTCGGTTCGATAGTTCACGCCGGCGACGTTGAAGTAGCAGTGGTCGTAGCAGGTGCGCCCGTCGAACAGTGTAGCATGGCCCTGGGCGTTCGACCAGTCGGATACCTCGAACAGAATCACGCCTTGCTTGCCAGCCAGTGCGCCGCCATCGGCAGCCGGGTATTGCACGACCTCGGCTTTGCCCCAGCGTCGCTGCAAGAAGTCGATCAGGTCGCGCGCCCGGGAAAGTATTTTTGGATTATCCGGACTCTATTGACGCGACATTGGAGATTGGTCAATTGCTTCTGCGGGCGCGCCAGCCCGCCGACATCGCTCAGAACAATACTTCACCTGCTCCCAATCACGCTCCCACTTCTTGCGCCACGTAAAAGGCAGCTGGCAATGCGCACACAGCTTGGTCGGCAGCTCTGATTTTTTGCGCATTTTCGCCATGCGATGTTCTCCTCAGTTGCTCTTGCCGAGCTCCTTCTCCAGGAAGGTTTCCAGGCCTTCCAGCGACTTGCCCTTGGTTTCCGGCAGACAGGTCGTGACAAAAATTAGCGATAGCACATTGATGCCCGCAAACACGAAGAATGTGGCACTGCCGAAGTGCGCCATGGCAATCGGGAACAGCAGCGCCACCAGGCCGTTGAATACCCATTGGCACGCCACGGCAGTGCCGGTCAACACGCCGCGCACGTGCATCGGGAACAGCTCCGACATCAGCAGCCAGTACACGGGCGAAATGAGCATCTGCATGAACAGCAGGAAGCACAGGATGCAGGCCAGGGCGGCGTAGCTTTTGAACAGACCCTCGGGCATCAACAGCAGCACCGCACCGAGCGCGGCCTGGGTGGCGATCACGAAGCCGAGGCCCGTCATCAGCATCGGCCGGCGTCCATGTTTGCCGATCAGCCAGATGCCGATGAAGGTGGCGATCAGTGCGACCACGCCGTTGCCGATAGTGGCAGTCAACGCCGCATTGGTGCCGAGACCGGTTGACTTCAAAATGATCGGCGTGAAGTACATGAAAGCGTTAACGCCGGTGAACTGGGCCACAAAGCCCAGGCCGATACCTATCCACAGCAGTTTGCGGATCCACGGCGTACCGAAGACGGCGGACCAGCCGGCCTGGTCGCGATCGATTTCGTTGAGCTTGACCATTTCATCGAGCTCGCGTTCGATTTGTTTTTCGCTCGATCGGATCTGTTCCAGCACCGCGCGTGCGTCCTCCATGCGGTTCTTGCTGGCCAGCCAGCGCGGCGAAGCCGGCACCATCAGCATGCCCAGCCCGAGCAGAATTGCCGGTACCGCCGCAATCGCCAGCATGTAGCGCCAGACGTCGGGCGAACCATAAAAGTGTGCGAGCGCCGCGTTGAGGATATATGCGATCAACTGGCCGCTGACGATCATCAGCTCGTTCTGGCTGACCAGCCGCGCGCGCCGGCTGGGGCCTGCCATCTCGGCAATGAACACCGGCACGGTGGACGAGGCGCCGCCCACGGCAAGGCCGAGCACGAAGCGCATCGCCACCATGATCGCGACCGACGGGGCAAACGTCGTACCCAGCACACCGATCAGGAACACCAATGACAAGCCCATCAGCGTAGTACGCCGGCCATATTTATCCGACAGCGTACCGGCCATCAGCGAACCGATGGCGGCGCCAAAGACCAGGGCAGACGTGACGATGCCGTCAGTAACCGGGGTCAGGCCCAGGCCGCCCTGTTCGAGCGGCGCGCTCATGAAGGGCAGGGCGCCGGAAATGACGCCGGTGTCGTAACCGAACGCCAGCGCGCCCATGGTAGCGGCGATGGCTACCTTGAAAACGAAGCGGCTTTCCTTGGTATCGGGCGGGACCGCCCTGGCGGGCGGTTCTGAATGGGAGGGCATGACTGAATCCTTAGCAATTTCTTAGCATCAATCTTGTGCAGATTAAATGAAATTGCTCGGGATGTAAGTTCGGTGGGAGACATATGGCAACTGCCAGCGGTCGTTCAGGAACCTGTCAGTTCACCGTATAGCGCCAGATATTCCTGGCTCAGCTTGTGATTCCGGTCGAGGTGGATCATTGGCAGGTTGCGCTCGTGCGATTCCCGGATGCGGATTGAACTCGACAGCTTGTTCTCGAAAACGGGCAAGCCTTCTTCCGTGAGCTGCTCGACCATGCGGCGCGGCAAGCTGGCGCGCGGCTGGAACTGGTTGACCACGATGCCCTCGATGATGAGGTCGGCATTATGGTCGGCCTTGATTTCCTTGATGTTGTTAATCAGGGTGTACAGCGCCTGGCGCGAAAAATCGTCGCAGTCGAACGGAATCAGGCAACTGTCCGCTCCAATCAGTGCGGCCTGGCTAAAAAAGTTATAGGCGGGCGGCGTGTCGATAAAAATGTCGTCGTATTCCTTGCCCAGCTCCCGCAGCAAGTCGCGCAGCTTGTAGATCTTGTTGCGCGATTCGAGCTTCGATTGGAGGTCGCCAAGCTCGGGGTGGGCCACGATGATGGACAGGTTGTCGAACGGCGTGGAATGGACATAGTGGCCGGCCGGCTGGGCAAACTGGCTGAAGCTGAGCACCTGTTCGAAATAATCTTTCAGTGTCGGCGTCGTCTCGTGCGCCGCCGCGCCCAGCACGTAGCGGCTGGAATTGCATTGCGGGTCGATGTCGATCAGAAGAGTGCGCTTGCCTTGGCTGGCAGCGATCGCGGCCAGGTTTACCGCGATGGTCGATTTACCGACGCCACCTTTTTGATTGAAGATCACCCGTTTCATCGTACGCCCATGTAGTGATGGAAATGCAACCATTCTAGATGAACTGGCGTGGGCAAGGGATATAAAAATGGTTGGCCGCATCGATTGCCGGCCGGGACACCGGCAGGCGCTGGCAACGATTGACGACCTCGTCCGCCCGCGACGGAATCCAACCACTTGTAAATAGACTATAAGCCCTATGCGTGCATATATTTGACATATGCATAGTATGTAATATATGATTTGTACTGTAATAAATTAACTATCAACCCACCCACTCAAGGACATCTATGCCTGGCACTGAATCATTCAACAAGCTGGAAATCGCACTGAATAACCTGAAGTCCGACGGCGTCCTCGTACGCGGCACCGGGCTGCTGGTGGAGGCTGTGAAAGATCATCTCAATTGGTCGTATGCCCAAGTGGCGAAAAAAGCGGAAGTCAGTGTCCCGGGCCTGACGCGTTGGCGTACCCGTGATGCTGGTGAGGCTGCTCGCGTCGAGCCGTTGATTGCCCTGGCGAAGCACTTGAGCGGCGAGAGCCCGGAGGCGCGCAGCGATGCCGGACAAGAGCCGGTGGATGAACTGAGTACGATCGAAGCGATCAAGGCACTGTCACTGCGCCAGATCGAAGAACATCTGTCGCGCAGCCTGGAGATGCTGTTGCCCGGTCACCTGCTCGACTGCTCGATCCTGGGCCTGAAATTCGATGAGAAGTCGGCAACGCTGGAAATTCAGTTGTCCTAGCACAGATGCAGTCGGTCACGTTATGCATCAACTTGTTGAGTGAGGACGACCATGTTTGATGAATTGGCACAACTGCCGCGCAGGGCTGTCGACTTGCTCGACAGCGAAGACTTGCAGGGTATTCACTGGCGAGGCTGGTACAGCTTTTATCTCGGCCTGGAGAAATTTGCCGACGCCGCAGTGTCGCTCACACATTTTATGGAAAGTGGACCGGCAGGAGCGGTTGCCTGCCAACTGGAACGGTGTTACGTCGATGCCTGCAACGATGCCTTCGCCGCACTCCAGCGCGATTACCTCGCCTTGCTGCAGAGCCTTTTCGGGTTGATGCGGCAAGCGAGGACGACGCCTGGCCCTGGCGGTGAAGACGTCAAGCGGATCAGCCGGCTTTGCCACCCGAAGAGCGACTGGCTGGTGTGCTGGCACGACGAGTGTTTTATCGGGCGTGTCAGTGCTGATGGCACGCGCCTCGCGCAGCAGGTGCTGTACCTGCGTGACAGGATCGAGTCGCACGCGTATCACTGTGCCAGCATCGATATTTCAACGGCCACCTTGCGCAAGGAGGCTGCCGAGGCGGTCCGCGTGTCCCTGGGCCGATGGCATGCAACACAGCGCCTGCTGCGGCAAATCCTGCGCGCGCGGTGCACTATTGGAGACTTGGTAACATGACGATTACATTCCTCGAACCGCGCCTGGCGCAATTTCTCGCGATTCCTTTCGAGCATCAAATATTCGCCTATGCGAAAGCCCCCCAGACTTGGGTGCAGTCGATGGGCCTGGAGGGCGCTGATTTTGCGGTCCCATTGCCGGCTCAAGCGCAATCCCGTGAGGACGTGCGGCAACTGTGCCGCAGCGAAGACTTCCCTCTGCTCTACCGTTATATTTGTGCGATGGCATGGGGGAACCAGGGTGCGGGAAAATCACGCAGGTACGCCCGGTTGGCGTGGGCTGAACGCGAGCGACTGGAGCCGCTGCTCGCTGCCATCGTCGCTGGCAATATCGACCGTGCGGAAGCTTACGCCTTATTCTGTGGCGCCGGCGCGGTCAAAGGGCTCGGGCCGGCTTATTTCACCAAGCTGCTGTATTTTTTCTGGCCGGAACATCGCTGTTACATCATGGACCAGTGGACGGCAAGGTCCGTGAACTATCTGACCGGGAAAAAGATGGTGCGCATGAGTGGCAATTTTGTCGCGCCCAATAACGACGGAGTACATTATGAGCGCTACTGTCTGGCGGTCGAATCGCTTGCCAACTTGACTGACCCCGAGCAACGCTTGAATGGGGCGGAAACAGAGATGCGGCTTTTCTGCCGCGGCGGCAAGTTGGCGGGACCGTGGCGAACCATCATTCGGTCACACGTTGGCTGATACGGTCAGGCACTGCTTACGCCCGAAGCGGCAACGCCCGCTCGCATGCGATCCTCCGTCAGCAGCGCCGGGCACTACCACGGCAGTTCGACGCCGTTGTACGACCGGAACGACCCACTGTCAGCCGGTGTGAGCGCATCGAGCACATGCAGCATGTCGGTGGCGGCATCGTGCGCCGGGCGGCCGATGGCGTCACCGCGAAACGGCTGCGACAGGTGCGAGTTGACGGTGCCCGGATGCAGCGTGACCAGCACGCTGTTCTTCTGGTGGCGCGCCACTTCGATGGCTGCCGTCTTGATCATCATGTTGAGGGCCGCCTTCGAGGCGCGGTAGCTGTACCAGCCGCCGAGCCGGTTGTCGCCGATGCTGCCGACCTTGGCCGACAGCATGGCCATGACGGCGCGCTGGCCATCCAGCAATGGTACGAAGTGGCGCAGCAGCAGCGCCGGGCCGAACACGTTGGCCGTGAATGTGGCCTGCATTTGCACGATATTGAGGTTGGCGAGGCGTTTTTCCGGCATGAACGCGGGCGTGTGCAGCACGCCGGCGGCGTTGATGATCAGGTGCAGACGCGGACCGGCCGCGCACTGCCGCGCGGCCTCGGCGACGCTATCCTCATCGGCAAAGTCGAGTGGCGGTAATGAGTGGCGATGCAGTTCGCGCACCGATGCACAGCGCGGCGATGCGCGCAGCAGCTCGACAAAGGCGGCGCCGATGGTGCCGGAGGCGCCGATTACCAGCGCGTGAAATTGGTCGGGAAGGCTGTCCATCATGGCGGGTTCCTTGTGCATCTCGAAAATGGTTCAGTGTTCAAAGCGTAAAGGGCAGGGTAGCAGTTGTTTCAATGTGTCGCCGATGAGCAGCAGGTTACCGGGCACGAGGAAAATGAATTGCCCAAACAAAAACGCCAACCGGCGATGGTTGGCGCTTTTTGCAGCGGCTATCGCACGCTGGTAGCTTTTATACCAAGAACAATCATCAAAGCACCGGCGGCTCTGCAGGTTTGCACTTTTTAGCTTGTGCAAGGATCTCGAAGTCCTCCGCCGTAAGGCCTATCTGTTTCCCCAAGGATGCGAGCGCATCGCCCATCTGGACACGGGGCTGAGGCTTGACGGCTGCTGATAAAATCGCGTGCACTTCGGCTTCGGTGCTGTGTCCATTTTGTGCCGCTCTTGCGCTTAGCGCCCGGTGCACATCGTCCGGAAGATTGCGTAAAGTGAGCATTGCCATGAATGTACTCCACAGAGATGACTGCGATCTTTTGATGATAGATCACTCAATGCACGCTCACAAGCGGCACCGGGATAAATACGGCGCGCATGCAAAAACGCCCACTGGCAAGAGCGGGCGTTCTGTTTGACACTATTCTTGGTGGCCCGGGGCGGAATCGAACCACCGACACAAGGATTTTCAATCCTCTGCTCTACCAACTGAGCTACCAGGCCAAGGACCAGAATTATAGCAGGCTGCCGAAAAAGCGCAAGCGTCAATTTCTATTCCGCACAAACGCTATAATGACTGGATGAATAAATCCACGTCCCCGTCCACCTCCGCCGCCACCACCGCCTCCACGGTCAGCGCCGAGATTTGTATCGTCGGCAATGGTGCGATTGCCAAGACCACGGCGTTGGGGCTGGCGAACGCCGGCCTCAAGGTTATTCTGCTGGGGCCGCCAGCGCCCCCGGTGACGGCGCCTGCCGCAGGCTGGGACGCCCGGGTTTATGCCCTCAATCATACCGCGCACCGGTTGCTGTCGTCGCTCAAGGTGTGGGGCGCGCTTGATGCCGCACGCGTGACACCGGTCGATGCGATGATTGTCCATGGCGACGGTCCCGATCCCGGCGGCCTGGCGTTCGATGCCTACGGCGCCCATACCGATACGCTGGCGTGGATACTGGAAGAGCGCAACCTGAACCAGGCGCTCGACGCCGCGCTGCGCTTTGCCCAGAACGTCACCATCGTCGGTGGCCGCGCGGCGGCGCTGCTGCGTGGCGACGACCATGCCACCGTCACATTGGGCGATGGCAGCAGCATCGAAGCGCAACTGGTGGTCGGTGCCGACGGCGCCGAGTCGTGGGTGCGGGGACAGTGCGATATCGGCCTCGATTACCGCAGCTACGGCCAGCGCGGCGTGGTCACCAATTTTGCCTGCGAAAAGCCGCACCACGGCGCGGCGCACCAGTGGTTCACCGGTGAGCAGGGCATCGTGGCGCTGCTGCCGCTGGCGGGCAACCAGGTGTCGCTGGTGTGGTCGGCGCCCGATGCGCTGGCCGATACCCTGCGCGCCGAGTCGGCGCAGCAGATCGCCGACCGCCTGGCCGTGTATGCCGCCGACAAACTCGGCGCACTGACGCCATTGCAACCGGAACTGGTGCGCGATTTCCCGCTGCGCCTGATCCGGCCGCATACCATGACATCGCCGCGCGTGGCGCTGGTGGGCGATGCCGCGCACGTGGTCCATCCGATGGCCGGCCATGGCATGAACCTGGGCTTTGGCGATGTCGCGCAACTGATCGAAACACTGGCCGCACGCGAGCCGCAACGCGGCGTGGGCGATGCCCGCGTGCTGGCGCGCTACGAGCGCGCGCGCAAGGAAGACGTGCTGCTGATGCAGGTCACCACCGACGGCCTGGCGCGCCTGTTCGGCGCAGATGCCGAGCCGCTGCGCGCGGTGCGCAACCTGGGCTTGAATCTGCTCGATAAAATCCCGGTGCTCAAGCGCCGGTTGATCTCGCACGCCATGGGCAAATAAGCTTAAATGAAGTTATTGGAGAAGTTATGAGAAAGAGTAAGTTGGCATTGGTGCTGATGTCGGTGTTGTTGGCGTCTTGCGGCAATGCGCAGGATGCGCAAAAGGCGCCGTCGGAAGAAGAGCTGCGCAAGATCGTCGAGCCGCGCCTGGGCGAGGGCGTCAAGGTCGATTCGATCAAGGCTACGCCGTATAGCGGCCTGTATGAAATCCGCATGGGCAGCGACATCCTGTACACGGACAAAACCGGTACCTATGTGTTCAATGGCCATATCTTCAACCTCACCACCGGCAAGGACCTCACGCGCGAGCGCATCGACGAGATGACCCGCGTGAAGTTCTCGGATCTGCCGCTGGACAAGGCGCTCAAGACTGTCAAGGGCGACGGTTCGCGCGTGATCGCGGTGTTCGAAGATCCGAACTGCGGCTATTGCAAGCAGTTCCGCAAGACCACGCTCACCGAAATCGACAACGTCACCGTCTATACCTTCCTCTATAACATCCTGCGCGAAGACTCGTTTACCAAGTCGGCCGGCGTGTGGTGCGCGCCTGACCGCAACAAGGCCTGGGACGACTGGATGTTGAACGGCAAACAGCCACCGGCAGCGCCGGCGTCTTGCGACACCCCCAACCAGGAAATCGTCGCGCTGGGCCGCAAGATCGGCGTGACCGGCACTCCTACCATCATCTTCAGCGATGGATCGCGTCTGCCAGGTGCGGTAGACACCAAGACGCTGGAAGCGAAATTCGCACAATTAAAATAGCAGTCCGTTTGTCCAAACCAGCAGTACGTCCTCCAGGAGATTTTTTACATGATCACTTTGAATATCAACGGCAAGGACGTACAAGTCGATGCCGATCCGTCCACGCCCATTCTGTGGGCGCTGCGTGACAACCTGAATATGACCGGCACCAAGTTCGGTTGCGGCGCGGCGCTGTGCGGCGCCTGCACCGTGCACCTGGCCGGCGAGCCGGTGCGCTCGTGCGTGATGCCGATTTCGGCCGCCGTGGGCCAGAAGATCACCACGATCGAAGCGATGGAGTCCGACGCCATCGGTAAAGCGGTGCAGGAAGCGTGGGTCAAGCTCGACGTGCCGCAATGCGGCTACTGTCAGAGCGGGCAAATCATGAGCGCCACCGCGCTGCTGCGCACCAATAAAAAACCGAGCGACGCCGATATCGACAACGCCATGAGCGGCAATATCTGTCGCTGCGGTACCTATCAACGCATCCGCGCCGCCATCAAAGACGCCGCCAGCACCATCGCTTAAGGGGGACGTATGCGTATCGAATGGATCAATAAGGATAACGTCGATGCCGCGCTGGCATCGCAGACTGCTGCCCCTGCCGGCGTGTCGCGCCGCGGCTTCATGAAAACCGGCGCTGCCGCCGGCGGTGGACTGGTACTGGGCTTCTTCATGCCCGGCGCCGGTCGTTTCGCCAACGCCCAGCAGCCGCCAGCCAAGGTGTACGAGCCGAACGCGTTCCTGCACATCGCGCCCGACAATACCGTGACGGTGCAGGTGAACCGCCTGGAATTTGGCCAGGGCGTGCAGACGTCGATGCCGATGCTGATCGCCGAGGAACTGGACGCCGACTGGTCGAAAGTCAACGGCGCGCTGGCGCCGGCCGGCGACCAATACAAGGACCCGGCATTCGGCATCCAGATCACCGGCGGCTCGGGCAGTATCGCCCACTCGTACATCCAGTACCGCGAAATCGGCGCCAAGGCACGCGCGATGCTGGTCGCTGCCGCTGCCGAACAATGGCAAGTGGCGCCCGCTCGAGTAAACGCCGCCAACGGCGTGCTGACCGGTCCTGCCGGCCAGACTGCCACCTTCGGCGCCATGGCCGATGCGGCCATGAGGCAGCTGGTGCCCGCCACCGTCGTGCTCAAGGACCCGAAAGACTTCAAGATCATCGGCAAACCGGTCAAGCGTCTGGACGCCAGGCTCAAAGCCACCGGCAAGCAGCAGTTCGGCATGGACTTCAAGGCGCCCGACAGCAAGGTTGCGTTAGTCGCCCGTCCACCCGTGTTCGGCGCCAAGGTGGGCAAGCTGGACGCCAGTAAAGCGAAGGTCATCAAGGGCGTGCTCGAGGTGCTGGAAGTGAAAACCGACCGGGGCGGCAGCGGCGTGGTGGTGGTGGCCGACGGCTACTGGCCGGCCAAGATGGGCCGCGATGCGCTGGTGATCGACTGGGACACCAGCGCGGTGGAAAAGGTCAGTAGCGAACAGCAACTGAAAGAGTTCAAGGCGCTGGCGCAAAAGCCGGGCGCCTCCGCCCGCCGTGCCGATACGTCGAAGCTGGCCGGCGCACCGAAGAAAATCAACGCCGTCTATGAATTCCCGTACCTGGCGCATGCGCCGATGGAGCCGCTCAACTGCGTGGTCGATCTGCGCGCGGACGGCTGCACGGTGTGGGCCGGCACCCAGTTCCAGACCGTAGACCAGGGCGCGATTGCCGCCACGGCCGGCCTGAAGCCGGAGCAGGTGGTACTGAACACCATGATGGCCGGCGGCGGTTTCGGGCGCCGTGGCGTGCCGACGTCCGACTACCTGGTTGAAGCGGTCAACGTCGCCAAGGTGTGGCGCGCCGCCGGCAAGACCGACCCGGTCAAGGTGGTGTGGAGCCGCGAGGACGACATCAAGGGCGGCTACTACCGGCCGTCGCACGTGCACCGCGCCGACATCGGCCTCGATGCCAAGGGCAATATCGTCGCGTGGGACCACGTGATCGTGGGTCAGTCGATCGCCGCCGGCACCATGTTCGAGCCGATGATGATCAAGGACGGCGTCGATTCCACCATGGTCGAAGGCATGGGCGAGCCGTACGACGTGCCGCTCAACCTGAGCGCCCACATCGCCAAGGCCAATGTGCCGGTGCTGTGGTGGCGCTCGGTGGGTTCCACCCATACCGCCTACGTGATGGAAACGCTGATCGACGAAGCCGCGCACGCGGCCAAAATGGACCCGGTGGCGTACCGCAAAAAAATCATGGGTGAGAAAGGCAAGCGCCACGTCGCCGCGCTGGACCTGGCCGTGGCCAAATCGGGCTACGGCAAAAAAGCGCTGCCGAAAGGGCAGGCGTGGGGCGTGGCCGTGCACGAATCGTTCAACACCGTGGTGGCCTACGTGGTGGTGGCGTCAGTCAAGGATGGCGTGCCGAAGCTGCATAAAGTGACGGCCGGCGTGCATTGCAACACCGCCGTCAACCCGCTCACCATCGAAGCGCAGGTGCAAGGCGCTGCACTGATGGGCCTGGGCATGACGATACCCGGCGCAGCCATCACGCTCAAGGACGGCGTGGTCGAGCAGCAGAACTTCAGCGACTACTCGGTGGCGCGCATGACCGACATGCCAGCCATCGACGTCCACATCGTGCCATCGAACGATGCGCCGACCGGCATGGGTGAACCAGGCCTGCCGCCATTGGCGCCGGCGGTTGCCAATGCGCTGTTCAAGATCACCGGCAAGCGCCTGCGCAAGCTGCCGTTCGATCTGGCGTCCGCGTAACGGGACCTTATGGCGCTGACCGGTATTTTGCTGGCGGCCGGACGGGGCAAGCGGTTCGACCCGTCCGGTGTGCAAAACAAGCTGCTGCAGCTGGTCGATGGCGAACCGGTGGTGGCGCGCAGCGCGCGCAATATGCTGGCCGCGCTGCCGCGCGTGCTGGCCGTGGTGCGTCCCGGCGACGACCGCGTGGCAGCGCTGCTGGGCCGTTTGGGCTGTGAAGTACGCGTGGCCGACAACGCCGACCTGGGCATGGGCGAATCGCTGGCCACCGCCATCGAATACACGCGTGGCGCCGAAGGCTGGCTGATCGCGCTGGGCGACATGCCGTGGGTGCAGCCGGCCACCATGCGATCGCTGGCCGCCGCCATCGAGGGGGGCGCCAACATCGCCGCGCCGGTCCATCTAGGCCGGCGCGGCAACCCGGTCGCGTTCAGCGGTTATCATTTACCCTTGCTGCTGGCGCTGGACGGCGACCAGGGCGCGCGCGCCATCGTCAACAGCCATCCCGTGCACGAGGTGGTGGTGGACGACAGCGGCGTGGTGCGCGATATCGATATGCCTGCCGATTTGACATAGTAAACACCAGGATCAAGATGAAGAAAACGACTAAAACCCCGGCCATCGTCTATACCATCGTGGGCCACGACCTGGCGGCCCACCTGTTCCACGTGACCTTGACCGTGGCGGCGCCGTCCGACGCAGGGCAGGTATTCGCACTGCCGGCCTGGATCCCGGGCAGCTACATGATCCGCGAGTTTTCGCGCAATATCGTGCGCATCCGCGCCGAGTCGGACGGTCAGCCGGTCGAACTGACCAAGCTCGATAAACACAGCTGGCAGGCCGCGCCACTGAAAGACCACGCGGCGCCGCTCACGCTGCACTATGAAGTCTATGCCTGGGACCTGTCGGTGCGCGCCGCCCACCTGGACCAGAACCACGCCTTCTTCAACGGCACCAGCGTGTTCCTGCGCGTGCTGGGCCAGGAAGAAATGCCGCACGTGGTCGATATCCAGCGCCCGGACGACGATGCGGCCAAGACCTGGCGCGTGGCCACCGCGCTGCCGGAATTGAAAGCGAAGCGCTATGGCTACGGCACCTATGTCGCCGCCAACTACGACGAATTGATCGACCACCCGGTGGAGCAGGGAGACTTTGCGCTGGCCACCTTCAAGGCGCACGGCATCCCGCACGACGTGGTGGTCACCGGCCGCGTGCCCAACCTCGACCTGAACCGCCTGTGCACGGACCTGAAGCGCATCTGCGAAACGCAAATCACCTTCTTTGAACCAAAATCGAAAAAAGCGCCGATGGACCGCTACGTGTTCATGACCATGGCGGTGGGTGACGGCTACGGCGGTCTCGAACACCGGGCCTCGACCGCGCTGATCTGCAATCGCGGCGATTTGCCCACCACGGCGGCGGTGAGCAAGGACATCGGCGACGGCTACCTGCAATACCTGGGCCTGTGCAGCCACGAGTACTTCCACACCTGGAACGTCAAGCGCATCAAGCCGGCCGCGTTTGCGCCGTACAACTTGCAAGTGGAGAATTATTCGCCGCTGCTGTGGCTGTTCGAGGGCTTTACCAGTTACTACGACGATTTGATGCTGGTGCGCTCGGGCCTGATCGCTGAACCCAGTTATTTCAAATTGCTGGGCAAGACTATCGGCAGCGTTCTGCGCGGCAGCGGCCGCGCCAAGCAAAGCGTGGCCGAATCGAGTTTCGACGCCTGGGGCAAGTACTATCGCCAGGACGAAAATGCGCCCAACGCCATCATCAGCTATTACACCAAGGGTTCGCTGATCGCGCTGGCGCTCGACCTGACCATCCGCGCCAAGACCGGCGGCAAGAAGTCGCTCGACGATGTGATGCGCGCCTTGTGGGAGCGTTTCGGCCGCGACTTTTACCAGGGCGGTGGCCGCGGTGTGACGCCGGCCGAAGTGGAAGCGCTGTTCGACGAAATCGGCGGCGCCCGCTTCAAGCCGTTCTTCGACAAGTACATCCGCGGCACCGAGGACGTGCCGCTGGCCAAGCTGCTGGCGCCGTTCGGCGTCAAGTATGCCGACGACCGCAAGTCGTCCAAGCCTAGCCTTGATGCCAACCTGGGCCGCGACGGCAGTGACTGCAAGTTAGCGGCCGTGCACGAAAACGGCGCTGCACACCTGGCCGGTTTGTCGGCCGGCGACCTGCTGGTGGCGGTCGATGGCTTGCGCGTGACCGCCACCAACCTGGACAATCTGCTGGCGCGCTACGCGGTGGGCAGCACGGTGGAAATCCATGCATTCCGCCGCGACGAACTGATGATGTTCAGTGCCGTACTGCAGGGCGAGCGGGTGCCCGGCATCACGCTCACGCTCGATCCGGTCGCGAAGAAATCGGCCGGGCCGTTACGGCCGAGCGCTGCGCGGTAAAGCGCTGGCGGCATCCTGGCCGCCCCCAGTCATCGATGGCCGCACCCACCGTGCGGCCATTTTTTTCACCCACCTTGCGCCAGATTCCGGCATAAACACGCCATCATCCGGCACAAAGCCCCGTTATCGGCCCCATCCACTGTCCCTTTTGGCATAAAGATGGTCACCGAGCACCCGGTAATGCTGCTATCATGCGAATAATTCTCATTCGCTAAATTGCCCTTATCATGGCCACTGCATCGATTTCCCGCTCCGACATCGTCTGGCGGACGCTGGCTGCCGTCTTCGGCGGCTATGCCTTTACCTGGGGGCTGATTGCCTTCGGCATGGCTGCCATGGTTGCCGCCGACATGGAATTCCATGACGCCGAGCACCTGACCGCCATCATCGGCTTCCTGGTGTTTTTGGCCATCTTCCTGACCGCATTCGCTGCGCGCAATATCGTACGCGTGTGGCTGGTACTGGCCGGTGGCGCCGTGGTCATGGCTTCGGCTGCCGAACTTATCAAGAACCTGATCACGTAACCAACGCTGACACTACGGAGTTTTCCAATGCTGCAGAATTTCAGACAGTCGATGGCCTGGGTGCATACCTGGTTCGGACTGGCCCTCGGATTTGTACTGGTGGTTGTATTTTTCTTCGGTTCGCTGTCGGTGTTCGACCGCGAAATCGACCGCTGGGCCATCCCCGCTTCGCGCTTCGAACCGCAGCCGATGCCGTCGTTCGACAAGTTGATGCGCCCGATTTTCGAAGACATGCAGCCGTTGCCGCAGGCGCGTGCTTTTACCGAACCGCTGGTCAATGGTCCGCTGCCTGATCATTTCGACAAGGTGAAAAGCTGGGGCGCGTACACCACCCACCGCGATCCGGTGCTGACCATGTTTGCCGGTTACGAGGTACCGAACGCCAAGGATCCGGAAACCATGATCTTCGCCCAGCGCACGGTCGATCCGCGCACCGGCGCCGCCTTGCCCGACGACCGCCTCAAGGTCGGCAGCGGTTTCTTCTACCCGCTGCACTACAGCCTCACCTTCTACTGGAAAAACGTCGGCTACTGGATCGTCGGCTTTGCCGCCCTGATGATGCTGGTCGCGCTGGTGACCGGCGTGGTCATGCACCGCAAGATCTTCCGCGAGCTGTTCACGTTCCGGCCGAAAAAGACCACCCAGCGCAGCATGCTCGATCTGCACAACCTCACCGGCGTGGTCGCACTGCCGTTTCACTTCTTCTTTGCCTTTACCGGCCTGGTGATTTTCGCCGGGATCTATTTCCCGATCGGCCACACCCAGCTGCAAGCCTTGCACGACCAGCATGAGATACACGAAGCGCTGGAAACCGGCTTGCCGCACGACCCGGCCGGCGTCCCGGCAAAAATGGCGTCGGTCGATGCCATGGTCAAGGAAGCGCAGCGCCGCTGGGCCGAGAAGGGCATGGCTGGCGACGTCGGTTTCCTGCAAGTACAACACGTGGGCGACGCCAACGGCTATGTCAGCATCTACCGCGCCGGCACCGACCGTATCGCGCTCACCGGCGAGGGCATCCACTTCAAGGCGTCCACCGGCGTCGTGATGCGCGTAGACCCGCCGCCCACCGCCGTCGGCCGCATTAACGAATTCCTCACTGGCCTGCACTTGCAGCACTTCCGCCACTGGCTGTTGCGCTGGCTGTATGTGCTGGGTGGCCTGCTCGGTTGCGCGTGTATCGCCACCGGCTTCCTGTTCTTCGTTGAAAAGCGCAAGCGCCAGCATGCCAAGCAAGGCAGCAGCGGCGCCCGGATTGTCGATGCCTTGGGCGTGACCACGCTCACCGGCATGATGATCGCCGCGCTGGGCATGCTGATCGCCAACCGCCTGCTGCCGGACGTCATGCCCGACGGCTGGCCGCTGCGCGGCGACATGGAAAAATACTGCTTCTGGGGGACCTGGGTGGTGGCGATGGCGCACGCGTTCTGGCGCACCGCGCCGGTGGCCGAAGGGCGCATCGCCCCGGCCTGGCGTGAGCAATGCCTGGCGATTGCCGTACTGGGCGTGACTGCGCCGGTCCTGAACTGGGTCACCACCGGCGACCACCTGCTGCGCACCATAGCCAACGGCTACTGGCCGGTGGCTGGCGCCGACCTGTTCATGCTGACCGGCGCGGTGCTGGCAGTATTGGCGGCGCGCAAGCTGCAATTGCGCGCCGAGAGCAAGGTTACTGCGAACACCCCCGTAATGGAGGCAGGTCATGCCTGATGCATTGATGTTGTTGGCGGCGCTGGTCGTCACCGTGATGGGCATGGCCTGGCTGGCCCTGTCGATGGAAAATCACTGGGAGCAGGTACGCGGCAAGGCCGCCTGTCCGCCGGCCACGGTCAAGTCGCTGCGGGTGCTCGGCGCGGTGGCGTTGGTGACGTCGCTGGTGCTGTGCCTGATGGTCGACTCGGCGTCGATGGCGTCGCTGGTGTGGGTGATGAGTGTGGCCGGTGCGGCGGTGATCGTCGCGTTTACGCTCACCTGGAAAGCCAGCGCGCTGGCCCCCCTGGTGTTCTGGACGAAGGCTTAACGTTAATTAAAGAGCCGGGCCAGCTCCGCGCCCGGGTCTTCCGCGCGCATAAAGGCTTCGCCGACCAGGAACGCGTGCACGTTTGCTGCGCGCATGCGTTCCACGTCGGCCGGCACCATGATGCCCGACTCGGTGATCACCAGCTTGTCCTCGGGGATGCGGTCCAGCAGCCCCAGGGTATTTTCCAGCGATACCTCGAACGTGCGCAGGTTGCGGTTGTTAATCCCCAGCAGCCGGGTTTTCAGGCGCAGCGCGGCGGTCAGTTCGTCGCCATCATGCGTTTCCACCAGCACGCCCATGCCCAGTTCGTGGGCAACCGCTTCCATCTCCGCCATCAAGCCGTGATCGAGCGCAGAGACGATCAACAGGATCGCATCGGCCCCCATCGCGCGCGCCTCATAGATCTGGTAGATGTCGATCATGAAGTCCTTGCGCAGCACCGGTAGTGCACACGCGGCGCGGGCTTGCTCCAGGTACGCCACCGAACCCTGGAAGAACTGCTCGTCGGTCAGCACCGACAGGCACGCGGAACCGTTGGCTTCATAGGTTTTGGCGATATCGGCCGGGCGGAAGTCGGCGCGGATCACGCCTTTTGACGGCGACGCCTTCTTGATTTCGGTGATCACGCCCGGCTTGCCGGCATCGATCCTGGCGCGCAGGCTCGCTTCAAAGCCGCGCAGCTGGGCGCGCAGTTCGGTGTGCGATTCGACGTCGTCGCGCAGGCTGGCGAAGCTGCGGTGTTTTTTGGCGGCGGCCACTTCGTCGGCTTTGACGGCGAGGATTTTGTTGAGGATATCGGACATGGTCGGCGATTCGTTTATTCGGGTGTTCTATGGATCCCCGCGTTCGCGGGGATGACGGAATTGCGTGTGGCGGTCGCGTTGACGGGGCCTGCTTCTGGACGACGCTCTTCTGTTCGTCGTCATTTGGCCTTAGTTGGCCTTATTTGGCCTCAGTTGGCAGCGCCCAAAGTTTGCGTCACGCTCACAAACTGCTCGACCTTTTTCAGCGCGTCGCCCGAGGTAATCGCCGCACGCGCGCGTTGCAGACCGTCTTCGATCGAACTGGCCACGCCGGCCGCGTACAGCGCGGTGCCGGCATTGAGCGCTACGATATCGAAGGCCGGACCCGGTTCCCCGCGCAGCGCTTCCATCATCTTCGCTTTCGATTCGACGGCGTCCGCTACCTTCAGGTTGCGGCTGGCGATCATCGGCAGGCCGAAGTCTTCCGGGTGGATTTCGTATTCGCGGATTTCGCCGTTGACCAGTTCACCGATCATGGTGCCCGCGCCCAGCGACACTTCGTCCATATTGTCGCGGCCATAGACCACGATCGCGTGCTGTGCGCCGAGGCGTTGCAGCACCCGCACCTGGATGCCGACCAGGTCGGCGTGGAACACGCCCATCAGGATATTCGGCGCGCCGGCCGGGTTGGTCAAGGGGCCCAGGATGTTGAAGATCGAGCGCACGCCGAGCTCGCGGCGCACCGGCGCCACGTGGCGCATGGCCGCGTGGTGGTTGGGCGCGAACATGAAGCCGATGCCGGTTTGCGCGATCGATTGTGCAATCTGCTCGGGTTTCAAATTGATGTTGGCGCCGAGCGCCTCGATGACGTCGGCGCTGCCCGACGACGACGACACGCTGCGCCCGCCATGCTTGGCCACACGCGCGCCGGCCGCTGCCGCCACGAACATGGCGGTGGTGGAAATATTAAACGTGTGGGCGCCATCGCCGCCGGTGCCGACGATGTCGAGCAGGCCGGTGGTGTCGGCCATCGGCACCTTGGTGGAAAACTCGCGCATCACTTGCGCGGCGGCGGCGATCTCGCCGATGGTCTCTTTTTTCACGCGCAGGCCCATGGTCAGGGCCGCGATCATGGTGGGCGACATTTCGCCGGACATGATCTGGCGGAACAGGTGCAGCATCTCGTCGTGGAAAATCTCGCGGTGCTCGATACAGCGCAGCAGTGCTTCTTGATGGGTGATAGCCATGACCAATCCTTCTCTCAAATTTTTACGCAGGTGTGCTACGGCGGAATGCTTAACGAACCAGGAAGTTCTTCAGCAATGCGTGGCCGTGTTCGGACAGGATCGACTCGGGGTGGAACTGCACTCCCTCGATGTCGTAATCCTTGTGCCGCACGCCCATGATTTCGCCGTCATCGGTCCATGCCGTCACTTCGAGGCAGGCTGGCAGCGAGCTGCGCTCGATGGCCAGGGAGTGATAGCGGATCACCGTAAACGGCGAGGGCAAGTCCTTGAAGACGCCCACGCCGGTATGCGCGATAAGAGAGGTTTTGCCATGCATGACCTGCTTGGCGCGGATCACCTTGCCGCCGAACGCTTCGCCGATGGCCTGGTGGCCGAGGCACACGCCCAAAATCGGCTTCTTGCCGGCGAAGTGTTTTAATACGGCGATCGAAATGCCGGCCTGCGCCGGGTCTTTCGGACCGGGCGAGATGCAAATGCGGTCGGGGTTCAGTGCTTCGATCTGTTCGATCGTGATTTCGTCGTTGCGGTACACCCGCACGTCTTCACCGAGTTCGCCGAAGTACTGGACGATGTTGTAGGTGAAGGAGTCGTAGTTGTCGATCATCAGCAGCATGTCAGAACTCCCCATCCAGGCCATCTTGTACTTGTTCGGCAGCGCGCAGCACGGCGCGCGCCTTGTTTTCGGTTTCCTGCCATTCCATCTCAGCCACGGAGTCGGCCACGATGCCGGCGGCGGCCTGTACGTACAACATGCCGTCCTTGATCACGCCGGTGCGAATCGCAATCGCCACGTCCATCTCGCCGCCAAACGACAGGTAGCCGCAGGCGCCGCCGTAGATGCCGCGCTTGGAAATTTCGAGCTCGTCGATTACTTCCATGGCCCGCACTTTCGGCGCGCCGGTAAGCGTCCCGGCCGGGAAGGTGGCGCGCAGCACGTCCAGGTTCGACAGGCCGCTTTTCAGCTTGCCCTCGACGTTGGACACGATGTGCTGGACGTGCGAGTATTTTTCGATGACCAGGCGGTCGGTGACCTTGACGGTGCCGGTGTCGGAGATGCGGCCCAGGTCATTGCGCGCCAGGTCGATCAGCATCACGTGTTCGGCGATTTCTTTCGGATCGGCCAGCAGCTCGGTGGCCAGTTCGGCGTCGCGCTCGGGCGTGGCGCCGCGCGGGCGGGTGCCGGCGATCGGGCGCAGAGTGACCTTTTTTTCGCCGTCAGGCAGGGTCTCGTTGCGCACCAAGATTTCGGGCGACGCGCCGACGATCTGCATGTCGCCGAAATTGTAGAAGTACATATACGGCGACGGGTTCAGCGAACGCAGCGCGCGGTACAGCGACAGCGGCGAATCGACATAAGGTTTACGCAGGCGCTGGCCGATCTGCACCTGCATCAGATCGCCGGCCATCACGTATTCGTGGGCGCGGGCCACCGCTTTCAGATAGTCTTCCTTGGCGAAGTCACGCGTGATCTCGGTGCGTACCGAAGCGCTGGTGACCGGCGCTTCCACGCCCCGGCGCAGCATCATGCGCAAGTCTTTCAGGCGCTGGCGCGCCTTGCTGAACGACTCCGGTTGAGTGGTGTCCGCATACACGATCAGGTACAGCTTGCCGGACAGGTTGTCGATCACCGCCAGTTCCTCGGTCACCATCAGCTGGATGTCGGGCAGGCCCAGGTCATCTTTCGGCTGGTTGGGCGAGTGGGCCAAAGTCTTTTCGATGTGGCGCACGGTGTCGTAGCCGAAGTAGCCGGCCAGGCCACCGCAGAAGCGCGGCATGCCGGGGCGTATCGCTACTTTAAAGCGCTTTTGATACGTCTCGATGAAGTCGAGCGGATTGCCGTCATGGGTTTCGATGACGGCGCCGTTTTTCACGATCTCGGTGCGGGTGCCGAACGTGCGCAAAATGGTGTTGGCCGGCAGGCCGATGAACGAGAAGCGGCCGAAACGCTCGCCACCGACGACCGACTCGAGCAGGAACGTGTTCTTGCCCGTGTTCTGGGACTGGGCCAGTTTCAGGTACAGCGTGAGCGGGGTTTCGAGATCGGCAAAAGCTTCGGCGATCAGCGGGATGCGGTTGTAGCCTTCGTTGGCCAACGATTTGAATTCGAGTTCGGTCATGTGTGCTCTCCATGGCGCCGCGCGATCACGCTAGGGTGAGGGGAGGGGGCGGCGCTGTTCAAAAAACCTGCCGTGCACGCGAGGTGCGGGCGGCAGCAATACGGCTCGGGCGATTAGCCCTGCCAGGATTGCCAGCGTCGCCAAAGCCAGGCCTCAATCGAGCCTGGTTGGTTGACGGTGTGTTTTTTGGTGAGAGACATTTCGGTCAGGTGTTCTGCTAAGTTGGTATATTTTGCGAACGAATCAGGCTAGCCGCTTCTAGCAGCGTGGTAACTATACCATCGGAATCGATATCGTGTACAGATTCACCGTGGTTGTAACCATACGGTACCGTCAACACCGGGCAACCCGCAGCCCGGGCCGCTTGCGCGTCGTTGGACGAGTCACCGATCGCCACCACTTGCGCCGGTTGCAGGCCAAAGTCGGCGCACACGGTCAGCAAAGGCAGCGGGTCCGGCTTTTTGCGCGCCAGCGAGTCGCCGCCGTACACCACCTCGAAAAATCCGTCGAGGCCCTTGAGCTTCAACAGCGGGGTGGTAAACGCGATCGGCTTGTTGGTCACGCAGGCCAGGCGCAGGCCGGCTGCTTTCATGGCGGTCAAGCCTTCGAGCACGTCCGGGTACAGTGCGCTGTGCTGGCCGTTGATCGCCAGGTAGTGGCGCTGGTACGCTTCCATCGCAAAGTTGAAGCGCGCTTCCACCGGCGGCGAATGCGGCGCTTCGTTCAGTTGCAGTGCCAGCACGGCGCGGATCAGGTTTTCCGATCCCTTGCCCACCATGACCGCGATCTGCTCCTGCGCCACCGGCGGCAGGTCCAGTTCCGCCAGCATGCCGGTAATCGCCACGTGGAAGTCGGGGATGGTATCGAGCATGGTGCCATCGAGGTCGATGATCGCTGCGCGCACGCCTGCCAGCACGGTAGCCAGCACGGTAGCCATTAAGCGCCGACCTTGGCCAGGTTGGCGCGCATGGCGTCGATCACGGCCTTGTAATCGGGCTTGCCGAAGATGGCGGAACCGGCGACAAAGGTGTCGGCGCCGGCAGCGGCGGCGTCGGCGATGTTCTCGATCTTGATGCCGCCATCGACTTCAAGCATGATGTCGCGGCCCGATTCATCGATCAGGCGACGGGCGTCGGCGATCTTTTTCAGCGCATGCGGAATGAACGACTGGCCGCCGAAGCCCGGGTTGACCGACATGATCAGGATGATGTCGATCTTGTCCATCACGTGCTCGAGGTAGCTGAGCGGCGTGGCCGGGTTGAACACCAGGCCAGCCTTGCAACCGTGGTCGCGGATCAGCTGCAGCGAGCGATCGACGTGATCGGACGCTTCCGGGTGGAAGGTGATGATGTTGGCGCCGGCCTTGGCGAAGTCGGGAATGATGCGGTCCACCGGCTTGACCATCAGGTGGACGTCGATCGGTACCTGCACGTGCGGACGGATCGCTTCGCAGACCAGCGGGCCGATGGTCAGATTGGGAACATAATGGTTGTCCATCACGTCAAAGTGAATGATGTCGGCGCCGGCGGCGACGACATTGCGCACTTCCTCGCCCAGGCGGGCGAAATCGGCGGACAGGATGCTGGGTGCGATGCGGTATTGGGTCATGGCAGGGGGCCGCAATGGGCCTGGCGTAAAAAAGATGCGTCATTTTACGCTGGTCGCGGCCGCTCTGCCTAATTAGACAGCAGATAGGCCCGATTTGTCCCAAGTCGTCCTTGCGCAGGTTGCCGATTTGCGGTGCAATGAAGGACTTGCATTCAAAGACATTGTATCTATTAAGGAAAGTTGATGGCCACTTACGAATTCACTGTATCAGTCAGAACCCAGTACCTGCCTGAGCAGTCGGACCCGGAGCGCACGAGTTTCGTGTTCACCTATTCCATCACCATCAAGAACACCGGCACGGTGGCGGCGCAGCTGATCTCGCGCCACTGGGTGATTACCGATGCCAACAACCATGTCGAGGAAGTGCGCGGCCTGGGCGTGGTGGGTCACCAGCCGCTGCTGCAACCGGGCGAGCAGTTCGAATACACCAGCGGTTCGGCGCTGCAAACGCCGCAGGGCTCGATGGTCGGCGAATACTTCTGCGTGGCGGAAGACGGCCACCAGTTCGAAGCGAAGATTCCCGAATTCGTGCTGTCGCTGCCGCGCACGCTGCACTGATTACTGTTTGTCACGGCCCCGGTGCTTGTTCTTGCGCCGGGTCCGGCCGTGGAACATCGTCCACCACACCAGGAACACCAGCAGGCCCAGCGCCACGCACACTTCCAACAACAATATCCACATAGCGATTCCCCATGAACTTTTCCCGCCGTAGTCTACTCGTTCCGGCGAGCGTTGCCATGCTCGCGCTGGCCGCTTGTACCACCACCCCGATTCCACCTGACCAGTCCGCAACGCCGGCACCGGCTGCAAAACCCGCGCAGCCCGCCAAGCCAGCGACTCCCGCCACGCCGCCAGCCACCCCGTCCACCGCGCCGGCCAAGCTGCAACTGGTGCCCAGCACCTTCTCGGCCCTGCCCGGCTGGGACCGCGACGACGTTCGCGCCGCCTGGCCAGCCTTCATGGCTTCGTGCACGTCGCTGGCCAAGCAGGCCATCTGGAAGGAATCGTGCAGCATCGCCCGCACCGTCAACGGCAACGACGACAAGGCCATCCGCACCTTCTTCGAGGCATTCATGGTGCCGAACCAGGTGGTCGCGCCCGATGGCGCCACCGACGGCCTGGTCACCGGCTACTACGAGCCGCTGCTGCGCGGCGCCCGCAAGAAGGGCGGTCCATACCAGACGCCGCTCTACAAAGTGCCCGACGACATGATTACCGTGGACCTGGCCAGCGTTTATCCCGATTTGAAAGGCATGCGCCTGCGCGGCAAGCTGGTGGGCAAGAAGCTGGTGCCGTATTCCAGCCGCGCCGAGATCGATACGGGCGAACTGAAAGGCAAGGAGTTGTTGTGGGTCGATGATCCGGTGGAAGCGTTCTTCCTGGAAGTGCAGGGGTCGGGCCGGGTGCAACTGACCGATACCCAGGAAACCGTGCGCGTGGCGTACGCCGACCAGAACGGCCATCCGTACAAATCGATCGGCAAATACCTGGTAGAGAAGGGGGAGCTGCGGCTGGACCAGGCGTCGGCGCAGGGCATCAAGGCGTGGATCGCCGGCCACCCCACCCGCATGCAGGAGCTGTTCAACGCCAATCCGAGCTATGTGTTCTTCAAGGAAGAGCGGCTGCCCGATCCGAAGATCGGCCCGAAAGGCGCGATGGGCTTGCCGCTGACGCCGCAGCGCTCGGTAGCGATCGATCCGACCCAACTGCCGCTGGGTGCACCGATTTTCCTCAATACCACCCAGGCCAACAGCGATATCCCGATGCAGCGCCTGGTGATGGCGCAGGATACGGGCGGCGCCATTCGTGGTGCGATCCGCGTCGATTACTTCTTCGGCTTCGGCACCGAGGCGGCAGAAAATGCCGGCCGCATGAAGCAGCGCGGCAACGTCTGGGTGCTGCTGCCTAAATAATCAGCGCAAAAATTAACGCAACACCAGGACCGGCAGGGTGGTGTTCGACAACACCTTGTCGGTCTGGCTGCCCAGCAGGAATTTATCCAGCCCCGTGTGGCCGTGGGTAGCCATGATGATCAGGTCGCAGTTGAAGCGTTTCGACGCTTCGATGATTTCCTCGAACGGCACGGTGGACGTGGAAATGATGCCTTCGAACGGCACGCCGGCGATATTGGCGGCAGCGGCCAGCTTGTCGATGTGCTCGCGTGCAGCTTCCTGCATCTGCACCGCGAAGTCGCCCACGTCCACGACCACGCCCACGTCGCTGATCGGCGTCATCGGAATCGGCTGAACGACCGTGATGCCGACGATGCGGGCCTGGTGCAACATGGCGAACTGCACCGCAGTGGCGGTGGCTTTTTCCGACAGCTCGGAGCCATCGGTGGGGAAGAGAATCGATTTGAACATGGCGCACTCCAGTTGGCGGTTGATTGCAGTAAGACTAATGTTTTGTTGCGATTCTTGTCGCACGCTATCACACGCTGGTGCTCGCCGATTCCTCGATGGCTATCATGCCGCGCGCCGGGATAGCGGCTACAATCGACGCCATATCTATGCCACCGTGGAGGAACATCATGCAACAAGCACAGTACGCAGACCTGATCGTCGAAGTGCACGGCAAGACCGCGCTGATCCGCCTGAACCGTCCCAAGGCGCTCAACGCGCTCAATGACAACATGATGGACGAACTTGGCGACGCCTTGCGCGCGTTCGATGCCGATCCGGCCATCGGCTGCATCGTCCTCACCGGCAGCGAAAAAGCCTTTGCCGCCGGCGCCGACATTGCCGCCATGGTCGATTACACGTATGCCGACACCTACCGCGACAACTACATCAGCCGCAACTGGGAGCACATCCTGAAGGTGCGCAAACCGGTGATCGGCGCCGTGGCCGGTTTTGCCCTCGGCGGCGGCTGCGAGCTGGCCATGATGTGCGACTTCGTCGTCGCCGCTGATACCGCCAGGTTCGGCCAGCCCGAAATCAAGATCGGCGTGCCGCCCGGCGCCGGCGCCACCCAGCGCCTGCCACGCGCCATCGGCAAGGCCAAGGCCATGGACATGCTGCTCACCGCGCGCACCATCGATGCCGCCGAAGCCGAACGCATCGGCCTGGTGTCGCGCGTGGTATCGGCCGAAAAGCTGATCGAGGAAGTGCTGGTGATTGCCGAGCAAATTGCCGCCATGCCCACCTCGGTGGCAATGATGGTCAAGGACGCCGTCAACCGCGCCTTCGAGACCCCGCTGACCGATGGCGTGGCCTACGAGCGCCGCCTGTTCCAGGCCGCTTTCGGCACGCCGGCGCAAAAAGAAGGCATGCAGGCATTTCTGGCCAAGCGTCCGGCCAACTTCGACGGACTGTGATGTCTCTTCCATGCGGATCCTGATCATCGAAGACAACCCGGACATCCTGGCCAACCTGTACGCCTTCCTGGAGCCGAAAGGCCATGTGCTCGACTCGGCCGCCAACGGCTATGCCGGGTTGGCGCTGGCGGCCCAGCACGAGTACGACGTGATGGTGCTCGACGTCATGCTGCCCGGGATGACGGGACTGGAACTGTGCCACAAGGTCCGCACCGAGCTGCGCCAGACGACGCCGGTACTGATGCTCACCGCGCGCGACACGGTGCAGGACAAGGTGGCCGGCTTCGACAGCGGCGCCGACGATTACCTGGTCAAACCGTTCTCGCTGGTCGAGCTGGAAGTGCGGCTCAATGCGCTGGTGCGCCGCGCGCGCGGGCAAACCGCCGGTGCGGCCGTGCTGGCGGTGGGCGATTTGCGTTTCGATACCGAGAAATTCGAGGTGCACCGCGCCGGTGCGCCGCTGGTACTGACCAAGACCGGTTACGTCATCCTCAAGTGCCTGATGACCCAGGCGCCCAAGCTGGTGACGCGCGACATGCTGGAACAGCAAGTATGGGGCGAGGACCGCCCCGACAGCGACGCCTTGCGCACGCACATCCATGCGCTGCGCCAGGTGCTCGACAAACCTTTCGACTTCGCCATGCTGCGCACCGTGTCCGGCATCGGCTACAAATTGCTTGCCTCCGATGCCCCAGTTTAAATCCCTGCGCCGCCGCATCGTCGTCGCCTACCTGCTGTTTGCCGCCGTCGCCAGCCTGTTCTTTGCCATCATCGCTGCCGTGGCGGTCGAAGGCATTGAGGTCAAGCTGGTCGATGAGCGCCTCGAGGAAGTGGCGGCATGGGCTTCGCCGCGCCAGGCCGGCGGCTTGCCGGTGGAAATGCCGGCGGGCCTCAGTTTTTATCACGATGTCGAGATTCCACAGTCGCTGCGCGGCCTGCCGCAGGGCGCCAATGAAATCACGGTCGATGGCGTGGACCTGCACGTGCTGGCCGGGCGCGATCCGTCCGGCGACTACGTGGTGGTGGACCACGCCAGCGCGTATGAAAAAATCGAGCTGGTCGTGTACAGCATGTTTGCCGTCGGTTTTGCCGGCTTCCTGGTCTCGTCGCTGATGTTCGGGGCGTTTATCGGCAACAGCGTGGTGCGTCCCATCATGGACCTGGCCACGGCCGTGCAGGCGCGCCGCACCGACCTGCCGCAGCAGGACAGTCCCGACGAACTGGGCATCCTGGCCCGCGCCTTTGCCGCCCGCACCACCGAGCTGACCGAGGTGCTGGACCGCGAGCGCTTCTTTACCGGCGATGTCAGCCACGAATTGCGCACGCCGTTGACCGTCATCAGCGGCGCTGCCGAGGTGATCATGGCGCAAGCGCCCGGCAACCCGGCGATCCAGGCCGCCTCCGAGCGCATCTACCGCGCCGCGCGCGACGCGTCCGATTCGGTCACCGTGCTGCTGCGTTTGGCCCGTTCGCCCGAGCAGCTGGAAGCAACACCGGTGTCGATGGCCGCGCTGGCTGCCGAGGAGTGCGCGCGCAGCCAGCCGCTGGTGGGTAATAAACCGTTGAGCGTGCGGTATGCAGGCGGCGCGGATTTCACGGTGACCGCACCGCGCGAGCTGATGATCGCCGCCGTCGGCAACCTGGTGCGCAACGCCTGCCTTTATACATTGGAGGGCGAAGTGCTGGTGGTGTTGCAAGATCGCTCGCTGTTCGTGGAAGATACCGGCCCCGGCCTGCCACCGGCCGCGCGCGCCCGGGTGCAGCACGAGGCGACGCCGCCTGGCGCCAGCGGCTCGTCCGGTACCGGCCTCGGCTTGGGGCTGGTGCAACGCATCTGCGCCTACCTGGGCGCCAGCCTGCATTACAGCGAGAGGGCAGGGGGCGGCAGCGTGTTCGAGATTCGTTTTCCACGCATATAAAATTGGTTTAACGCAATCTTAACGCCGCCATGACGGCGAATTGACCCCCGGGTTTGTAAGGTAGAGGCTAGACTTTTGGAGCCTCGCTTGAACGTTCACAACCTGACCTTGCAGTTGCCGCTGGCACTGCGCACCGCCATCCTGCCGCGACTGCGCAAGCTGACGCTGCGGCCGATGCAACTGGCGCTGGCCGCCGCAGTTTTCCTGGTCCTGGCCTACAACTTCCGCTTCTGGAAAACCTTTGTCGTGGCCACCGGCGGCCTGCAGGCTTCGAATATCCCGCTGTACCTGGGCGCGTTTGCCATGCTGGCGCTGGTATTCAATGCATTTTTGAGCATCGTGAGTTTTCGCTACGTGCTCAAGCCGGTGCTGGTCGTGCTGTTTTTCCTTACCGCCGGCTCCAGCTACTTCATGAATCATTATGGCATCGCCATCGATGCTGCCATGGTCCAGAACGTGATGGAGACCGATGTCCATGAAGCCAAAGAGCTGCTGAGCTGGGATTTGCTGGTCACCATGACCTTGCTGGGTGTGCTGCCGTCGCTGTTGGTATACCACGTCAAGCTGCGCTATCCGTCGCTGACCAGAGGGGCGCTGACCAATCTCATCGTGTTGCTGCTGTCCGTGTGTGCGGCCGGCATCCTGATGATGACGTTCTTCAAGACCCTGGCGCCAGCTGTGCGCGAGTACCGCGAAATGCGCTTCCTGCTCACGCCCACCAATGTCATTCAGGCAACCAACACCTATTTCAAGCATCACTTTGCCAAGCCGCTGGTAATCGAGCCGATGGGCCGCGATGCCATGAAGGGCAAGCTGTGGTCGCAACCGCCAGATCATCCGACGCCGGGCGTGCAGGCGCCGCGCCGCACGGTGACCATCATGGTGGTGGGCGAGACTGCGCGCGCCATGAATTTCTCGCTCAACGGTTACAGCCGTGAAACCAACCCGCTGCTGTCGCACCAGGCCGGCCTGATCAATTTCAAGAATGTCTATTCGTGCGGTACGGCCACGGCGATTTCCGTGCCTTGCCTGTTCTCGGGCATGACGCGGGAAAAGTATTCGGAAGACAAGGCCAAGTCCCAGGAGGGGCTGCTGGACGTGATCAGCCATGCCGGCATCGACGTGCTGTGGCGCGATAACAATTCCGGCTGCAAGGGCGCTTGCGACCGCGTCACCTACGAAGACATGTCGGAGGTCAAAGCCGGCGATCCGTTCTGCGGCAAGGACGAGTGCTACGACGAGCGCATGCTGCAAGGCTTGCCCGACATCATCCGCAATGCCCGGCGCGACCTGGTGATCGTGCTGCACCAGAAGGGCAGTCACGGCCCGGCTTACTGGAAGCGGTACCCGCCGGCCTTCCAGCGCTTCGGCCCCGTGTGCAGCAGCAATGAGCTGGAAAAATGCTCGCGCGAGTCGATCGTCGCGGCGTACGACAACACCATCCTGTACACCGACTATTTCCTCAGCAAGACCATCGACATGCTGCGCGCTGCCGGCGCCGAGAGCAACGTCGATACCGCGATGATGTATTTCTCCGACCATGGCGAATCGCTGGGCGAGAAGAATATGTACCTGCATGGCGCGCCGTACATCATCTCGCCTGAAGAACAACGCCATGTCCCGTTCATGCTGTGGCTGGACCAGAATTTCCGCGACCGCTTCAATATCGACCAGCGCTGCATGGAAGCGCGGCGCGACCAGGATTTTTCTCACGACAATGTGTTCCACTCGTTCCTGGGCATGTTGAACATCAACACCGCCGTGTATAACCCGCAACTGGATATGTTCCATGCCTGTACCCTTGCCAACCAGCCTTGATACGCCCTCGACATCTCGCCGCATCGCCCTGCTGCGGCCGGTGGAGTGGGCGCTGCTGGTCTCTGCTCTGCTGATACTGTGGATCGGCAATAACACCGATATCGACCTGGCCCTGGCCGACGCCATGTTCGACCGCGCCCGCAACGTGTTTCCCTGGCAGCACGCGTGGCTGGCCGAGCGCTTCAACCACGAAATTTTGAAAACCGTGCTGCAGGTACTGGGTTTTACGGTGGTGAGTGTTGCCAGCTGGGATTGCTTCAAGCCGTTCCGCAGCTGGACCGTGGCGCGCCGCACCGGCATGCGGGTGCTGGCGCTGTCGGCGTTGCTGGTGCCGGCAGCGATCAGCCTGCTCAAGCGTTTCAGCGATTCGCACTGCCCGTGGGATTTGCAGCGCTATGGCGGCAACGAGCCGTATGTACGCTTACTGGAAATGATGCCGGCCGGGATACCTTCCGGTCACTGCCTGCCGGCCGGCCACGCGTCGAGCGCGCTGTGGTTGCTGGCGGTGGTCGTGTTCTGGCTGCCCGCGCGCCCGCGCATGGCAGCGGCTGTCGGTGCGGCCATGCTGGCGTTCGGCTTTGCCGTGGGCTGGATGCAGCAGTTGCGCGGCGCCCATTTCCTTACTCACACTCTGTGGTCGGTCTGGATCGCGGTCGCCATCGTCTATTTTCTGTATGAGATACTCGGCTCACGTAAAGGGCGTGCAGCGTTGGCTTGATTTCATAAAGTACGCCACAATCCCGGTTGCCAGGTTGTTTAACTCATAACGGGGATTCCATGAACGAGCTAATCGCGAGAGATGTGGTGATGGTCCGCGCCATCGAGACCACCGATCAAAAGAAAGAAATTCTCAGCGAGGACGACCGCCTGTACGCCAGCCGCAGCGCGCGCGAACTGGCGCAGTGGCAGGCCTCCGGCAAGCATGCCGAGGTGACCGGCGACGATTTCCTGCAACAGCGCTCCGAATTGCTGCTCAAGCGGCTGGCCGAGCGCAATCCTGCCTTTGCCAGTTTTTCCAAGCGCCGCTACGGACTGCAAGGGCTGACCTGGGCGCTGCCGCTGTTGGCGCTGGTACTGGGCGTGGCGCTCGACCGCATCACCGATCCGCACCGCGTCGATCTGCTCTCCGCTCCCTTGCTGCTGATCCTGGCCTGGAACTTCGTGGTTTATATAGGGTTGCTGATCAGCCTGGTGGTTCCATCGCGCGCGCCGGGCTGGCCCAAGGACGGCATGGTGCGCCGCCTGAGCGTGGGCAAGCTGGCGCTGCCGCGCAAGATGCCGCCGGTGCTCTCGACCGCCTTGCTCAGCTTTATGGGCGAATGGGCGCAACTAAGCGCCAAACTGACGGCGGCCCGTCTCAACCGCACCGTGCACCTGAGCGCGGCGCTGTTCTCCATCGGCGCCGTCGCCTCGCTGTATGCGCGCGGCTTGCTGGCCCAATACGGCGCCGGCTGGGAAAGTACCTTCCTCAATGCCTCGCAAGTGCATGGCCTGCTGTCTTTCCTGTTCGCGCCGGCGATGTTTGTATTTAACTTGCAAGGTTTCACCCTGGCCGAGATCGAAGCGCTGCGCTTCCCGCAAACCACGGCAGCCGAGGGCGGGGCGCGCTGGGTACATTTATATGCCGCGACCATCTTCCTGTTCGTGGTGCTGCCGCGCTTGCTGCTGGCGCTGGCCTACAACCTGCGCGCGGCGCATTTCGCCAAACGCTTCCCGCTCGACCTCGACCATCCTTATTTCCGTCGCCTCAATGACACCATCGGCGTATCCACCGGTGGCCTGCTGCGCGTGCTGCCGTACAGCTTTACCGTGGACGAGGTGCGCCACCAGGGCCTGGTGCAGGTCGCGGTGATGGCGTTCGGCGAGCAGGGCCGCATGATGTTGCGGCCATCGAGCGCCTATGGCGAAGACGCGCGCGAGCTGCTGCGTGAAGTCGATCTGACCGACCCCAACGTCAATATCACCGCTGTGCTGTTCAACATCACCGCGACGCCGGAGAAGGAAAACCACGGCGCCTTCCTCGACTACCTGGTCAAGTCCTCGCCGCGCGGCATCGCCGTGCTGCTCGATCAATCGAGCTACGTCGAGCGCATGGGCGACCATCCCGACGACCGCGCCCGCCTGGCCGAGCGTGTGGCGCTGTGGCAGCAGTTCTGCCACTTCCATCACACCAGGGCCACGGTGGTCAATTTGCTCAACCCCGGCGCCCATCCGCTCGAAGCCGGGCTGCCACTCTCGACACCACAATGACCGTTTCCATGCAAAAAGACGGTGTGCAGATCCAGTTTGCCCTGATTTCGCATACCAATAATGGCAAGACCACGCTGGCCCGCACCCTGGTCGGCGTCGATATCGGCGAAGTGCGCGACGCCGCCCATGTCACCATCTTTGCCGAATCGCACACTTTATTAACCACGCCGCAGGGAGACTCGCTGCAACTATGGGATACGCCGGGCTTTGGCGACTCGGTGCGCCTGCTCAAGCGGCTGGGCCAATCGGGCAACCCGGTCGGCTGGTTCCTGCGCGAAGTGATCGACCGCTACCGCGACCGGCCGTTCTGGCTCAGCCAGCAAGCAATGCGCACGGCGCGCGAATCGGCCGACCTCGTGCTTTATTTGGTCAATTCGTCGGAAGATCCACGCGACACCGGTTACCTGCCGGCGGAAATGAAAATCCTCGAATGGCTGGACAAGCCGGTAGTGGTGCTGCTCAACCAGGTAGGCCGACCGCGCCCGGTGGGCGAGGAACACGCCGAGCAGGAGCGTTGGCGCCAGCACCTGCGCCAGTATCCGGCCGTGCGGGAAGTGCTGGCGCTGGACGCCTTTGCCCGCTGCTGGGTGCACGAGCGCGTGTTCTACGACACGGTGGGCAAGTTGCTCGACGTGTCGTTGCAGGCGGGTTACGCCCGGTTGTTCACCACCTGGCAGGCGCGCAACACCGAGCGCTACGACCGCGCCGTTCACCTGCTGGCTGCGCAACTGTCCACGGCCGCACGCGACAGCGAACAGGTCGTGGAAGAGGGCAAGAGCATGCTCAAGTCCGCGCTCAAGGTGGTGGGCATCGGCAAGAACGAAGAACAGCAACGCCAGGACCGGGCGATGGCCACGCTGGTCGCGCGCCTGAACCAGCGGTCCATCGACAGCACGCGCGAACTGCTGATCCTGCACCAGCTCGATCCCACCGACGCCGGCAAGATCAACGAGCGCGTGCGCGAGAGCTTTGCCGTGCGTGCACCGATCGACAAGGCGCAGGCCGGCTTGCTGGGCGCCATGCTCTCGGGCGCGGCCACCGGCTTGTCGGCCGACGTCATGGCTGGCGGCCTGACATTAGGAGGCGGCGCCATCATCGGCGGCGTGGTAGGCGCACTGACCTTTGCCGGCGCCGCCTGGGGTTTCAACGCCAGTACCGACCGCAACGTGGCCGCCGTGCAGTTTACCGACGCGTTCATGCGCAACCTGGTCATTGTCGGCGTGCTGCGCTACCTGGCCGTGGCGCACTTCGGCCGGGGCCGTGGCAATTTTGTTGAAAACGAAGCGCCGGCATTCTGGCAGGAAGAAGTGGAGCAGGTCGTCAGCCAGCACGACGCCGGCCTGGTCGAACTGTGGAAAGACGTGCGCCGCGAAAAGGTCGCCATCACCGGCGACCGCGCAGCATTACTGATCAAGCAAATCATTTCCGCGACCCTGGTACGACTGTATCCGGACGTTGCCGGCACCGTGTAAAAAAGCCTCTTGCCAAGCCCCTGCGGGCTAGCCTATAATTCGCCCCCTCGCAGAACACGGCATGCAAATGCTGAACGAAGCGAGAAAAAAAGAAGGTTGACGAAACAAGCTAAACGCTTCATAATCTTTCTTCTTCGCGGCAGACAAAACGATCAGCTAGCGAACAAAAGCAACACCGAATAAGTTCTTTAAAAATTAACAGTCGATAAGTGTGGACGTTTGATGAAAGTGCACACAGCGCTAGTCGCTGTGATACTTAAAATATCAAATGTTCACAAGAAGTAATGAAATAGGCGCTATGAAAATAGTGGCCTGTCAGTATTTTGAGTGAGCGACCCATCAGCGATGATGGTGCTGCGAAAGCAGCAAATAAACAGAGATTAAACTGAAGAGTTTGATCCTGGCTCAGATTGAACGCTGGCGGCATGCCTTACACATGCAAGTCGAACGGCAGCGCGGGGCAACCTGGCGGCGAGTGGCGAACGGGTGAG
>Ga0308164_10000183_pt1 | contig 157544 bp, 155 predicted proteins | sample PhyTR2_FD_201031 | JGI IMG/M metagenome (GOLD analysis project Ga0308164, IMG submission 201031) | Phyllosphere microbial communities from UC Gill Tract Community Farm, Albany, California, United States - DLSLT.R2 | ecosystem: Host-associated > Plants > Phyllosphere > Unclassified | place...
CGCTTTAGCACACAATCTAAGAAAGAAAGTTGCCTAAAAAGGACAACTTTTTCTTTTATTCAAAGAAAAGATCAAAGTGAAGGAAAATAAAAAATCCGTCTCATTTTTGTTGTGAGACGGATTCTTTGTTTTTTACGGGTTGCCGTAAGGGTTGGATTGGTTTTTTGGTTATATTTGAGTTTTAATAAACTAATGGCGACGAAAACAACTGCAAAGACAAAAAGTACTGAAGAAATCCTGTGGGATTCTGCTACTAAATTAAGAGGCTCCGTAGAGCCTTCCGAATATAAACACGTCGTGTTGAGTCTGATCTTCCTGAAGTTTGCGAATGACAAATTTCTGAGAAGAAGACAGGAACTTATCAATGAACATAAAGAAACTTTCTTAGATATTCCCGAATTTTATCAGGCGGAAAATGTGTTTTATTTTCCTGAAGAATCACGATGGACTTTCATTATGGAAAATGCCAAGCAGGAAAATATTACCCTGATTGTAGATTCTGCCCTGAAAACTAATGAGCGTATCAACAAAAGTCAACGAGCAGATTTGCAAAAAGTTGGAAGCTACTGCGCAGGCTTTGTATAAACATTGGTTTGTTAATTTGAGTTTCCACATTCCCCTCCGTCGGAGGGGTGTCCGCAGGACGGGGTGGTCAAAAAGAAATCTTATAAATCTTTTAGTGGAAAAATAGTTTAGAATGAGGAGTTTGGAGAGTAGATTCCCGGGGGGGGGGTAAGTTAGGAGTTTAGATTTATTGAAGTAATGGAATTATAGGATATCATGACAAATTCAGTAGCGAGGAATCGCCGGTAATTGGACACATTGGAGCTAATTGTGGCTCAATGGTATTTGGATAGGGTAAACACTTTTTACGTATAATGGCGTAATCTGTAAAATCAATGATGAAAATGATAAATATTACGGATATAGAACTTTGCAATATTTAGACTTGATGTCTGAAACAAGAGGCAGTTCGCAATCATTTATGTCTTATGATATATTACATTCACTAAAATACTTTGAATTTGATAACGACCTTTTTAGATATTTTTAATGCAATAGATTCTATACTTTTGAAAAGCATAAAACATTATTACAACAAACCCAGAAACTCACACAACTTCAAAATTTGTGTCGTCGCGGTTGAGCAGGAAGTAGGTGTATAAAATAAAAATAAAATCTAAAACTAATAATTACAGAATTAAAATATTATGGAAAGACAAAGAGTTTCATCAAGTAATATCCGGAGCATCGGATATGATAATTCAAGTTCAACCTTGGAAGTAGAGTTTATTAATGGGAGAATATATCAATACTACAATGTGTCAGAATCTATATATTTTTCTTTAATGTCAGCTTCTTCACACGGTCAGTATTTAGCAGCAAATATTGTCAATAATTTTAAATATAATGAGTTGTAATGTACTTAGAAGAACTTATAATTGTAAACTATAAAAGTTGCAACCTTGTTGATTTTAAGTTAAAAGCCGACAATCCAAATATTTTTATTGGTCTAAATGATTGCGGTAAATCAACCATTTTGAAAGGTGTTGAATTACTATTTAATAAGGTAAATTGTTCCTGCAACAAAGAAGGGAATAATAAAAGTGATTTGTCAAATTCTACATTAAGTCACGAAGAGTTTAATAATATTTTTGAAGAAAGAGAGTTGCCTATTTTTGAACGATATGATGAAAATAGTATTTATGCTCTCGGTAAATTGAAAATAGAGGATGATGAACTGGACTCATTTTCAGAAAAAGAGTTGTCAAATAGTTTAAGTTGGATGTTAGAAAACTTGATTGATAATTCTATTTGGCTAGTCAAGAAAATTGATTCTGATAGTACGACTGGATATTTATCTCAAAATGTACATCAAGATTACAAACAAATTTACACTGATACATCAACAAAATTAAATGCAATAAAAAGAGAATTAGAGATTTCAGCAGATGATATTATTAATTCTAATGCCGCTGGAAGATTTTCAAATTTAGAGTTAATAAGAGCTATTAATAGCAAACTTGAATTGGAAAGATTGTGGATAGAATACAAACCTGCAAAAAGTGATTCTGATATATTTCCTGAATTTAAATACTTTGATTGGAATTGTTCGATGGAAGAAATAACTTCCATTGCTACCGGATTGATGAAAGATAAAATTGATGAATTTATTCAGCCAATTAAGGAAAAGGCTCTTGAAAAAGCACAATTAGCAGAGGAAGCAATAAATGAAGAATTTAAGAGAATTCAGGAAATAATTTCTTCTGTCGCTCCCGAAATACAATCTGTTAAATCTAAAATACATTTTGAGGTAAAGGAAAGAGTTTCCGATATTATGGTGCAGAAACTTCAAAGTGATGGATTGATACATTTGGATAACCAGGGAGAAGGCTTAAAAAGAAAAATATGGTTCTCGCTAATAAAAGCAAAAGCTGAAAATATAGAGCAAACTGGATTTAAAAAATACATATGGGCGTTTGATGAACCGGAGACCCATCTTTACCCAGGAGCGCAAAGAGAATTTTTTGATATTTTAAAAGTTTTATCTCGAGGAAATGTTCAAACTATAATTAGCACACATTCAACTATATTTATTGATAAGGCTAATACTAATGACATTTTAAATACATACAAACTTGAGAATGGTTACACAAAATTATCCTCTTGTGAAGATGTAGAAAGTATTTTCGAAAGTTTAAAAGTTAAAAATTCCGATTTTCTGTTTCATGATAAATTTTTGATAGTTGAGGGAGATACAGAACAATTTTTAATACCAGCATTTTATAAAATTTACACTGGAAGAACTTTTATTGAAGATAATATTCAATTAATTAATATCGAAGGTAAAGATAAATGGAGATTGAGCAAAGGAGTATTGAAAGCCATCTCTGTAGGTTTTAATAAAATTGAGAATTCAATGATACTTCTATTTGACAATGATATGAATTACGAAATGGATAATGTTGATAAAACGGAAAACGTATTTTTTGTTGGAAGGCAAGATATTGAAGATTCAATCGAAAATAGTTTATGGACTGAAATTGTTAATCAGTTTTATAATGGAATTTTAGTAATCGATGAAGTATTTATAGAAGAGGTTTTTGATTCAGTTCCTGAAGGTGCAAGAGTTCAGAGTAATAAAAAATTCTTCAAAAAACTGGCATCGTCATTAAAATCAAAATGGAGAGAAGGAGGACATGATATAGATGAATTTAAACCTATTCCTGAAAAAGGTAATGATTCTGCAGAGTTTATTTTGAAGGTAGTGAACCATACTGATCATATTCCGATTAGAATTAGAGAGGCTTTTGATAAACTGATGGCTTTAAATTAATTACATAATACACTAATGCAGATTAGGAATTACATTGGGATTATAATTTGGTAAATTATAAACTCTTCTAAAAGCAAAAAAAACTAAACTGATAATTATAGAAAACAAATGAAATATGGCAAAAAAAATTAAAAAATTTGGAGAAAATTTAAAAGTAAAAAATATTGTTATTCATCAACTACTGAAGGAAAGTGGTGACCGATTAGTTAATTCTAAATTGGCAAAAAATCTGCTAAATATCGGAGATAAAGAAAAGACTTTTTTAGGTAATTTAGATAATTCTTATCATAAAAAGTCTAATCCTATTTACGGCATTTTTGCTGATGAAAACCCTCAATTTAAATCTTTGTTATCTGAATATCTTAATAGCAATATCGAATTTTTTGATTTTTCTAAACAAATTACAAAGCACTACGAAAAAATTCTAAAAGCAACTCCTGCAGCTACTGGTGGATTTATGGTTTTGTGCGAATACACGAATACTTCAACTGAAAACGATTTGCTATTAGTTTTGATGATTAATAATAAAGAAGGATTTCTTGTTAACGAAAAAGACCTAACACTCGAAAACGTTAAAAACTTAGATTTAAGTAAAGTTGATGTTGCTTGTATAATAAATCTAAGCGATTGGAAAAAGATTGAAAATGATGAACCAACTGACCGTAAAACTTATTTATCATTCGTAAAAGGTTTGAAAGAAGTCAGTTTCTATTTTATGTCATTTGTAGATGTCAACAATAAAAATACAAGTTCAGAATCTACAAATAGACTTATTAAAGCAATTGATGCTTATGGAGATCAAATGAATTGGACTAGAGATATGAAAGTTTTACAAAGGGATAAAGTTTTTGCCCATTGTCAAGAGTGTATGGATGCCAAAAGAGAAATTTTACTATCTACAATTTCTGTTTTTATGAATGTTGATGATCCTACAGATTTTGAAGATTTCTGTACAGATGACTTATATAAAGTCAGTGCGATAATCAGCGGTGATAGAACAAGAATGAAATCTCTTAAGACTATTTCCTTTTCAAATAGTGATTTAAAAATAGAGTTTGACACCAAGTTATTAGTTGATAAGACAATTCACTTAGATCAAAAAACTAATAAATTAACAATTAAAAATATTCCGGAACAATTAAAACAAAAAATACTAGAGCTTAATAATAATGCTGACCAGAATAGTTGATATAATTAATAACTCCTCTTTCATAGAAAAAGAAGGAAATATATTATTTTGTAAATACAAAATAGAGGATTTAACAATTGTTAAAGAATTATATGATTCTAATATGATTGAAAATTTACTTGTTGATGATTATAAAATTAATGACGAAGTAATTTTAGAGTTTTCCTTATCAAGCTTATTGTCACAGGGTTTTTATATGTCTGTGGATTTATTTTTAAAATGGAATTATTATGAACTTCCTGCTAAAGAAATTTACATTCAAGAACTAAGATGTTATTTAAAGAATTCTATTTTTTTAGAACGAAAATATTCTTCAGTGATCAATTTAATTTCACAAATTATAATTAATTCTAAATATTCGTATCAAGAAGAAGAAATTTTAAATTCAATTATTGTCAGAGAAGACAAATCCTTATTTTTATCACTGAAATATTCCAATGAAGATTTGGATAGTATTGATGAGGAATCACTTACTTTGATTGATAACTTTAGTGAAGTCCTTAAAAGCGATACTATAACAGATAAAAAGAATATTTATCTCAATGAATTAATAGAGTTTTTGATCGTGAAAGAAGAACCTGAAAGATTTTCTTTTCTTCTTAAAAACTTCAAAAGTTACATTTCTAAATCTGCATCAACTTTTAATTTCTATCTAAGAAATTTTTCTTTTAACAAGTTGAAAGTTGAACTTGATGCAAAAGCTTTAGAATTTTATCAGAAATTACAAGCTGTCATAAATGATTCTCAAGCAAAACTAATAGCAATTCCAACAGCGTTAGTTTTCGTTTTATCAACTATTGATTATGATGATATAAATTCACTCAAAAACTATTTAACACTCGTCGGACTTATTGTGTTTAGTATTTTTATTCAGATTTTTATAAATAATCAAAAATCAGCTATTGGCTTTATTGAAGAAAATATTAAATATTATAAACTTTCTTACAGTAATGATGCAAGTGAGTTACAGAAGTCATTTAAAAAAGTTTACAAAGAAAGAGATAAACAGTTGCGAAGAATTATGCAAATTCAAATATTATTATGGTTTGTCCCTGTTCTTACTGTAAGTATAATAATGTTTGTAAATGTTTATAAAATAATATCTTTTCTTGTATTGTTAGCGTATATAGTTAATAGTATGATCTGGTATTTTAGTAAATTTAAGGTAGACGAACCTTTATCATTGTGAAATAATACGGTTGAAAAATGTTAAAATAAACTTATCAATGAAATACACCGAATCCCAATTGGAAGAATCTTTCGTCCATCTTTTAAAAGAAGAAGGCTATAAGTACGTGAATGGTAGAGACACAGTTCGGACATTGCATCAGGAGGTTTTGATTCGTGAAGATCTGAATGATTTCTGCTGTCGCGTTAAAAACCTGAACCACGCTTTGGGAATGTTCAATAACACAACGGCGGCAGATGATTTTGAAGACCTGGATAAAGCGGTGATTATTGTAAGAGACCAGTTGGATCTACTGCGACAGTTTTTTTATCAGTTTGACACGACCGATTATTTTAAAGGTTCACCCATTAAACAGCTGAATTGTCTGAATCGGGCTTCTGAATTGGTTTTGCTTACAGAAAAGTCTGAAAAGTTCTTTGTAGATGTGACCAAAAAATTAAAAGCTGCCTATAATCTGACTTGTGGATCGGAAATTTTTAATGACAAAGAAGCCGATGAGATTCATTTTTACTTTGCCATCAAATCGATTGTCGTAAAGCTGACCAAAGGCGAAGCGCCCGACACGGCACAGATGAATGCGAAAGTGAGTAAAATGGTGGAAGAAGCCATTGTTTCGGAAGGCGTTGAAGAAATCTTTAAACTTGACGACAACAAAGCCAACGCAATAGATCTGTTTAACAATAAGTTTTTGGAGGAAATCGATGCATTAGAGTTGCCGAATACCAAAATTAAAATATTGGAAGGACTGTTGAAACAGGCAATCTCAGATTTTAAAAAAGTCAACAAGGTAAAAGGTGTCGAGTTTTCTGAAAGACTTCAGAAAATCATCAATAGTTACAACGAACGCAGTGAACTGGATATCCTAGACTATAATGGAATTCAGGCAACTACTTCCGAACAGATCCTCGACCTCATTATAAAACTGCGCACCGAAATGGCATCCTTTGAAGATCTCGGTATCAATTACGAAGAGAAAGCTTTGTACGATATTCTGGATATGGTTTGTAAGCAATACGGTTTTGAATTCGACAAAGACAAAATGCTGGAGATTGCCCGAGAAATTAAAAAGATTGTAGATGATACCGCCAGATTTCCGGATTGGAGCGACAGAGACGACATTAAGGCACAGTTGAAAATGGAGATTATAGTAAAGCTTCATCAGTTCGGATATCCGCCTATTACACAGGATGACGTTTATAAAAATGTGCTGGAGCAGGCGGAGAATTTTAAGAAGAATAAGATTTAAACATATAAAACTAATCATACGATGACTTTTTTAGAATTAGCGGAACTCGTAATTAAAGAAGAGAATAAACCTTTAACATCGAACGAAATTTGGAATATTGCTGTAAAAAAGGAATATGATAAGCAACTTAATTCACAGGGGAAGACACCTTCTGCTACATTAGGTGCATTACTTTATGTCAATGTAAAAGATAATCCCAAATCCATATTTTCAAAGACTGACTCACGACCAAAAAGATTTTATTTGAAAAATATGGAAGGAACGGTTGATCTGTACGAAAATACAATTCCCGAAGAGCCAATCATAAAAAAGAAGAGGTTTGATTTTCTTGAAAAGGATCTTCATAAACATCTAAGTTTCTATGTATATTATTATATGCAAGCTTATACAAAAACAATAAATCATAGCATTTCCAGTAAGAAAGAGTTTGGTGAGTGGGTGCATCCAGATATGGTGGGATGTTATTACAGAACTCAGGATTGGAAACAGGAAGTTGGAGATTTCAGCAATGCTATTGGTGTAAAATCTATTGTTTTATATTCTTTTGAAATTAAAAGAGAATTGAGTTTTGCAAACTTAAGGGAAAGCTTTTTTCAGTGTGTCTCCAATTCTTCCTGGGCAAATGAATCCTATCTTGTTGCTGCAAGAATATCTGAAGATGCAGATTTTATGAAAGAACTGGAACGCCTGTGTTTATCTTTTGGAATAGGAGTTATAGATTTAGATACGGAAGATCCACATTCTTCCGATGTAATAATTCCAGCAAAACATAAAAAAGATTTAGATTTCGAGACAATTAATAAATTAGCAATGAATAGTGATTTCAGGGAATTTCTTGAAAGAGTAAAAATTGACTATAAAAACGGGAAAATTCACGATAAAGAATATGATAAAGTGTTTGAGCTTGAAGAATTGATTATCAAAAAAAACGATTAACCATATGAAAAAAATGTTCACATTGCGTGGTGTTTCCAATACAGGCAAAACGACAAAGATTAAACAAATAGCACAATGGGTGATTGATAATTATTCGGTTACGAAACCACATCAGATAGATACCAAGCAGGGAGAAATATTAGGTATTCTCGAGGTTAACAAGCTTCGTCTTGGTTTTGTCAGTGCAGGTGATGATTTGGTTCATGTAAAAAAAGTTGAACAATTGTTAAATAATAAAGACGGGGATGCTGTTGATATTATTATTAATGCTTGCAGAACCCGTGGTGCAGGACGTAGATATTTAGAAAATAATTTTAATAAAAGAAATGGCTGGTTAATAGTTAATATTTATATAAAACAATTAGATGCTTTAGATATAGCTGAACAGTCTTCGAGAGATGTTGAAGTACTTGATGAGCTCAAAAGTTGGTTAACAGGTTTATAAAATTATAGACTTTAATTCAACAACCCCGACTCCTGAATCCTCACCGCATACTCACTCCCCAGATACAAAGGATCTCCATGTTTCTCAGACCAGAAACCATCTAGCGTATTGGCATTAAGACAGCGGTATACGGCAACTCCTTTATATATTTCCTGGTCATCACCTTCGTAGCTGAAATTGATGACCAGAATCTGATCTTTGTAGAACCCTGTGCCGTGCTGAATATGGTCCCCGATGAGCCATTGGGCTGTAATGCGGTTGTTTTCATCCACAGTTAAAGTCAGAAAACCGTGATAGGTGCTGCTGTTTTCTTTCTGATTGCTTCCCTGTATCGAATAGTTTCCTGCAAGAGCGTGTACGGTCATGGTTTATTTTTTGGATAACAAATGTAAAACTTTTCTGAATGTCCGTAAAATGACCGGTCATAAAATGGTCATCTGAAAATCAGCCATTGCGCACAGACCCTTCGACAGGCTCAGGGTGATCTATGATACCATGGCTTTGTTTTCCGGAGGGGTAGACTGGGTTTATTAAAGTATAAGAATAATCAACGGACAGTCAGTCAAACTTTTCTTCTGCCGGAATCGGGATGAGGTGTTTTGTGACATTTATTTTTGTTTTAGATTTGTGGGCATGTTATATTTGATGGCCATCAATCTGATCACTTTCGCAGTCTTTGCCCTGGATAAGAGGAAAGCCGTACGACACAGAAGAAGGATTTCAGAATTTTCTTTATTGTCCTTAGCCTTTGTCGGAGGGACTGCGGGAGCCGTTTTGGGGATGTTGGTTTTCAGACATAAAGTATCGAAGAACAGCTTTTTATGGAAGATGGGACTGATTATTTTTTTCCAGATCGTTGTAGGGTTTTTGTATCAATACTTCCTATCTCATTTCAGGATGTGCTGATACTTTAACATTTTTTAAAGGTCTCTTTTCCTTCCGCGGCATCATTTTTTCTTAGGTATGGGCATAACACACAAAATATAATACTATGTCTAAGAAAATTGCAATTCTATCCACTCACGGTTTTGAAGAAAGCGAACTGAAATCACCGAAAGAACACATCGAACAGCAGGGATGGACGGCGCATATCATAAGCCCGGAATCGGGAACCATCAAAGCATGGGCAGAAAAAGACTGGGGAAAGGAATACGATGTTGATAAAACCCTGGATGAGGTTTCGGCTTCAGATTATGATGCACTGGTTTTACCGGGCGGGGTCATCAATCCGGATCAGCTGAGAACTAATGATAAGGCCTTAAGCTTTGTGAAAGACTTTTTCACCCAACACAAACCGGTAGCAGCCATTTGCCACGGTCCTCAGATTCTGATTAATGCAGGCGCTGTGGAAGGCAGAAAATTAACTTCTGTGAATTCGATCAGTCAAGATCTTAAAAATGCAGGGGCAGTGTGGGAAGACAGCGAAGTTGTAGTAGACAACGGTCTGGTCACCAGCAGAACTCCGAAGGATCTTCCGGCATTCAATGCTAAAATGGTAGAGGAGATCAACGAAGGAAAACACGAAGATCAGAATCTGTAAGAAGAATTTACCGATCGATATAAAAAGACCTGAATCACTGTATTCAGGTCTTTTTGCATGTACAGGAATTGCTGAACATATAGGTCTGATTCTTTCACTTGAAGAGGTCTGTAGCCGTAATGCTATATATAATAAAGCACAGTTTCCGCCTATAATATGACACCGTCGCGAAATCACCAAGGTGTCCACTGCGCTCAATCCTGGGTTTCTCTTCGCAGAGACCGCTATGGTTTTTAAATGAGGATATTTCACAGATGCTCAGAATTTTCGGGATGCCTGTAAAAATGAGTAAAAGTTCAGAAATCTTGATCACGCTGCTTACGATGGTCTGAAATATCAAAGCACCAATGAAAAAATTAAAATGTAGTACAAAATACGGTCTCAGAGCCCTGTATTCCTCATTTCTGCTGTCAAAAAAAACATCCTGACCGCTGCTTCTGAAACAAGGTCCTCATTATGAATTTGTTAATTAATAAAACTTTTGATGGTTAATTCATTAAAAATCACTAATTTCGCACCCGTAAAAATCATTCATGCAAAACATTAGAAATATTGCGATTATCGCACACGTTGACCACGGTAAGACTACTTTGGTTGATAAAATTATTCATGCTACAAACATTTTCAGAGAAAATCAGGAAAGTGGAGAATTAATAATGGATAATAACGATCTTGAAAGAGAAAGAGGGATTACCATTTTATCAAAAAATATTTCTGTTACTTATAAAGACGTTAAAATCAACGTTATCGATACTCCCGGTCACGCCGATTTCGGTGGTGAAGTAGAGCGGGTTCTTAAAATGGCAGATGGGGTGATCTTATTGGTAGATGCTTTTGAAGGACCTATGCCACAGACCAGATTCGTATTGCAGAAAGCTTTGGAACTGGGCTTGAGACCTTTGGTGGTGATCAATAAAGTAGATAAACCCAATTGTCGTCCTGAAGAAGTTCACGATCAGGTATTTGATCTGTTCTTCAACCTTGAAGCTACTGAAGAGCAGCTGGACTTCCCTACATTCTACGGTTCTTCCAAACAGGGCTGGTTCAATACTTCATTAGAAGAAACTGACAATATTTTCCCGTTACTGGACGGTATATTACAATATGTTCCTGAACCTAAAGTAGAAGAAGGTAACTTACAGATGCAGATTGTATCTTTGGATTTCTCTTCATTCCTCGGAAGAATTGCGATCGGAAAAGTGATCAGAGGTGAGATCAAAGAATCTCAGTGGATCGGTCTTGCTCAGGCAGACGGAAAAGTAGTGAAAGGAAAAGTAAAAGAATTATACGTTTTTGAAGGTCTCGGAAAGAAAAAAGTAACCGAAGTAAAAGCAGGAGATATCTGTGCTGTAGTAGGTTTTGATGCTTTCCAGATCGGAGATTCATTCGTAGATCTTGAAAATCCTGAGCCATTGCCGAGAACAGCGATTGATGAGCCTACGTTGAACATGACGTTCTCTATCAACAATTCACCTTTCTTCGGTAAAGACGGTAAGTTTGTAACTTCCAACCACCTGAAAGAAAGACTGACGAAAGAACTGGAGAAAAACCTGGCATTGAGAGTGCAGCAGACTGATGATGCCAACACGTTCCTGGTATTCGGAAGAGGGATTCTTCACTTGTCGGTTCTTATTGAAACGATGAGAAGAGAAGGCTATGAAATGACGATCGGACAGCCACAGGTTATTTTAAGAGAAGATGAAAACGGACAGAAACTGGAGCCTTACGAATCTTTGGTGGTAGACGTTCCTGAAGAATTTGCTTCAAGAGTAATCGATCTGGCAACTCAGAGAAAAGGAGATCTTCACATCATGGAAACTAAAGGTGAAATGCAGCATATGGAATTCGAGATTCCTTCAAGAGGTTTGATCGGATTGCGTTCCCAGATGTTGACCGCTACTGCAGGTGAGGCGATCATGGCACACCGTTTCACAGAATACAAACCTTTCAAAGGTGCGATTCCTGGAAGAAGTAACGGGGTACTGATTTCTAAAACTCAGGGTCCTGCAACAGAATATTCTATTGCTAAACTTCAGGACAGAGGAAAGTTCTATGTGGATCCGGGCGAGGAGATCTATGCAGGTATGGTGATCGGTGAGCAAAACAAGCCGGGAGATCTGGTAGTAAACATCGTGGAAGCAAAACAGCTGAACAACATGAGAGCTTCAGGTAAAGATAAAGATACAGGTGTTGCACCGAAAATCTTATTCTCGCTGGAAGAATGTATGGAATATATCCAGTCTGATGAAGCCATCGAGGTAACTCCGAACTTCATCCGTATGAGAAAGAAAATCCTTTCTGAAGAAGAAAGAAAAAGAGTGGAAAGAGGAGCAAAAGCTTAATTGCTTATCAATTCTTTTACCGATATATATCAACCTTTCAGTGTATGCTGAAAGGTTTTTTTATTTGAATGCACTGGCTGCGGCTGCATATTTGTATAAAAAGCAGTATGAAAAGTTTGAAATTCCTGCTTCTGATACTAATGCTGTTTTTTCTTGCCGTTGCCTGCGATGGCCTGAAAAAGGCAAAGAATATTTTTGAAACTTCCCCCCGTTTACAATATGAGCGGAGTTTTGCAGGTTCAGACCTTCTGATCAATCAGTGGAAAACGAATTATTCAGTGGCCAGAAATACTCAGCTTACCATTCAGGACGGTTTTTCTGCAGCTGTTCCGGCAGACAGTATCAGTCTTCATGCATTCGGTTATCTTGTTGAAGTAAAAAAAGGAGATCTCTTAATTATTGAAACAGTAAGGGATCATTCTGACTCTAAAATCTTTGTGGATGTTTTTGCCGAAAGCTCAGCAGAAGATAGCGCTGAAAGTAATCTGATTAATGAGAATCGGTTTACAAAATTAATAGACCATTCTGGTATTCATCATATGATTATACAGCCGGAAATACAATATACAGGAAAGCTTACCTTCAAAATCTATACGCAGCCGTCTCTTGGTTTTCCTGTTGCAGGAAAAGGAAACCGCGACGTGCAGAGCTTTTGGGGTGCAAGCCGTGACGGAGGCGGCAGAAGTCATGAAGGGGTAGATATTTTTGCAGCAAGAGGAACGCCTGTTGTGGCGGTTTCCAATGGCCTGGTGACCCGTACAGGAAATCAGGGATTGGGTGGAAAGCAGGTATGGCTCCGCGACCAGTCGTCTGGAGAAGCATACTACTATGCGCATCTAGACAGTATTTTGACAGCCGGAGGAAAGAAGGTCAGGATCAATGATACGCTCGGTTTTGTGGGAAATACAGGAAATGCAGCCGGAGGACCGCCTCATCTGCATTTCGGAATATATACTTCTGGTGGGGCTGCAGATCCTTATCCGTATATCCGTACAAGGGAGATCCCCAAAGTGACGAAGGTCTCAGATCAGATAAGGAGTATTGAAACAATAATCAAAGCGAAATCTAAGATCTATGCAGGAGTAGGCGAAAATTATGAGGTCTTACTAAAGACTGAGACAAAAGCAAAGGCTAAAGTTTTGGCAGTCTGCGGAAAATGGGTACAGGTAATAATCTCTGACGGTACTGAAGGTTTCATCCTCAAAGAAAGACTGGACCCGAACAAATGACAGAAGTTTTTTTTGAAGCAAAGCGTAAATTTTATTATCTTGAAATTTTTAAATTAAAAATAAACAGCCTGTTAAATAATGAAGATTGATCGATTAAAAATAGTGATGCTGCTCGGCTTTTTTGCCTCATTCAGCAGTTCATGTTCGGTGAACAAAAGTACACCTGTAGCCAAAAATACCCCTAAAGAAAACCGATATAAAGCAAAACCAAAAGATTCTGTACTTACCGTAAAACCACTGCCCAATGCTGTTGCCGAAGAGGATTTTAAAGTCAGTCTTCCTGCCATCAGAAGAGAATTCCGGGGAGTGTGGATTGCCAGTGTGGCCAATATCAACTGGCCTTCCAGAAATAATCTTTCGGTAGAGCAGCAAAAGACAGAAGCTATCCAGATGCTGGATATGCTCCGGGACAATAATTTTAATGCCGTTATCTTTCAGGCACGTCCTTCTGCGGATGCGTTATATACCAGTGAGCTGGAGCCATGGTCTTATTTTCTGACCGGAAAAACAGGAGAACCGCCGTACCCGAATTATGATCCGCTGCAGTTCTGGATCGAAGAGTCTCACAAACGGGGAATGGAGCTTCATGTATGGCTGAATCCTTATCGGGCACATCATTCTAACGGTGGAGGAGTTTCCGCTCTGTCTATGGTGAATAAGCTTTCGGATATTACAATGCGCCTCAGAAACGGAATGTACTGGTTTGATCCTGCCAATCCCAAAACACAGGGACACGTTTCGAATGTAGTAAAGGATCTGGTGAAAAGATATGATCTGGATGCCATTCATTTTGATGATTACTTTTATCCTTATGCCACCTACAACAGTGGAAAGGATTTTCCGGACACAGCAAGCTGGAACGCCTATGTAAGTTCCGGCGGAACACTTTCCAGAGCCGACTGGCGTAGAGACAGCGTAAATCGGTTTGTAGAAAGAATCTATAAAGAGATTCATGCGGAAAAAAACTATGTCCGTTTCGGAATCAGTCCGTTCGGTATCTGGAAACCGGGATTTCCTGAGGGAGTGGTAGGATCTTCACAATATGACGAGCTGTATGCCGATGCGAAATTATGGCTCAATAAAGGCTGGGTAGATTATTTTTCACCTCAGTTATACTGGCCTATCGAATCCAAAGGTCAGCCTTTTGGAAACCTGTTAAACTGGTGGAAGTCTGAAAACACCATGAACCGCCATCTCTGGCCGGGACTGAATACCGTGGAAGTGAAAGCTGCCGACCGGCCTTCTGAAATTAAAAATCAGATTGAATTGTCCAGAGAGATTCTCAGCGGCGACAGCGGAGAGATCCACTGGAGCATTGCAGGGTTAACGAAGAATTCCAATATGCTTCCGACCTTAAAAAACGGTCCCTACAAAGAAAAAGCTTTAATCCCTAAAAGCCCGTGGATTAAAGCGCAACCTTTACAAAAACCGACTTTATTTACCCGTGATACCGGAAGCTCCCTTCAGACCAGCTGGAGCTCAAAAAATATCGGTAATGTTTTTCAGTGGGTGCTGTTTACACAGTATAACGGAGTCTGGGAAACCGAGATCTTAACACGGGATGCGCTTTCAAAAGAAATTCCCAAAACCAGAGACGGTAAAACCCTGAATGCTATAGCCGTAAAAGCGATTGACAGACTGGGCAATGAAAGCGAATACATAGCAGAGAAAGTGAAATAGAATTTTACGGTAAGAGGGGTTGCGCAGACCATTCCTTCTTACGATACTGTATAAAAAGGAGCCGGTACAGCCATGTCCCGGCTTCTTTTATTTTAGACTCACTATAAATTAATTAATGAAGAGTCTGATTATTAGCTTATTGTAATTTTTCAGCCGTCGATCTTACTGTCCTGTTGTGGTAGCGGAATCATTTTTGTAATAACTGTATCACAATCATTAAAATTATACGATTATGAATACCAATAGACTTTCGCCAAGACTTGAGCAGGCTCTGAGTGATCAGATGAATACCGAAGATCTCCAATCCCGTGTTTATTTTTCTTACGGAATCTGGGCTGCCGATAAAGGATATGGCGGAATTTCAAATTTCCTTTTCCGTCATGCACAGGAAGAAAGAGACCACGCTGTAAAATTCATGCAGTATGTGCTCAACAGGGGAGGAAAGCCAAAGATTACCGAGCTTCCTTCACCGGGACAGGAACCTACCAGCCTTACCCACTGCTTCGATCTTGTTTTCCAGCATGAAGTGGAAAATACGAATGCCATCTATAACTTGGTGAACATTGCTTTTGAGGAAAAAGACTGGGCCTCATGGAATTTTCTTCAGTGGTTCGTAAAAGAACAGATTGAAGAGGAAACTTTTGCCATGAATTTAATTGATAAATTAAAAATCGCAGGAGGAGACAGAGCAAGTGATGAATCGCTGTTCAGTCTCGATAAAACTCTGGAAACACTTCCTGATGATGCCGAACAGGCACAGGATGCTACCGGAGCCAACCCATAAAAACACTTTGAAAAATTATTATTTCTGAAAAAAATCTGTCGGATCTCCGGCAGATTTTTTTATTATGAATTCCGTGATAAAATGATTATCTTTGCACACCTTTAATTTGAGCAGGCTGCATAAGCTATCGGCTGAAAGCTAAGGTGAAATATGAAACCGAAAGGTTGCATAACACTATAAATAAAATAAAATTTCGTTATGAAATGTGGAATCGTAGGCTTACCGAATGTAGGTAAATCAACCCTTTTTAACTGCTTGAGCAATGCTAAAGCACAATCTGCCAATTATCCTTTCTGTACTATTGAGCCCAATCTGGGAACCGTTTCTGTACCGGATCAGAGATTATTTGAGCTTGAAAAACTGGTCAACCCTGAAAGAGTGTTGCCGGCTGTTGTAGAGATTGTGGATATTGCAGGTCTGGTAAAAGGAGCAAGCAAAGGTGAAGGGTTGGGAAATCAGTTTCTTGCCAACATCAGAGAATGCGAAGCCATTATCCATGTTTTAAGATGTTTTGAAAACGCAAATATCATCCACGTAGAAGGATCCGTAGACCCGATGAGAGATAAGGAAATTATCGACATCGAGCTTCAGTTAAAAGATCTGGAAACGGTAGGTAAAGCTGTGGAAAAAGCGAAGAAATTTATCAAGTCCGGTAAAAAAGAAGATATTCTTACTTACGAAACTCTTCAGAAACTGGAGAAATTTATTGAAGACGGTAAAAACGCAAGAGAATTCCCGATGGATGATTTTGCGGCATCTATTATAGAAGGCGTTCAGCTACTGACCAATAAACCTGTTCTTTACGTTTGTAATGTAGATGAAAACTCTATTAAAAACGGAAACGAATGGATTGCTAAGATTGAAGAAATGGCTCAGAAAGAAAATGCTGAAGTAGTGGTTTTGGCTGCTCAGATCGAAGCCGACATCAATGAGCTGGAAACTTTTGAAGAAAGAGAGATCTTCCTTGAAGAATTGGGATTAACAGAACCGGGAGTGAACCGTCTCATCAGAAAAGCTTACGATTTACTGAAACTGCAGACGTACTTTACAGCAGGAGTAAAAGAAGTAAGAGCATGGACAATTGGACAAGGCTGGACGGCTCCTCAGGCTGCAGGTGTTATTCACACAGATTTTGAGAAAGGTTTCATCCGTGCAGAAGTCATAAAATATAATGATTATGTTACGTACGGAACAGAAGCAAAAGTAAAGGAAGCAGGAAAGCTTTCTGTAGAAGGTAAAGAATACATCGTACAGGACGGTGATATCATGCACTTCAGATTCAATGTTTAAAAATATTAAAAGTTAGTTATATAGTATTTTAAAGGCGCTTTCATTCATTTGGAAGCGCTTTTTTATATATTAGCAAAAACATTTTATGAGATATTTATTCTTCTTAGTTCTTATGGTTTCCTGTTCAGAAAGCCTTGAATAAAAATGTTTTACATCTTCTGATGATAGACGGACCAAGAATTTTAAAAATGATGAGGATTTAATTAATGATAATTATTACGACTATGCACAGAAATATGATGTAAAAAAGATTATTGCTGAAAAACCAGACTATCTGCAAATCATTTATCTTAAAAAGTTCAGAAGTTTTAAAAAAGACAGTCTACGTCTACTATCGACGTCAAAAGAGATGGCGAAAAGAAATGATGATACCTCGGAATTTAAAACATTTAATGATAAATTTTCAGAACAGTTTTCTTTTTCTAATCAGCAAAAAATTGGAAATGTAAGGTATGCGTTTGGTAGAAACCCACTCGGATTCTGGCTTTGTAAAATTGAAAATGAAAAACCTTCTGCTTATTTTTTAGGATTAAGCTTTAGTCATTATTACATCAATGAAGTTCAGGAAAAACCGATGGTTAATCATGGTTTTTTGGAGCTTGAGGGAAGTTTCGTTACAATTGTAAAGGTTCCGGATTTGCCGGTATATGATGATTATTCTGCAATTGAAGATGGTAAACTGTTTAAAATAAAATTAGAAGATTTGGTAAAAGATTCTGATAACGACGGTTATAACGATATTTTCGAAAACTGTTTTGGTTTAAATCCAAATAACAAAGATTCAGACAATGATGGAATTGATGATTTTAAAGATCTTAATCCAATGTTTAAATCTGAAAAGAATAAGTTTACCCAGCTTTATGAAATGCTGCTGCCTGATTACGGATCTGAAGATCTTAGCAATAAAAACTACTGTTTTGAAATTTTCAGTAGTGATTCTGATTATTTTCATCAGATAAATCCTAAGTATCATGTTCTGTTTAGTCCTGAAGATGTACATTCAAAAACGGATTATTTAAAATTGACCGGTGTCTCCTCACACGGAATCGGAAAAATAAAAAGAAATAAAAACAATCCCGATGTTTTTTATATTCAGAGTTGGGGAAACAGCGGCATGACCCATTACTCTGCCGAATACAGAAAGGGAAGATGGATTTTGGAAGTTGGAGGAGGATATATCATTTAAACTTATTTTATATTCAAACTTTGTATATTTGATTGATACAAATTCCGCATTATGGAAAAATTAGCTCATGCTTCTTTAGAAGATTTTTATAATGACATGGCAAAAATGCTTGGTAAAGATCTGGAAAGCATATTCCCGAAAGGTCTTCATAAAGATATCGGTCATTTTAATGTCTTTGATATTGCCCAGACAATAGCTACCGTCAATAAAACCTGTGAAATGCCTTATAACAGGAGAAAGTATTATAAAATAAGCCTTATAAGAGGAAAAAACCGCGTTGAGTATGCTGATCAGGTAATTGCTATCCGGAGAAATGCTATGCTTTTTGCCACCCCAAAGGTTCCTTATCATTATATTCCGGAAGATGAGCATCAGTCTGGCAGTTTCTGTGTTTTCACCAGTGATTTTTTTGTTAAAAATAAATCTCAGAATACCTTGGATGAGCTGCCCCTCTTTCAGCCGGGTATTATTCCTGTTTTTGAAATTGATGATGCGCTGGCTGATGAAATCCAACTGCTGTTTTCAAAGATAAAAAAAGGAATCGATTCTGATTATGCCTATAAATATGATCTGATTCGAAATTATGTCTCTGAACTTATTCATTACGGACAGAAATTACAGCCTGCAACAAAAATATCGGGTACGCAGAATGCCTCTCTGCGTGTTGTTTCGCTGTTTATAGAATTGCTGGAGAGGCAGTTCCCGATAGAATCTCCGGATCAGAGAATCAAGCTGAAAGTAGCAAAAGATTATGCAGACCGACTATCAATTCATGTGAATTATTTAAATAAAAATTTAAAAGAAAACACAGGAAAAACCACTACCGAATTTATTGCAGACCGTATTGTTCAGGAAGCGAAGATCTTGCTGAAACAAACCCAATGGAACGTTTCTGAAATTTCTTATGCTTTAGGTTTTGAAGAACTGGCGCATTTTTCACACTTCTTTAAAAGGAAAACTTCATTTACCCCTTTAGAATTCCGTTCTTGATTTGAATTATACAAATTTCCGATTGATTAAAACAAACGGGGAACGTATGAAATAGCAGAACTTTGCTTCAATCTAAAATAAAAAAATGGACAACAGAACAAAAATCGCAGTAGTTACCGGCGGAAGCCGTGGTTTAGGAAAAAATTCAGCTTTAAAGGTTGCCGGAAAAGGATTGGATGTCATCATCACTTACAACAGCAACAGAGAAGAGGCAGATAAAACCGTTGCAGAAATTCAGGCTTTAGGAAGAAAAGCCATTGCTTACCAACTGAATACAAAAGATGTAAAAAGCTTTGATGCGTTTGTGAAAACGGTAGGTGACCATCTGGAAGAGAATACAGGAAGCCGAAATATTGATTTTCTGATAAATAATGCCGGAACAGCCTTGTATGCTCCTGTCAGCGAAACGACGGAAGAGCAACTGGATGATATGGTTGATATTCACTTCAAAGGAGTTTTCTTTTTGACGCAGAAGTTTTTACCGTTCATGAATGATGGCGGCGGAATCATCAATATTTCATCAGGACTTGCAAGATTTGCTTTGCCCGGATCATCCGTTTACGGTTCTCTGAAAGCCGGAGTTGAAATGCTGACGAAATATATGGCAAAAGAATTAGGTTCTAGAAAGATTAAGGTCAATGTGGTAGCTCCCGGTGCCATAGAAACTGATTTTGGCGGCGGAAGAACCCGAGATGATGAAAATGTGAACTCCATGATTGCCTCCAATACGGCTTTAGGAAGAGCAGGTCTGCCGGATGACATCGGTGGAGTAGTAGCGTTTTTGTGTACCGAAGATGCACGGTGGATTACAGCGCAGAGAATTGAAGCTTCCGGCGGTATGTTTTTCTAATAAATGTACTGATGCAGGCTTGATCAGTAAAGCTGATTTGGCTTTAATAATTTATCAGTTGTTTTTAATTCTAAACGAATCTAATCCTATTTTTTTATAATCGTTTTTCTAATGCAACGTTGAGATCCCTGCGGGATGACAAAGTTTGTGCGTGTATGTTTATGTTTATGTTTATGTTTATGTTTATGTTTATGTTGGTTCGTTTTTATTTGTAAGGAATATCGATAAGAATAAATAATAAGCGTAACGTTTACCACTCCGTTTGTCATCCTGAAAGGATCTGGACTTAGTTTTTTATAAGCGTTTTTTTAATGCGATGTTGCGATCCATGCGGGATGACAAAGTGGGTGCGTGTATGTTTTATGTTGGTTTTTTTTATTTGTAGGGAATATGATAAGAAATAAATAATAAACGTACTATTTGAGCGCTCTGTTTGTCATCCTGAAAGGATCTGGACTTAGTTTTTATAATCGTTTTTCTAATACGATGTTGAGATCCCTGCGGGATGACAAAGTGGGTGCGTGTATGTTTTATGTTGGTTTTTTTTATTTGTAAGGAATATTGATAAGAATAAATAATAAGCGTACCATTTGAGCGCTCTGTTTGTCATCCTGAAAGGATCTTTTATAATTGTTTTTCTAATGCGATGTTGAGATCCCTGCGGGATGACAGAGTGGGTGCGTGTATGTTTATGTTTATGTTTATGTTTTTGTTGGCTTGTTTTTATTTGTAGGGAATATCGATAAGAAGACTTCTTCGGAATGACAAATTTTATACTGGTTCTAAAGTTTCGCCAAATTCTCAATAGCTCTTTCAAGAGTTTCCTGTTTTTTGGCAAAGCAAAGTCTTATGACATTTTCATTAAGCCTATTTTTATAAAAAGAGGAAAAAGGTACAGTCGCTACTTTATGCGTAACCGTAAGTTCTGTAGCAAAATCAAGATCTGTTTGGTCTGATATTTTATCGTACTTTAAGGCCTGAAAATAAGTACCTTCACAATCTAAAAGTTCAAAAGATGTCTGTGCTAAACCCTGTCTCAGAAAGTCTCTCTTCTTTTGTAAAAACTCACTCAGACCCAGATAATGCGCTTCATTTTTCATATATTCCGCCAGAGCCATCTGCATCGGTGTATTGACGGAAAAGACATTGAACTGATGAATTTTTCTGAACTCGTCTGTCAGAACTTTGGGAGCTGCACAATACCCGATCTTCCAGCCTGTCACGTGAAAAAGCTTGCCGAATGAAGCGATCATAAGGCTTCTTTCTTTCAGCTCGGGATATTTGCAGATGCTCAGGTGCTTGTTACCGTCAAACACAATATTTTCATACACTTCATCACTTAAAATCAGGATTGAGGTGTCCTTCACAATCCGGATCAATTCCTGAAGATCTTTCTCTTTTAAAATCCTTCCGGACGGATTATTGGGATTGTTGAGAATAATCATTTTTGTTTTTTCCGAAACCAATTTACGTACAGCATTCCAATCAATTTCATAATCGGGCGCTCTCATCTCAAACCGTCTTACGATTCCTCCGAAAAGCTCTACAGTAGGCTCATAACAGTCGTATGCAGGTTCAAAAATAATCACCTCATCATCCTTTTTGATAAACGTGGCTATGGTGGTGAAAATGGCCTGGGTTCCTCCTGCTGTTATGGTAATTTCGGAATCCGGATGATATATTGCATGATGGCTGTTTTCTATCTTTCGCGCGATTTCTTCTTTCAGACCTGTCATTCCGCCCATGGGAGCGTATTGATTAAATCCCTTGCGGATAAAGTGGTTTACAAGATCCAGCAGTTCGGAATCCGGCATAAAATCCGGAAAACCCTGAGATAGATTGATGGCTTCATTTTCATTGGCCAGCTGCGTCATCTGGCTGAAAATGGTAGTTCCTACATTTGAAAGTTTGGAAAAAGGAAGTTGTATCATGTACTGGAAAATTTTACGTACACCGAATGTACAGTATTTTTTGAAATTAAGCCGGATATCGCCATCAAATTTAATTGTGTATATAAAAATCTGTTTTTTTGAGAAAACTGTATAAAAAAATAACCCTAAACATTCGGATATTTTTGTTCAATTCCGTATTTTTGTACGTTTGCTGAAATTACTTATGTCACAAGAAATAAACCCTGTATATTCCGAAGATAACATCAGAACCCTCGATTGGCAGGAGCATATTCGCTTACGTCCCGGTATGTATATCGGGAAGTTGGGAGACGGCTCTTCTGCGGATGACGGAATCTACATTTTGCTCAAAGAAATTCTGGATAACTCAATCGATGAATTCCGGATGAAATCCGGTAAAAGAATTGAAATAAAAGTGGATGACGGAAAAGTCACGATCCGCGATTTTGGTCGTGGAATACCTTTGGGAAAAGTTGTGGATGCCGTTTCTAAAATGAACACGGGTGGTAAGTATGACAGTAAGGCGTTTAAGAAATCGGTAGGGCTAAACGGAGTAGGAACCAAAGCGGTAAATGCCCTGTCAGATTATTTCAGAGTCCGTTCTTTCCGGGAGGGCAAAATGAAAGCGGCTGAGTTTTCCAGAGGAATCATCACGGAAGATCACCCTGAAAAGGATACTTCAGACAGAAACGGAACAGAGATTTCCTTTGTTCCGGATGCGGATATTTTCCTTCATTTTAAATTCAGAAAAGAATATATTGAGCGAATGCTCCGTAATTATTCCTATCTGAATCCGGGATTGAAAATTCTCTTTAATGGAGAAACCTTTTATTCTGAAAACGGTCTTAAAGATTTGTTGGAAGAAGAACTGGAAAACGATGTGCTGTATCCTATCGTTCATTTACGCGATAATGATATTGAATTGGCGGTAACACACACCGATAAATCGCAGACGGAAACGTATTTTTCTTTCGTCAACGGACAGAATACAACGCAGGGAGGAACACACTTAAATGCTTTTCGGGAAGCGTATGTGAAAACAATCCGTGAGTTTTTCAATAAGAATTTTGACGCTTCAGATATCAGAAAATCTATTGTAGCGGCAATTTCCATCAATGTGGAAGAACCGGTATTTGAATCTCAGACCAAAACGAAATTAGGTTCAAACGACATCGGTCCGAATGGTCCTACCGTAAGAATTTTCATCATTGATTTCTTAAAGAGTAAACTGGATAATTTCCTGCATAAAAATCCTGAAATTGCTGAAGCTATTCAAAGAAAAATTCTGATCTCGGAAAGAGAAAGAAAAGAGCTTTCAGGAATTCAGAAATTAGCAAGAGAAAGAGCGAAAAAAGTTTCGCTTCACAATAAGAAACTTCGGGATTGCAGACAGCATTACAACGATCAGAAAGCGGAAAGAAAAGCTGAAACACAGATTTTTATCACCGAAGGAGATTCTGCATCAGGATCTATTACAAAATCCAGAGATGTAGAGACGCAGGCTGTTTTTTCTCTGAAAGGTAAACCGCTGAACTGTTATGGTTTAACAAAAAAAGTAGTGTACGAAAATGAAGAATTTAATCTTCTTCAGGCTGCTTTAAATATTGAAGAAAGTCTTGAAGATTTAAGATACAATCAGGTAATTATTGCCACTGATGCCGATGTGGACGGAATGCACATCCGCCTTTTAATGATCACGTTTTTTCTGCAGTTTTTCCCGGATGTCATCAAAAACGGACATTTGTACATTCTTCAGACTCCGCTGTTCCGGGTAAGAAATAAAAAGGAAACGCGATATTGTTATACCGAGCTTGAAAGGGTAAAAGCTTTAAACGAACTGGGCAAAAATCCGGAAATTACCCGATTTAAAGGATTGGGAGAAATCTCGCCGGATGAATTTAAAAATTTCATAGGAAAAGATATCCGTTTGGAACCGGTTGTTCTAGGTAAAGATCAAACCATCGAGCAGCTTCTTGAGTTTTATATGGGCAAGAATACTCCGGACAGACAGGTTTTTATTCTGGAAAATCTGGTGGTAGAAGATGCCAATATCGCGGATAAAGAAATCGCGCTCGAAACAGAAGAACGTTAATAAAAAATAAAAATTAGATGCGACTAAGTAACAGAAGCAAAACCCCTATTTACAATTTTATCAACACTTTATTATTAATGTCACTGTGTATAGGAATTGTAGGTTTTACATTAGAAAAATATAAATTTAATATTTTAGGGGGTGTAAGCTATCTCCTGATTATTTTCCCTCTTCTTTTATTAATTACGTACTATGTTAACGGAAGACAGATTTTTGAGTATGACAGTGACGGCGAGGCCCTGCATTTCCGGAACAGAAATATCGTACCTTTTCTCAGCAGACCTCTCAATGATGAATTTCCCAAGTATAAACTGATCAAATTCGAAACCATCAGTATATTTTTTATCAAGAGATTATATATTACCATTTCCAGTAAAAACAACGGTTCTGCTGTTTTGAAATACGAAATTTCGTATCTGACAAAGAAAGAAATTAACGATTTAAAATTTTCACTTAATAAAGTGGTCAAAGCAAATAAGAAAGAAGATAGTAAGAAGTAATGATAGAAGAAAACTCTCACGAAGGCGAAAGCTTAAAAAAAGTTTCAGGACTGTACAAAGACTGGTTTCTGGATTATGCATCTTATGTAATTTTAGATAGAGCGATACCTTCTGTTTATGACGGTTTCAAACCCGTTCAGCGTAGAATTATGCATTCTATGCGCGAGCTGGAAGACGGCAGATACAACAAGGTTGCCAATATTGTAGGGAATACGATGAAGTATCATCCTCATGGTGATGCCTCGATTACTGATGCAATGGTAGGAATAGGGCAGAGAGAATTGCTTATAGATACTCAGGGAAACTGGGGAAATATTTATACAGGAGATTCTGCTGCTGCGGCGAGATATATCGAAGCAAGATTAACACCTTTTGCCCTGGAAGTCGTCTTCAATCCTAAAACAACAGTTTGGGCTAAATCTTATGACGGCAGAAATAACGAACCGGTGGATCTCCCGGTAAAGTTTCCGCTGCTTCTGGCGCAGGGTGTAGAAGGAATCGGGGTGGGGCTTTCAACAAAAATTCTTCCTCATAACTTCAATGAATTAATCAATGCTTCTGTAGCACATCTGAAGGGTAAAAAGTTTGAGCTTTTTCCGGATTTTCTTACTGCCGGTTATCTTGATGTCTCAGAATACAATGATGGCCACAGAGGCGGAAAAGTAAGAGCAAGAGCGAAAATTTCTCAGGTCGACAAACATACTTTGATGATTTCTGAACTTCCTTTTTCCAAAAATACAGGCGATTTAATTGATTCTATCATTAAAGCCAACGAAAAAGGGAAAATTAAGATCAAAAAAATTGAAGATAATACTTCTGACAAAGTTGAAATTCTGATTTATCTTCACAATGAAGTGTCACCCGATAAAACGATTGATGCTTTGTATGCATTCACAGATTGTCAGGTAACGATCTCACCCAACGCCTGTGTCATTGTTGGTGATAAACCTATGTTTCTGAATGTTTCTGAAATTTTGAGAATGAATACCGATCATACGGTTTCGTTACTGAAAAAAGAACTGGAAATAGAACTGAATGAATTGCAGGAAAGCTGGCATTTTTCTTCGCTGGAAAGGATTTTTATTGAGAACAGAATCTATCATGACATTGAGGAAGTAAAAAGCTGGGAAGATGTTTTAACTACCATTGCTGAGGGATTAAAGCCCCACACATCTCATCTTTTGAGAGCAGTGACAGAAGAAGATATTCTGAGATTGACAGAGATCAGGATTAAAAGAATCTCAAGATTCGATTTAGATAAATTTAAAGAAAATATTGCAGCACTTGAAGGAAAAATAGAGCAGGTAAAACATCATCTCGCCAATCTGATTGCTTATGCGATAGACTATTATCTCAATATCCAGAAAAAATACGGAAAAGGCAAAGAAAGGAAAACCGAACTAAGAATTTTTGACACGATCGATGCTACAAAAGTGGCGGTTGCCAATGAAAAATTCTATGCTAATTTTGAAGAAGGTTTCGTAGGAACTTCTCTGAAAAAAGATAAATTCTTATTCGATTGTTCGGATATAGATGATATCATTACTTTCCGGAAAGACGGAAGTATGAAGGTGGTGAAAGTAGAGGCGAAAACATTCATAGGAAAAGATATTCTGCACGTTGCCATCTGGAAGAAAAATGATAAACGTACGGTTTACAACATGATTTACCGTGAAGGAATGCAGGGACCATACTACATGAAACGTTTTTCGGTAACCGGCGTTACAAGAAATACAGATTATCGTCTTGCTTCGGATGCAAAAGGTTCGGAAACGTTGTATTTCTCAGCAAATCCTAATGGTGAAGCGGAAACAGTAACGGTACTTTTGAAACCAAACCCAAGAATCAGAAAAAATAAAATGGATATTGATTTCTCTGAAATAGGAATCAAAGGACGAGATTCCAAAGGAAATCTGGTGACCAAATACTCAGTTAAAAAAGTAGATCTGAAAGAGGAAGGGGTTTCTACTTTAGCACCTAGAAAAATTTGGTTTGATGATGCGGTAAGACGTCTGAATGCAGATGCAAGAGGTACGCTGCTCGGAAGCTTTAAAGGCGATGATAAAATTCTGACCGTCAATTCTCATGGTGAAGCCAAACTGATTACTTTTGATCTTGGAAACCGTTTTGATGACGAGTACATTATCCTGGAAAAATGGAGACCCAATCAGCCGATTACCTGTATCTACTATGATGGTGAAAAAGACATTTATTTCATCAAAAGATTTTTGCTGGAAAATACAACCAATCCGCAGACTTTCATGCCATCCGAACATCCGAAATCTTTTATAGAGAGAATTTTGGTGTCTAACGGTACAACCGCAGAAATTATTTTTGCCAAAGATAAAGGTAAAGAACGGGATCCGGAGACCATCAATATCGATGAGTTTATTGCCGTAAAAGGCATTAAGGCCATCGGAAATCAATTTACCAAGTTTAAAGTAAAGACTATCAATATCACAATTCCTGAACCGGAAGAAGAAGAACCTGAAGTATATGAAGAACCCGATTTTACACCATCTGCAGATGATGATGGAGGGACAATAGGTGATTTGTTTGAAGGCGGGAACAGTGAAAATTAAGAAGTAGAAATTATGAGTATTTTAATATTTATTATTGCAATTACTGCCATTATCAGTTTTGTATCATTTAATAACATTCCTGTATTTGAAAAGTATAAATTTAATGTGGGAGCTATTCTCAACAGGAAAGAGTACATAAGATTACTTTCCGCAGGTTTTCTGCATGCAGATATTATGCATCTTTTGTTTAATATGATGACGCTGTACTTTTTCGGACCTGTTATTTTGGAAGGATTTGGTGCTTTAGGATTTATGATCATCTATATAGGATCTATTCTTTTGGGAAATATTTTCTCTTTATTCATTTATCAGAAACAACCTTGGTATTCTGCTATTGGTGCAAGTGGAGGAGTTTCCGGGATTTTATTCGCAGCTATCGCAATGGCTCCGAAAATGAGTCTTTTCCTGTTTTTTATTCCTATTCCTATTCCTGGATTTGTATTTGGACTTCTATACTTCGGTTATTCAGTTTACATGATGCTAAATCCTAAACAGTGGGATAATTTGGGACATGCTGCGCATTTAGGCGGTGCATTTTTCGGTTTGGTTTATGCGATTGCCAATCAGCCCGAACAAGCTATGGAAAATTCTCTGTTTATAGGAATTATGGCATTACCACTTCTATATCTATCGTATGAAATATTCATAAAGAAAAGAATAGGATAAATTTAAATTAAAATAATTAAAACCAGTGATCTGCATCGCTGGTTTTTTTGTGAAATAGCTATAGGTATTTATGAGGTGTCCGTTGAGTTTGATTGTTCTGAATTCCCATGAATCTTAATTGATATATAAAGTGTAATCGTTTCATTAAAATCTTTAAGAATAAAAAAAGCCATCTCAAAAAGAGACAGCTTGATTAACATGAAAAAATTGTTTTGTTGGTTATTTTTTAATTATTTTTTGGCTAAAAGTTCCTTCTTCCGTTTTGATCTGTAATAAATAAATACCACTGCTTAATTCGCTCATGTCGACTTTCGTAGTGTTTTCTTTTATGGCTTTCACCACTTGCCCAAGAGAGTTTGTCACAAGAATTTCTTCAACAGTATTTTTGTCAGCCGTTGCAATAGTAAGTACCGAATCTACAGGATTTGGATATACCCTTAGTTTTCCTGAGATGTTTTCCTGTGTTCCCAAAGTTCCCGATGTGTCGAATACCGTTTTAATATAAAAAAGATTGGCAACACTTCCTTTGGTAATGGTGTGTGATCCTGCTTGAATATTGGAAACTGTTATAATCCCTGCAGATGCTGTGTAACTTACATTATCCACTTTTACCATTCCGCTGAATGTGGGATCAAGTACCAAAGTTAATGTGGAAGGCTGCAATGTGCTGTAAGCGATTGATGTTGCAGATTCTAATTTTAAACGCTTCGTTAATATTAATCCATCATAGGTTGCAGATCCGTCTGTAGAATTTATATTTGCAGAGGTAAATGTGTAAAATGTACTGCCTAAAGCTGATGTTGTGAAGTTATGAATTTCATTTCCCTGTGGCGTTCCTGCTGCAATGACACTAATGCTGCCCGTACCGGAAACGGATGTTCCCGCGGTGCCCGTAGTATGTACCGTAAAGCTTACATCGTCTGTAGGGTTCCCTGAAACAGTAACCGTTTTAGCTGCCGTATTTTTTATGAAGCTTATTCCCGAAGCAGGTAAGCCGGTTACGGTAACGTCTGTTGCCGTTCCGCCCCAGGTGAATGTCATTGGCGCTATTGCTGTTGATATAATGACCGTTTGGTCGTTATTGGAAGGTATGGTAAATGTTTGTGAACTTGCAACAGGTGAAGCAATGCCCTGTACTGACACTAGCGGTGAAGTGTAGTTTTGTAGTAATGCCATTAATCCCGTGTTGACAGCCGAGCTCGTATCATCAATACTGTTATTGAAAGTCCAGCTGATGTCCCCGCCGGAAACCCTGCCGGAATACTGCATGGTTTTATCTCTTCCCGCAATGGGACTGTCGATCACCAGTGAACTGATGTAGAAAGCAGGATTTGTATCAAAATTATTATACGCAGCACTTCCCTGAACTGCGGTGATGCTGCTGCTTACGATTTCGTTTCTGTTGGTGGCAACGTATGCATCAAACTGCGTTAATGCAGATGAACTGTAAGGAATAAAGGCGGTTTGCCCGGTCATATAATTGTTATGAGCTTTTATCATTCCTCCGTTTTCACCGGAGAAAGTACCTACAGAACCACCTGCGATGTCTGTTCCCTGTTTGGAAATCAATAGGGGATATTTGCAGTTCCTGAAATAATTTCCTTCAGCAAAAATAGAAGAACCCAGTGTTGATCCTATGCCATATTTAGAGTTTCCGTCATAATAGTTGTTGTAAACGTGAGCAGAAAAATAACGTACCCTCGGATGTCTGGAGTCTGAGTGATCAAACCAGTTGTGATGGTAGGTAATGTAAAGATCTGTTGTAGTGCCTTCACTTAGACCCAGCAGGCAACTCTTTCCGTTATCCCAAAAATGGTTGTAAGAAAAAGTGACGTAGGTAGATTTTTTTGAATCCAAAGCTCCGTCGCCTTTCGCCTGATCTGCATCGGATCCGGGAGCGCCGTAAAACAAGTCATTATGGTGCGCCCAAATGTAGGTGTTGTCTTGCTGAAGACTCAGATTGTCTCCTTCTGAAGCATCAGTAAGCATAAATCCTAAGTTTCTGACTTCAATATTGGTCGCCGTTTTTATTCTTACTCCCCAACCGTTTACCAATGCATCAGAACCCACTCCTTCAAATGTAATTGAGCTGGCTGCAATTTTTTTGTTTTCTATAACAATATCGCCATTCAGCATATAATTGGGATCCGTGATGTTTCCGATTAATCTTACGGCAAGCGGCCTGAAATCCAGTCCTTTTTTGAAGCCGTCTAAAATGGTCTGAAGGCCGACGCAGGGATTTGCATTGGCCCCGGTAACATTCAAGGAAATTGTATTTTTATTGTCCTGCGTAATGTATAAAACAACGGCATTAGCTTTCAGAGTGCCGTCCAGATTATAAGCTCCGGGTACGCGGCCGTTGCTGTGGGCGAAACCACTTCTGTCATGTGCAGTTACCGTTATTGGTACCGATACAGCAGGAGAACCGTCGATCCCACCGGTAACGGGAACCACTTTTATCGTGTAGACGCCAGGGCTCAGACCCAGAACATCTGCTCTGTAATACGAACCATAATTACGGATAAGTTGAGTGTCGATGATCTGATCTGTAAAAGTTCCTCCGGTATAGTACACTTTATAGCTGTCGGCACCATTTACGGGTGTCCACTTTACATAGGCGGTTTCCATCCATCCTGTCGCCTGGGTAATTGTGACATTTTGAGAGTACATGTTTACAAAGCCTATAAATATTGTAAAAATGATCAATAGCTTTTTCATAAAATTGAGAATTGTATAAGTTTGATTATAGTTTATGTTTGTGTAATCGATTGCATGTAAATATATGAAATTTTTTAATTTGGCAAATATTAAGACAAAATAATTAATTATTGTCTTAATATTTTAAATATAATTAAGTTTTTAAAAATTTTTGTTGTGCATATGAAAATTAAATATATCTTTATGCAATCGATTGCCTTGAAATAAAACTTAAATTATAACACTCTTAAAAACTTTTTAATTATGAAAAATACCTTGATCTTATCCATGTTGTTCGGATCTTTTTTTCTCAATCTTTTTAATGCACAGAGCAAAATATGGGATTTTGGAAACAGTACAGCCTGGCCAGTCTCTTCGGGTTATTCTACAGATACTTTGCTGGATAATTTGGCAATGATTCCTGAATCCAATGTGACCAATCTGGGGGCGGTAGAAGCGAATAATGCGACTTTTCTTGACGGATACACCGCAACAAAACGTTTCAAACTTAATGGAGGAAGCTGGGACACCGGAGCAACTTCTTTTGTAATGCCTACCAAAAGATACCTTTATTTTGCAGTGACGGGCGCTTGTACTGTGAAAGTATGGTTCAAAACAGGAGGTTCGGGGACACGAACTTTATATGTGACCAATGGCAACAGTGTGATTGGTTCTCTGGCAGGAACCAGTTCTTCTGATCCACTTTTTCTGACAGCAAATTATGCCGGCGGAGCAGGAAATATTTATATTGGAGCAGACCAGTCGGTCAATATTTGCAAGATTGAAGTTTCCAATTCTATCGGTGTTACTACACTTTCCACTCTTTCCACCCAAGATCATACTAGAAAAATGCATGCAACCGTACACACCGTAGGTAATTCAATTTTTGTATCGAAACTTAATGGCAAAAATACAGAAGTTAAAATTTATTCGTCTGCCGGGAATCTTGTGAAAACTGCAAATTCTGATACTGAATTAAATTTTAGTTTACAAAGCGGTTTTTACATTGTCCATTTAAAATCTGCCGAAGGTGAAAAATCTGTAAAAGTCATTCTTAAATAATTAAAATTAGTCAAGAGCTTTGTAACGATTTACAAAGCTCTTTTTTGTTTTCGGATTATTTAACAGCGATGATAAACCGGTCATTTTCAGACAGGTCCTTCATTAATTGCGCTTCTAAGAAAGAATATAATTCTAAAGTTTCTACACCTAATTTCTGATTGATTTCTAAAAACAACAATCCCTCTTTGTTCAGATGTTTTTCCGAATCTTCTGCGATTTTTTTATAAAAAACGAGTGCATCGGCAGTGGGTGAAAAAAGAGCCATTTCCGGTTCAAAATCTTTTACAGAATATTCAATTTCCATCTCTTCATCCATTCCTATATAAGGAGGGTTTGAAATAATGACATCGTAGTTTTCTTTAAGTTCGAAACTCAGATAATCTGCATGGATCAAATGAATATCCAGACTGTGAAAAGCGGCATTTTTCCGGGCAACCTCCAAAGCTTTTTCAGAAAAATCAATAGAATGAACTTCAGCTTTTGGAAAATGTTTTTTTAAAACCAGTGGAATTATTCCGCTTCCTGTTCCGATATCCAGTATTTTAAGTTCATCTACATTCAGCTTTGAACTTTGAATTTTGTTAATAGCTAATTCCAATAGTTCTTCCGTTTCAGGTCGGGGAATCAGAACGTTTTCATTGACGAAAAAATGCATCCCGTAAAATTCAGTTTCACCTAATATGTATTGATAAGGTTTTTCTGTTTTTAATTCTGAAATAATATTCTCAAACTGCTTTTTATTTTCATCAGACAATTTGAGATCATTATTCATTCTGATCTGAATCTGATTTAAACCTAAAACCTTTCCAACAAAAACTGAAAATAAAAAGTCTGTCTCAGAATCGGTATACAATGCTGAAATCTCGGTTTTAAATATGTTTTTTATATCTGCGACTATCATTTATCTTATAAAAACCAATTTAGTGTCTGTCGATATTTCTTCGTCTATTCTGTAGCCTTCATAGTTGAATGCTTTTACATCATTCAGAGTTTTGGCATTACTTTCAGCACAGAATCTTGCAACCATTCCTCTTGCATGTTTTGTATACACTACAATAGTTTTTAGTTTTCCCTCTCTCATTTCATAAAATTCAAAATCGATTATTTTGCGGTCAAGTTTTTTCCGGTCGATCACTTTTGCATATTCAATACTGGCGAGATTCAGCAGAACTTCATTTTTCTTCATTTCAGAACTCAGCTGTTCTGTTACTTTGTCGGTCCAGAAAGAGTATAGATTTTGATGATGATCAAATTCAAAAGGTCTTCCCATCTCGAGCCTGTAAAGCATTACTTTATCCGAAGGTTTCAGCAAGCCGTATAAACCTGAAAGGATTCTGTGATTTTTCTGCAGATAATCTACCGCATTTTTATCAAGAGTTTTTGCATCCAGACCCCGATAAACCTCTCCGGTAAAAGCGAAAAGTGCAGGAGCAGATTCTTTTGCGGTAGGTTTTGGTTTCCATTTTTGATTTCTTTCCCAGTTTTCGTCTGCGAGTTTTGGAGAAATTTCCATAAGTTCCGAAAGATATTTCGGGGATTTCTGCTTTAAAAAAGATTGTATATATTCTGAATCATCAATGAATTTCGGAGTTGTGCTTCTCAATAAATCTGTTGAGTTTTCCGTATTCATTAATTTTGCAGGGGATGTTATAATTTTCATAAATTAAGTAAAGATAAATGTTTAATGTCGATCATATTCATCATCATTAAAGAGATAAAATCGAACATGAAATGACAGATAATCAGAATTTTTATGTTGGAATATTTTTTATAAAACAGAGAAAAGACAATTCCGATAAAAAAAGGAACCACAACCTGTCCTACGGTCCCATACGTACTGTGAAGAATTCCGAATAATAATGATGAAACAATAATTCCTAAAGCGGGACTTTTATATATTTTTTCAATTCTGGGCTGGATGTAAGCTCTCATCAGTAACTCTTCAATAACGCCCGCTGTAAGACAGGTGAAGAATATCAGAAAGTAATTGTTTTTGAAGACAGACCTTAGCTGCAGCAGTTTATCGCTTACTTTCTCATGGGTAATCAGCATGATGATCGCATTCAAAAAAGCTCCGCCTATAATACAGATGAGATACAGAGAAATTACCCAGGTGAAATAAAAACCTACAGAATATTTTCTGTCTTCCCAAACAAAAAAGGATCTGTTTTCAATAAAAAAATTATATATCAATACAAGCAGCAAAACAAGCCACAGCGAAAGCCTGTTGTAGAAAAATATTTGAGCTGTAATGGTTTTGGATTGAAAAAACAGATTGATTATAGGAATCGAATAAAATATTGAAAAGGCGAGAAGTACAAAAGTAATTACAATGCCCAGAGCGTATTTTCCGTTCAGACTCATCATCAGTTTTCTAAATTTCACCTTTTCCCTGTCGTACCACTTCGGGTTCGCCGGAAGTAAGATCTACGATGGTGGATGCAATATTGTCCCCATAGCCGGAATCAATGACAATATCTACCAGATGGTCATATTTCTCTGCAATAAGTTCGGGATCGGTAGAGTATTCTATAATTTCATCATCATCCTTTATGGAAGTTGAGGCAATCGGATGTCCCAGTTTTTCAACAATCAGCTGGGGAATAGGATGGGAAGGAACACGGATGCCTATTGTTTTGTGGTTTTTATAAGCTAAAGGTAAATTCTTATTGGCTTCTAAAATAAAAGTGAACGGTCCCGGAAGATGACTTTTCAGAAACCTGAAAACAGAAGTGTCTATAGGTCTTGTAAAATCTGAAAGATGACTGAGATCGTTGCAGATGATAGAGAATTTGGCCTTGTCAAGCTTTTGTTTTTTGATCTGAGCCAGCTTTTCCATGGCTTTGATATCAAAAATATTGCAGCCTAATGCATAAACAGTATCAGAAGGATAAATAATCAATCCGCCATTATTCAGCGTTTTAATCACTTCATTGATAAGGTTTTCCTGCGGATTATCGGGATATATTCTTAGTATTTTTGCCATAAAACAAAGATACAAATATTTAAATAATTTCTGCAAAGTCCTTTATTTACTAGAAATATTTGCAATTGTAAAATATATTCGTATATTTGCAATCCAATATCGCGGGATGGAGCAGTAGGTAGCTCGTCGGGCTCATAACCCGAAGGTCATCGGTTCGAGTCCGGTTCCCGCTACTAAGCAGTGCTTTCGGTAAGCACTATAAAAATACACCGCGGGATGGAGCAGTAGGTAGCTCGTCGGGCTCATAACCCGAAGGTCATCGGTTCGAGTCCGGTTCCCGCTACTAAGCAAGTGCTTTCGGTAAGCACTATAAAAATACACCGCGGGATGGAGCAGTAGGTAGCTCGTCGGGCTCATAACCCGAAGGTCATCGGTTCGAGTCCGGTTCCCGCTACCAACAGGAGAATTACGAAAGTAGTTCTCCTTTTTTTTTGTGCTGTAAATCTGAAATCGGTATTGGAACGAAATATGCTAACAACATTCAGATGAATGCTGAAATAGCGATGTCTGTTGAAATCATAAATTTATATCAAACTGAAACTTTATTTTTTTTTTTAGATAAAGAAAATAGTTATAAAGAATATGAGTGAGCATTTTAAACCAAAAGATTATAATTTATACACAGAAAAATATGGAAAATTTAAATGAAAAGAAGGCCGAAAAGATAAAAGCCTTTATGACAAAATGGTTCGAACATTTTGATGATTTAGATGAAAACAGCTTCTTCCTGCAATATTTATCAGAAGATGTGAAAATGAAATTTCCGGGAAATGATTTATTTATCGGTCATGAAGGATTCAGCAAGTGGTTTACAGAATCCAAAAATAATCTTCTGGACAAAACAACTCATCATGTTTCGGATATCCAAATAAAAGAAACGGCTGAAAATCAATTCGACATCACTTTTAAAGTGAGATATATTGCCGAGATGAAAGACAATAAAATTGATATGAATATACAGGAAGACTGGAAACTAATCTGGAATGAAGAACTTGATAAACCTTTAATATCAGAATATTTAGTAAGCTGATAACAGAAGCTTACAGAATAAATAAAGAATAAAAAATCCCGCCTTGTAAAAAGCGGGATCATTTTATTTTAGTTAGCCAGACTGCTGAAATTTTGCAGTTTAAAATCATCAGACTTTAGCTGCTCAAAGTAAGCTGATTTGTTGTTTCCTTTCATCTTTTTTACGGCACCTACCGCTCCCGTAAAATCTTTATCGATTTTTGTGGCAATCTCTGTCGGTTTAAAATCTAGTTTTATACTGTCATCCGCAACTCCTAAATATCCGTTCTTTTTGGTGATGTAGGTAATGTAGTTTTCGTAAATACCCAGTGTATTTCTGAAATACTGAGTGTGATAATTCATACATTTGGTCGCCTTTTTAGACTTCCCCAAAATGCAGCTTGCCATATTTCCTTTATACAGCTCAAATTCCTGAGATACTTTATCGTATTCGTTTTTTAAAGCTGTCTTTCCGTTATTCAGAACAGTGGCATCACCTTGTTTTTCACTGACTTTCTTTAAATGTTCTACAACAACAGGAACTGTCGCCTCGATCTTAGATTTTGCTTCGGTAACAGATCCGAAAACCGATGACATCTGTGCCGATGTGACATTAAAAATAAACAGTAATAAAACAGGTAATAGATTATATCTTTTCATGAGAAATTTTTAAAGCACTAAAATAAATATATTTTCTCAGTTTAAGCAAGTAGATTTTGATTTTATTTAATAAAAATTAACAAGTTTTAAGAATTTGGTGCTTTATAATGTTGATTAATGCTAAATAATGATGCATAAAAAGGGCTTAGTTAAAGATTTAATATATTTCATTAAAAATTATTAAATTGATTATCAGTGAGTTATTTAAATTTAAAGTTTATCACTAAAAAAATAGTTGTCTGAATCGATTTAATTTCTACATTTGTATAACTAATTTATTAGTGATAGCATTGGAAGTGACTCTAATTAATGCTAACATAAAATCGTAGCACCATGAAAATATCTTACCAGCCTGATTGTTCTCCTGACTTTGCATACAGATTCAGATTTTGATTACAAAAAGCTCATTGGAACATGGAGCCAGAAATCGATTGCTGGTACAGAGAATACGGGAGTTTTTGTTTTCAAAAAAGACAGTACAGCATCTTTTGAAGTAAGAAAAGCAAATACAGACCATCTTATAGCGGGTATGACCGGACCTTACAGGATTTTAAAAGAAAAAGGAATTCTGAAAGTTTCTATGTTGGGGAAAGAGAAAGTATTTAAAATTATCAAATTGTCACAAGATTCTCTCATTTTACTAATGTATCTGAAAATAAAGGGATACAGACGTTCGTGAGATCCAAATAATTAATCGTCATTTTAATTGAAATAATGAAAATCCAGAATTTAACAAAAGCAGAAGAACAGGTAATGCAGTATATATGGAAAATCGAAAAAGGTTTTCTGAAAGATGTGCTTGATCTTTTTCCTGAGCCGAAACCTCATACCAATACGGTTTCCACAATTTTAAAGGTTTTAAAAGATAAAGATTTTGTAGATTATCATGTCTACGGAAGACAGCATGAGTACTTTCCTCTTGTTTCAAAGGAGCAATATTCCGGAAAGACGATGAAAAGTCTGGTAAAAAACTACTTCAAAGGTTCCTATAAGAGTGCCGTTTCTTTTCTGGTAGAAAAAAACGAAATGACGGTGGAAGATCTGGAAATGCTTTTAAACGAACTTAAAAACAAAGACTGATATGGAAGCACTGATTTTATATTTCGGAAAAGTAATCCTCTGTTCGGGTGTAATGTTTTTGTATTATCAGTTGTCTCTAAAAGACAGGACGTTTCATCATTACAACAGATTTTACCTTTTGTCTGCAATGCTGATTTCGATTTTGCTGCCGCTCGTTGAAGTAGAAGATTTTACGATTGAAGTGAGCAGCGACCTGTATTTGCTTATTAATAGGTTTCAGAATTTAAACACAGATCAAACGATAAACAATGATTACATTTATTTTAGAATTATTTTTTCAGCTTTGGGATTGGTGTCTTTCTATTTTTTAGGAAAGCTGATCTACGGAATTTTAAAAATAGCACAGTTCAAAAAACAGTTTCAGAAAGAGACCTTCGAAGGCGTTAATTTTTATCAGACCAACCTTTCGGAGGCACCATTTTCCTATTTCAAAAATCTTTTTTGGAAGAATACCATTGTCATCAATTCAGACATTGGAAGGCAGATTTTAAAACACGAAATGGTACATATTGAGCAGAAACATTCTTACGATAAAATCTTTATCGAGATCATCACTTCTATTTTCTGGTTCAATCCGTTTTTTCATATCATTAAAAAAGAAATCAATTTAATTCACGAATATCTGGCTGATAAAAAAGCCGTCAGACAATCGGACACGAAAGCATTTGCGCAGATGCTTTTAGCAAGCCACTTTTCCGGAACACAGTTGCCTGCGACAAGTCCGTTTCTAAGTTCAAACCTCAAAAAAAGACTCAAAATGTTACAAAAACCAAAGACCAAGTTCGGCTATGCGCGCAGAATTTTTGCACTGCCTGTTTTATTTACCGTTGCTTTTGCATACATGGTAAATGCTAAAAACAAAGAAATCACAGAAACCAATATTCAGATATCAAAAGCTGTTTCTGAAATTAAAAAAGATACGATCTCGACAAAAAACAGTATTGATCAGATTGTAGAAAAACAGGAATCTAAAATTTTAAAAGCAAATGAAAACCTTAAAGTTCAGGCTGAAAAGCTGAAAACACTAAGCGAAAAATCAAAAGAAAAAGCTGAAGAATTAAAAAAAATAGCCAGAGAAAAAGGTGAAAAAAGCTATGAATTTGAACTGAAAGCTAAAGAACTGAAACAGCTTTCCGGGGAAATGGATAAGATTATTGATAAAGATCTTGTTTATCAGCTAGATTTTGACAGAATTGAAAACTTCAGAAATAAATTGCTTACAGAAAATCCGCAGATTAATCTTAAAAAATTGGAGTTGAAAAGGGTTTTCCCAGACGGAGATAATTATAAGATCAAAATCAACGACAAAAACGAAAATATCCTTGATCTCTCAGACATAAAAGATCTGAATTTGAAGTTGGATCTGGATAATAAAAAGCTTGAAGAATTACTTGTAAAGGTAAAATCTCCAGAGTTTAAAGATGCTGTAAAGAAATTTAAAGACTCCAATCCTTCGGTAAATACATATAACTATGATGAATTGAAAAACATGCTTACTTATAGTTTTAATGAAGCTTCCAAGGAAAAACTTTCCAAAAAAGAGCTTAGAAAGCTTGAAAAATTATCTAAAGAAAAAGCTGAACTTTCAAGAAAACAGGCTGAGATTTCCAAAAAACAGGCAGAGATTGTAAAAGAGAAAGGTAGTAACCCATGGATGATTTCGGTTGCCGCTCATACGGATCCTAAGGTTGACTATTCTGTTAATTCGAAATATATACAGTTTGAGAAAAAAGATAGTAATAAAACGGTTAAAACTCAGACTTCCAGAGTAATAACTGATGGTAACGATCTTCCGGGAAACAATAAATTCTACATCGACAGCAATGATGCTTTTGAGGAAAATATGAAAATCATTATTGATGGAAAAGAGTCTACTAAACGCGATTTGTCAGCTTTAAATCCTAATAAAATTCGTGATATGAATATTACTAAAAACAAAATTAACGGAAAAACAGTTGGAGAAATTTCCGTCAATACTAAAAAGAATAAATAAGATTATAATTATTATCATCTAGGTAAAATCGTTATATGGAAACTATTGCTTTTTATTTTGGAAGAACAGTTTTATGTTCTGGTGTGATGCTTTTTTATTATCAATTATTTTTAAAAGATAAAACATTTCACCATTACAATCGTTTCTATCTTCTGTTTACGGTTGTGGTTTCCATAGTTTTACCTTTGCTTAAGGTAGAATATTTTACCATAAGACTGAGTGATAAAGTGTATGCAGTTTTAAATCAATTTCAAACCTTTACAGATTCTAAAAACACAAATGAAGAAATCAGATATCAGGGATATATTATCGGAGGAATTATAGGAATTGCATTGATATTATTGTTAAAACTATTATTTGGAATTTTTAAAATTTTACGTTTTAAAACTCAATTTCAGAAAGAAAATTTTAAAGGAATCAGTTTTTACCAGACAAATCTTCAGGAAGCTCCATTTTCATATTTCAAAAATTTATTCTGGAAGGATAGCATTATCCTTAATTCAGACATTGGAAGACAGATCTTAAAACATGAGATGGTGCACATTGAGCAGAAACATTCTTACGATAAAATTTTTATTGAAATTGTTACCGCTATTTTCTGGCTCAACCCGTTTTTTTATTTAATTAAAAAAGAAATTAATTTAATTCACGAATATCTGGCAGACCATAAAGCAGTTAAACATTCTGATACCAGAGCATTTGCCAAGATGCTTCTGGCAAGTCACTTCTCCGGAAATCAGTTATCTGCAACAAGCCCGTTCCTCAGTTCAAATCTAAAAAAAAGACTCAAAATGATTCAAAAACCAAAAACAAAATTCGGGTATGCCCGAAGATTTTTCGCATTACCTGTTTTGTTTACCGTTGCTTTCGCTTATCTGGTAAATGCCAAAAATACAGAAATAGAAAGGGTTAATCATGACGCTGAAAGAATAGTTCAGTCATTAAACCTAAAAAATAATTCGATACCAGCTCAATCGTTTTCCGAGAATAATTCTATACTAAAAGATACTATTAAGCCATCTGTTTCCGAAGTTTCATCAAATTTGAAAATAACAGATGATAACGGAAATCCGTGGGAAAAACGTCTGAAAGAAGCTGAAGCAACGGATATCTTTCTGGTGGAAGGTAAAAAGGTAAGTAAAGATGATTTTATTACTTTTTTTGATAACAACAGAGAAACGCCCAATTATATTTTTAGTCATTCGGCGCCTAAAAGCGATGATGTTAAAATAATGATTTACAGTGCTGCTAAAAATAATGATCAACTTTCCAGTGCTCTAAGAAATAAACTGATGAAGGAGAATCACGTGGGGAACGATATGTTTTTATATATGACCCGAATAATATCCAGCGATGAAGAACGTGAAAATCTGAGACAGTCGGTTTTGGAGGCAGCAAAATCAAAAAAAGCTATTGAAGAAACACCAGATAAAAAGAGTTTAAATTTCATAAAAGGAAGGGATTATGATAAAAATCCTTTAACTCAAAATGAAATTAAAGAACTCAAAGAAAATGCTGAAAGTCTTATGCTAAAATCAGAAAAAGAGTTGGATGCCAGAAAAGATGATATCATTATGTTCAGGTTTGATGAAAGTGCTACTTATATTAAAAATAAAGACCAATCTCTTACAAAAGATGACAGAAAAGAGCCTGTAAAATCCAGTGTAATGATACTACCTCTTAGAGATGGGAGATTTTTTATTGATGGAAAAGAATTTACAAAAGAAGAACTCAAAAAATTTATGAAAGATTTTGAAGATTCAATTTTTAAAAATGATATTGCGTTAGAGAAAATTCCTTTCAAATATGTGAAAATGTATAGAACTCCTTACGGAGAAAAAGGCTTCTCAAGGCTTGATAAGGTAGAATTTTCAACTCAATAAATTTTGTGATGAAATTACTTGCAACTTTTAGTTTTCTTATTCTCGGAATACTTGCCAACGCGCAAAACAAAAGATTTTCTTACGAATATAAATTTATTCCAGATTCTACCAATATTTCAGAGGTGAAAACTGAAATAATGAATCTGGATGTCACAGAATCCGGATCAAAATTTTACAGTTATACCGTTTACAGTTCAGATTCGCTCATGAAGGTTGATCTCGATAAGCAGCTGGCTGCAACCGGATCAATTAATATTAAATCTGATATGCGGAAAGGCTTGGTAAGATATAGCGTTTCAAAGAAATATCCGAAATATGAAGTTTTTTTGCACGACAGAATTCTTTCAGATTATTATAAAGTATCAGAAGAAAGATCAATCAACTGGAAAATAAGTTCTGAAAAGCTGAAAATAGGGGAATGGATGACTCAAAAAGCAGAAGCCGATTTTGGCGGCAGACACTGGATTGCGTGGTTTGCAGGAGATATCCCGATTCAGGACGGACCTTACAAATTTCATGGACTTCCGGGCTTGATTGTAAAATTGGAAGATCAGACCAAATCCCACGTTTTTACTTTGCAGGGAGTGAAAAACATCAATGCAATTCCTGAAAGTGTTTTTGGTTCCAAAGAAATACCGGTCAATTCTAAACAGTACAATAAGCTCGTTAAAGAGTATGAGAATGATCCTACAAAAGGCATGAAACAAATGCAGATGGGTGGTGTGACAATGATCATGAAAGACGGACAAAACAACCATATGAAAGATCAGGAAGAACGCGTAAAAGCAGCCATTAAAAAGAACAATAACAGAATAGAACTCAATACAGAAAAATAAAAATGAAAAAATTATATTTTGGATTCCTGGTAGGAATATGCATTTCCGTTCCTGCTCAGAACCGCTTTTTCTACGAATACAAATTCATTTCAGATTCTACCGATAAGGCAGATGTGAAAAAAGAAATAATGCTTCTGGATATTGATAAAACCGGATCGAAGTATTACAGCCAGGATAAATTTATAGCAGATTCTATCTCAAAAGCAGATCTGGAAAAACAACTGAAACTCAGCCCGAATAACATCAATATCAACAGGAGAGAAAAACCGGGGCAGGTTTCTTATAAAGTAACCAAGCAATATCCGGAATTCAAAACGTATCTTTTTACAGGAATTTCGAGCGACCATTATAAAATTGAAGAAGACCAGAAGCCTGAATGGAAAATTCTTCCCGACAAACAAAAAATAGGGGCGTATAATGCTCAGAAAGCCATTACAAATTTCGGAGGACGGGAATGGACGGCGTGGTTTTCTACCGATCTTCCTTTTCAGGACGGACCGTATAAATTCTACGGACTTCCCGGTTTGATTGTGAAAATTGAAGATAAAACGGGATCACATTCTATGACACTGGTCGGTAACAAAACCATTGCAATAACTTCTGAAAAAGAAACCGAACTTCCGCAGGGTGTGCAGATTTATGGGATGGGCGGAAAAGATATTGAAATCAGTGAAAAGCAATTCAAAAAAGTATGGAAAGCGTATGTGAACGATCCTACAAAAAATATGCGTGAAATGATGATGAAAAATTCTGAGACCAACAAAGTGGTTTTCAAAACAAGAACTGCAGACGGAAAGGAAATTTCAGATCCCAATCAGGTATTTCGTGAAATGGAAAAGAAAGCAAAAGAAGGCTTCAAAAAAAATAACAACCGCATAGAGCCGGATTTGTATCAATAAAGATTGTCATATTCATAATCGCTGTCTGGAGCCATATACATATTCCTCACTTCGTCTAGAAATGAGGTTTTTTTGTACGGATATCTTCACTTTTACAATTTAAATTCATCGTTTATTTATTTTTAAAGCTTTGTTTAGGCTTATCTTTACACTTTCAATTAAAAACTATTTCTTAATAAACATCAAATAATGCAAACCATTTATTGTAGAATTTTTGCCACCATCGGGCTTTCGGTTTTTAGTGTTACTGCTTTTGCTCAGGAAAAAAGAACGATCAGCGGAACTGTAAGAGACGGAAAAAACGGTGAACTCGTGATAGGAGCAACTGTAAAAGTAGTAGAAGATCCTACTGTAAATGTGGTTGCCAACGAATATGGTTTTTATTCGATTTCACTTCCGCAGGGAAATTACACCGTAGCTGTTGCGTATGGCGGTTTCGAAAACTACAGACAAACTGTACAGCTAGACCAAAACGTAAAGCTGGATCTTATTCTTACTCAGGAAAAAGAGAGAACTGCACAGATCGACGAGGTTGTCATTTCTGCAATAAAGAAAGATAAAAACCTCACTTCTGCCCAAATGGGGACAGAAACACTCAATATTAAAAGCATAGAAAAACTTCCTGTTTTGTTTGGTGAAAGAGACGTTCTGAAGACCATTCAGCTTTTACCGGGAATCAAAAGCAATGGTGAAGGAAGCAGCGGATTCAGTGTAAGAGGCGGCGCCACCGATCAGAATTTAATTTTACTGGATGAAGCTCCCGTTTACAATGCTTCTCATCTATTGGGATTTTTCAGTACATTCAATAGTGATGCGCTAAAAGATGCGAGCATCATTAAAGGAAACAGTCCCGCTCAATATGGAGGCCGGCTTTCTTCTGTGATGGATGTTAAAATGAAAGACGGAAACAACAAAGATTACAATATCAATGGAGGAATTGGTTTAATCAGCAGCAGACTGAGCGTAGAAGGACCGATTCAGAAAGAAAAATCCTCATTCATTGTTTCGGGAAGAAGAACATATGCGGATGTTTTTCTGAAGGCAACAGATGATTTTAAAGACAGCAAACTTTATTTTTATGATCTCAATTTAAAAGCCAATTATCAGCTTAACGAAAACAACCGTTTGTACGTTTCAGGATATTTTGGAAGAGATGTTCTGGGATTGGGCAATACGTTTTCTACAGATTGGGGAAATACAACAGCCACGGTAAGATGGAACAGTATTATCAACAGTACATTATTCTCCAATACGTCATTTATCTACAGCAATTATGATTACAAAGTAAGTCTTTCCAGTAACAACAATACATTCGGATTAGACTCACAAATCCAGGATTGGAATCTTAAGCAGGATTTTACCTGGTTTGCAGGAAACAAACATGGAGTACGTTTTGGTCTACAGTCGATTTATCATACCATAACTCCAAGCAGTGCTTCCGGAACCAGTGTAAGCAGTTTTCCGAGAAACTCCAGATATTCCTGGGAAAATGCTTTGTATATGAATGATGATTTTAAGGCAACTGAAAAGCTTACCGTTAATTATGGTTTAAGATTATCCATGTTCAGCGTTTTGGGCGGAGATCAGTTTAATACGTATGAAAATGGAGTTTTAACGGGTGGTCAGTTTTTAGAAAAAGGGAAATTCGGAAAAACGTATGTTAACCTGGAGCCTAGAATTACAGCCAATTACAGAATTAATGAAGTAAGCAGCGTAAAAGCAGGCTATGCAAGAAATACCCAGAATCTTCACTTACTGAGCAACAGCAGCAGCGGAAACCCTACCGATCAGTGGATTGGAAGCAGCTACACTGTAAAACCTGAAATTTCGGATCAGATCAGTGCCGGCTTCAGCAGAAATTTTAATAATAACAATTACGAGATCAATGCAGAGATTTATTACAAATCTATGCAGAATCAGATTGATTACAGAAACGGAGCAGAAATTTCTTTTGACACAGGAGCAGATGTAGAAGCAGAACTGCTATTCGGAAAAGGAAGAGCATATGGTTTAGAATTAATTGCAAAAAAGAAAAGCGGAAAATTAACAGGCTGGATTTCTTATACTTTATCTAAAACTGAAAGAAGAATAAACGGCATTAATGATAACGAATGGTACAATGCAAGACAGGATAAAACACATGACTTATCTGTTGTGGCAACCTACGAGCTCAATCCAAAATGGTCTTTCTCAGGATTATTCGTTTACAGCACAGGAAATGCAGTTACTTTCCCGACCGGGAAATACGAACTTCAGGGACAGACAATTTTTCAGTACAGTAAAAGAAATGCCGACAGAATGCCTGCCTACCACAGAATCGATTTGAGTGCAACGTATGAACCGGCAAAAAACAAACTTTTCAAAAGCTCATGGTCATTCGGAATTTATAATCTGTACGGCAGAGAAAATGCATACGCCATCAGCTTTGAAGACAATCCCGATAAGCCGGGAACAACACGCGCTATACAGACTTCACTCTTCAAATTTGTACCTAATATTACTTATAATTTCAAATTTTAATTCGATGAAAAATATATTTTTAATAATTATGGCACTGTTGGTATGGATCAGTTGTGAAAAGGAAATCGATTTGGACTTAGAAGATCAGAGCGGAAATATTGTCATTGAAGCAAATGTGACCGATAAACCGGGACCTTATTACGTGAAAATAACAAAATCGGTGGCATTTACAACAAACAATTCTTACCCAACTGTAGGCAATGCTGTAGTAATATTAAGTGATAATAACGGACAGTCTGAAACCTTAAAGCACGTGGGAGAAGGAGTGTATGAAACTGCAAATTTTACTACCGCACCCGGAAGAACCTATACCTTGAAGGTTTCTGCAGAAGGAAAAGAGTATCTCGCAAAAAGTACAATGCCCCAAGCTGTGATACTGGAAGATCTTCAACAGGATTCTTTTACGGTGGGAGGTGAATTATCATATACACTTTTACCTATTTTTACTGATCCTGCAACGCTAGGAAACAGATATCTTTTTACGTATACGCTTAATAATAATCCGCACAAAATGTTTGAAGCATTTTCTGATAACGTGAATAATGGCTTGGTCAACCAAAGACCAATTTTACTTCCGAATGATGACGAAGACGGACAAAGTGAAAAAACAAAAGCAGGAGACACGGTTCATGTAGAAATGCAGTGTATTGACATCAACGTATATACTTACTTCACTTCTTTGATTCAGATTATCGATGGCGGCGGTCCAGGTGGAGGAATTACTCCTTCTAATCCGCCAAGCAATATCAGCAATGGTGCTCTGGGTTATTTTTCAGCCCATACAGTGAGTAAAAAAAGCTATGTCATTCAATGATTTAAAGTAGTTTTATTAAAATAAAAGTCAGGCAAAATGTTTGTTTTGCCGGACTTTTTAGTTTTTTATGGGTAACCGTTTTTAATCATAATGCTAAAATCAGAAGCGATTTTGTCATTCCATAGAAATCTAAAATGCTTACTTTTTAATGTATTGAGATTCTTACAAAATAAAAAACAAGCTGATGAAATCTAAATTATTCCTAATTAAGTTTCATCAATTTTATAATTAATCTGAGTTTTGGATATTTTTTTTAAACGCAATGTTAAACAAAAATTCAATCATAAAGAATTCAGTTTTTAAGATATACAAAGGCGTAAAACTTATCGAAGTAAAACCATTTTTGTCTTCTTTCAATAAACGAAGTGTTTTTGTTAGCTTAAAACTTTTGAGAAGTAAAAAAATCTTTTGTTTTTCTTTACGATAAATTAATATGATGCTGTAAAATCAATTATTGAAATGTATTTCTTATCCCGAACTGAGGTTAATTAAATTTAATTTAGCCTGTTTTAAAACAAATAGTAACTCATAAATCAGATGTTTAAAATGCGTTTATTTAGGAAGTTTCGGCGGCACGGGTCTTGTAACAGGCGTGCTTAAAGTTCCCAAAAATGCCTCCAGCTGTAACATTTCCTCTTTCGTTAAATCTAAAAGTTTAAGCATATCAGATTTTTCCGAATTCAGCGTAATTCCATGATGCATAGTCGATCGGTTTTTATAAGGTTCGGGGTTTCCCGTATTGTACAACTGAATAACTTCAGCTAAAGTATTAAAAGAACCATTATGCATCCAGGGTCCTGTTTTTGTAACTTCTCTCAAGGTAGGAACCCGGAATTTTCCAACATCAGAAGTTTTATTGGTAATCAGATATTGTCCTAAATCTTCCTCTTCAGAATTGAGCAAAGATGTTCCGTTGTTTTCAAACCGATTATTGGAGAAATATCCGGAATTATGGCAATTCATACATTGTGCTTTGGTTCTGAAAAGGTGAAGTCCCATCACTTCGTCATCGGTATATGCATCTTGTTCCCCGTCAATAAACCGGTCAAATCTACTTGGCGGACTTATTACCGTTCGCTCAAATGTTGCAATTGCTTTAGCAATTCTGTCTTTGGTAATTTTCTTATCGCCAAAAGCTTTTTCAAAAAGAGATTCATACCCCTTTATTTTTACTATTTTTTCGGTGGCAATATCAATATGTTCATGCATTTCTCTCATGTCTTCAATGGGCATTTTTGCCTGATCTTCAAGAGATGCCGCTCTGCCGTCCCAAAAAAGAGATTTTGCATAGGCAACATTCATTATCGTTATTGCATTTCTGCTGCCCAGTTGACGATCATGACCAAAAGAAAGTTTTCGGTTATCTGTCCATCCCAATTCGGGATCATGGCAGGAAGCACAGGCAATCTGATTTGATCCTGAAAGTCTCGGATCATAAAACAACACTCTTCCTAAAGATGCTTTTTCTTCTGAGTAAGGATTGTCTGCCGGAAATTTTAATTCAGGTAAATGCCCAATTTCAGAAAATGCAGGTTCTGAAGGATCTAAAATAGGTTTTGGCCATTTCGAAATATCACCTGAAGAATAGACAGCCCTTAATTGTTGGATAAAGGACTGCTTCTTGTTGATCTCCTGATGAGTTGTGTTTTGCAGGCAGTTATTGAGCAGAGTAACGGTTAAAAACAACACCAGAACCCAGCTTACCGCATTTTTCATTTTATTCAATAATTTCAGCAAAAATAATCATTCTGAAAATAGAAGATCAATAATGAATTTAAATTTGATAAAAAGGGCGGTAATGTTTCGGTAAACTATTTTTCCATTGATTTCAAAGCCCAACCCACAAGAAGAGGCTGCATAAACAATCTTGCCTTCCTTCTTTCGTCTGTATCTAAGCCGAAAGCATCTCTTCTGTTTTTATACTGGGAAATATTTCCGGGAAAAACGGCTGTGAAAAATGCCGCAGTTATTTTACCCAGCATGCTGCGGTATTTCTTTGGAGTAGCAATGATAGTGGCACCCAAAGCGATCTCCACAAACCCTGAATACACAACAGTGTCATCTTTTTCCAGCGGAACCCAATCCGGAACCTGTGCCTGAAAATCTTTTCTTCCAAAAGTAAGGTGTGCAATTCCTGCAGTTACAAGCATTGTTCCCAATGCAATTCTTGAAATGTTTTTTGCGTTCATACTATTATTTTAATCATACATTCAGACAAAATTCAGACCAGTCTTCAAAAGAATGCACCTTACAAAAATTAATTTCTCGCTTACTGTATAAAAGTTACTGTATAAGTCTGATAATGTGATTATAATCATAATAATGTCGATAAAATTTCGTATCTTAGCAATCACCACCAAAATCAAATTATATGGAACGAATTAAATTTTTTCTGGACAGCGCACCGGTTCAGAATACCAAAAAAGCGGATGATCATTCCGGTATTAATTTCAGTGAGATCAAGAGTTTTTTATGCGAAGCAGATAATTACAGTTTCGATCAGATAAAACTCAGACTGAAACCCAATCGTAATAAAATCGTAATCGATGTAGCAACAGGTATACAATATCCTGCTTATGACGATTTTATGACTACAATAAAGCAGAGTAAATATGCAGGCTATTTTGATCTGCAGTAGAATGTAAGCTTTATTGATATACAACTGAACCTTCCGGTCTTACTTAGATCAGAAGGTTTTTTATTGATACTCATTTATGTGGCGTATTTTTTGACACTATTCCCCAAATTATAATATATGTATCTCTCTGTTTTTTTAGATTTTACTTTGAAAGAATTCCTAATGGGAAGTGAAGACTGGATCTTTCTTTTTGAGATTGTTCTTCGGACCATCATTATGTTTCTTACTATTATCATAGGTTTGCGTGTTCTGGGAAAGCGTGGAGTAAAACAGTTGTCGGTTTTTGAATTGGTCGTTATTATAGGTTTGGGTTCTGCTGCAGGTGACCCTATGTTTTACAAAGAAGTGGGAATTGCTTCGTCTATTCTTGTTTTTATGGTGATTATCTGCTTTTACAGCATTCTGACTTATTTAATCGGGAGATTCAAAAAAATTGAAATTATTCTTGAGGGAAAACCTATTTGCCTTATTGAAGACGGCGTTTTTTCAATTGATAATTTTAAAAAAGAAAACTTAGGAAGTGATGAGTTCTTTTCAGAATTAAGGCTGAAAGGAGTTTCTCATTTGGGACAGATAGAAACTGCGATTGAGGAAACATCGGGTGATATCAGTGTATTTTTTTATGAAGAGAATCATATTCAGTACGGTCTTCCTATTATGCCGAATTCACTAGATCACCCTTTACAGTTCATAGAAAAACAAGGTCATTATTCCTGCACTTTTTGCGGATTTACGGAAGAAAAAGAAATGGGAAATGCAGGAACCTGCCAGAACTGCGGAAAAAAGAACTGGGTCAAAGCAAGCAACAGACAGAGAATCGCATAATTGAAAAATCCTCTACTTTAATAATAAAAGTAGAGGATTCACATTGTAAAGATATATATAAGATTTGATTGGTGGTCTGGTCTATGCTAAAGCTTCATTTTTGAAAACATTCTTTCTGGAGATCAAAGTTTCCTTTCCGAAAAGGCTGTAGAAAATATTCTGAAACTCGTGGATGTATTTACATTTAATGGTGTTTCCATAAATCTTCAATCCTTCAACGATTTTTTTGGAGCTCAAATCGATGTCATATTTAATGAATGTTTCAGGTCTCTCATATCGTATTCTGTGATCTGAACTGTAGGTTCTCAGAAACCCGAATTTTTCAAGCCAATCTTCATTGATCGTGATAGGCTGGATAGAATCTGCAGGAACAGAAATACATTCAAAGTCATTCTCGATTTTTACGGAATAGTCATTGTTTTCGTTCTGAAAAATCTCTGTGATAGTAAAAATCTGGTCTCTATAATTTACCAGATTTGTAATTTTTAAATCTGTAACGTTCATAATATTTGCGGTGTAAATGGTTTACAAGATCAGTTGCAAATACTATGCCCCACATTGTTTATGTGGTATGTAAAAAAAAACAATAATCATTTATGATTAAAATAAATGATTATTGTTAACAATAAATAAGTTGAAAATGTCTAGAACTTTCTTATCTGTTGTATTGAAATGAAGAAGAACTATAATAATTGATTACTGGACGGGAACTTCCTTATCTTTAGTTTTAAACCTATAAAAAAAGTAAAGATTCCATAAGATCATTTCATACCCGTAAACCGTATCTTCAACAGGAATGGTAAAAATTCTGAAACCTATTATTTCTTCAGGATTATAATTAACGATAGGCGAATCTAGCCCGCTTCCGGTAAGAATCCCATTCACGGATAAAAATCCGGGCATTAAAACAAGATAAACAAATGATGCTTTACCGATCCATTTGATCTTTAAAATAAAATAAAGGACAAACATACTGATCGCCGTAGTAAGAAATGTAACAAAAGGATAAATTTTCTCACGGAAATAAACGGAAAGAGCAAGTAAAATAAGGATGGAAGCTATAGAAAACATTTTTTCGTAATCAGGTTTCCAATCCAGCTTAAAGAACTTATCTAACTTAAAGAACTTATCTAAGCAAAAATAAGTAAAAATGCAGGAGAACGGAATACAGATAAAAAACATAAGTTCTTCAACCGGTAGACCAAAAAGCCTTGTCCCGATCAAATAACGGTCATTAAACCACCAGACACCTATTTTTGTAAACCACGCATCCCATACAACAAAAAAGACAGCCACTAATGAAGAGGCCATAATAAATGCTTTAAAATGTCTGTGAAACCTGATCTTCGGATGAAACGAAAACAGAAAACAGACAATAATCGTAAAAAAATTGATCGCCAAATAAGTATACTGCCACATTCTATTTCTTGTTTTTATTAAAGTACATCTTAAAATATTTTACCGGAACCCAGAGAAAGCCGAAGCATTCTCCCATCTCTTTTCCTGTATGTTTATGATGCTGTTTGTGAGCACGTCTTATCGCTAATAAATAAGGATTTTGAGTGTCTCGTAAAAGCTTAAAACGCTGATGAATAAATATATCGTGAACGAAGAAATAGGCCATCCCGTATAACGTGATCCCAACAGAAATATAGAAGTAAGCATTAAAATTATTCACTGTTCCGTAGTACATCATCGCAATAGTAGGAATCGCGAAAATGGCGAAAAAATAGTCGTTTCTCTCCATGTGACCTTCATTGCTGTGATCGTGATGATCTCTGTGCAGCGACCATAGGAAACCATGCATGATGTATTTGTGAACCATCCATGTAATTCCTTCCATGATAAAAAACGTAGCGGCGACAATCAGAAAATTCATATTAGTTTTTTTTCTGGTTAAACATTTGTTCTAATATATTAAATCTGTAGCTGAAGATATTTTTCAGTTTGCTTTTTACAAAAAGACCGTGGGCGATTTCTCCCAAAAATCCCAGTGGAAGTTCGTAGTCTACCGTATCTTTTATTAAAACTCCTTTTTCATTTGGTATAAATTCATGAAAATGATTCCACAATTTGTAAGGCCCTTTCTTCTGAAAATCTGTGAAACTCCGAAGGTGGCTCACCTGAGTGATCTCTGTCTGCCAATCCATCTTAATGCCCAATAAGGGAGATACATAATAATCAATAATCATCCCTTCATAGATCTCGTCGCTTTTCATTTTGGTACGGACGGTAAAATTCATGTCTTTCGGGGTAATTTTAGACAGATTATTGGCAGATGAAAAAAACTTCCACGCTGTTTCTATATCGCAGTTTAATTGTTGTTCTCTTTTAAGCTGGTGTATCATTCTGTTATTTTAAAATAAATTTAAATTCTATAAATAAGATATTTTATACTGTACGTAGCTGCTCATCATTAGAGAAAACTTCCTTCCGTTGGAAATTCTTATCCTTTGGTTGATGATTTTTTTTGCAGGCGTTCTTTTTATTTTTCTGAATAGAGAAATATAATACCGGTACGCAAGATACACACCGAAACGTGAGGAATTGGGCAGATTTTTGATCCCATCCAGAGCTTCCCTGAATTCCAGCTGAATATCATTTTCTATATGTTCTTTCACAGAATTATCAAAAGATGCGATGTCTACATTGGGAAAGTAGGTGCGTCCCAAAACCTGATAGTCATCTTTTAAATCACGCAAAAAATTGACTTTCTGAAAGGCAGAACCCAATTTCATGGCAGAAGGTTTCAGCGCTTCATACTGCTGTTTGTTCCCGTCCACAAAGATGTAGAGACACATTAAGCCTACTACTTCAGCGGAACCAAGGATGTATTGCTTGTACAGATCTGAATTGTAATCTATTTTCTGAAGATCCATTTCCATGCTGTTAAGAAACTGATAAATCAGTTGCAAATCAATCTGATACTGATGTACAGTCTCCTGGAAACACTGCAGAATAGGATTTAAAGAGATCTTTTCTTCTAAAGCCTGATGGGTCTGTTCCTTGAATCTGGCAAGAAGGGTAGCACGGTCGAAATCGTGAAAGCTGTCTACAATTTCGTCGGCCAACCGTACATATCCGTATATTGCGTAAATTGAATTTCTTATTTTTGGTGATAATGCCAAAATTCCCAATGAAAAACTGGTACTGTATTGCTTTGTCGTCTGTTTACTGATCTTGTATGATAGATCGTCGAATAGTTTTTTCATATGATCATGGTTTATTTATTAGCTTCGATAGCTGCTATTTTTCCTGAAATAATAGATGGCGGAACTCCTGGACCGGGTACGGTGAGCTGCCCTGTATAAAATAAATTGTTTACTTTTTTGTTTTTCAGTGAAGGCTTCAAAACAGCTGTCTGAGAAAGCGTATTGGCAAGTCCGTAGGCATTTCCTTCGTAAGCGTTATAATCTTCTTTAAAATCCTGAATGCAATAGCTTTTTTTATACGCTAATTTTGATTCCAGATCTGAACTTCCCGTATGTTTTTCCAGTCTGCCGATCATTTCTTTGAAGTATTTTTCTCTTACCTCTTCACTGTCATTCAGTCCGGTTGCAACGGGCATCAGAAGAAAAACATTTTCGCAGTCTTCAGGAGCTACGTTTTCATCGGTTTTAGAGGGACAGCAAACATAGAATAACGGTTTTGTGGGCCATTTTTTATTATCATAAATTTCTGTAGTATGAAGATCCAGATCATTTTCAAAAAACAAAGTGTGATGTTTCAGATTTGGAATTTTTCCTTTAAATCCTAAATAATAAATAAGACATGAAGGGGTAAATGTGCGTTTTTTCCAGTAGTCTTCGGTATAGTTTCTATATTCTTCAGCAATAAGACTGTTTTCTGTATGATGATAATCCGATGACGCAATGACCGAATCAAACTCAATATCTTTTCCGTTTACAGAAACTGCTGTTGCTTTATTTTTATTGATTTTAATAGAATCTATCGTAGAATTGACATGAAAATGCACTCCCTGTTCTTTTCCCACTTCTGCCATTGCATCAATAATTTTAGAAAAACCTCCCATCGGATACCATGTTCCCAGTTTATAACCTCCATAATTCATGAGACTGTATAATGCGGGAATATCCTTTGGCGCAGCTCCCAAAAAGATCACCGGAAATTCCATCAGCATAATCAGTTTCGGATCTTTAAAATATTTTCTTACAAACCGGTGAAAGTTGGATAATAAATCCAGCTTCAATGCGCTTTTTGCGATCTTTGGAGAAACAAATTCAAACCAGGAATGGCACGGTTTGTTGACAAATTCTTTCATACCCACTTCATATTTATACTGAGCATCCTGCATAAAATCGTCTAGCTTTTTCCCGGCACCTTTTTCGGTATTTTCAAAGAGTTTTCTCATCTCGGTATAATCATGCGGAATCTGCATCGTGCCATCCGAGAAAACCATTTCAAATTGCGGATCCAGAGGAACTAACTGAAAATAATCTGATGTTTTTTTGTTAAAGTCAGTAAAAAAATTCTCAATAATATCGGGCATCCAATACCAGCTCGGTCCCATATCAAAGACAAAACCGTTATCTGTTGTAAATTTTCTAGCTCTTCCTCCCAGACTGCTGTTTTTTTCGAAAACATGAATCTCATGTCCCTGTTTTGCAGAATATGCTGCGGCAGACAAACCTGAGAAACCGGATCCTATAATGGCTATTTTTTTCATATTAATTATTTTCGAATGAAAAATTTTTGTTAACAGTTTCTATAAGATCCTTATTTTCAATATTTTTCTGATATATCGGCTGATGAAATTTATCCAGTTTTATCAGGATACGCAAAAGTTCTTTTTTCTCAGAATGATTAAGGTTTCCGGAAACAATCTGTGTTGCCTGGCGAATTTTCGTCATCTGATGATCCAGTGCATTTTCACCTTTTTCCGTGATATAAATTATTTTTATCCTTTTATCCTTTGTAGAATCTTTTTGGTCTATCCACCCCTGTTTCAGAAGTCGGTTGATAATCAGATTTCCTACGGGTTTCTCGTGAATGTTTTTTTTGATTAAATCTATCTTCGACATTTCACCGAAAGATCTTAAAGTAATCAGATAAATAAAATCTTCCTGTGTAGAAAAATCAGAAGCTGAAATCGCCGATTTAGAATAGTTTTTTGCATATCTGTTAAGATGAACTAGGAGGGTAGTAATGGCACTTTCTATACTTCTTCCGTTTTCTTTTCCTTCCCAATAGAAATCATCATGATCTGCCGTTTTCAGTGATTGCTGATCCGAGATCCAGGATTTGAAACCATCAATATTAGAAGGATAAGATGAATTTTTATTTTTTAAATTAAATTCTTCTAATAAAGCAAGCGCATCTTTTATTATTTGAAAATCCATTTTTGGTTATTTTAATAGTTTATAAATATACAATAAATTTATTTATTAGTTTATTTATCAATTAAAAATATCAAAAATAGTTCCATAAATAATTTATCTGTCAATTTAATAAATTATAAATCTTTATTGATCAAAGATTTATAAGTCGATCTTCGGCTCAAACTGACAAATAGCAGGTTTATATCATTTTAAGTAATATTGATTGCATAATAAAATTCAAAATTTTAATTTTACACCTGCCGAATGAGGATATTCATAAAGCATTAGGTTTTCAGATCAATTTAAACTTTCATTCATTCAATGAAAGATAATTTTTATTTGTTTAAATAATGATCAAAAAAACTTTACACAGCTTCCACATTCCTGTAATGGGATTGGCATATACAATTGATACTCCTATACGTGTTGCCCAATACGGGATTTCTTCAGTCATTTCAATCATAGATGATGAGATTATAGAAAAAATGAAAAATTTTTATAATAAGAAATTCAATCTCAACTATCCTGAAATACCAGCAAAAACAGAAGATTACCGCGCCAAACGAATTACCGGTTATCTTAACATGATTGATGATATCGTCAACGAAAAATTCAGTACTTTCAAGCAGGAAGTTACAAAAAATACTGATGCATTAAGAGAATTTATCAATATTCTCCCAAATACTTCCGATATTAAGACCAAGCTTGAGAATCTTCTTGCCAACAGAGATTATTTCGGATGCGAAATAAAGAATTTTATCGAGAAAAACATTCGTCCCGGAGATATTGATGTCAACATTATGACAAAAGTTGATAAAGACAATTTCGTAAAAAAACAGCAGCTTCCGGTTATTTATAATGATGCGCACGCTTCCCTCAGAGGTTTTGCGAACAGCAGACTTTCTTCATCTTTGGTTTTATCTGCAGGGATGAATCCCCGTCTTTACACATATCTTGAAGAGTTTGAAGATTTCTTCCCCAATGAAAACGGATTTTTAAAAAAGAAAATAATCCTCAAGGTGAGCGATTTCCGTTCTGCAATGATTCAGGGAAATTTTTTGGCAAAAAAAGGATTGTGGGTTTCAGAGTACAGAATAGAATCCGGACTCAATTGCGGCGGTCATGCTTTTGCAACGGAAGGTTTACTGCTGGGTCCTATCATGGAAGAATTTAAAGAGAAAAAAAATGAACTGATCGCATCTGCATATTCTTTAATGGTTCCAGCTTTGCAGCACAAAGAAAAATATATTCCCGAACAACCTTTAGAAATGAAAATTACCATTCAGGGTGGAGTAGGAACTTCTGAGGAGCATGCCTTTCTTCTGAAAAATTATAACACAGACAGTGTAGGCTGGGGTTCCCCGTTTCTCCTCGTGCCGGAAGCAACTTCTGTAGATAAAGAAACCAGAGCTTTACTGGCGGAATCTAAGAGCGAAGATTTTTACCTGAGTCATATTTCGCCATTGGGAGTTCCTTTCAACACAGTAAAAGGTACTTCAAATGAAATATTTAAAAATCAGAATACTGCCAAAAGTAAACATGGAAGTTCCTGTCCGAAAAAGCTTCTGGCGCTCAATAAAGAATATTCTTCAGAAGGAATGTGTACTGCTTCTAAAAAATATCAGGACATCAAACTGAACGAACTGGAGCTTCAGAAACATGAGATTACAAGCACACAGTTTCAAAAGAAAGAAAAAGAAATTAAGGATAAATCCTGTCTTTGTGTCGGATTGGTAAATGCTGCTTACCTTGAAAACAATCTCCCTGTAAAAGGTGAAAAGCACGGTGTGGTAGTTTGTCCTGGGCCTAATCTCGCTTATTTTGATAAAGAAATTTCTCTTTCTGAGATGGTGAAACACATCTATGGAAATGCAAACGTGCTTTCTGATCAGCAAAGACCGAATGTGTTTATCAATGAACTGAGACTGTATGTGACGCATTTGCAGAATGAAATCAGTGAATTTTCGGGTAACCTTACCAGTGGACAAGTGAAAAAATGGAATACCTTCAAAAATAATCTTATTGAAGGAGTCAAATATTATCGCAACCTTTTTAATGAGGTGGATTTCTTTGCAAATAATTATGAGGAAAATCAATCTCAGCTTGACGAAAGTGAATTAAAGATTTTGAATATTGTAATTCCGGCAATTGTAAAATAGTTTTTACATATAATAGTCTGAAAACCAAAATACAACCACCTCGTGAAAAAAAAGCAGGGTGGTTTTATAAATTGGTTACAGATAATTATATATTTGTATATATTATTTGGTATTTAATTTGATTATACATTATGTTGATATAAGTAAAGTAAATACGTTATACTTAAGATATTTAGTCTGTAGGGTATTCGATAAAGATGATAGAAACTGTCGATTTTATTTCTAAATTTATTTTATATAAATTTAACAATTGAAAAATAAATAATTTATAGATAAAAGCAAATTAATTAGTTTTATTAACATCTAAAACTTCGTAATATTGGTTTTATTATAATTATTTTTTATAGTTTTGCTGATATAAGATAAAAAAAGATTGCAGATCTTTTATTTCTAAAAAAATAATACTTTAAAAATAATACCAAATCCAAACTAATATTAATATCGTAATTATTAAAATCTTTTCAGATCATCAGTGATGATGTAATGAAATGAATAATGAATGAAGAGGTCATAATTAAAAAAATCTCGGAATTTCATACTTATTTTTGATAAAAATAATTATTGCATACATGCAATTTTAAATAATAAACGATGCCTAGAAAAGTTGTACAAGGTCCTATCAGGGACAAAGAAAAAACAAAACAGAAACTGCTGAATGCAGTTGGTAAAATTTTGAAAACGAAAGGTTATTCAGGATTAATGGTCAGTAAGATCGCTGCCGTTGCAGGTTTTGATAAAAAACTAATTTACGAGTATTTCGGAAGTACAGATAAATTGATTGACGAATACATCAAATCTCAGGATTACTGGAGTAAGGTAGATGAAAAAGAAATGAATGTAGATCTTTCCGATGGTGGAAAAGAAATGTCAAAAATCGCTTTGCTTAATCAATACGAAAGTTTAAGAAAAAACAAGGAACTTCAAAAAATCATTGTTTGGGAGCTCTCAGAAAGCCGTCCTGCGCTAAAAAAAATATTTGAACAGCGCGAAGAAATAGGGGAAGGTCTTTTTACAAATATTACAGATCCCCATTTTGGTGATAAATCTGACGAGTACAGAGCCATTACAGCATTATTGGTAGCAGGAATTTACCATCTTAATCTCTATACTGCCTATAACGGAACTACTTTCTGCGGAATAGACACCAAGTCTGAAGACGGAAGAAAGAAAATTGAGAAAGCAATCGTGGATATAATAGATTTTGCATATCAGAAGAAATAACTATTTTTTACAAAAGTCAAAGTCCGGTTTTTATCTAAATTTGAATTTTATACTTTCAGATTAAAACTATATTTCTTACTTTTGGGCTATGGAAAATTTCATCGTATCCGCAAGAAAATATCGCCCGCAACAGTTTGATACCGTTGTTGGGCAATCTCATATTACCGATACGCTGGAGCATGCTATAGAAGAAAATCAGTTGGCTCAGGCGCTGCTTTTCTGCGGTCCGCGTGGAGTGGGAAAAACTACCTGTGCCAGAATTTTAGCCAGAAAGATCAATGAAAAAGACGGGTCTGTTTCAGAAGATGGTTTTGCATATAATATCTACGAATTAGATGCCGCTTCCAATAACTCGGTGGACGATATCCGCGAGTTGATCGATCAGGTAAGATTTGCGCCGCAGGTTGGGCAGTACAAAGTGTATATTATTGACGAGGTGCATATGTTATCATCTGCAGCCTTCAATGCTTTTCTGAAAACTTTGGAAGAACCGCCTGCTCACGCTATTTTTATTTTAGCGACTACCGAGAAGCACAAAATTATTCCTACCATATTATCACGCTGTCAGATTTATGATTTCAAGAGAATTACTATTCTTGATATTCAGGAACATTTGAAAGGAATTGCGCACAAAGAGAATATTGCATATGAGGATGATGCTTTATATCTTATTGCCCAAAAAGCAGATGGAGCACTAAGGGATGCACTGTCTATTTTTGACAGACTGTCTACTTTTTCTCAGAAAAATATTACTTTGGCGAAAGCTGCTGAAGTTCTCAATATTTTAGATTATGATCAGTATCTTAAAATTGTAGACTTTGCCAAGGAAAATAAAATTCCTGAGGTGTTGTCTGCTTTCAACGAAATCGTAAAAAAAGGCTTCGATGCTCATATTTTTATCGCTGGATTGGGAAATCATTTCAGGGATTTAATGATGGCTCAGAATGCTTCAACAATTGATCTTATTGAAGTAGGCGAACAAACAAAAGCCAAATTTGTAGAGCAGGCTCAAAAATGGAATGCCCAGCAGCTGATCGATGGGATTGAAATCTGTAATCATGCAGATATCAACTATAAAAATTCTAAAAATCCTAGACTTACAGTAGAAATTGCCTTGATGCAATTGGCTTCTCTTACCGCTGCGGGAGATCTTGCTAAAAAAAAAAGTTTATAATATTAGCTCCTTTTCTTCATGAAAAGCAGGAGGTAAAACTTCCGGCTAAAATTGAAGAAAAAAAAGAAGAAATCATTGTTAAACCACAAACAGCAGAAGTTCCTTCAGGAGAAATACCAATAAAAACGGCATCCAAACCATTATCAAGACCCAAAATTTCATCAGGTTTCAGCATTAATTCTTTTATTAATAAAGAAGAAAAGCAGGAAACTGAAGAATCTGTTGTTGAGAAAAACGAAGATTTACACGAGCATCATTTCACAGATACCGATGTTCAGTCGGAATGGAATGTTTTATTATTGGGTCTTCGTGCGAAAGATCCCGTAGTTTACAGTGCAATAAAGTCTTTTAAACTTGAAAAGATAGATGAGAAACTGGTGCAGATACAATATCCTTCAGGCTCTGCAAAACAGGAATTTGATAAGATAAGTGCTGAGTTTTTTAATCATTTCAGACATAAAGTAAACAACCATTCTGTTGTCTTTGATTTTAAACATGAACCTCAGAATCTGAAACAGGAAGTGCTTACAACAAAAAAGATATTTGAAAAATTTGTGGAAATAAATCCTTTATTAAAAGATCTGGATGATTTAATGAAGTTTGATTTAAGTTAATTTTTATATATTTGTAAAATGTTTTCGCAGAAATACTGATTTCCATCGAAAACATCATCTTAGAAAAAATTAAAAAGAGACATTCTTATTACAAAAGTGGAAAAACTTTTATTCCCATATTTGTCTGCTTTTATACCTGCTGATTTTTTTAGCAGTGTTTTTACTTTTTCTCCTTTTTATCATAGAAATTTCAGAAATTATTACCGATTTTATTGGTATTGCTAACTGAATTTCTTTCTCAAAAAATATAGAATCTACTGTTCTATTCCCTTTCACTACATTTTGTGTTTCATTTTTTGAAAAGAATTTATAAATAAAATTTATAAGGGAAAAACTGTTGGCCTATAACTAAATAATTGAACAATATAATACATTACGATATGACATTAAATGATTTAAAAAACGAGTGGATTTCGGAGTTTCCGCAACCGATGATGATTGCCGGACCATGCAGCGCAGAAAGTGAGGCTCAAATGCTTGAGACAGCAAGAAGAATAAAAGAAACGAATGCTCAGGTTCCCGTTTTTCGGGCAGGAATATGGAAACCGCGTACCAAACCAAATGGTTTTGAAGGAGTAGGAGTGATTGGTCTGAATTGGCTGAAAAAAGTAAAACAGGAATACGGATTCAAAACAGCTACCGAAGTTGCCAATGCGCATCATGTGGCAGCAGCATTGGAAGCAGATGTTGATATTCTTTGGATCGGCGCAAGATCTACAGTAAATCCTTTTACCGTTCAGGAAATAGCCGAAGCTCTAAAAGGAACAAAAAAAACAGTGCTGGTAAAGAATCCTGTAAATCCTGATTTAGCTTTGTGGATCGGTGCTCTGGAAAGACTGTTGGGTCAGAATATTGAAAATTTAGGGGTGATTCACCGCGGTTTTTCCACCTACCAGAAAACAAAATACAGGAACAATCCGAATTGGCAGATTGCTTTAGATTTTAAAAGCCAGTTTCCCAATATTCCAATGTTGGTAGATCCGTCCCATATTTGCGGAAACAGAACGGGCTTGGCAGATATCACGCAGGAAGCTCTCAACGTAGGATATCAGGGTGCAATTATAGAAACACATTCCAACCCTGATGAAGCATGGAGCGACGCCTCTCAGCAGATTACTCCTGAAGTTTTGGCAGATTTGATTTCAAACTTAAAGGTCAGAAATTCTGGTTTGGCAGGCTTTGATAATGAAATGGGAAGACACAGAACCTTAATTTCTGATATTGATTTTCAGATGATTGAATTGCTCTCGCAAAGAATGAAAATCTCGGAACAGATCGGAAAGCTTAAAAAAGAAAATGACATTGCCATTTTTCAGCCGGAGCGCTGGAAGGTGATTACTGAATATGCAGTACAAAAAGCGAAAGAGACAGGAATGTCTCAGGATTTTATCGAAAAAGTTTTCAAGGCGATCCATGAAGAGTCTATTGAAAAGCAAAACAATATCATGATCAACAGAATGTAAACAAAAGGAAACAGGCGACGGGATTTAGAATTTTATCAGCTTTAAACTAAATTCCGTTACCTTAATCCTAATTCCTTATATTTGCATTCTTATCTATGAAAGGAAAAATCATTAAATCTACAGGAAGTTGGTATCAGGTTTTAGAAATGGAAACCGGAAAAATTTTTGAGGCGAGAATTCGTGGAAAATTCAAGCTGATAAAAACTAGGCTTACCAACCCTCTTGCAGTAGGTGATTTTGTTGAATTTCAGCTGGAGCAGGATGATATCGCATGGATAACCAAGATTGAACCGCGTAGAAATTATCTCATCAGAAAATCGGTTAATCTGTCAAAAGAAGCGCACATCATTGCCTCCAATATTGATCTTGCGTGTTTTATTTTTACATTGAAGCATCCCGAAACATCTTTTGGTTTTCTGGATCGTTTTCTTGCCTGCTGCGAAGCCTACAATATAAAACCTCTTATTCTTTTCAATAAAATTGATGTGCTGAACGGTGAAGAGATTGAGATCGTAAAAGATATTCAGTTTCTTTATAATCAAATCGGCTACGACAGTTTGGAAATTTCTTCTTATTCTAAACTGAATCTGGAACAGCTTCAAAATCTTCTTAAAGACCAGACGTCGGTATTTTTTGGTCATTCCGGATGCGGAAAATCTACCCTTGTTAATGCTCTGCAACCCGATTTAAATCTTCGGACATCCGAAATTTCGGACACTCATCTTAAAGGAAAACATACCACTACTTTTGCACAGATGCATTTTTGGCATTTCGGCGGAAATGTAATAGATACTCCGGGTGTAAGGGAGTTTGCGATGATTGATATAGAAAAGGAAGAAGTGCAGCATTATTTTCCGGAAATCTTTAAAAAACGCGAGGAGTGCAAATTTCACAACTGCATGCATATCAATGAGCCAAAATGTGCTGTTCTTGATGCATTGGAGACTGGCGATATCCAGTATTCAAGATATGCCACGTATATCAAATTAATGGAAGAGGCAGAAGAGAACTTCCAAAACTAATTTTTCGATCCCAAAAAACATTACTTGTTTTTGTTTTATTGCTTGTAATAGAAGCATTACTTTATCACTTGAATTTTTCATGTCTTTTATTTTTGTGAAATATACAATTATATTGCTCTGCTTTTAGGAATAAAAAACCCAGCCGAAGCTGGGTAAAAACTAATAACCATGAAAACTCAAATTAAACATGAGAATCGAATTAATAGTTGCAATTAATGTGCCAAAAAATATTTAGAAAATTGTTAATTAAAGTTATTTTCTGTTAAAATTATTTAAAATTATATTTAGATATTTTTCGTAGTTTTGTGCCGTTTAAAAAATATACATTTTATGTCAAACATTACATTCACTATGATTAAGCCAGATGCAGTTGCTGATGGACATATCGGTGCGATTTTGGGAAAAATTTCAGAAGGAGGTTTCAAAATTAAAGCACTTAAATTAACTCAGCTTACTGTTGCTGATGCAAAAAAGTTCTATGAAGTACATGCTGAAAGACCATTCTATGGAGAGTTGGTAGATTTCATGAGTTCTGGTCCTATCGTTGCTGCTGTCTTAGAAAAGGATAATGCGGTTGAGGATTTCAGAACTTTAATAGGAGCTACCAATCCTGCTGAAGCTGGTGAAGGAACAATCAGAAAAATGTTTGCAAGAAGCATAGGAGAGAATGCGGTGCACGGTTCAGATTCTGATGAGAATGCCCTTATTGAAGCGCAATTCCATTTTTCAGGAAGAGAGATTTTCTAAGAGAAACTCATATACATAAAAAATCCGGAAATTTTCCGGATTTTTTTGTTTTTAGGATTATTGTAAAGTGTGTCAAAAAGTCAGCTAATTATAAATATGAGCTTATCTGATCAAAAATTATTATAATAAGTGATTTATTGTAAATATTTTACGAAATTCTGAATCGTAAATCAATATCTATTTCATCTCCTTTTTTATAATAAAAATTCCGTGTTTTTACGGATGTTTTTGTCTTCAAAAAAATGTCATCTTTACACCAGTTAAAAAGAGCATACAATTAACAACCAGGCATCGTTAAAAAGCATCAATAACTAAGAAACTAATAACCATTATACTCCTAAAGTGAGATCATGAGCAGCATTATTGCTGCTCTTTGTTTTTATACTTTTAAAAGTTCGATGGTTCTTTCCGGGCTTTCTGTGGAGAAGACGGCATTTCCTGCCACCAAAACATCTGCTCCCGCTTCAAAAAGTTTAGAGGCGTTATCGAGATTTACTCCACCATCAATTTCTATTAAAGCTGTCGAATTGTTGCTTAGAATCAAATCTTTGGCTTCTGCAATTTTTTTATACGTATTTTCTATAAACTTCTGACCACCAAATCCCGGATTTACACTCATCAGCAAAACCAAATCTACCTCTGCAATAATGTCTTCCAGCATGAGAACGGGTGTAGAAGGATTCAGGACAACGCCGGCTTTCGCACCTCTGCTCTGAATTAAATTAATTGTTCTGTGAAGGTGAGTACACGCTTCGTAATGTACAGAAACCAGATCTGCTCCGTAATCAATAAACTCTTCTACATATTTTTCCGGCTCCACAATCATTAAATGGACATCTACGAATTTTTTTGCGTGCTGCTGAATGGTTTTCATTACCGGAAATCCGAAGGAAATATTGGGTACAAATCTCCCATCCATTACATCAATGTGGAACCAGTCGGCTTGCGAATTGTTGAGCATTTCTATATCTCTTTGCAGATTCCCGAAGTCTGCGGATAAAAGGGAAGGAGCAATTAGCTTAGTTTTCATTTTTACTTTTTATACTTTATTTAGATTATATTTTAAAAAGGATTAACAAACATAAAATAATACAGTAAAATACTCACTGATGCAATCGCTTCGATCACAGTTAATTTAATATTGTTAATTTTAATCACTAACAGTCTGTCGATTATATAAAGTCCTAGAGGAACGACGCTGGAGATCAACAGCATTTCCAAAATCATATTGTAAGCCGAGCCGGTTTTAGGAGGATCAAATAGTTTATAAACAATTAAAAAAAGGATATAAGTAAAATATAGCAAACTTATAATTGATATAAATGTTGGCTGCCGAATTAAATAATAAAATGCAGTTTTCACTATTAATGATATTTCAGTTTCATTTCAGGTGTTATATTCAGAAGTGTTTCATAAATCAACTGAATTACATTTCCTACATCTTCCTTAGAAACCATTTCTACGGTAGTATGCATATATCTTAGCGGTAAAGAGATTAAGGCACTTGGTACACCGCCGTTAGAATGGGCAAAAGCATCGGTATCTGTTCCGGTTGCTCTGCTTGCCGCAGCTCTTTGATAGGGGATTTCTTTATTTTTTGCCGTATCAATGATCAGTTCTCTTATGGTGTGATGTACACTTGGAGCGAAGAAAACCACGGGACCATTGCCACATTTCTGGTCGCCTTCTTTTTTCTTTTCGATCATTGGGGTCGTGGTGTCATGGGTAACATCGGTGACGATGGCGATATTTGGTTTAATGGTATCTGCGATCATATCAGCTCCGTACAAACCTACCTCTTCCTGCACTGAATTGGTAATGTACAAACCAAAAGGAAGCGTTTTTTTATTCTCTTTTAGAAGTTTCGCAACTTCTGCAATCATAAATCCGCCGATTCTGTTGTCTAAAGCACGACATACAAAATAACGTTCATTCATTTCAAAAAATTCATCCGGATAAGTAATCATACAACCAACGAAGATTCCTAATTCTTCCACCTCTTCCTTTGAAACAGCTCCGCAGTCGATAAAGATATTTTCTATTTTCGGTACCGGTTCATTGGCATTGGCACTTCTTGTATGGATTGCAGGCCAGCCAAAAACACCTTTTACTACGCCTTTCTCTCCGTGGATGTGTACAACTTTGGAGGGCGCGATCGTTTGGTCCGAACCGCCATTTCTGATGACATAGATCAATCCATCATCCGTAATGTAATTCACATACCATGATATTTCATCGGCGTGAGCTTCTATTACTACTTTGAATTCTGCTTCAGGATTTATGACTCCGTAACATGTTCCGTAATGATCCACTTCAATTTTGTCAACATATGGGGTGATGTAATTCATCCAAACTTCCTGACCTCGGTGTTCGTATCCGGTTGGTGATGAAGTATTTAAATATTTCTCTAAAAATTTCAGGGATTTCTTATCAAATTTCATATTTGAGGAATGATTTTTGTAGTTAAATTTTGCTATAATATGTGTAAAAATAATGAAATTTCATAAAATCACCTTTCTTTTTCTTCTCTTTTTTAGTGTCGCCGCCTTTGGTCAGCAGAGAGATTCTATTATTGCTAAACCACTCAGCCAATATCCGCAAGATCAATTACAAACTGATGAATTTGGTAACAGATATTATTATGACGAGAGACAAAAAGCCAAGATATACGAAATCAATGGTGAGACCGTAGTGGTGATGGATGAACTGGTTTTGCTGAATAAGCCGAAATTCAACAATCAACTGGATAAAAACTATTACTTTTTTCTTAATAAAAAGCTGTACAGAGTTTATCCCCTGTTTTTAACGGCTCTCCAGCAGTACAGAGATATTCAGAAAGAAATGCAGGTGATGGATACTGCTGCCAAAAGAAAATACGTAAAAGACCGCCAGAATATGCTTGCAGATCAATACGAGAAGCAGCTCAGAGATCTTACCACAACAGAAGGTCAGGTTTTTGCAAAACTGATGAACCGTGCCACCGGTAAAAATGTATTTGAAATTGTAAAAGAACTGAGAGGAGGATGGAGTGCATTCTGGTGGAATGTAAAAGGTAAAATGGCAAATATTGACCTGAAAGATCAGTATAACCCTCATAAAAACAGAACAGATGAATTCTTAGAGTCTCTCTTACAGTCCAATTGGAATTCCGGTTATCTTCAGCCGTATCCCGGAGCAAAAGACTTCAAAGTTTCCAGATAATATAAATTCCTGTAATCGTATTACAGGAATTTTTCTTTTAATTTTTCAAAAACTATTCTATCAACAGGTAGAGTGAAAGGATTAATTTCTGTATCAATCGGCAGCCATTCTGCCTTTTCTATACACGGATCAAGAATCAGAAAATCTTCTTCATTAGCAATTTTCACCAGATAATATATAGTCAGTAATTGTTCATTTTCTCTGAATCTAGAAACCAGGAAATCTTCCTGCGTGTAAAGATGCTCCAGAATTTCTATTTTTACATTCAGTTCTTCATCAAACTCGCGATGAAGACAATCTGTAAGACCTTCACCGAATTCTAAACCGCCTCCCGGAAATTTTAACAATGGCTGTCCTGCATATTCTTCAAAAAGCGTAAGAACTTTGCTGTCTTTCACTGCACAAGCATAGATTCTTACGTTGATCTTATCTATCATTTTTAATATTTTGTAAAGCTAAAATAAGAAATTTTAAATAGAAGTTGAAAATCAGAAATCAGAAATTAGTTCTAAGAATAAACTTTCTCTTCCTTATATATAACTTGTGGCATTACAATTTAGTTGCATTGATCATTTCTCTTTTTCCCGGTGGACCTTGTTTCTTTTCCACTTCAAAATTCAGCTCTTTTAAAATTCTTCTTACACTTCCTTTAGAAGAATATGTAGTTAACAATCCGTTTACATCCATTTTATCTGAAACCATTTCAAATAAAGGCTTTTCCCAAAGATCTGGCTGTACTCTCGCCCCAAAACAATCGTAATATACAAGGTTAATCTTAGGTAAATCGATATTTTTAAGCTCAAAAAAGTCACATTGAATTTTTTTCAGATGAAAACCTTTAATGATTTCAGTTGATGTTTCCCAATCAGACTGATGAATTTTTTGATAAATATTCTTTAATTCCGGGTTATCAAAATGGCTGTAATATCCCAAATCTTCTATTTCAGCCTCTGTAATGGGATACTTCTCCAGCGTAAAATAATTGATGATATGATTTTTGTCAGTTTTTAAATATTCATTAATTGTAACCAAAACATTTAAACCTGTTCCAAAACCGAGTTCTAAAATGTTAATTTCATAATTATTTATTAAATTTAATCCATTTTTAATAAACACATGTTCGGCTTCCTGTAATGCACCATGGTGTGAGTGATAATTTTCATTCAAATCATTGATAAACAATGTTTTGCTGCCGTCGTTTGTGGTTCTGATTTCTCTTTCCAAAGTATTTTTTTTCAAATTTACTTCAAAATTTTTATATTTGGAAAATTATGTTAAATTTGTAGAACATCATAAAAATTTTAAGAAATGATAATTCAAAAAACAGAAAACTCTAGAATTTCTACTTTCGATCCCAATAATTTTTCGTTCGGAAATACTTTCAGTGATCACATGATCATCTGTGAATATGAAAACGGTGCGTGGGGCGAGGTGAAATTGGTTCCTTATGGTCCTTTATTGTTTACGCCTGCGATGATGGGAGTAAATTACGGACAGGCTTGTTTTGAGGGTATGAAAGCCTACAAAGACAATGACGGACAGGTTTTCCTTTTCAGGCCAGAAAAGAATTTTGAGCGTATCAATAAATCTGCGAAGCGTCTTGCGATGCCGGAAGTTACGGAAGAAATGTTTCTGGATGGTCTTAAAGCATTAGTAAATATCGACAGAGAATGGATTCCGCAGGGAGAAGGTAATTCATTATATATAAGACCTTTAATTTTTGCTACAGAAGAAGCTTTAAAAGCCAGAGTAGCCAATAAATATATGTTTGCGATTGTAGCGACACCTGCGAAAATGTATTACACGGAGCCTGTATCTGTGAAAATTTCGGATCACTACTCAAGAGCTGCCAATGGCGGGGTAGGTTCTGCAAAAGCAGCCGGAAACTATGCGGCTTCTTTTTATCCGACTCAGTTGGCTATTGAAGAAGGATACGACCAGATTATCTGGACCGATGACGCTACCCACGAGTATTTTGAAGAGAGCGGAACAATGAATGTATTTGTAAGAATCAAAGATACGATCTTTACACCTCCGACTTCTGAGAAAATTTTGGATGGTGTTACCAGAGACAGTTTCATTCAGTTGGCTAAGAAAAAGGGGTTTGAAATAAAAATTGAACCTATTAAGGTTCAGGATGTTGTAGATGCTCAGAAAAACGGAACTTTGAAAGAAGTTTGGGGAGTAGGTACAGCAGTGGTAACAACAGTTTTCCAGGCTTTAGGATATAAAGGTGAAAAACTTGAGTTGCCAAGACTTTCTGACGAAGATAGTTTTGCAGTGACTTTAAAAAATGATTTGGTTAATCTACAAACCAATATTTCAGAAGATCCTTTCGGATGGAGAGTATTGGTAGAAAAAGATGTTTTGGAAACAGCTTAATTTTAATTAATTCAATATGATATGAGCCAAGATTTTTCTTGGCTTTTTTGTTTTTAATTTTAAATTGATTTCTCGCAGATCAAGCTAATTGAGCAGATTTTTTCAAGTGCATGATCTGCGTAATCTGCAAAATCAGCGAGAGTATAAAAAGATAACTTTAAAAACTTACTATTAGACAAGTTTTCAAACTTTATTTTAATAAATTCGTCAAGTTTTGTTAATGATTCCCGAAATGCGTATTTTCGCAAAAGTTTTTATGAAAAAAATACTTCTCATATCCGCATTGGCACTTTTAGGCTGCAAAAGAAACGCTCCACAGGTTCATCCGCCAGTCGGAGGGGTGCTTAGTAAAAGTGATCTTGATGTTTCCAGGAACCGGATGAAAAACCTTAATGCTTTAGAAAGACAGCAGATTCAGGACTGGATAAATGGTCAGGATATAAAATTTTATCCTACTCAGCTCAATTACTGGTCTACCGTAGAGGGATTCGATAAAAGGCAGCGAAGACCGGATGAATCTCCCATTTCGTATTCGTATGATCTGTACGATTTTGATCAGACCAAAATTTACGACAAACCTATTGAGCGGAAGGACGCACGATTCGGGCATTTTGATGAACTGAAAGCAGTAGAAAATGCTTTGCGATATATGAAAGAAGGAGAAGAAGTAACATTGCTTGTACCATCGTCACTTGCTTATGGTACTTTCGGAGACGAAAACAAAATAGATAATGATATTCCTTTAATTATAAAATTAAAAGTTCTATAAAATGAAATTGTTTAACAAAAATATAATTCTGGCAGCTGCAAGTGTTTCGCTGCTAAGTTGTACACCAATTTATAAGAAAATGAACGTAGACAAAGAAACTTACGAAGGGCTTAAAGACGGACTTTATGCTAATCTTCAGACTACAAAAGGTAACCTTATTGTAAAATTTGAAGACAAAAAATCACCGGTAACTGTGGCTAACTTTGTTGGTCTTGCAGAAGGTAAAATTGATAACAAAGCGAAAGCGAAAGGTGTTCCTTTCTATGACGGAACGATTTTTCACAGAGTGATTAAAGATTTCATGATTCAGGGAGGTGATCCTCAGGGAACAGGAATGGGAGATCCGGGATACAAATTTGAAGACGAGAAAAACGACCTTAAACATACAGGAAAAGGTATTTTATCGATGGCTAACTCCGGACCCAATACCAACGGTTCTCAGTTTTTCATTACTGAAGTAGCGACTCCCTGGTTGGACGGAAAACACACGATCTTCGGAGAAGTTGTGAAAGGTGATGATGTAATTGATGCTATTGCCAATGTGGAAAAAGGAGCTCAGGATAAGCCAAAAACTGACATCGTTCTTGAAAAAGTAAGCATTTTCAGCAAAGGTGATGAGTATAAAGGTTACGATGCTGCAAAAACTTTCAACGAAGGGAAAACAAAAATTGCTGCCAACAACAAAGCAATGGCTGAAAAAGCTGAAGCAGATGCAAAGAAAGCTTTGGAAGATCTTAAAGCAGGAATGCAGGTTACAGAATCTGGTCTTTACTACAAAATCACAAAGAAGACGGAAGGAAAAGCTCCTAAAGCTGGAGATAATATTCAGGTACATTACGCAGGAAAGTTAACCAACGGAACTGAATTTGATTCTTCATTCAAAAGAGGTGAGCCTCTTGAATTCCCTGTTGGAACCGGAAGAGTAATAAAAGGTTGGGACGAAGGTATTCTTTTATTGAAAGAAGGAGAAACAGCTACACTTTTGATTCCGCCAGCAATGGGTTACGGTGAAAGAGGTGCAGGAGGAGTAATTCCGCCAAATGCATGGTTGATCTTTGATGTAGAGTTAGTAAAAGTTCCTTAATCGAATTTTATATATAAAGAATCCGCCTCTTACGAGGCGGATTTTGTCTTTTTATCTACTTTATAATTATTGTTTCTTCTAAGAATTATGTTATCATTTTGATAATTCGGGATAAATTAAAATACACAAACAAAAATGTCTGGATTTCTTCAGAATGATAATTTATAATTACTTTTAAACAGAAGGGTTTATCATTTTTCTCTCCCCAATCTGCTGTCTCCACATGGCATAATACAAACCTTTCAGATCCAGAAGATTCTCGTGAGAACCTGTTTCTATAACCTGACCGCGTTCTAATACATAGATTCTGTCGGCATGCATAATAGTGCTTAATCGGTGAGCAATAAGTACGGTGATCTGCTCTTTTTCTTCAGAAATATATCTTATGGTTGATGTGATTTCTTCTTCCGTTATACTGTCTAAAGCCGATGTTGCTTCATCAAAAATCAATAGATTTGGTCTTCTCAATAAAGCTCTTGCAATAGCAATTCTTTGTTTTTCACCACCACTCAGTTTGAGTCCGCCTTCACCGATAATAGTATCTATTCCGTTGTCTGCTCTCTGAATAAGTGATGTTGCACTGGATTTTTTTAAAGCTAAATCTAAATCTTCCGCTGTTGCATTAGGATTGACGAAAAGGAGATTTTCTTTTATTGTTCCTGCAAAAAGCTGAGTGTCCTGAGTTACAAAACCAATCTGATTTCGCAGCTCATCAAAATCAAACTCATTTCCGTTGATATTATTATAGAAAATGGAACCTTCTTTGGGTCTGTAAAGTCCGACCAATAACTTTACCAATGTGCTTTTTCCTGATCCGCTTGGTCCTACGAAAGCAATGGTTTCACCGTTTTTCACTTCAAAAGAAATATCGTTCAGCGCTTTATAAGAAGCACTTTGATGTTTAAATGAAACATTTTTGAACGCCAGCTTTTCAATTGCTCCGATCTGCTTCGGAGTTTGGGGCTTTTCTTCGATTTCTTTCTTCATCAAGTTGTCAAAATTATTTAGCGAAGCCTGTGCTTCACGGTAAGAAATAATGATATTCCCAATTTCCTGCATCGGTCCGAAGATGAAAAATCCGTAAAACATTAATGATAAATATTGTCCCGGAGTCACAATATTTCTGAAAATAAGATACAGAAGGGTAAGGGTAATCAGCTGTTGCAGAAAATTAACCATCGTTCCCTGAATGAAACTTAAAGAACGGATGCTTTTTACTTTTTTAAGTTCTAGACCTAAAATCTTATAGGTATTGTTGTTCAGACGCTTTACTTCCTGTTTCGTTAATCCCAGACTTTTTACAATTTCGATATTTCGAAGACTTTCTGTGGTGCTTCCTGCCAAACCTGTAGTTTCGGTAACGATTGTTTTCTGAATGTTTTTAATTCTTTTACTCAGTAAATTCGTGATAAAAGCAATAAGGAAAATTCCGACCACGTAAACCGGCATAATCGACCAATGCAGACGGATCGCATAGATTGAAACGAAAATAATACTTACCAGAATTCCGAAAAATATATTAATGAAATTAGTAATAAACTTTACCGAATCTTCTCTTACTTTCGTCAAAATGGAAAGCGTTTCGCCACTTCGCTGATCTTCAAATTCCTGATACGGTAAAGCCATAGAATGCTGTAAACCGTCTGTAAAAATATTGGCACCGAATTTTTGCGTAATCACATTCACTACATAATCCTGAAAAGCTTTTGCAATTCTGCTTATCATTGCAGTACCTATTAATAGACCCAGAAAGTAAAATGCACCGTGGTATATATCGGTTCCGTAGAAAAACTGATCCAGTGTTCTTACGTTGACTTTTTCTTTATCAAAATGATTGGGATGCGTTACCAGCTGATCGAGAATGTTTCCTGTAATTGCAGGGCTGAATAAAGAAAAAACCTGATTGATGGTTGCCAACACCAAAGACAGAATAAGCAGCCATTTGTGAGGTTTTAAATAATATAATAATGTTTTCATTTGCTTTAAAAATAATTGGTGCAAAATTACAGATATAAATCGGATGAATGGCGAACTAATATTCAATTGAGATTAATATTTTTATTGATCTGTTCGTATTTAGCATCATAAAAACATTGAAATATTGCATATATTTGAAACTTGTGTGTGATGAAACTCATGCTAACTGAAACATACCATTATGACAGGACCGAATAAGGATATCAAATTTCCACTTGAACACTACGACAAACTTTGTTTCCTGAAAAATGTTGTGAAAAATCCCAACATTATTATTGGAGATTATACGTATTATGACGATTTTGAAAACGTTGAAAATTTCGAAAAAAATGTTAAATATCATTTTGATTTTATTGGTGACCAATTAATCATTGGAAAATTCTGTATGATTGCTTCAGATGTGAAATTTATCATGAACGGAGCCAATCATCTGACAAATGCTATAACAACTTTTCCGTTTGCCATTTTTGGAAACGGATGGGAAAATGCGATGGAAAATAAAACATATCCGCAAAAAGGAGATATCCATATCGGGAATGAGGTCTGGATTGGCTATAATGCAACCATAATGGCAGGTGTTACGATTGGAGACGGAGCAATTATTGCGACCAATTCTACTGTAATTCATGATGTTGCACCTTATTCAATTTTTGGTGGGAATCCTGCAAAAGAAATTAAAAAAAGATTTTCAGATAAAGAAATTTTAAAATTGTTAGCACTCAAATGGTGGAATTGGGATATTGAGAAAATTACCAAAAACATACAGCATTTAACAGATAACAAAATAGAAAATATAACTGAATAAAAAGGAACTTATAAAATTAGCATCAATAATAAAACAATCCATATCTCAACATGAAAGATAAATTAATTACACTTCTATTCATTCTTGCGGCATCCTTTTCTTTTGCCCAAACCAAAGTAAATCCGGACGATCAGGCGATCAGAAAGTCACTTGTTTACTTCGTTAACACCATTAAATACAAGAAAATAGATCAGGCGGTCGAATGTATTTATCCTAAATTTTTCACCATTTCTTCAAAGGAACAGATTACTCAGCTTTTGAATATGACATACAATAATCCTTTCGTAAAAATTGATGTTCAGGATATGAAATTCGGGACTGTAGGAAAACCTGAATCAATTAATGGTGAGCATTTTTCAATATCCAATTATTACCTTACAATGAAAGCCAACGTAAACAGCATGAATGAAGATATGAAAAAGAAAGTAGGAGAGATGATGACTTCAAAATACGGAAAAGCCAATGTAAAATATATTGCGAACGAAGGTTCATACGTAATTACAGCACCCATGAAAGTCTGCGCTGTTTCTAAAGACAAAAAAACATGGAAATTGGTTTTCGCTGATCATGAGTTTAAATCTCAGTTAGTGAAGGTGCTTCCGAAGAATATTTTAGATAAAATTTAGAGATTGAAATTAAAATAGATAAAGCTGTCCGAATAGACGGCTTTTTTGATTTTCAGCCAAGCGCTTATCACTGGCGCAAAATATTTTAAATAGAACTGCAAAAATGGGCTTGAATAAAAATGGCTGTTTTCGTCCAGTTTTTCATGTATATTTAGAAAGATTAATTTAAATAAGTATTAGAATAAATTCCTACTTTCGTACAAAATAACTCCATGAACAAAATACTATTATTGATTTTTGCTTTTTATGCTGTACCTTTTTCAGCGCAGGGAAAAAGATTTTATGAAGGTGGAGAAGTAGTTCTTAAAAGTGATGTGGAAAGGATCAATCTTACATTTGCCAACGAATTGCCATTAATAAAAGTATACATCAACGGAAAAAGTTATCAGTTTTTATTTGATACAGGTGCTCCCACAGTGATTTCTTCTGCTGTTTACCAAGAACTTAATCTAAAGAAAAAGCTTAAAAAAAGCATAAGAGATTCTCAGAAAAATACAAAACAGCAGATTTTCACAGAGTTGCCGGAAATGACTGTCGATCAGTTGGTTTTCAAAAACATTGGTGCAGTTGTGGTTGATCTGGAAGGTCCGGAATTCGGATGTTTGAAAATTGACGGCATTTTGGGAGCCAACCAAATGTCAAAACTTTTCTGGCGAATCAATTATTCTGAAAATAGGCTTGAGGCAACAAAAGATCTCAGTAAATTCCCGACAAACGACTATGAAACGGTTTTCAAATTTACGTCCAGAACGCAGAAAACACCGGTATTTCTGGCGGAGATTTTGGATAAGAAAATGAATATGACTTTTGATACAGGATTTACGGGAGCTATAAAAATTTCGGAAAATAATTTTGATCCACAAAACACAAAAGTAAAATCTGTAGAAACGTATGGCGCAAATTCTGTAGGTGCTTTCGGAACCGGAACACCGCATTCTTCCTATCATTTTAAGGCAGATGAAGTCATTTTTGCCGGACAGAAATTTAACAACGAAATTGTAATGACAGGAAATTCAAACCTTTTGGGCAATGAGTTTCTGAAAAACTTTACATTCATTATCGATTGGGAAAACAATAAAATCTATCTTCACCGCATCAGCACGGCTTCTGTAAAACTGGAATCTTATGGCTTTGCCTACAGATTTATAGATTACAAGGCAAAAGTAGTTTTGGTTTTCCGTAGCAAAAATATTCCTCTGGAAATTGATGATGAAATCCTGAGCATTAATGATACCAGTTTTGAAAATCTGAATCAGGAACTGTCTTGCCAGTATTTGCTTCAAAGAGTTGAAAAAAACACTGATTTTATTGATGTCAAAGTAAAAAGAGGTGATCAGATTTTAGATTTCAAAGTCGCTAAAAAAGAATATCTGAATTAATTATTTAATCCGAAAACAATATAAAAAGCCTGACGGATTGAACGTCAGGCTTTTTAATATCAAAGCAATAGGTTTTAATAATTTCCTTTTGCAATATAATGGGCAGCAACCTTCTCGGTTAACGCTACTACATTTGGGTGATTTGCATATTTTGTGAATCTTCTTAAACCGGAAAGCATCATTCTCTGTTCGTCGCCTTCTGCAAAAGAAATAATTCCTTCTTTAGCAGCAACAATGATCTTCTCAACAGCTTTGTAAAGATTCAGCTGTGCCATGGCAACTTCCACAGAATCGGCAGAGAAATGTTTTTCAGCCCTTAAAACTGCAGATTCTGCCATATAAAGCTGATTAAGAATTTCTGAAGCATTCAATAATAAATGCTGTTGCTTCTCAATATCCATCATGTATTTTTGAAGGGCAGCGCCGGAAACCATTAAGAATACTTTCTTAAGATTTGCAATGATCGATTTTTCTTCGCTCATCAATTCAGAGTAATCAGGAACTTCAAATGAAGGAATACCCATCAATTCTTTGCTGATTGCCATTGCCGGAGAAAGTAAGTCCAGTTCTCCTTTCATTGCTTTTTTAATAAGCATTCCAACTGCCAAAAGACGGTTGATTTCATTGGTTCCTTCATAGATTCTAGCAATTCTGGAATCTCTCCATGCAGCTTCCATTGGCATATCTTCAGAGAATCCCATTCCACCGTAAATCTGAATTCCTTCATCGGCAGTATGCTGTGTTAGATCTGAAACGAAAACTTTCAAAATAGAAGCTTCCACAGCAAACTCTTCAACACCTTTCAATTCAGCCTGCTGATGATTCATTCCACCTGCAACCAATTCGTTGATTTTATCTTCAATATCTTTTGCCGCTCTGTAAGATCCTGCTTCTGCAACGAAAATTCCGGTTGCCATTTCTGCCAGTTTCTTTCTGATTGCTCCGAAAGTAGAGATTGAAACACCAAACTGTTTTCTTTCGTTTGAATATTGTAAAGAGTGGTTTAAAATTCTTCTCTGCCCGTCAAGATTTGCTGCAGCCAATTTAATTCTGCCAACATTCAGAGCATTCAGAGCGATTTTGAAACCATTGTTTCTTTCACCTAAAAGATTTTCTACAGGAACTTTCATATCATTAAAGAAAACCTGTCTTGTAGAAGACGAACGGATTCCTAATTTATGCTCTTCTTCACCGAAAGAAAGACCTTCTGTTCCTTCTTTTTCTACGATGAAACCTGTAATGTTTTTATCGTCATCAATCTTAGCAAACACAATGAAAATTTCTGCAAAACCTGCATTAGAAATCCACATCTTCTGTCCGTTGATCACATAATGTTTTCCGTCTTCAGATAATTTTGCTCTGGTTTTCCCTGAATTTGCATCAGAACCTGCATCCGGCTCTGTCAAACAATAAGCTCCGAATTTTGTACCTGTTGCCAGATCCGGAAGATATTTTTGCTTTTGCTCTTCTGTTCCGTACAATAAGATCGGAAGCGTTCCGATTCCTGTGTGAGCTCCATACGCAGTTGCCAATGAACCATTTGCTCCGGAACAATAATCGCAAGCCAACATGGTGTTGACAAATCCCATTCCGAGACCGCCATACTCCTCAGGAACAGCAACTCCAAGAAGTCCCATTTCGCCTAACTGGCGCATTTTTTCTTCTGTTAAAGCATAATCTTTATGCTCAAATCTTTCTTTCTGAGGAATAACCTCTCTGTCGATAAACTCTTTAGCCGAATCTCTCAGCATTTTTTGCTCTTCTGAAAGTTCTTCAAGCGTGAAAACTTCGTTTGCAGGAATTTCTTTGATGAGGAATTCTCCTCCTTTTACTATATTGCTCATTTTATTTATTTTTTTAGATGAAAGAATAAAGAGAAAAGAAAAAAGACTTACAACATTAAGTTTTTTTGAAAGCCAGAAATCATTCTCTGTAATTCTGTTATTTTATTTTCTATAATTTCGAGTTTATTGATCTCAAAATAATTTCTGTTCGAGGAGATTATAATTTGAGTTTGTAATTCATAAAGAGAACCAAGGCTGATTTCCAAAAAGCGATTAAAATCTTTATTCGAACTTCTACTTGAGCCTTCCGCAATATTTGACGCAACAGAAACGGAACATCTTCTAAGTTGAGACTTCAATCCAAACTCTTCATTTTTCGGAAAAGCATCTGTAAGAACGTACGTGTCGTTTGCTAATTCAATAGCTAACTTCCATATATTTAAATTCTTAAAATTATGCTTCATTAAGTCTTTTCTCTTTATTCTTTTCTCTATAACAGTTCAAAAATACTCGCTGCTCCTTGTCCTGTTCCTACGCACATAGAAACCATTCCGTATTTGTTGCCACGTTTTCTCATTTCATCGAGAAGCTGAACGGTCAATTTTGTTCCGGTACAACCAAGTGGATGCCCCAGAGCAATTGCACCTCCGTTCACGTTTAGAATGTCAGGATTTAGGTTTAATTCTTTTTTGATAGCAACAGATTGAGAAGCAAAAGCTTCGTTTAATTCAATCAATTCAATATCTTTCAATTCTATACCTGCCTGTTTTAAAGCTTTTGGAATGGCATAGATAGGTCCCATTCCCATAATTCTAGGCTCAAGACCTGCTGCTGCATAAGCTACTAATCTTGCTTCCGGTTCAAGACCTAATTCTTTTACCATTTCCTCAGACATCACAATCACGAAAGCTGCTCCGTCACTCATTTGCGAAGAGTTTCCTGCCGTTACAGAACCTCCGTTGGCAAATACAGGTTTTAATTTGCCTAGACCTTCCAATGAAGTATCCAATCTGGGACCTTCATCTACTGAAAAATCGAATTTTTTAGTCTGCATTTTTTGGTTTTCATCCAAAAAATTATATTCTACAGGAATAGGAACAATTTGATTTGCAAAGCTACCTTCTGCATTGGCTTTCAATGCTTTTTGATGAGATTCAAAAGCAAACTGATCCTGCTCTTCACGGGAAATATTAAATTGTTTGGCAACTTCTTCTGCTGTGTAACCCATTCCCCAATAATAATCGGGATTAGATTTTGCAATTTCTGTTTCCGGCACTGGTTTGTAACCACCCATCGGAATGTAAGACATGGATTCTGTACCTCCTGCGATGATACAGTCTGCCATTCCTGCCTGAATTTTTGCTGAAGCAATTGCAATCGCCTCACTTCCGGACGCACAATATCTGTTCACAGTAACTCCCGGAACTTTATCGGTTTGTAATCCCATTAAGGAAATTAAACGCGCTACATTTAAGCCTTGTTCAGCTTCGGGCATTGCGTTTCCAACGATCAAATCGTCGATTCTGTTTTTATCTAATTGCGGAACGGCTGCCATTAATTTTTCAATGACGGTTGCTGCCATTACGTCTGGTCTTGTGAATCTAAGCGAACCTTTTGGAGCTTTTCCAACAGCGGTTCTAAATCCTTTTATGATGTATGCTTGTTTAGACATTTTACTTTTTTTAAAATTAGTTTAAAAATTTTAGCCTCTTAGAGGCGATCTGTTAATAGCAAATTGTTTTTTGTTATTTGCGAAGCTCCATAGGAGCGACCTGTTAATCTTCAATCCATTCAAATAAATATTTTGAATCGTATTCAATTTCAAATTTTTTCATAAGATCTAAATATTCTTCCTTAAATGTTTTCTTTTTGTGATGTTCTTCTTGATTTAAAATATATTTGACAACTGAATCAACACTGCTTTTAGAATAAGAAAATGCACCATATCCTTCTTGCCAGTTAAATTTCTCGTTCATCCATCCTTTATCATTAATAAATTTAGAAGAGCCTGCCTTAATATCTCTTACCAAATCTGAAATCGCAATCGTTGGACTTATGCTTACCAAGATGTGAATGTGATCCGGCATTGCAAAGACAGCAAATAATTTTTGATTTCTGTTGGAAACAATACCTGTAATAAATTGATGTAATTCTTTCCTGTTTTCTTTAGAGATTAGGTTTTGTCTTCCCTTGACTGCGAAAACAATTTGAATGTAAATTTGCGTATAAGTATTTGCCATAGAAATTAACAGTTCGCCTCTACGAGGCTCAAAAATTCACAATTATTCAAAGCTATTGACAGTTCGCTCCTACGGAGCTGCTGCTAATTTCTCAACGGTTTACCTTTCGTTAACATAAACTGAATTCTCTCCAGTGTTTTTCTTTCGCCGCAAAGCTGTAAGAAAGTTTCTCTTTCAAGGTTTAGTAAATATTGTTCAGTAACGACTGTTGGCTCAGAAAGATTTCCGCCTACCAGAACGTTGGCTAATTTATCGGCGATTTTTTTATCGTGTTCAGAAATATATTTTCCGGTTAACATTTGGTCTGTTCCTACATAGAACATTCCGAGCGCATCTTTACCAAGAACTTTTACAGTCTGTTCGATAGGTTGTGTATAACCGTGTTCTGCTAAGCTTTTCGCCATCATTTTTGCAGTCATGATCTGACGTTTTTTATCGACAACAACGACGTCTTTTCCTTTTTCAAGAATTCCCATATCGTAAGCTTCATAAGCAGAAGTTGCTACTTTTCCCATTGCGATATTCATGAAAGCTTCACGAAGTCTGTTGTTTTTCACGTCATCACTGTGGAATTCCCTGGAAGTTCTTAAAGCAAATTCTTTTGTTCCGCCACCACCGGGAATTACACCAACTCCGGTTTCTACCAATCCGATGTAAGTTTCTGCGGCTGCAACAACTCGGTCTGCATGCATCGTCATTTCGCAACCACCACCCAAAGTCATTCCGTGAGGAGCAACAACAACAGGAATTGATGAATAACGAACTCTCATCATCGATTTTTGGAAGTAAGCGATGGCCATATTAAGATCATCCCAATCCTGCTCAATAGCCATCATCAGAATCATCGCTAAATTGGCTCCTACAGAGAAATTGGCACCCTGATTTCCGATTACTAAACCATCATATTCTTTTTCAGCTAAATCGATAGCTCTGTTTAATCCGTCAAGAACTTCGCCACCCAAAGAATTCATTTTAGAACGAATCTCGAAGTTGATAATACCGTCGCCTAAATCCTGAATTGCAGAGCCCGAATTGCTCCAGAGTGTTTTGTTTTTTCTGATATTATCCAGAATAATAAAAGATTCCTGACCCGGAATATTGTCGTAATTTTTGGAGTTTTTGTTGAAGAAAATACTTTGGCCTTCGTCATTTACTTTATAGAAAGATTCCACATTGGTTACCCATTCAGAAACTTCGTATCCGGCTTCTTTGGCCAACTCGATTCCTTTTTGAACACCCACTGAGTCCCAAATCTCAAATGGTCCGTTTTCCCAGCCAAAACCTGCTCTCATAGCATCATCGATTTTGTATAACTCATCAGAGATTTCTGGAACTTTATGAGAAACGTAAGCGAATAATGCACCCAGAGATTTTCTGTAGAGTTCTCCTGCTTTATCTTTTCCGCCAATTAAAACTTTAAAACGATCAATTGGTTTATCAATATTTTTTGTTAATTCTAAAGTAGGGAAAGAAGATTTACCCTGAAGCTCATATTCTAAAGTATCGAGATTTAATCCGTGAATTTCAGATTTTCCGTCTGCACCTTTTACTTTTTTGTAGAAGCCTTGTTCGGTTTTAGAACCCAGCCATTTGTTATCCACCATTTTCTGAATATAATCAGGAAGTGCGAAAACATTGTTAAAATCATTGGCTTCAGCACCGCTGTTGCGAACACCGTTTGCAACCATTACCAAAGTATCTAAACCTACCACATCTGCAGTTCTAAACGTTGCAGATTTTGGACGGCCGATAACTGGTCCTGTCAATTTATCAACATCAGATACATTTAAACCTAATTTCTGAACATTATGAAGTAAATCCATCATTGAGAAAACTCCGATTCTATTGGCAATAAAAGCGGGAGTATCTTTTGCTAAAACAGTTGTTTTACCTAAGAACTTTGCACCGTAACTCATGTAGAAATCAGCAATTTCCGGATCTGTATCTGTAGTAGGAATTACTTCTAATAAAGGAAGGTATCTTACCGGATTAAAGAAATGGGTTCCCGCAAAGTATTTTTTGAAATCATCACTGCGTCCTTCCACCAGCATATTGATCGGAATTCCGGAAGTGTTGGAAGAAACCAGAGTTCCCGGCTTTCTGAACTTTTCAATTTTTTCATAAACCGCCTTTTTGATGTCCAGTCTTTCGACAACTACTTCAATAATCCAGTCTGTATTTTTTATTTTCTGTAAATCGTCATCAAAATTCCCTACTTTTATTCTTTCCGCAAATTTCGGAGAATAGAGTAGTGCAGGACTAGCTTTCTTCAGTTTTTCAAAGTTTTCTGCAGCAATTCTGTTGCGAACGGCTTTGTCATCCTTCGTTAAACCTTTTTTCTGTTCGGATTCATTCAGCTCAAAAGGAACGATGTCAAGAAGTAAAACCTGCACTCCGATGTTGGCAAAGTGCGCAGCAATACCGCTTCCCATAATTCCTGAACCTAAAACCGTAACGTGTTTGATTCTTCTTTTCATTATAATAGTATATTTATTTTCTGTTATTTATATCCGATGCAATTTTCATAATTTCTGTCATCACCTCTTTGAATATTTCCAGCTTATCGGCCGCAATTTTTTCCATTACTTTTTTATTGAAATTCACCACAACTTCTTTAGACATATTTCTGGAATTTAAGCCTTTATCGGTAAGCTTAATGATCACTTCCCGTTTATCTGCTGTTGTTTTTTCTTTATAGATATATCCGTTATCTTCAAGGAGTTTGATGATTCTTGTAAGAGAGGTAGGTTCTATTGCCATTTTTGGTCCCAGATTGGTACTTCTTGTCCCTTCTTTTGGATCAATTTTCAATAAAGTGAGGGCCTGAACAGCAGTAGAATCGTGTTCCTGTGCAAGTTCGGTATACATTTTTGAAACAGCCAGCCAGGTCTGTTTTAAAATGAGATCAACATTTTCTGTTTTGTCTTTATTATAATCCATCATGTTTTTGTTAGTGGTTTTTATCAAATGTAGTAAATATTATGCATGCATAGTACTTTTACGTGTTAAAATTTGTTAACATATTGATATAAAGATGATTAAAATGTATGACTAGCATAATACTATGCATGCATAGTATGTGGAATAATTAAGCAAAACCAAGATTCAGTGAAGCTTTGAGACTAATTTTATGATTTCTTCGAAAGATTCGCATTCATATAGTTTTTCATGATGTGAAATCTCCCAAAATACTTCTTGGTAGGTAAAAGTAAAGAAAGATAAGTCTTTTTGAAAGTTTTTTTGAAGTATAGAAAACAGCATCTCCTTCTGAATTGGCGGAGATAGTATAGATGGAGGTACAAAATTTTCATTGACCTGAAATAATGATGCACTCGTAAGTTCCTCATGTTGCAATAAAACATCTTCCACAATTCCTGAATATAGCTGCTGATCTTTGATATACCACATTTTATCGGCAAATTCTTTAGCAAGTCGCCAGTCATGAGAAGAAAATATAATGAGTTTATTTTGGTTTTTGGCCAACTTCCTGAGAGTTTTAAGAATTATCAGCTTGTTTTTTTCATCAAGATGTGTGGTCGGCTCATCCAGAATAATAATAGGGGAATTTTGAGTAAGAGCACGGCCGATGAAGGCTTTCTGAAGATTTCCGTCTGACAGATTTTTCAGAAGCGTGTCTTTATACTGAGTTAAATCTAATTCCCGAATAATGTGCTTAACTTCCTTCCGATCTGCTTGTTTGAGTTCAAAATAGAAAGGATAATAGATGTACTTTCCGAGTGAAATAAGATCTTCAACAGTATAATTCTGAGGAATAATTGATTTTGAAAAAACCACCGCTATATTTTCTGCGATTGCTTTTACCGACAGCTTTTTTACATTTTTACCATTAATAAAAATATCACCGTTTAATAACGGTGTCTGGTGAAGAACAGACTTAATTAAAGTAGTTTTTCCGACACCATTGTTCCCAATCAGCAAACAGACATCACCCAGATTCAAATGAGTATTTGCATTTGAAATCAGGGTTTTGTTATAGCCTATATTTGCTTGATTAATTTTTAAATGCATCTTAATTTCCGTAGATTTTCTTCTGAATAATCATTTTTCGATATCGTTTTTGTCATACTGAACATCTTTACAAAGCTAGTTTAGATTTCCCCGGAATGACAAATATTTTAATTAAAAAAATATTCTTAAACATTTTAGTCATCTATAAAAACTTGCGAGAAATTTTTAAAATTTATAATTAATTTATTCATTTATTATTTAATTTTAAATCTTATTCTGTTTCAAAATCATCATCAAAATTACAGGAATTCCAAATAATGAACTTATGACATTCAACGGTATTTGAGTTTTCTCTGCAGCAATTGAAAACAACATCATGATCAACATTCCCAAAAGCATATTCAAAATCCATTGCTGCCACAGTTTAGCGGGATTGTAAATGAGTCTGCAAAAGTGAGGAACAATAATTCCTATAAATAAAATAGGTCCTAAAAATGCTGTGATAGAAGCAGAAAGCAACGATGATGTTACAATAATTAATATCTTTAAATGATTGAGATTAACACCTAAACTCTGGGCATAAGAATTTCCTAAAGAATTTCCTATTAAAGGTTTTATCGTTTTAAAACAGATAAACAATCCTATAAAAACTAATATAGAAAGTACAGTAATCTGATTTCTCGAGACCATATTATTCGCTCCGAACGACCAGAGAATATAATTTTTCAGGCTTTGATTTTCAGCATAAAACTGCAATAGCGAAACAATGGCTCCTGCAAAAGCCGAAACTAGAAATCCGAAAATAATAAGATAAGATTTATCCTGAAATTTACTGGAAATTGAAAGCAAAACCAGCATCAGAAGTAAACTTCCGATGATTGCCGAAAGACTCAGAAAGCTGTTTTGCAGAAATTCGGGAAGTAAAATATCGTGTGAAAAGAAAATATAAAAAGCAACAGATAAACTTGCAATAGAAGTAATTCCCAAAATATCCGGGCCGGCAAGAGGATTCTGAAAGTATTCCTGCATCAGAAAACCTGATGTTGGTATTGAAATTCCTGCTAATAGCATAACCAAAAAACGGTTTACCCGGATCTCAGCAATTTGTCCGTTCTCCGAATTCTGAAAGAAATCCTGAAAGTGAAGGTCTAAAAATCCTGTATTCAGATTGATAATCGATACACAAATTATTGCGATGATTAATAAAAAACACAGGATTTTAAATTTTTTTGACATTAAAAAAGCTTACAAAAACAGTGATCTATTTAAAAGACGCAATCTTTGAATTCAGCAATTCCGGAGTCATCATTCCTAAATATTCATCTATCTGATCTCCTTTTCGCATATATGTAAACGGTATGGCACCGCCGTCCCAGTTTTTAAAATTATTTTTGAAAAAGTTTTCATCCAACTGTCCGCCATCCAGCAAAATAGTATTGTTTCTTATTCCTTGTTTATCAACAAACTTTGGCACTTCAGAGTTCCAGACTTCTTTTGAATCTAAACTAATGAAAGTGATTTTCACAGGCTTACCCTTTAATTCTGCTATTTTTTCCTTGAAATGCGGAATTTCCCTTACACAAGGTCCGCACCATGTAGCAAAGAAATTAGTCACATATAAAGTGTCATTTTTCTTCTGAAGAAAATCTGTCGTCTCTTGAGGATTCAGCGCTTTCAGTGAGGCCGCTGGAGGAAGATTTTCCGGAGTAACATTTGCGACAGAATCTTTCTCGGTGAAGTTCTCCTCATTTTTTTCAGCTTCTTTTTTACAGCTAAAAAGTGTAGTCGCTATAATTGCAGATAAAAGTATCTTTTTCATAATGTAATTTTCTTCGTTAAATGAAATATACGATTGTTTATTCTCACTGGTTTTGTTCGCAAGAAAATGATCTCAATAGCAATTTCATATTTATTTTTTCTCTATTTTTGAATTGAAGTATGGAACAACAAATCTATAAAGGGAAACTTACGCAGTTTCATCGGTTAAAAATAGCTAAAAAGGAAGACCTGACCAAAAATACTTTTTCGCTGGAGTTTGACATTCCGGAGAATCTGAAAGAAAATTTCAAGTTTGAAGCAGGGCAGTTCGTAAGTGTGAAATTTGAGTTTAATGGTAAGGAGATCATCAATGATTACTCAATAACTTCTGCGCCTTATGAAGAAAAAATATGCTTGGGAATAAAAATAAATTCTTCTGCCGGAGCTGTTTCAGAATTATATAAAAATTACACTGTCGGTGACGAATTATCTGTGAGCGAACCGAATGGAAGATTCACTCTCGTCTCAAAACCCAGCGAATTTCGGACGATTGTAGGTTTTGCAGCAGGAATTGGTATAACTCCTGTTCTAAGCCATTTTAAAAATATTCTGCATAACGAACCCCGAACAAGACTTTTCCTTTTTCTGGGCAATAAAAACTCTCAGGATGTAATCTACAGAGATCTTTTGGATCATTTGGTAAAAATGTATGGCAACAGACTTCAGATTTTTTATTTCTATTCTCAGGAAAAAACCTCACATCAGTTGTTTTATGGCAGGCTGGATGCTAAAAGATTAAGCCTGATCATCAATCAGATTTTACATTTAGATGATACGGATGAAGAATCTACGATTTGGGATGCAGTAGATGAAGTTTTAATTTGCGGAAAAGGCGAAATGATCAAAACGCTGGCAAATGCCTGTTATCACCACGGAATTCCAAAGAAAAATATTCATTTTGAGCTTTTTGAAGAATTTAATGATGATATTTATCCACAGGAAAAAGAATTTCCTCTGATTGAAAATGTACAGGTAGATTTTAAAATGCTTGGAAAAAATTATCAAACGCAACTTCCGGATAACAGAGAGAAAATTCTTCAGCAATTGTTATCTCAAAAATTTCCCGTACCGTACTCATGCAAATCCGGAATTTGCGGAAGCTGCGAATGTACAATCGAAGAAGGGGAAGTTGAGCTTCTGGAAAATGAATATCTTACTGAAAAGGAAGAAGCACAGGGCAAAATTTTAGCCTGTATGTCGATACCAAAAACTAAAAAAATAAAACTTAACTTTGACTTTTAATTGAGACTCATCAAAAACATATTTAAACTTATCATTACATCATTAGAATTGTTTTTTCTTTTGATCTGTCTTTGTAATATCTGGGTTTTTGGTGTGACGAACGGAAGAACGTACAATAAGATTTCAAAAATTCCTCCCCGTGAAATTGCATTGGTCTTAGGAACTTCTCCCAGAATGAGATCTGGAGTTTCTAACCCCTATTTTACGAAAAGAATGGATGCCGCAGCTTTGCTGTATCACCACGGAAAAATAAAAAAAATAATTGTAAGCGGTGAGAAAAGTAAAGGATATAATGAGCCCGCAGCAATGAAAAATTACCTTATATATCAGGAAGGCGTTCCCGAAGATATTATTGTGGAAGATCCGAAAGGCTTCAATACCTATCAAAGTATTCTGCGCTGCAAAGATGTTTATAAAAAGCAAAATGTAATCATTGTTTCGCAGGGTTTTCACAATCTTCGCGCCTTGTTTTTTGCGCGGAATAACAGTATGAATGCACTGGGTTTTGATGCCCAGGACGTCACCAAGCCAGAAAGTTTCTACAGAAACCAATCTAGAGAGATTATCGCAAGAGTGGTTGCTGTAGTTTATTTTTTATTAGGAATTTCTCCGGATTAGAAAGGATATCCGAAAGCGATATTGAGTGTTGGTTTCAGGGGCTGTATTTTATCAAATCGCCATCTTTCGCCGTCCGGTTTATTCGGATCATAAATTTTGTAAGCTAAATCTACTCTTAAAGTAATGTAGGCAACATTCACTCTCAGTCCCAATCCGCTTCCGACACCCATTTCTCTGATGAATTTATTGAATTTAAACTGATCGCCAAATCCGTTGTTTTCGGTATTCCAGATGTTTCCGATGTCTGTAAAAATCGCTCCTTCATACATATCGTTAAAAGGAATTCTGTATTCTAAATTGGTGGTAAGTTTGATATTTCCCATCAGATAAGTTCTCACTCTTTCATCGATTTGGGATCCTCCCGGACCCAAACCGCCGAAAGCCACCCATGCACGGATATCATTAGAACCTCCGTTGAAATACGATCTTACAAAAGGCATAGAGGATGAGTTTCCGTAAGGAATTCCTACGCCGATAAACTGACGGAGAACAAAAGTCTGATTTCCGTTAAATTTAAAATACTTTCTTACATCAAAATCAAATTTTACGAATTGCGCATAAGGAATCCCAAAAATCGTTCTTTCCGGGCTTCTCAGAATTCCGCCGGCATCTTCTCTTTTCTGGTTGAAGATACTTGGAATATTGCCTGCCAATTCTACTTTTCCGTTAAAGTAAAAAGCATTTGGATATTCTTTTTTACCAATCTCATTGTAGATGAAATTGTAAACCATAGATGAAATAATAACATCCTGAGTCTGCCTGTCTTTGTTGACAAGTGTACCCAAAAATTCGGTAAAGTTGTTTGCTTTTGCCTGATCCAAGGTTGCGAAATATTCCGGATCATTTATTATTTTTTCTGATACCTGGTCTCTGGTTAAAACTCCAGAATCAAAATCCTGTTTAATCTGCGGATTAAAATTAAAATAATCATTAAAAACCTTCAATCTTACCTCATTATCATTTACAAAATAGTCGTAATAATTGTCTTTATTTTTTGTTAAACTGAAAAGGGTATTGAATAATGTTAATCTGTGGGAAGACTGATCATTTACATTTGCAGAATAATTAAGACCTGTGTTAAAATTGACTCTTCCTAAACCGATATTATTCTGTATAGAAGTTCCCAGTACAATAGAGGAAGTGGGAGTATAGCGTTTCGGGATAAGCTTGTAATAATTGAAAGGAAGAAGCAGACGCGGGAAATTTAATGATGCCTGAGCAGAAATTTCGTAAGCCAGAATTCTTTTGTCTAAATTCTTAGGATTCCGGATAGATCCGAAAGTTCCGGAAAGACTGGTGGAAAGGTTTTCTGCGCCTCTGAAAACGTTTCTTGTTGTTAAGTCCACAGAAGGCGAAATTCCCAGATTGAGTAACTGAGAATAATTAACATCTGTTCCCACTTTTACTTCATATTTCGGAAGGGGTTTCAGCAGGTAAAGAACATCTACAATACTGTCATTCGGTTGTATTGCACCGCCTCGCCTTAGAGAATCTTTCGCTTTCAGAATGCTGAAATTATTCATGGCAAGAAGATTTCTTTTCGTCAGGTCAAGCGAATTCTGGTTATAGACCGATTTGTTATCAACAATAATTGCTCTCCAGATCGAATTGGTTTTATAATCGTCATTCATCTTATGGAATCTGATTCTTCTGAGACTGTCTTTTACTGTTTTTCTGCCAAAATCACCAGGCTCATCAACAATAGCGACATCAATGTTTCCGAACGTAGCGACTTTATACCGGGAATCGGCAGAATCTTTATGGATTTCAAGAGTTAGCGGGATTTTTTTTCTGTCTCTTAATGAGTCGGCTACAAAGTAGACTTCATCATTCCCGTTATTGAATTTGTAATACCCGCTTCTGCGCATCAGGTCGTTTATTCTGGTCACTTCTTTTTCAAGAACTGTCTGGTCAAGAATTCTGCCGGATTTTACTAAGGTCTCATTGATATTCTGCTGATAAATATTTTTTATACCTGCATCCGGAATATTATAAAAATATTCTTTGATATTGGTGGGACTGTTATGTTTCAGAAAATACGTTACCGCAGCTTTCTTTGAAGTAGAATCCAGATCATGCTTAAAGGTTACATCGGAATCCCAGTAACCCCGGTATGTCATCCGTTTTTTAATAGATTCTGCACTTTTATCGGTTTTCGTCTGATCCAAAATTACTGGCGCCGTTCCCCAATTGTGCAGAATTCTGTCTCCTAATAAACTTTTTCCTACATTTTCGGGCATGTTATATTTTACGAATAAAGAATCTCTTAAATTCTGATCCCTAGTTTCGCTGGGATAAGTAAGATATTCACTGAATAATGAATCATACTTCGGATTGGCGGCATTGTATAGAAGAAGTCCCAAAGGAACGAAAAGCAATTGCTTTTTATTGGGTTTCTGCTGAACGTAATCTTTCAGTTCATCATCAAAAAAAACCTTCTTGTCTTCAAACTGGAAGTTATTTTTCGTTAATAAAAATTCACCTTCAGGTACTTTTTTTGTGGTACTGCAAGCATAAAGAGCACCAATAACAGTTGCAAATGATATAATTTTATAATATTTTTGAGGAGAATTCTTAAAATGCTTACAGCTCATACAATAAAAGTTTTACAGTCTTTAGATAAAAAGAAGTTCAGGCAAAAATACAATTTGTTTTTGGTTGAAGGGAATAAAATTATTTCCGAACTTCCTGATTCTAACTTTAAAATTAAAGAAATATTTTCTACAAATCCTCAAAATTTACATTTTGAGCATACCAATATTCATCAAATCACTGAAAATGAACTGAAAAAAATAAGTTTCTTACAAAATCCTAAAGATTCTGTAGCGGTCTGTGAAATGAATAAAGATTTAAAATCGCAAGATTTCAAGATCCAGCTGGTTTTAGATGGAATTCAGGATCCGGGAAATCTGGGTACCATGATACGTCTGGCAGATTGGTTTGGGATCGAACAGATTATATGCAGCGAAGATACTGTGGATTTCTACAACCCAAAAGTCATACAGGCAACAATGGGTTCTTTTACCAGAGTGAATATCACCTATTGTAATCTTGTAGATTATCTATCTGAAACTGAAAATCAGAATATAGGAACAGATATGAACGGAGAAAATATATATACGTTCGAAAAGCCGGAGAAACTTAATTTAATCTTGGGAAATGAAGGAAACGGGATGCGTGCAGAGACAGAAAAACTGCTTCATGACACCATTTCAATTCCGAGATTCGGAAAATCTCAGTCTACGGAAAGCCTGAATGTTTCCATGGCCGCCGGAATTATTTTGGGACAGCTTTTCAGTATAAAAGAATGATAGAGTTTTAGGATGAAAACGTTTCAGATAGTTGAAAAATTTAAACACTAAAACTCTACCGACTTATATAAGCTGCTCCATACTGGATACACTTTTAGTTTTTTGGTACGCTTCCAATTTTTTTCGCACAAACTTCAAAGCCATTGGTGCTACATAAATTAACACAGCTCCCAAAATCTTCTTTTTCCAGTTTGAACTGCGCATGTTTTTCTTGGCATAGTTAGCCACAAAAGCTGTTACTGCAAGCTTTACAACCGTATCCAGTGCATTTGCTTTGAAGGCGCTTCCTGTGATTCCCATAGCGGTATCTTTGCTCAGGAAAAGATCTTTCACTTCAGAAGTAAGCTGTTTTGCGATGACATCTTTTCTGAGAACAGTTTTTTCTTCGCCATCGTCATCTATCTTTTCTTTCAGATACTGATCTGTTAAGCCATTGGTAAACGCGCTCAGACTTTCTTTGGTATTCTTAAAAGTCAGCAAACCTTCCAAATCTTCAATTTCACTTTTTAAAAGCTCTTTCTTTCTTTTAAGTTCTTCTAAACTTTCGTATTTCCTGCTCATAGATTAGTGATTTAAAAATTCGATTACTTTGTTTGCGACACTATTTATGATCCGCTTTTTAAAGGTAACGACAAAAATCGTGATCACCAAATAAAATGCTGCTACGATTAAAAAACCGTAAGAGGTATTGTTTAATAATTTACCGACAAAAAAAGCCAGTCCAAAATTAAAAAGGATAATGAAAAAAGTAAAAGCAACTAATAATATAACCAGATAGGCAATAACTCCTGCAGAAACTGATGATTTTTCTGTTGCCTGAATCTTGAGCAGATCTATTCGCTTCGATGCATATTCTTTTAAAGTCTCTATCATTATTTTTTTTTAAAAGTTACAAAAAAAGGAACTTTAATTTGGTCAAAGTTCCTTTTTATCATTTTAACTAATAGATTTATCTTTTTAGATCATTCAATCCCGTTTCTACGTCTTTTACAATGTCCGTAGTTTTGGAAACAATTTGATCTTTGTATTTATCATAACCATCTTTTACAGTATGAGCCACGTTGCTTGCTGTTTCTTTGAAAGTGGAAGAGATACTTCCGTACTGATCTTTTACTTTTTCAGAAACCTCTCCATACTTGTTTTTAGCATCTTCCTTTAAATCGTTTGCTTTGTTTTTAATTTTTTTTCTTGTTTCTTTCCCTTCTTCAGGAGCATATAACATTCCTAAAATTACACCTGCTGCAGCACCTGCTAAAAGTCCCGCTAAAATACCTGCTGTACTATTTTCTTTTCTAGACATTTCTTGTTTTTTAATTGTGATTAATAAATATTCTATGTAATAAATATTACAATTAATATACCAAATAAAGTTTCTGGCAGATAAAAATATTATTTTTTTAAATAGCTTAATATACTTTCTATTGTCTCTTTTTTGGTAAGCAGTGTATTGTCTATCTCTATAGCGTCATCTGCTTTCTTTAAAGGTGCTATTTCCCGCTCACTATCAATACGGTCTCTTTCAATAAGGTTGTCTTGCACCAACTTTTCATCAGTCTCTATTCCTAAACTTAATAATTCCTGATATCTTCTTTTGGTTCTTTCTCCGATACTCGCCGTCAGGAAAAATTTAAAATCAGCATTTGGCAGTACAACGGTGCCAATATCTCTGCCATCCATAATAATTCCTCCTTTTTCTGCCAAATTGCGCTGTGACTGTAAAAGAAAGTCTCTTACTTCTTTTTGTTTGGCTATAAAACTGACGTTTTGTGAAACTTCGTGTGAACGTATTTCTTTTGAAATGTTAATATGATTCAGGAAAAGAACCAGCTCGCCATTATCATTTTTAAATTCGAGTTCTATCAGTGGGAATGATGAAAAAAGCTGTTCAAGATTGATGGTTTCGTCATCGTTTAAACAATTTTGTATGGCAAACCAGGTGATCCCTCTGTACAGTGCACCAGTATCTAAGTGAACAATGCCAAGTCTTTCGGCAATAATTTTTGAAATAGAACTTTTTCCCGTAGAGGAGAATCCGTCAATTGCTATTACTGGTTTTTTCATGGTACAAATTTCAAGAAAAATTCTGAAAATTCAAAAAATCTGAGATTTAAACTTAAAAAACAATGATGGTTATAATGCTCACCTTAACGCAGGGTTGATACACATTACTGAACGTCTTTAAACTTGAAGTAAAATCCGCTGATTTATTTGAATATAAATAATCCTCACCAAGGCTTTCACCCGGCAGAGATAGGTATTTTGAATCATCTAAGATAAATTATTCTCCTCTGTGGCTGCTGAGATCTACAGAAATCCCGATTTGATTAACGTTGGAAGAATTATGATATCTTACATGTGCATAATCGATTCTGAATTTTGATACTTTAAGTCCGAAACCTGCAGAAAGGCCTGAGAAATTCCGTTGGTCTGCAACAGCAAGTTCGTTTCCTCTCTTTACATTATATCCCAGTCTTACATTGAAACTTTTTTCCGGAAAAAGCTCTGCCCCTAAAGAAAAATGATCGGCAATTTTTCTTCCGGCATTTACTTCCTGTCCGTTGACATTAAGATCTGAAGAAATATTAAACTCCTGCAAATCGTGCGCAGTAACAGTAATGGCTAAAGGAAAAGCTTTTAAGATTTTGGTGTATCCCAAATCTATTCTGAATGGCAGATTTTCTCTCACACCATTAAATGACTTAAACTGAAAACCGAAATTTCGTAACACTACAGAAACTACTTCTTTACTTTTTTTGGGGTGATATGTTACTCCCAAAGTTCCTGCTATCGCTGAAGACGTATAAGTGTCAATTTTTGAAGTAATAAAATTTAATCCTCCTCCAATCGTCCAGTCTTCCTCAAACTGATATGCATATCCGCCGCCAACAGATACATCCGAAGCTGAGAATTCTCCCATTTCAAAGCCGCTTTCGTCTGTTCTTGGTATATTCCCGTAGCTCATGTAGCGGGCATTTACAGTTACCATATGGCCATTATCAAGATCTTTTGCAAAAGCAATGGTTCCGTATTTTGAATCTGCCAGATAAGCAGTAGCATTCACAGAAAGCTGTTTGTCCGATTCTTTATTCAGCAAAGAAGGATTGGCAATGGCGAAAGACACATCCTGATCTCTCATTGTAATGGCATCACCACCTAAAGCTGCCTGTCTTGCCGAAACCGGAATATTCAGAAAGGGATAAACGTTTGTTCCAGTTTGTGCAAATGAAACAAATCCCGAAAGAAATAGTGAAAAAATTAGAACTTTCTTCAAATCAGTAATTAATTAATGCAAAAATAATCCTTTTTCGTACTTATCAAAATATTTATATCATTATTTACTATTAAATATTTTTCTTTTTACAATATTTTTAATGATTATATTTGCAGAGTTAATTTGTAAAGGAATTAATTCTCAAAAAATATTATAAATTTAAAGATGAAATATAAAAGAATCCTTCTAAAACTGAGTGGTGAAGCATTGATGGGGAACAGACAATACGGTATTGATACCGAAAGACTGATGGAGTACGCTCAGGAAATTAAAAAAGTAGTCGATATGGGCTGCGAAATTGCAATCGTAATTGGAGGAGGAAATATTTTCCGTGGTGTTGCAGGTGCTGCAAAAGGAATGGATAGAGTACAGGGCGATTATATGGGAATGCTTGCAACAGTAATCAATGGGATGGCTTTGCAGGGAGCTTTGGAAGATGCAGGAATCAGAACAAGACTTCAATCTGCGATTGAAATGGATAAAGTAGCAGAGCCTTTCATCAAACGAAGAGCAGTAAGGCATCTTGAAAAGGGAAGAGTAGTGATCTTCGGAGCAGGAACAGGAAATCCTTACTTTACTACAGATACTGCAGCAACTTTGAGAGCCATCGAAATTGATGCAGACGTAATCTTAAAAGGAACAAGAGTAGACGGAATCTACGACAGCGATCCTGAGAAAAATGAAAATGCTGTAAAATACAATTCATTATCTTTTGACGAAGTATTTGAAAAAAATATTAAAGTGATGGATATGACTGCTTTTACATTAAGCCATGAAAATAAATTGCCTATTATTGTATTCGATATGAATAAAGAGGGTAATCTGGTGAAGATCGTGGAAGGAGAAAGTATAGGAACTCTTGTGAATATTTAAAAGTAAAATATTATTTTAAATATGTAATCCCCTTTGAACTTAATTCAAAGGGGATTGCTTTTTAAATACCGTAATAATGCGGATACCCGTAAAGTGAAATTATTTCTTATTATTACATTTGCGAAAATTTCATATATGAAAAATATTATATGTCTTAGTTTAGTAATATTTTGCACATTGTTTAAAGCTCAATCACCTGAAGAAATCGACAGCTTGAATATGTATAAGAAGGAATATATTTTCAATGAAAAGATTTATCAAAGCTATACAAAGTATAAAAAACAATTTGATAGTCTAAATCTAGAAAATAATAAAATACTCAGAAAAGAATTAATGAGAATTGAATTTAAGGAAGCATACAATAAATTACTTAATCTCGAAAAATTAGGCAGCTTAAATATTCAAAATGCTTTATTAAAAAGTTATCAAACTAAATATAATCAACAACCATTAACTATACCTTTTACAAGGAAAGAAGATATACTTTACCTAATGCATCAATATGAAGAAGCTTTTTTATCAGTAATAACATTATTGTACCTTGATGATATTCAGAAATATTATGAAATGTATGATAATGCATATGAAAGATATTTAAATGAGAATTTAAAAAAATTAAACCTTACAAGAAAAGAATTCGATGATCTTTCTGATGACGATAAGTATTTAATATTTAAAGAATTCAAAAATATTAAAAAGTAAGAAATAAGAAGCTTCAAAGATTCGTAAGTTAAAGAAGAATTAATGAGTTGCTATTTTCTATTACAATAGAAAAAAGCTTACTGATATTCAGAAAACAATCATTATTTTTGCAAAACCAAATAGTAAGAAAACAGTAAGAAGAGAGTATGAAAAAACGGTTTTACGAAAATTAACTTACTGATTATCAATTACTATTATAACAATGTGTAATTTATCAAATTTTTATTATATAATGGAAGAATTAGATCTTATCGTAGAATCTGTAAAACATGATATGGAAGCAGCTATCAAGCACTTGGATCATGCATTTCAAAGAATCAGAGCAGGACGTGCGTCTACAAACATGGTTCAGGATGTGATGGTAGAGTATTATGGTGCTCCAACTCCTCTTAATCAGGTTGCTAACGTTTCTGTTCCCGATGCGATGACAATTTCTATTCAACCTTGGGATAGAACTGCGATCGGAGCAATAGAAAAAGCAATTATCAATTCAAATTTAGGTTTTGCACCTTCTAATAATGGTGAAAACATCATTCTGAATGTTCCGCCTTTAACTGAGGACAGAAGAAGAGAATTGGCTAAGCAGGCAAAAGGAGAAACTGAAGACACGAAAATTGTTGTAAGAAACGCCAGACAAAACGGAATTAAGGAGCTGAAAAAACTTGAAGGCGTTTCTGAAGATGCAATCAAAGCTACTGAAGAAGAAATTCAGGTACTTACAGATAAGCATGTAAAACTTTGTGACGATCATCTTAAAACTAAAGAAGCTGAAATTATGAAAGTTTAACTTTCACTTATTTCAATCATAAAAAAAGTGGTTTCATTATTTGAGACCACTTTTTTTGTATTATAAACATTTTAAATTTTCTTTATGCTCTTTATTTTTCAAAAGAAGATTGAAGGTTTTCTGCAACTCATCAACAGAGCAGTTTTTCATCTGATTACTGGAAATATTTTCAGGTTTCGGATTGTTTTTTACGTTTGATCGCAAAGTATATTTTTTCTCAAGACATTGAATTGGCTTACCATCAATCATGTAAAATCTCTTTTCTGTGATATCATCTTTTGTTTCGGGTTTTTCGGGAGTGCCGCCGTCAAAATTCCAAAGTGTTTCATCTTTAAAAATAAAATAAGGCTTTCCGTCGCTTACAAAATAATTTTCGACTGTAGAATAGTGGCTGTCCGCATCAAAGCGTTTTATTATCTTCAGAATGCCTTTTTCAGAATAATAAACGACATTCCCAGTTCTTTCTTCACATTCGTAATCAAACCTTGAAGAATCAAGTTTCTTTGCCAGCAATTGAGAATTAACAAGATTGTATTCTCTTTTTATGTCATCAACAGAACTGAGAGTATTTTTTAGTGATAAAGAATCTGAACCTTTATTTGAATTTAAACTATCTGTAACCGCAAAATTCTCAGATGTTTTCTGTTTGTTTTCTTTATTACACGAAACAATAAGAAATAATCCTGATATTAAAAGTAAATTTTTCATAATAGCAATTTGATATTTTTTTACTAAAACAAAAAATGTGACAAAATTGTTTTTAAATTAAAACTTTGCTTCAAAACCTGTTTTTAAAGCTTTCTTTTCCGGGTCAGTGAGATTTCTTTTATAAACTTCTTCCCATAATTTTTCTGCCCGGTCAATAGATTCTACTCCTAAGTTTCTCACGTTCGATGCCCAAAGTAAAACAGCAAAGTCTTTTTTGTTGTAGAGTGTATCTCCGAATTTAATGAATGGTGCTTCTTTATACTTTTCTTCTACACTTTTTGTGAAATCCAGCTTTCCGCCAATGCTTTCTTTTTTGATGTAATTTTCTTTGTCGGTTTGTTGAGCCGAAATAGAAACGCTTAAAAACATTAATAAAGTAAAGAATAGATTTTTCATGATTAAACTTTTAAATTCAGAATTAAAGATAGAAAAATTTGACAGTATATATTCAGTTATTGCAACAGATTAATTAAAAACAATCTATCGGTGATTAACTAAATTTAGATATAAAAAAAACAACTACAAAAGCAGTTGTTTTTTTTTATGGACAGTAATTATTTACAGTTTTCATTATAATCGTAGATTACTTCATCTACAATATCCGGAACATTAGACATTACATCGTCGATCTGGTTCTTAATAAGTTTTCCTAAACCTGTTCTCTTTTTTTCGTCATTTTTCATAGAAGCGTATGAGCCACTTGCAATTTTTCCTCTTACATAAGTACAATCAGCGGTAATTATTTTTGATTCTTTAAGATTCAGTTCTTTCAGTTTGCTTCCTTTTTTCGTGTATATGTAAGAAGGGTTTTTTCTCATTCTTTCTGTTTCCTGATCAGCCTGGTCTATCTGGTTCTGTCCGGCAGAAAACGTGGTTGGATAACCGTATAATTTATATACTTTTATCTTTCCGTCTGTAACCACTTCTGCAAATTGATTACTCTTAGTAAGATTATTAAAAGCTTTAATATTTCCACTCAATCCGCTTGTTGCCGTATTAAAACCTTCCTTTACATTGGTATATTTTACCACTTCAAAATGTCTTTCGGCATTGCTGTTATCATAGGCAACATATTCCTTCAGATCATCAGAATCCAATGTCTTAAATTTCTGCTTTTTCTTAGATTTATCAATATCCGACGACGCGATGAATTTTACTTTTTTCTGATTAACCCAGGGATTCCTTTCGTCACCTGCCAATCTTACTATCCCTTCTATTTTCTTACCGTTTTTATCAATTATGTAGCCATTTTTTTCATTGGCTTTTAATTCGTAATCGGTGTTTTCTTCCTGAGCATACAGGTTTGAAGTCATTAAACTTAACAATCCTAATAATAAAACTTTTTTCATATAATTTTCAATTAAAATTAGGTCATAAATATGGGAATTTTTTTTTGATATTTTTAAATCTTTTTTTAAATTATTCTCACAGAGTAGAAATGCAGCTGCACAGGCAAAAAAAATCCGGAAAAAACTTCCGGATTATATTTTATTGATAACGTTGATGTTCTTTATTTTTTACAAAGACCTTTATTAATGGTTTGAAGAATGCTTTGTATTTTTCAGAATCAAACAACTGCGAATCGGTAAGAGCTTTATAAGTCATTAAAACTCCAAAAGGAAATAAGATCATATTCGGAAGCCAGGCCGCAAGATAAGGACTCATTTTTCCGGACCAGGCGATGTTTTCAAATCCTACATTGATAACATAGAATATAATGAAAATGACGATGGCCACAATTACCGGAACTCCCATTCCGCCTTTTCTGATAATTGATCCCAAACTTGCGCCGATCATAAAGAAAATGATACACGTAAAGGAGTAAGAAATCATTCTCTGCTGATAAAGAACAACTTTATTGAAATATTTGATACTCGGACTCAGTTCCTGGTCTTTAGAATCTATTGTTGCTTTAAGATCATTCAATCTGCTGTGCGCATTGTAAATCATCTCAAGTTTTTTGTCCGTTTTGATGGTGTCTAGTTTGTACTGAGATTTTACCGGAGCCTTCGACTTATTTTTATCCATATAAGTGACTGCCGAATTGGTTTGTGATATCATCTCGCTACTGATATTGGATACCAGTTTTACGTTGTCTTTTCTCGTCTTATCAATGGTGGTAAACAATTGATTAAAGTTTTCGAAACGATAATCTTCGGTGATTTTTTCCTGCTCAATAGCTTTGTTGATAAGTTCGCTGACATCAAAATGATTCACCAGAGTATCAAATTTTATAGCCTGATCCGGTTGTTTCAGTCTTACATTCTCTGCTTTTCCGGCATAGCTGTCTTCGACAACATATCCGTTGAACAGCATCAGCTGAAGATAATTTTTGTTGGGAGGCGTTACGAATTTTCCTTTTTCAGCCACAATAGATTGCTGGTTTTCAAAGGTGGTTGCTTTTTTATGAATAAAAATACCTTCCAGATTACGTCCGTCTTCTCCCTCAATTTTATCAAATTTCACCAGATAGCCTGGAATCTGATCAATAAATTGTCCGGGAGTAAAATTCAGTGCAGGTTTGGTTTGAGCAATGTTGAAAAGCATATTCTTTGCTTTACGCTGAAAATCCGGGATAATATTACTGGAGAAAAGATAAAGCAGTACAGCAAGGAAAGTAACAACGCCCAGAAGTGGCATCATAACTCTGGTTAAAGATATTCCTGCAGCTTTCATGGCAGCAAGCTCATAGCGTTCGCCAAATTCACCGAAAGACATGATGCTCGCCAAAAGTATCGTTAAAGGTAAAACCATACTGATTACATTGACTCCCAAATAAAAGAGCAGCTTCATGATCTGCAGTGTGGTAAGACCTTTTCCCATAAACTGCCCAAGCTGAATCCAGACAATGTTTACAATAAAAATGAAAAACAATACACTGAATATAAAAAAGAACGGACCAAAAAAGGTTTTAATAATATATCGGTCTAGTATTTTAAACATTTGCCAAAATTAATGAAAAAGCCACAAAGTTTCCTTTGTGACTTTAAATTTTAATATTTATTTAGAATTATAATTCTGTAACCAGATAGTTTTTATATTTATTCTTATCAAAAACAAACATATTTGCGTCTAGCTGTTGGTTTTCTTTATATTCTTTGATGGAGATAACTGCAATATCTTTATTGTTTCCATGCTGCTCCAGCTTCAGCATTTGTTTTTTGGTACCGTCGATATAAATATAAATGTATTTCAATCCATTGGCTTTCACAGGAGTCAGTTTAATAAAATCTGCGCTTACACCGTCTACTGTTTTTTTACCATTGTAAGAAACATTATAATCATTTCTGTACGAGGTTAGATAATTGATAGGAGAGAACATGGTAGAACTTGCATTCGGTTTTGCTACCGTCACCTCCATATCTTCTGTGTTGATGTTGTAGATTTTACTGCCATCGAAAATCTGCTCAGTTTCCATGATTTTCAATTTGTACTTATCTCCCGCTGTGTAATATATTCCCGGTTCATTTTTACTTATAACACCGTTTACACCGCTTCCAAACGCAAATTTGAAATAGGAATTTTTTTTAGATTTATAATTAGCCGTTACATCATCCAATATTTTTTTTGCTTTGGCATCAATTTTCTGAGCCTGAACAAAAGCAATACTTCCTGCTGCGAAACCTACAATTGCTATTTTTGAAATTATTTTTTTCATTTTCTATTTCTAAATTTTTCTATTCTTTAGACCATTTTATGGACTCAAAGTTAAAATGCGGTTGTTCCGTGATTTTAACTTCGCAAATCTTCCAAAAACTGTTCCAAAGAATTCAGATCACTGATCAAAACTTCTCTTGCTTTAGCACCGTTAAATCCTCCGACAATACCGCTTGCCTCAAGCTGATCCATAATTCTTCCTGCTCTGTTATATCCTAATTTAAGCTGTCTCTGAAGCATGGAAGTAGACCCTTGCTGTGTCGATACAATAATTCTGGCTGCCTCATCAAACAGCTGGTCTTTTTCATTCGGATCAAATGCACCAACTGAACTCGTAGCTTCTTCATTTACATATTCAGGAAGCATAAATGCCGAAGCATATCCTTTCTGTTCGCCAATAAATTCTGCCAGCTTTTCAACTTCAGGAGTATCAACAAAAGCACACTGAAGTCTTAGAATTTCATTTCCGTTAAAATAAAGCATATCTCCTTTCCCGATTAACTGATCTGCTCCAGGAGAATCCAGAATCGTTCGGGAGTCCACACTGGAGATCACTCTGAATGCAGCTCTTGCAGGGAAATTCGCCTTTATCATACCGGTAATTACATTGACAGAAGGTCTTTGTGTGGCAACAATAAGGTGAATTCCTACTGCTCTCGCCAATTGTGCCAATCTTGCGATAGGAAGCTCCACTTCCTTTCCGGCAGTCATGATTAAATCTGCAAATTCGTCTACCACCAAAACAATGTATGGCAAATAGCGGTGTCCGTTTTCAGGATTTAACTTTCTTTCACTGAATTTTTTATTGTATTCTTTAAGGTTTTTACAGAAAGCATTTTTTAGCAGATCATATCGCTGATCCATCTCTACACAAAGAGAATTCAAAGTGTTGATCACTTTATGCGTATCTGTAATAATCGCATCATCAGAATCCGGAAGTTTCGCCAGATAATGTCTTTCGATTTTTGAATATAAAGAAAGTTCCACTTTTTTCGGATCCACCATTACAAATTTCAGCTCACTTGGATGCTTTTTGTAGAGTAGGGAAGTAAGAATGGCATTAATCCCGACTGATTTTCCCTGTCCCGTAGAACCCGCCATCAAAAGGTGAGGCATTTTAGATAGATCTGCCATGAAAACTTCATTTGAAATTGTTTTTCCAAAGACCACCGGAAGATCCATATCTGTATTCTGGAATTTCTGCGAAGCAATTACCGAACGCATAGAAACCATGGTAGGATTTTTTCTCGGAACTTCAATTCCGATCGTTCCTTTTCCGGGCATTGGTGCAATAATTCTTATGCCTAAAGCTGAAAGATTCAATGCAATATCATCCTGCAATTTTTTAATGGCAGAAACTCTTATCCCCGCTTCGGGTACTATTTCATATAACGTAACTGTCGGTCCGATGGTCGCTTTGATCTCAGCAATTCCAACGTTGAAATTCTTCAAAAGACCAACAATTTTGTTTTTATTTTCTTCTAATTCTTCTTTATTGACTGATATTTCTTCGTTTCCATAATCTGTAAGAAGATCTATTGTGGGCATTTGAAATTTAGCCAGATCTAATCTGTGATCGTACAAGCCATGTTTCTCTACCAGATCATTTGACTGCTTTTCAGAATCATCCAAAATTTCTATTGCCGGAGCTACTTCTACATTAAATTTAATTCCGTCTGAAGAAGCGGGAATATCAAAAGCCTCCTCAGGTTTTGCTACAGGAATATGAGGTTTTGTATCTAAGTTTAAATGTAAAGATTGCGAAACCTCCTTTCTGTCTTCCTCGAAAGAAGTCTGGTTGGGCGTCACAATAGCTTCTACCGTTGCAGAAGGCTGACTGTCAAAAGATGATTTTTCCGGTTTCACATAATCTTTAGTTTTATTTTTTCCGGAAAGATCCGTCACGGTGATATTTGGAGACTCATGCTGAATGTCATTTTCAAGCTCTTCATCCGCTTCAAAATTTTCGCTGGAATTCGGCATCATCGATTTTACTTTGCCAATTGTACTGTCGTTGATTTCGTTGAATTTTGCTTTTATAGAGCTTGGTCTCATATTAAATTCAAGGATAAAATATAAAGCGATACTTACCACCAAAACCAGCCATAAACCTACACTTCCGATGATCGCATTAAGAGAATCCATAATCTGGAATCCGTAGACTCCGCTTAGAACTCCTGCATTTCCCTGACCTTTTGTAACTGCTCCAAAGAAAATAGGAAGCCAGCAAATAAAGAATAAAGAATGCCCGAAAGTCATCCACGGTTTGAACATTTTTTTCTTCAGAATCATTGTGCCGAAAACCATAAAAAGAAATGCAACAATGAATGAGGCAATACCGATGCTTTCAAAAATAAAGAAATTGCCCAGCCAATCTCCCAGCTTTCCAAATATATTAGAAGACTTGATGCTTTTATCGAGCATTGTTCCGGCTTGGCTTTGGTCTGACTTCCAATTCATCAGATATGAAATGAAGGATAACGCAAGAACTCCCGAAAAAACGATAAACGTCAATCCGAAAAAGATACGGGGTTTTGATAAGATCTTGCCTTTTTCAGGCGAGGCGGTCTGTGGTTTTTGTGCTTTCTTTTCCATAATATCAATCCCGGCAAATTTAGTGTTTTTTTACTATTATGCTTATTTTTTTTCATTCTGCCAAACTCTGTTTCCACCCTGATTTACAGGTAATTTTAATTTTTGGCAACAAATAAAAAATTATTAAGAATGATTCAAAATAACGATTTCATCTGCGTCAAATGACAAAAAACAGCTTTTTTTATCTCCCTTTCGTTTTATCATCCCTATTTTTGCAATTCAACATAAAAAAATCATGAAGAAGATCCAAGATATTCTTATTTCTACCAGAACAATGGCTGTTCTGTTGTTGGTTTACGCATTTGCAATGGCTTATGCAACGTTCTTAGAAAATGACTACGGAACTCCCACAGCGAAAGCGTTAATTTATGAAGCAAAATGGTTTGAACTGATCATGTTTTTACTTATTTTAAATTTCATTGGAAATATTGGGCGCTACCGACTCTGGAAAAGAGAAAAATGGCCGGTTTTGGTGTTTCACCTTTCTTTTATCTTAATTTTTATCGGAGGTGCGGTAACAAGATATATCAGTTTTGAAGGACAGATGGTGATCAGAGAAGGGGAAACTTCCAATGAAATTGTTACCGATAAACATTTCTTCAAAATTCAGATAGAAGATAAAGGGGATGTTCTAAACTATAAGGACGTACCTTATTTAATGTCACCTTTGCATAAAGATTTTGCCGCAACGTACGATTTCCACGGAAAAACAGTGAAAGTAAAAACGCTTGATTATGTTCAGAGAAAAAAAGACAGCTTAGTTGCGGATGCTAATGGTACAGAATATCTTCATCTGGTTTCTACTGCAGAAACAGGAAGACAGAATATTTATATAAAACCGGGCGAAACAAAATCAATCAACGGAACTTTGGTCACTTTCAACAGAGCGATCGACGGTGCAGTTGAATTCAAAAAAGAAAACGGACAGATTTTAATTAAAACTCCGGTAGATGCCAACTTTATGACGATGGCAACACAGGCAACAGGAACGACCGTGAAAGATCAGTTCCAGCCGTTGGTTTTAAGAAGTTTATATACGATTAATGAATTAAAACTGGTTGTACCGGAAGGTCTGAAAAAAGGTAAACTTATCGCATTTGAGGGAGACAGAAAGAAAGACCAGAATGTTCCGGATGTAATGACGGTAGAAATTGAAGGTCCGAAAACAAAACAAATCGTTGATTTATCAGTGGAAAGAGGAAATCCTAATGCATACAAGCAGGTTACCATGGATAATCTAAATATCATGGTAGGTTTTGGTCCGAAGATTTACAACACACCTTTTGCTTTAAAACTGGATGATTTTGTGATGGAAACGTATCCGGGAAGCAGTTCTCCGAGTGCTTATGAAAGTCATGTGAAAATTATTGATCAGGGAAAACAGACACCTTATAAAATTTATATGAATAATGTATTGAATTATAAAGGATACCGTTTCTTCCAGTCTAGTTTTTCGCCAGACAGAATGGGAACTGTGCTTTCGGTAAATCATGATTTCTGGGGAACATTGATTTCGTACATCGGATATGCATTGTTATTCGGAGGAATGTTTGTCATCTTCTTCTGGAAAGGAACTCATTTCTGGAAATTAAATAAAATGCTGAAAGACATCAACAAAAAAAGAGCTGCTGCAATTTTGCTATTGTTTTTAAGTTTCGGTCTGAATGCTCAGAAAATAGAAACTCACGGAACGACAGACGGAAGCAGAGAACATGTACACGTGGAAGGTGACGGCCACACCCACGATACAGCTCCGCAGGCAAGCCAGTCTCAGCCGAAACCTCAACAGAATTCCGTAGCTGTACCTTTAGCCAAGATGAAAATGATTTCTGCAGATGAGATCATCGCAAGAAATAAGATCGATAAAGATCATGCAGATAAATTCGGATACCTTCTGGTGCAGAATTATGAAGGGAGAATTGTTCCTATCAATACACAGGCTTTAGATGTTTTAAGAAAACTTTATAAAAGCGACAGCTTCAAAGGTTCAGACGGAAAATATCTCACGGCAAACCAGTGGTTTTTATATATCAATACCGATACGCCGAGCTGGACAATGGTTCCGATGATTAAGGTCATTAATGGTGGTGATCTGCTGAAAAAGAAAGTGAAAGCTAATGAAGAAGGCTACACTTCATTAATGAATATGTTTCCAGCTGATGAAAACGGGCAGTTACATTACGTTTTAGAAGAAGATTACAATATTGCTTTCCGTAAAAAACCTGCATTACAATCTAAATATGATTTGGCGGTAATTGATCTTAACGACCGTGTTCAGGCTTTTAATGAATTCTTCAGCGGACAGTTCATGAGAATTGTTCCTGTGAAAAATGATCCCAATCATACATGGCATTCCTGGTTAGACCAAAAAATGGAACCGGATGTGGAATCGCAGCAGGTCATGGGACCTTATTTTGCAGAAGTACTTCAGGCACAAAAAAGCGGTGACTGGAGCAAAGCAGATGCAGAGCTTGCTAAGCTTTCCGCTTATCAGCAGAAATGGGGAAAAAGTGTAGTTCCATCGAAGTCTAAAGTTGATCTGGAAGTCTTTATCAACGGGGTGAATATTAATTTTAAGCTTTTAATTTTCTACACCATTATCGGATCTTTAATATTATTGCTTGGTTTTGTTGAGCTATTTAAACCTAAAAAACTCTTAAATCAGATTATCAAAGTTATTATCTATTTGGGAGCGGTAGGATATATCTGTCATTTCTTAGGTCTTGTTGCGAGATGGTATATTTCAGGACATGCTCCCTGGAGTAACGGTTATGAAGCAATTATCTTTATTTCCTGGGTGGGTATTTCTGCGGGGTTTGCTTTATACAGAAACTCAAATGCCTTAATTCCTGCAGCAGGATTTATGGTAGCTGTAATCATGATGGGATTTGCCCACGGAGGTTCAGCTCTGGATCCGCAAATCACACCGCTGGTTCCTGTTTTGAAATCGTACTGGCTGATTGTACATGTTGCGATTATTACTTCTAGTTATGGTTTCTTTGGTCTGTCGATGATTATTGCTGTAATTTCATTGGTGTTTTATATCATTTCAGATAAGAATGCTTTTAAAATTCATAACGATTCCACATTAAAAGAATTGGCAGTTGTTTCTGAAATGTCTTTAACGATAGGTCTTTTTGCTCTTACAGTAGGAAACTTCTTAGGAGGAATCTGGGCAAACGAATCTTGGGGAAGATACTGGAGCTGGGATCCTAAAGAAACATGGGCATTTATTTCAATCATGGTGTACGCTTTTGTACTGCACATGAGATTGGTGCCGGGATTGAGAAGCAGATGGGCGTTCCACGTAGCAACAATGTTTGCATTCTGCTCCATGGTGATGACGTATTTTGGTGTAAATTATTATCTGAGCGGACTGCATTCTTATGCAGCGGGCGATCCGGTTCCGGTTCCGGCTTGGGTGTATATAGGTTTAGGAACGATGCTGTTATTATCAGTAGTTTCTTACTTTAGATTTACAGCTTTAAAGAAAAAATAAATATCAATTTACAGATTAATAGAATCCCTGAAATATTTTTCGGGGATTTTTTTGTGCATGCAATCTCCTTCCGCAGAAATGCAGACTGCATACTTTTCGGTATGTTGAGATTCCTCCGAAATGCCGGACTGAGCGATTAAAATAACCTCAATTTGGGATAAGAAATAAATTTAAATAATTGATTTATAGGATCATATTATTTTATGGCAAAGAAAAATAAAGTTTTTTTACTTCTTGAAAGCTTTTAAGCTAAACAGAGGCATTTCGCTTATTGATAAAAGACAAAATGGTATTACATTGTTAAGTTTTACGCCTTTGTATATCTTAAAAGCTGAATTTCTTGATAACTAAAACTCTTTGTTTAATATTGCGTTTAAGAAAACTTATCCCGAACTCATGTTAAATAGTAAAGTTTTAAAAATTATATCAAAAAAATATACAGTTCAAAAATTATTTCTAAGTTTATGATATCAAATTAATATCATTTTAAATTAAAAGTCATGGAAAAAACTTTAAAACCTATGTCCGGCTATCTTGCCTTAGTAATCTGTCTTCTTTTGATGGGAGTTTCGGTGTATCTTTTTATAATCGGAGTAAATGACAGGATAGAAAACAACATCAGCTACCTTATTATTTCAATCATTTGCTTCTGTCTTACATTTTTCTTTATGAAAGGTTTAATGATTATTCAGCCCAACCATTCCAGAGTATTAAATTTCTTCGGAAAATATGTTGGTTCGGTGAAGGACAACGGATTATTTTTTATCAATCCTTTGTATTCTTCACAAAAGATATCTTTACGTTCTGAAAATCTTCAGGGACAGACCTTAAAAGTAAATGACAAAATGGGAAATCCTATTGAGATCGCTGTTGTGATGGTTTGGAAAGTAGGAGACACGTACAAAGCGGCTTTTGATGTTGAACGATATTCAGATTTCGTAAAAATGCAGAGTGAAGCGGCAGTGCGTCATTTGGCAATGAGTTTTCCTTATGATAATCTTGAAGACGATCATGCACCGATTACTTTGAGGGAAGGCGGAGAAAAAATAAATTCTATTTTGGAGCAGGAACTTACAGACCGTCTTTCAAAAGCAGGAATTATCATTCAGGAAGCCAGAATTTCCCATTTGGCTTATGCTTCAGAAATCGCGGGAGCAATGCTTCAGAGACAGCAGGCAACAGCAATTGTAGCTGCCAGAACTAAAATAGTGGAAGGTGCTGTAGGAATGGTGGATTTAGCTTTAAAGAAACTTTCAGAAGAGAATATCGTAGAATTGGATGATGAAAGAAAAGCAGCAATGGTAAGTAATCTGATGGTGGTACTTTGTGGCGAAAAAGCTGCGCAACCCATTCTAAATGCCGGAACTTTATATAATTAAGATTGATGATGATGTAAGTTTAAATAATTGGGAAATTGAATTTAAAATCAATTTTCTCAACACAATTAAATTTTAATAATCCGTGAAAATCTGCTCAGTCGGCAAAATCAGCGGGAAAAATAAAAAAAATGAAATCTCAGAACCCTAAAAACTCTTCGGAAACTGCTGCAAAAAGTAAAAAATCCTTTGTGATAAGGATCGATGAGTCTACTTATAAATTATTGGAAAAATGGGCAAATGACGAGTTCAGGAGTGTCAACGGACAAATAGAATATCTACTCAGTCAAAGTTTAATAAACTCGGGTCGGAAGAAAAAAGAATAAAATTTAGAATTCTTAAAACGTAAGCAAAGATCATTTCTTTGCTTTTTTTATTGAAAAATTCCTGAGAAATAATTGCTGATGATCGTCCAGAAATTTTTTCCCAAAAAATATATCAGCGTAGAAGTGATGATTCCCTTTACTGTAAAGAATATAATTCCTCCGATCCCAAATTTCTTCAGCATGTTTTTCCACCGGGATTTTTTCTCTTCTTCGGGTTCTTTTACAGATTTTTTGGTTTCCATTCAACAGAGATTATCCTACAAAGATAAAGATGTTTATAATGATTCCAAATAAAAATAGTTTTAAATCATTAAAATTTCATCAGTCTCAGAAATATTTTTATCTTTAGACAAAACGAAAAGTAACATTTATGTCAAAAAAAGTCAAAGATTTCGGTATCGAAAAATCTTTAAAAAACCTCGGAATAAAAGCTGAAAATAAGGGAACTTCTACGGGAGGTAAATTTTTCGCTTCCGGGAAAACTATAGAAAGTTATTCGCCGTCAGACGGAAGATTAATTGGTACCATAAAAACTTCTGCAGAAAAAGATTATGACAAAGTAATCGAAACTGCACAAGCTGCTTTTAAGGAATTCAGGATGATTCCTGCTCCGAAAAGAGGTGAGTTGGTAAGGCAGCTAGGACAGAAATTAAGAGAATATAAGGATGATTTGGGTAAGCTTGTTTCTTACGAAATGGGTAAGTCTTTGCAGGAAGGTCTTGGAGAAGTGCAGGAAATGATCGATATCTGCGATTTTGCAGTTGGTCTTTCCAGACAGCTTCACGGGTACACGATGCATTCTGAAAGACCGGGACACAGAATGTACGAGCAATATCATCCGCTGGGAATTGTAGGAGTAATTACTGCTTTCAACTTTCCTGTTGCAGTTTGGGCTTGGAATACTGCTTTAGCATGGATCTGCGGTAACGTGACCATCTGGAAGCCATCAGAAAAAACCCCGTTTTGTGCCGTCGCCTGTCAAAATATCATGATGGAAGTTTTACAAGAGAATAATCTTCCGGAAGGTGTTTCCAGTGTTTTGGTTGCAGATCATGAGATTGGGCAGCTGCTGGTAGAAGACAAACGTGTAGCGCTGATTTCGTTCACGGGTTCAACAAAAGTGGGAAGAATGGTTTCTTCTAAAGTAGCTGAAAGATTCGGGAAATCTATTCTTGAACTGGGCGGAAACAACGCAATTATCATTTCTAAAGATGCAGATCTGGATATGTCGATCATCGGAGCTGTGTTTGGTGCCGTAGGAACTGCAGGACAGAGATGTACTTCTACAAGAAGACTGATCATTCACGAAGATGTTTATGACGAGGTAAAAAACAGATTGGTAAAGGCATACGGACAGCTGAAAATAGGAAATCCTTTAGATGAAAGTATGCATGTTGGTCCGCTTATCGATGTTCACGCAGTGAATCAATACGAAATGGCGATCAGAAATTGTATTGAGGAAGGCGGAAAATTTGTGGTAGAAGGTGGTGTTCTGGAAGGTAAAGAGTATGAATCCGGCTGTTATGTGAAACCATGTATCGCCGAAGTTGAAAATTCTTTTGAAATTGTACAGCACGAGACTTTTGCTCCGATTTTATATTTAATCAAATACTCAACTTTAGAAGAAGCAATTGCCATTCAGAATGATGTTCCACAAGGTTTGTCTTCTGCAATCATGACTCAGAATCTGAGAGAAGCAGAACTTTTCCTTTCTCAGGCAGGTTCAGATTGTGGCATTGCCAACGTCAACATCGGAACTTCGGGTGCAGAAATCGGCGGAGCTTTCGGTGGTGAAAAAGAAACAGGCGGCGGCAGAGAATCTGGTTCAGATGTATGGAAATACTATATGAGAAGACAAACCAATACCATCAATTATACGGCGAGTCTTCCGTTAGCTCAGGGAATTAAATTCGATTTGTAAGGCTTTAATTTAAATCATTAAAAATTAAAAGATTAAAGAATTAAAAAATTACGGTATACAAATTATTCAATTTTTAATCTTTTAATAAAAACATTTTCAATTCACACAACTATATGGAACATACATTAGAAACAACGATAAATAAAGTAAAAGAAACGGTAGGAAAACACGTTTTAGCAGATGGTTTTGATTTTGTAATGGATATTGAAAACTCTCACGGATCATGGATTCATGATTCTGTTACAGGTAAAAATTATCTGGATATGTTTTCGATGTTTGGTTCTGCTTCTATAGGCTACAATCATCCTTATCTGGTTGAAAGATCAGAATGGCTTGGTAAAATGGCCATCAACAAACCAACTTTGGCCGATGTTTATTCTAAGGAATATGCAGATTTTTTAGAAACTTTTGAAAGAGTGGTAATGCCGGAAGAACTGCAATATGCATTCTTCATTGAAGGTGGAACAATGGGGGTAGAAAATGCGATGAAAGCCTGTTTCGATTGGAAAACAAGAAAGAATTTTGATAAGGGTCTTACTACAGAAGCAGGAATTTGTATTCATTTCAGACAGGCTTTTCATGGAAGAAGCGGATATACTTTAAGCTTAACCAATACTTCAGATCCCAGAAAATATCAGTATTTCCCGATGTTTGAGTGGCCAAGAATTCTTAATCCCAAACTGACGTTCCCGATTACGGAAGAAAATCTTGAAGAAACTATCAACAACGAAAGATTGGCATTACTGAATATTGGTGAAGCTATTTTATCCAATCCTGATAAAGTGGCATGTATAATTATTGAACCGATACAGGCAGAAGGCGGAGACAATCATTTCAGAGATGAGTTTTTTGTTGAACTGAGAAAAATTTGTGACGAGCATGAGATCCTGTTGATATTTGATGAAGTACAGACAGGAATAGGGATCACCGGAAAAATGTGGTCTTTTGAACATTTCAGTGTAAGACCAGATATTATTTCTTTCGGTAAAAAAACACAGGTTTGTGGTGTTTTGGCCAACAAAGAAAAATTTGATGAAGTTCCGCACAATGTTTTCAGAGAAAGCTCAAGAATCAATTCTACTTTTGGAGGGAACTTTGTCGATATGATGCGATTCCAATTGGTGATGGAAGTCATTGAAAAAGAAAATTTAGTTGAAAATGCAAGAATTGTTGGCGAATATTTATTAGCAGGCCTACAGAATTTAGCTCAGAAATATCCTGAAAAAGTATCTAATGCGAGAGGACGAGGATTAATGTGTGCAATCGATCTTCCTACCCAGGAACAGAGAAATCATATCCGTGAATTGCTGTACGATGACGGATTAATTATTCTTGCATGCGGCGATCAGTCAATCCGTTTCAGACCACATCTGAACGTGACGAAAGAGGAGATTAAGATTGCTTTAGATAAAATAGAAAATAATATTACTAAAATTTAAAAATTTAAAATTTGGATTTCTGAAAAAAACACCCTATATTTAGATACTCAAAATGTATATTATATGGAACGCAACACTAGAGTATCAGTTTTTGAAAGCGACAAACCTTCAGAAATCCAATTGATCAAATCTAAATTAGAAGAAGCGCAAATCACCAATGACGTGGAAAATAATTATCTTACTTTCACCACAACGCCTACTGCCACATCGCTGAAGGTAATGGTTGATCTGCAGGATGAAAAAAAAGCATTTGAAATTATAGATGCTTATCTTCAACAAAATGAAAATTAATAAAATATCAATTTCATAATTTTAAATTTTACTACTTCGGAACCGAAAATTAATACAATTAGTTTTCGGTTTTTTTTGCTGAATTGTACATAAGGTGTAAGCATAAAGCTTTATTGCTGAATTTTCAAATAATATCTATCAATATCTTAAAATGGAATCAATGACTCATGATGATTTAATCGAATTTAGAAAAGCAACAATGTCTGATCAGGATGTTATCTGGAGCATCATCCAGCAGTCTATAGAAAGAAGAAGAAAGGACGGTAGCCAGCAATGGCAGAACGGCTATCCCAATGAGCAGACAGTAGAAAGTGATCTATCTAAAGATTTCGGATTTGTACTTACCGTCAATGGAGACATTGCTGTGTATGTCGCTCTTATTTTTAATGATGAACCTGCCTACAATTCCATTGACGGAGCCTGGCTTACAACAGGAGAATTTGCAGTGGTTCACAGAGTGGCTGTTTCTGAAAATTTTGTGGGAAAAGGAATGGTGAAAAAATTATTTGATGCGATTGAAGATTATGTAAAATCGAAGCATGTTCTGAGCGTAAAAGTAGATACCAATTATGACAATATCGCAATGCTGAAAATTTTAGAGCAAAAAGGATATACCTATTGTGGTGAAGTTTATCTTGCAGGCGGAATCAGAAAGGCATTCGAAAAAGTATTGATTTAAAAAACAGAAGAAAGTTAAATCTGCTTCTGATTGATTCTTTAAGAAACTATCTATTCATAAACTCTATTGGGTTTGTTCGTTTAGTTCCGAACTAATTTTTACTTTTGCTCAAAATTATTGTGCAATGAATAAAAGTATACAAATTGATGAAAAAATTTTTCAGGATTCGGTCAAATTTTGCAGCACGATGTTTAATCTTCCTCCGTTAGCATCTAAAATCTATTCCTATCTTATTTTCGATTTTGAAAAGGTAGGAATTACTTTTGATGAGTTTGTAGAAGTTTTTGCGGCAAGTAAGAGTTCTATTTCTACCAATATCAAATTATTGTTAAACGCCCAACTCATCATTGATGTAAACAAAATAGACGAACGAAGAAGATATTTCTATACAAACAGTGAATATAAAAAAGTAAGGTTTGAAAAAATCGTTCAAAAAATGCAGGATGAGCTGAATTTAATAGAAGATCTCAGAAAATTCAGACAACTCAGAAAAGTAGAAGATAAAGATTATGAAGATAAAATGGAAGTCTACAAATCTCTTTTAAATAAAAATATCGTAAATATTCAGGAATCACTTAATAAACTATAAAATGACAAACAAGCTTATACTATTTTCTGTAGCAGCATTTTCTCTTACTGCATGCAAAAAGGAAGCTCCGAAACAGGAAGGTCCCAAAACTTTCCCTGTAATATCGGTAGAAAATAAAAATATCACAGGATATGATGTTTTTCCTGCAAGCATCGAAGGCAGAGTAAACAATGATGTACGGGCAAAAATCTCGGGGTACATTACTCAGGTTTTGGTAGATGAAGGTCAGTACGTAACAAAAGGTCAGCCTTTATTCCGGTTGGAAACCAATACTCTAAACGAAACTGCAGCTGCCGCAAAAGCAGGCGTAGGAGCAGCTCAGTCGAATATTGCAGCAGCGCAGGCAGCAGTAAATGCAGCGCAGGTAGAAGTAAACAAACTGAAACCTTTGGTAGAAAAAAATATCATCAGCGCAATTCAGCTTCAGACAGCACAGGCAAATCTCTCACAGGCTCAAGCGCAGGTGCAGCAGGCAATTGCCGCAAGACAACAGGCCAATGCAAATTATAAAGGTGCCGCCGCAAACGTAGATTATTCTATCATTCGTGCGCCGATCTCAGGAGTAATTGGCAAATTGCCCTTGAAAGTAGGAAGTTTGGTAGGTCCGAGCGATCAGAGTGCTTTAACGACTATTTCAGATACTTCAGAAGTTTTTGCATACTTTTCTATGAATGAAAAAGAATATTTTGATTTCCTTGAAAAATCTGTAGGAGCATCTGTTCCGGAAAAAATCAAAAACCTTCCGATGGTAGAGCTGCAATTGGCCAACGGAAGCATTTATCCTGAAAAGGGAAGAATAGAAGCAATTACAGGTTCTATAGATGCTGCTACCGGAACCATTCAGTTTCGTGCAGGTTTCAAAAATCCACAGAAACTATTGAGCAACGGAAACAGCGGCAGCATCAGATTTCCCAAAGCTTACGATAATGTTCTGGTCGTTCCTGAAAGTGCAACATATGAACAGCAGGGTATTGTGTACGTATACAAAGTTGAGAAAGATACCGCCAAAAATGCAGTAGTAGAAGTGATTGAAAGAATAGACAATTTAGCTTTACTAAAATCCGGTGTCAAAAAAGGTGATGTCATTATTGCAGCCGGAACCGGAACTATAAAATCAGGAACTGCTGTAAAACCTAAAAAAATAAGCATGGATAGCCTCGTTCAATCAGTAAAACCCAAATTCTAATGATAAAGAACTTTATTAACAGACCGGTTTTATCAACGGTAATTTCCATATTAATCGTTATTCTGGGTGTTTTGGGACTTACGGCTTTACCTGTTACTCAGTATCCAGATATTGCACCTGCAACAGTAAGCGTACGGGCAAACTATACCGGAGCCAATGCAGAAACCGTGATGAAAAGTGTTGTTGTTCCTTTGGAAGAACAGATCAATGGGGTGGAAGGTATGGATTATATTACTTCCTCTGCAGGAAATGACGGTTCGGCTCAGATTCAGGTGTTTTTCAAACAGGGTATCAATGCAGATATTGCAGCGGTAAACGTTCAAAACCGTGTGGCAAGAGCGTCCCCTTTGCTTCCGAGTGAAGTTACACGGGCAGGTGTTGTGACCCAAAAACAGCAGACCAGTGCATTGATGTATCTTTCCTTCTATTCCGAAAACAAAAATATTGACGATGTTTATCTTCAGAACTTTTTGAATATCAATGTTATTCCGGATCTTCAGAGAATCAACGGAGTGGGTGAAGCGAATGTTTTCGGAGGTAAAAATTATTCGATGAGAATATGGCTGGATCCTGCAAAATTGGCAGCCTACGGCATTACTCCCAACGAAGTTACTACAGCTATTAATGAGCAGAGCAGGGAAGCTGCTGCAGGTTCTTTAGGACAAAACAGCGGAAGTTCTTTTGAATATATCATTAAATATGTAGGTAAATTCAGTGAAAAAGAGCAGTATGATGATATTATCATTAAATCTCTTCCTGATGGACAGAACTTGATGCTGAAAGATGTTGCCAAAGTTGAATTGGGAGGTTTATCTTACAGCGGAGTGGGTGAAAACGGAGACAATCCGTCAATCAGTATGGGGGTATTTCAGACTCCGGGATCGAACGCTCAGGAAATTATTGAAAACATCAAAAAACAGCTTAAAGATAATGAAGGTTCTTATCCTGAAGGAGTAAAATATACGTTTAACTTTGATACGAATGAGTTCTTGGATGCATCTATTGAGAAAGTAATTCACACGTTGATTGAAGCATTTATCTTAGTTTTTATCGTGGTGTACATTTTCTTACAGGATTTCAGATCGACATTAATTCCTGCCATTGCAGTTCCTGTATCCATCGTCGGAACATTTTTCTTCCTGAATCTTTTTGGATATTCATTAAACTTACTTACGCTTTTTGCTTTGGTACTGGCTATTGGTATTGTGGTGGATGATGCAATTGTCGTCGTGGAAGCAGTACACGCCAAAATGGAAAATGGGGTTTCCAATGCGAAGAAAGCAACCATTGAAGCAATGGACGAAATCACCGGAGCCATTATCTCCATTACGTTGGTAATGGCTGCTGTATTTATTCCTGTAACGTTTATTACAGGTCCTACAGGAGTTTTTTATCAGCAGTTTGGGATCACTTTAATTATCGCCATCATCATTTCTGCGGTCAATGCATTGACGCTGAGTCCGGTTTTATGTTCACTTTTCTTAAAACCACACGAAGATCATCATGAAGATTATAAGAATAAAAATTTCATTCAGAAATTCTTTTATAAATTTAATATCGGTTTCAGAACCGCTACAGACCGATATGGAAGAGGGTTTAATTTCCTTATTAAACATAAATGGGTGACTCTGGTCATTCTTATCGTTACAGGCGGAATTATTTATTGGGCAAACGGAAGTATGAAAAAAGGGTTTGTTCCTACAGAAGACAGAGGGATTATCTTTACAGATGTACAGCTGCCGCCGGGAGCTTCTATGGAAAGAACGTATAATGTTCTGAAAACTTTACAGAAAAATGCCATGCAGATTCCGGGAATACAGAATGTAACCATTTCCACCGGTAGAGGTTTACTTTCCGGTAACGGAAGTAACAACGGTTTGGCTTTTATTAAATTAAAACCTTTTGATGACAGAAAAGGTGACGGTTTGTCTTCCGAAGAAATTACCAAAAGACTGTTTGGTCTGGCAGGGAAAGTTCCTGATGCAAAAGTAGTATTCTTCCAGCCACCGAGTGTACCGGGATTTGGTAACAGTGCAGGTTTTGAGATGGTACTTTTGGATAAATCGGGAGGAGATTTTGCTCAGCTTGATGCGAAAACCAACGAATTCATCGGAAACCTAATGCAGAGACCGGAAATTGAATTTGCGCAAACTTCATTCAATACAAAATATCCTCAATATTTAATGGAAATAAATGTTCCTTTAGCAAAACAGAAAGGAGTTTCTGTGAACGATATTTTATCGACAATGCAGGGATATATTGGTGGAGTTTACGGGGCTGACTTTACGAAATACGGAAAGCAGTTTAGAGTAATGATTCAGGCGCTTCCAGAAGACAGAGCCAATGCAGAAAATCTTAATCAGTTTTATATCAAAACAAGCTCCGGAGAAATGTCACCCATTTCTCAGTTTGTGAAGTTAACCAAAACATACGGTCCACAATCTGTTGGTCGTTACAATTTGTTTACTTCAGTGAAAATTACCGGAGCCAATAAAGCCGGTTTCAGTTCCGGTGATGCGATTACCGCAGTACAGGATGTTGCAAGAGAAACACTGGATCAGAATTATGATGTAGAATTTACAGGTCTTACAAGAGAAGAACTGAATTCAGGATCTCAAACTTTATTGATATTTGGTTTGAGTCTGGTATTCGTGTATTTCATCCTTTCTGCGCAGTACGAAAGTTATATTTTACCCTTGGTGGTGGTGATTTCCCTTCCTTTGGGAGTAATGGGAGCTTATTTCGGTCAGAAAATCATGGGACTGGAAAACAATATTTATTTCCAGATTGCGCTTATCATGCTGGTAGGATTATTGGCTAAAAACGCAATTCTGATTATTGAGTTTGCCGTCCAGAGAAGACATCATGGCGAAACAATTGTAGATTCTGCGATCAACGCTGCCAAAGCGAGACTAAGACCTATTTTGATGACTTCACTGGCATTTATCTTCGGTTTGCTGCCATTGGTTTTAGCAAGCGGAATCGGTGCAGTTGGTAACCGGTCGATCGCTACAGGTGCTGCCATAGGATTACTTATAGGAACTATTTTAGGCGTATTTGTAATTCCTGTTTTATATGTGGTTTTCCAGACTTTACAGGAGAAAGTAAAACCGATTAAGCACGAAGACATCAATTTAGCTGAATAAGAAATCTTTAAGATTTAAATAATGAAAAATTTATCAATAATTATAAAAGGAACTGCTTTTTCAGTGCTTACTGCAGTAGTAATAACCTCTTGTCACGTTAGGAAGGAGTACGAAAGACCTGCTGCTGTAGTAGATGAAAAACTGTTCCGCACCGATATGCTTCCGCAGGACAGTACGAGTGCTGGTAATGTATCATGGAAAGAAATTTTCACAGATCCTGTGTTACAGAAGCATATTTCAAAAGCTTTAGAAAATAATCTGGATATAAGAATTGCTCTGCAGAATATCAACTCTGCAGAAGCGTATCTCAGACAGACAAAAGCAGCCTATCAGCCTACGCTTTCTGTAGGACCGGGCTATACATTTCAGACACAGTCTTTAAATACACAGTTTGGGCAGATCATTGGCGAAAGAAGATATGTGAACCAGTTTGATATTACAGGAAGTATGACCTGGGAAGCAGATTTGTGGGGTAAACTAAAAGCGCAGGAAAAAGCACAGTTAGCCACTTATCTGGGAAATATCGCAGCTCATCAGGCGGTAAAAAGTGATCTGGTTGCTTCTGTTGCCTCGGGTTATTATCAGCTGCTGACTTTAGACGACCAGAAAAAAATCATTCAGGAAACAATAAAGATTCGCGAGAATAATCTTGAAACTACCAAAGCATTAAAGGTTGCCGGAACGCTTACAGAAGTTGCTGTACAGCAAAGTGCAGCACTTGTCTACAACGCACAATCTCTATTGATTAACATCGATACCCAGATTCAGCAGTTGGAAAATACAATGAGCCTTTTGATGGGAGAACCTTCCGGAACCATTGAAAGATCAACTTTAGAAAGGCAGAAGCTCCCGGAAAGTTTTGCATTGGGCTATCCTGCCAATTTATTATCGAACCGTCCGGATGTAATGCGGGCTGAATTTAATCTGATGAATGCATTCGAACTGACCAATTCTGCAAAAGCCCAGTTTTATCCGACTTTAAGACTGACAGGAAGTGGCGGATTACAATCTGTAGATATAGATCATCTATTCAGTGTAAATTCATTATTTGCAAGTGTAGTGGGAGGATTGGTACAGCCTATCCTGAATAAGAGACAGATAAAAACCAATTATGAAGTAAGCCTTGCTAATAAAGAATCTGCCTATCTCAACTTTAGAAAAACTGTTCTTACGGCAGGAAAAGAAGTTTCTGATGCAATAAGAGTATTTTCCGTGCAGGATTCATTTATTGATCTAAAAACAAAAGAGCTGAATGCTTATAAAAATTCGGTGGAATATTCTCAGGAATTGGTCAACTACGGTCTGGCAAATTATCTTGAGGTGCTGAATGCCAATGTAAACTCATTGAATGCCGAACTGAATATTTCTAATGCTCAATACAGCAAAATGAAAGCTGCTGTAGATCTTTACAGAGCTTTAGGCGGAGGCTGGAGATAGTTTTCACACAAAATACATGGATCAAAAAACGTATGCCTATTCAAGCATACGTTTTTTATGTTTTTTTAAATGATATTATTTATTCTGTGACTACTCTTCATTTTTTTAATCATCTTCTTAAATAAAATTTAATAAATTTATTGGCAAATAAGGTTTAATTACTTACTTTTGTACCGCTTCGTATAAAAAGAAACAAAGGGGGAATTAGCTCATCTGGCTAGAGCGTTAGACTGGCAGTCTAAAGGTGACGGGTTCGATCCCCGTATTCTCCACAGAAACAAGACTTTATCAAACCATATTAAAAAGCTATGAGGAAACTTTTTTTACTTTTTGTGACGACTTTTTTATTAATCGGTTGTACCGCAGATGACGATACTATATATGATTATATAGGAACTTGGTCCGGAAAATATACGGGTTCTGATAAAGGAGTATGGAATTTTGTAGTAGCCAATGACGGAAAAGTTACGGGAACAATGCATTCTGATAACAATAACGAAAATTACAATATTTCCGGGTATCTCGATGCTTCAGGGCAGTTAACTGCAGAGCTGGGATTACCTTCAGACGGACAGTTCACAGGAACGCTGACGGTGGACAAAACGGGAAGCGGAAATTGGACAAATGCCGTACCTACCCCTACAAGAAGCGGTGCATGGACTGGCGAAAAGAAATAAATTTCCAATCATAATAAAAAGAAACCTGTAAACTTTGTTTGCAGGTTTTTTTATGAACTCTGTCGGTCACGATTTACAAGTTCTTTGTAATCTAGTTTGGTAAACCTATCGAGCAAATCAGTACAAGAATCGGTGAGTTTCATTTGCGAACCTTAAAAAACAGCTGATTACCATGTCTTTCATTCTCTGCTGAAAATTTAATAATCAATAAAGTTCACAATCTGAATCTATACAAATCCCATTTTGATAATTTTTTGGTTTTTCTTTAAAACAACAAAGTGAAACTGAAGTTCTTCATCCGAAAAATGTTTTTGAAAAACATACTCATTCATTGGCTTGTCCACGGAAATGATCTGCGTATAATGTTTTGATTTGTATTCCTCAAAATCGATAGATAACGTTTCTATAATCATCTCATCAACAGCCATGTTTTTGTCTAAAACTAAACTGTAATCCCATAAACCGGCAGAAATGACAGCAGCATTTTCAAGATTCTGAATTTTTCCGAACTGAAAATTTTTGATCATTGCCAACCCCGTCTCCGTAGCAAGTCCGTGTTTTACTGTTCTTTTCCCTTTTCCGGAAACAGTGTCCAAATCTTTAATTTCGGTCATGAGTTTGGCAAATCTCTGATAGAGTAGGGGATCATCAGATTCTTTAGTATAAACTTCAAGACACTGCCTTATCATTTTTCCGGTCTTCGAACAGTGACCAAATTCTGAGCTGTTCTGACGTACTTTTTCATAAGATGCACTTTTGTGAAATGCATCTTTATTAAAACCGCTTTTTTTCCTGACGATGTTTTTACCATTCAGATGATAAAAAACCAAATCTCCCACAGAGCCATTTAGCTTGATAAAGCTTTCGTATGTTGCCATTTGCAAAATTGAATTTTCAAAGATAAGATTTTAAATTTAAATTCATACCTTTAACATATATTTATCATATAGTTGTAGTATAGTTATGGTATTATTAAAATAAATGATTAATTTTGCCACCACAATTCTATCTGTCTTAAAACCAATTTAATATGAGAACAAAATTTTATCAGCATACTTTCCAAGTAAAAATTGTTGCATTATCCGTTATTTCAGCAGTTATGATCTCTTGTGGAAGTTCAAAAAACGTTGTAAAATCAAAAAATTCTCCTTCAAAATCGGTTTCAAAAACTGAAAATCTGAGAAAGCTAGACTCTAAATTTGATGGTAAAATCACAGGTTCCGTAAAAAGTATTTTAAAAGATGCAGAAAATTACTTGGGCTCTCCTTATAAATTCGGAGGAAACTCATCTTCGGGATTCGACTGTTCAGGATTAACAACCAAAGTATTTGACGAAAACGGCTTAAAGTTACCGAGAAGATCTTCAGAGCAGGCAAATGCAGGAAAAAATATAGACATAGAAGAAGTAAAACCGGGCGATCTTCTATTTTTTGCAACCGCAGGCGGAAGTAAAGTTTCGCATGTAGGCATTGTACATACCATTGAAAATGACGGCGAAATCAAATTTATTCATTCCTCCACAACCAAAGGAGTCATCATTTCTTCTCTAAACGAAAAATACTGGAACAAAGCTTATCTGCACGCACAGAGAGTTCTGTAAATACTCTCAGTATAAAATTTAAACCATCTTTTTTTATTTTCCCAAAAGGTGTATTTCTTATTCATGACTTTCTTCTCTTGCCTTTATGGAAGAACCATAATCAAGAATAAAAACTCACGTTCGCTTTTTGGAATTCTCAGAAATTTCCGGACTTACACGGAAACGCAGCCATTTCTTCAATACTAAGGACAGATTTTTTAAAAGAAATTTCTATTGTTTTTAAGGGCTCCGGTTTTAATTCAACTTCTGTAAATCAAAATGATATAAATTTATATACAGAAAGGCAGAACGTTCATGTTTTAGATAAATGATGCTGCAGATCCGAAGTTTAAAAAGCATTTGCTCAACTTTTTTGTATCTTTGGCAGCATTATTATTAAACTGATTTAAACTAAAAAAATGTCGTTACAACAAACAATTGAAAACATTTGGGACAATAGAGATTTACTACAGAACGAAGACAGCAAAACGGCTATCAGAGAAGTTATTGCTCTTTTAGATTCAGGAAAACTTCGTGTTGCCGAGCCTACAGAAAACGGATGGCAGGTAAACGAATGGGTGAAAAAAGCAGTGGTGATGTATTTCCCGATCCAGAAAATGGAAACTATTGAAGTAGGCCCGTTTGAGTTTCATGACAAAATGCCTTTAAAGAGAAATTATGCTGAAAAAGGAGTGAGAGTAGTTCCTCATGCCGTGGCCAGAGAAGGTTCTTTTATCGCTTCCGGAGTTATTTTAATGCCTTCGTATGTCAATATCGGAGCGTATGTAGATTCAGGAACGATGGTGGATACCTGGGCAACTGTTGGAAGTTGTGCACAGATTGGTAAAAATGTACATTTAAGTGGTGGTGTTGGCATTGGTGGTGTTTTAGAACCGCTTCAGGCAGCACCTGTGATTATAGAAGACGATTGTTTTGTCGGTTCAAGATGTATCGTTGTAGAAGGAGTGCATGTGGAAAGAGAAGCAGTTTTGGGAGCCAATGTTGTTTTGACGGCTTCTACCAAAATTATTGACGTTACAGGTTCAGAACCCATAGAAATTAAAGGAAGGGTTCCCGCACGTTCTGTGGTCATTCCGGGTAGTTATACCAAGCAATATCCTGCAGGAGAATTTCAGGTTCCTTGCGCTTTGATCATTGGTCAGAGAAAAGAATCTACAGATACAAAAACGTCTCTTAATGACGCTTTGAGAGAGAATAATGTTGCGGTTTAATTGATATTAACCCTAAAAACTAATAATCTTGAAAGAAAAATTTTTAAAAATTATTTTAAACCCTAAATATATATTTGGGGTTTATCTTATTATAGCCATTGTTACGGCGATTTCGAAATACTCCAGAGGATATCAGGCGATTAATAATTATCTGATTTTTAAATATACCTATGTCAATACGCTTCTGGAAAGAAATCTGTACCTTCAATATCCGGAACAGTTTCAGGATTCTAATCATTACGGGATTTTTTTTACGGCACTTATTGCACCTTTTGCATTAATGCCAGATTGGCTTGGAATATCGCTATGGAACGTTGCCAATACTTTTATTTTTATTTATGCCATTCACAAACTCCCTTTTTCTGATGGTAAAAAGGCACTGTTTGCTTTATTGTGTCTTCAGGAGTATATTACGGCAGCTCTCAGTTTACAGTTTAATATTGCGTTGGCAGGTTTATTAATGTTATCGGCAGTTTATATTTACGAGAAAAAGGAAGTGAAATCTGCAGCATCACTCATGATTGGTGTGTTTGTAAAAATCTACGGCGTTGTAGGACTGTCACAGTTTTTCTTTATCAGGAATAAAACCAAATTTATCATCGCAGGAATTGTAATTGCGCTTTTATTCTTCGTTTTTCCGATGATTTATTCCAGTCCGGAATTCGTTATTCAAAGCTATAAAGACTGGTCGGTAGCACTGGCTGAAAAAAACGGACAAAACCAAAGCTTAAACAGTTATCAGGATATTTCACTAATGGGATTTGTAAGAAGAATATTGGGCGATGCTTCTATATCGAATCTTACTTTTTTGGCCTTTGGTGTTCCCCTATTTGCTTTGCCCTACCTCAGAATAAAGCAATATAAAAACTATGCTTTTCAATTGATGATTTTAGCGTCTACATTATTATTTTTGGTATTATTCAGTTCGGGATCAGAATCTCCAACGTATATTATTGCTGTTGCAGGTGTGATGATTTGGTTTTTCTTACAGAAAGAAAGGTCACCTTTGGCTATTGCGATGCTTGTTTTTGTCATTATTCTTACAAGTTTTTCGCCTTCAGATTTATTCCCGAAGTCCATCAAAGTGAATTATATCGTTAAATATTCTTTAAAATCTGTACCTTGCATTATTGTTTGGTTCAGAATTATGTATGAACTTTTATCCAAAGATTTTGATAAAGATTACAGCTTGCAATAATATCTACAATGAAAAAAATATCTATTGTAATTCCCGCTTATAATGAAGAAGGAAATGTTGCACTCATTCATCAGAAAATAAAAGAGGTTTTTGATGGTTTAAGCAATTATGATTTTGAAATTATCTTTGTTAATGATGGCAGTAGGGATCGTACCCAGCAAAAATTAGAAGCGCTTTCCCAAGAATTTGAAGAAGTAAAATTCATAGAATTTTCAAGAAATTTCGGTCATCAGCCTGCAGTAAAAGCAGGCGTGGATGCTGCTTTGGGAAATGCAGTGATTTCTATGGACGGAGATCTCCAGCATCCGCCGGAACTGATTCCGAAGATGATTCAGAAATGGGAAGAAGGCTATGATGTAGTTCTTACTGTAAGGAAATATCCCAAAGAAATATCGCTTTTTAAGAGAAAAACTTCAGATTTTTTCTATAAAATTTTATCCGGCTTATCAGATGTCAATCTTACAAAAGGAGGCGGTTCAGATTTCAGACTAATGGATGCAAATGTAGTTGAAGTCATGAGAAAATTTAATGAAGATGATTTGTTTCTTCGGGGTTTAACAAGCTGGATGGGTTTTAAACAATTCGCATTAGATTTTACAGCATCAGAAAGAATTTCCGGAGAAAGCAGCTACAATCTCAAAAAAATGATCACTTTTGCATTCACCGGGATTACTGCATTTAGTGTAAAACCACTGTATATTGCAGCTTATTTGGGCTTTCTGTTCTCAGGATTTTCGGTGATTGGTTACGCTACGTATGTCATTCATTCTTTTGTTACAAAAACAGAAATTTCCGGTTGGGCATCATTGATTATGACCATCGTTTTTTTCGGCGGCCTACAGCTTATTATCTTGGGAATTATCGGAATTTATTTAGGAAAAATATTTAAGCAGGTGAAAGCCAGACCCAATTATATAATTAAAAATAAAAATTTTTAAAATGGTATTGTTAAGTTTTGACATTGAGGAATTTGATATGCCATTCGAATATCAGGGGAAAATATCCTTTGAAGATCAAATCTCAGTTTCTCAGAAAGGTCTAGAAAGAATTTTGAATATTCTGAAAAAACATCATGCAAAAGCTACCTTTTTTTCTACGGTAATTTTTGCGGAAAACAGTAAAGATCTTATAGAAAGATTGCTGAACGAAGGGCATGAATTAGCTTCTCACACATGGTTTCATTCAGAATTTGAAATTAAACATTTAAAGGAATCCAGAGAAAGATTACAAGATCTGTTTTCTACAAAAGTCACGGGTTTAAGAATGCCGAGAATGATGGCTGTTGACAAAAAAGAAGTTGAAAAAGCAGGATATTTATACAACTCATCTGTAAATCCTACTTTTCTTCCAGGAAGATATAACAACTTAAAAGTTTCAAGAACGTACTTTAAAGAAGAGACGGTAACTCAGATTCCGGCTTCGGTTTCACCCAATTTCAGAATACCTTTATTTTGGCTGAGTTTTCACAATTTCCCTCTGAGCTTTTATAAAAAATTAGCTTCGGACACTTTGAAAAAAGACCATTATCTCAATATTTATTTTCATCCGTGGGAATTTGCAGAAATTAAAAATCCTGAGTTTAAACTTCCCGGATTCACCGTTAAAAACACAGGAAATGAAATGGTACAAAGGTTTGATAATTTCGTTGGATGGCTAAAAAATAAAAATTACCAATTCGGAACATTTCAGGAATTTCAAAAGCAGATAGAATCATGAAAATAGCTTACGATGCAAAACGTTTTTTCCACAATACTTCGGGTCTTGGAAATTATTCCAGAGATTTGGTAAGAATGCTTTCTAAGTATGTTCCCGAAAACCAATATCTATTACTCAACAAAAATAAATCTGAAAGAGGAAAAGAAATTTTGCAGCAGGAAAACGTGCATTTTATAGAATCTTCAAAAGGAAATTTCTCAAGACAGTTTAAAATGGGTAAAGATGCCCAGAGACAAAATGCAGATATTTTTCACGGTCTTTCGGGAGAGCTACCTCTGAAATGGGATAAAACTCCTATTAAAAAAGTGGTAACAATACATGATCTCATTTTCATGCGTTATCCGCAGTACTATTCTTTTTTCGACAGGAAAATTCATTTCTGGAAATTTAAAAAAGCTGCTGAAAAGGCAGATAAAATTATTGCAATTTCTGAGCAGACGAAAAGAGATATTATTGATTATTTGAAAGTTCCTGAAGAGAAAATCGAAGTGATATATCAAGGCTGTCATCAGGCTTTTAAAGAACAGCAAACTGAAGATTTCATTCAGAAAACAAAGGAAAAATTCAGTCTTCCCGACAGATTTATCTTAAATGTAGGAACCATTGAAGAACGGAAAAATCTTTTAAACATTGTAAAAGCAATTGATAAAACAGAAATTCCTTTGATAGTGGTTGGAAGAAAAACAAAATTTGCCAATAAAGTTCAGGATTTCATTCGAAAAAATAAAATGGAAAAGCAAGTTATTTTTTTGGAAGGAGTTTCTATGGATGAGTTGGCTGTGATATACAAATTGGCAGATATTTTTGTGTATCCAAGCCGTTTTGAAGGTTTTGGAATTCCTGTTATTGAGGCATTATTTTCAAAAACTGTTGTTATCACAAGTAATACAAGTTGTCTACCTGAAGCGGGTGGAAAAGATTCTGTTTATATAGATCCGGAAAATTATTTAGATTTAAAGGCTAAAATTAAATTTCTCTGGGACAGCGAATCTGAACGAAAACGCCGTGCAGAAAAGGGTTTTGAGTTTGTTCAGAAGTTTAATGATGAAAAAATAGCGAAAGCGATTATGAATTTTTATCAATCGGTATAAAAAAAAATAAATATCTTCTATTTTTTTCTTTATCTGAAACGAAAACTCCATCTTTCTACTTTTTATATAGTATGTGAAATTGTAAGTGAGATTAATTTGATTAATACATGAATAGGTATTAATACGTATATTTATTATTCTATTTTAATTTAAATTCGTATTGTAATTAAATAAAATAATAAACCATGAAAACCAATGTATTACCAAAAGACGCAATTACATTAGAAGAAGCAAAAAAATGGATTGCCAACTGGAAAAATAGCGTGGAAGTGAATACCGATGAAGTTACAGCCTATTTAATCCCAAAAGAAGATATTACCGAGATACAGCAAGAAAAAGGGTGGTGCAAGTATAGAGCCTATCAAGCAATTACAGATAAAGGAGAGTTTAAATTGTTGATTGTAGGAGTAGATGATAATGGCAATGATTTAGTAAATTATCCTTCGACAGAAGAGTATGACAGTACATTGTATGATTATGTGTATGACTTTACCACACCTTGTCCTAGTGCCTGTTCTTTAAATATATGGTGGGAATAAATAATAAATTTTAATTTATTGGATTCGTTATCACATATTGGCAAAGGAATATTACTAATCAACATCATTTTATTTTCCATACAACACCTTTCTAAGAAAGGTGCTAATAGTCTTTTTTTAGTATACCTAATTTTTATATTTATAATAGAAGTTGTTTCAAATGTTTTTTATATAAAGAAAATAAATAATTTATTTTTATCACACTATTACTTTATTGGTCAGTTTTTATTGCTAGGAATTTTTTTCTATCAAATTTTAATAGAAAAATATCAGAAGAAAATAGCTTTTTTATCATTGGTTACCATTTCTTTAGTTTTAATTGTACAATATTCTCTGGATCCTAAAATATATTATACATTTAATTTGTTTGAGATTTTTATCACTTCTTATTCCATAATAATCTTAGCATTATTTCATTTATATAATTTATTAGCCAATAAAAAAGAATATTATTATATAACACTAGGATTATTATTATACCTCATAAGCAGTACAGCTATATTTTTGTCAGGAAATTTATACACCATAATGAATAAACAAATGCACAAAGAAATATGGATTTTCAATGTATTAATGTTTATTTTATACCAAATATTTATTTTAATAGAATGGCTGGTTAATTACCGAAAAACTATAAATAAATGAAAGATCAAGAAATAATATCCACCATAATCTATACCTTTTTAGCATTTATATTACTGTGTGTTGCTCTTATGGTATTTTTCTATTTTTCCAGAAAGAAAATTACCCAGAATCTTTTGGAAAAAAAAGAATTAGAACTTAAATATCAAAAAGATCTTACCCACAAGATTATTAGCTCACAGGAGAATGAAAGATTTAGGATCGCACAAGACTTACACGATGATATCAGTTCTAAACTAAGCATTTTATCACTCAATATTCATTTGCTTAGTACAGATAATCTTACAGAAAAAGAGTTTTCCGAAATTAGCAATACATTACTAAATATTACCACCACTATAATGGATAGCGCAAGAAGAATAGCGCACGATTTACTACCTCCTACGCTAGAAAAATTTGGGCTTCACGCAGCAATTGATGGGCTTTGTTCAGAATATAACGCCACAAAAAAAGTAAAAATTGTTTATACCAACAATCTTTATTTTGGCAACATGGAAAAAGAAAAAAATCTCCATATATTTAGAATTATTCAGGAGCTTATTAATAATTCCCTAAAACACGGAAAGGCTACTGAAATAGAAATACAATTTGAGGGCAAAGAAAACAGAAACACCTGCATTTATAAAGATAATGGGAAGGGTTTTGATGTTGATAATGAAAAACTTAGACAAGGATTGGGACTTCGGAATATAAAAAGCAGATTAGAACTTATTAATGGGCAGCTAAAAATAGAAAGCAGACTGAATAGAGGATTTAGGATAGAGTTTTCATTTTAATGTAGAAGGCAATAAGGAAGATGACTAAGTATGCATTTTTTTACAATTTTCAAATCAATGATTTTAATTTTAAAATCTAACCACTGTGAGTGAAAAAAAAATAAAACTCATTATTGCAGATGACGAGATCTTGTTTCGCCAAGGTCTTCTTTTCTTGCTAAGAAGAGAATCTAATATTGATGTTATTTTTGATGCTAATAACGGAAAAGAATTACTAGAATATTTAGATCATAAGTACGTGTTCCCAGATATTATCCTAATGGATCTTAATATGCCTGAAACTAATGGAGTAGAAGCCACCAAAAAGATACACGAACTTTATCCGCAGATAAAAATTGTAGCCCTTACAAGCTATAATACCAAACCTTTTATTGTAAATATGATACAATCCGGAGCCTGTGCTTTTTTGAAAAAAAATACAGCGCCACCAGATTTTGTGAAAACCATTTCCGAGGTACAGGAAAAAGGATTTTTTTACCATTCGGAAGTAATGGAAGCGCTACACCAAACATTGTCCGAACCCAAGAAGAAAGTATTAAGCATGTTTGATGAAAACTATATTTCTAAAAGAGAAAAAGAAGTGTTAGAACTCATTTGCAGACAATACAGCACCGCAGAAATTGCAGGAAAACTTTTTATAAGCCCCAGAACTGTGGAAGGACATCGCAATAATTTGCTCCTGAAAACTGAATCCAAAAATACGGCAGGATTGGTGGTTTACGCCATTCAAAATCATATTGTAGATTTAGAATATCTTAAAGACAAGTTTTAATTTTTAAAATTTATATGGATAAACCTCAATTCGGGATAAGAAATAAATTTAAATATTTGATTTATAGCATCATATTAATTTATCCCAAAGAAAAATAAAGTTTTTTTACTTCTTGAAAGTTTTTAAGCTAAAGAAAGGCACTTCGTCTATTGATAAAAACAAAATTGGTATTACTTTGATAAGTTTTACGCCTTTGTATATCTTTAAAAGCTGAATTTCCTGAGAATTGAAACTCTTTGTTTAACATTGGGTTTAAGAAAACTTGTCCCGAACTCAGGTATTTAGTAGTAATGTGTTTCTTAAGTAGAAACACATTTTTTTATTACGTATTTCTACGTGTTTTTTACAATGGGTATAAATGCTCTGATATTCAGCAGTATAACGTTCTATATTTGCTATGTAATATTACAACAACTAAAAGTAGAGTACAGCAACTACTATAAAAACGGGGCGTAATTCCGAAAAGCCTTAAGAGTAGGAAAACCAAAAAATTACAAATCATGTCAACATTTAAAATTAACATTCCGGCAGGTCCTATTTGGAGTAACGATGAAGCTCAACAACTTGGACCAAGAATAGCAGCAGCACATCAAGGTAAATTTACAGGACAATGGTCTACTGTTGTAGAAAGCCAGATGAGTGTAGTAGAAGTAGAACTACAAGTAGCAAACACAGGAACTAATGAGTATAAAACCAATGTTCTTGCAGGGCCATTGTGGAGTAATGACGAAGCCCAAAAAATAGGATCAGCAATTGCAGCATCCTATGGAGCAGAATTTACTGGGCAATGGAGTACTATCGTAGAAGGGGTAATGAGTGTGATCGAAATTAAATATACTTTTTAAAATTATAAAATTATGTCAGCACAAACAACATTAGTGGGAGGTTGGACACTTTATCACCCTCTTACGCCAGAAGATCAACTAGTATTCAACGAAGCATTGAGCGGATTTGTAGGAGTACATTATGAACCTTCAGAAGTATCTACACAATTGGTGAACGGAACTAACTACCGCTTTAAATGCAATGCCTCGATTCCTCCAGCGGATGTGATCTGGCAAGCAATTGTAGAAATATATAAACCAATAAATGGAAAACCACATATTGTTTCTATTATGCGTATTTGATTGACATAAACATAAACAGACTATTTTCATAATGAATGTAGTCTGTTTTTTTTAAACCTCTTTAAACTTTTATTTTTCTTAGAAGTGTAACTGAAATACAGAAAGAAATTTCAGGATTTCATCCGAAAAAATAAAATGGAAAAGCAAGTGATTTTTTGGAAGGAGTTTCTATGGATGAGTTGGCTGTAATTTATAAATTGGTAGATATATTTGTTTATCCAAGCCGTTTTGAAGGTTTTGGAATTCCTGTTATTGAGGCATTATTTTCAAAAACTGTTGTCATCACCAGTAATACAAGCTGTCTTCCTGAAGCAGGTGGAAAAGATTCTGTTTATATAGATCCGGAAAATTATGAAGATTTAAGGTCTAAAATTAAATTTCTCTGGGACAGCAAATCCGAGAGAAAACGCCGTGCCGATAAGGGTTTGGAGTTTGTTCAGTAGTTTAATGACGAAGCAATTTCTCAGCAGCTGATTAATTTTTATCAAAAATTATTACCCTAAATATTTGGGTATTTAAAAATTAGTCCTACATTTGTACCACAATATTCAAATAAAATGAAACCGAATTTTTTAACAGTACATCATTATCATCATCTCTGCTAAGACGGAATTGATAGATATTTGTGTTAAAAAAATATATATAATTAAACCGTCTGAGTCTATAGACGGTTTTTTTGTTTCCTGAATTTTCCTCAGAAATCTCGATAATTACTTTTTATTTACTCAGACTTAATGTAAGAAAAATGAGTAAATTAAAAATTGCAATTCAGAAAAGCGGCCGGTTGTACGAAGAATCTCTCCAGCTTCTCAAAGACTGCGGAATTAATGTCAACAATGGAAAAGACCAATTAAAAGTTTCGGTAGAAAACTTTCCAATGGAAATTATGTACCTCAGAAATTCAGATATTCCTCAATATCTGGAAGATGGAGTGGTAGACATTGCGATGGTAGGCGAAAATCTTTTAGTAGAAAAAGATAAAAATATAACCATTGTTCACCAATTAGGATTTTCAAAATGCCGTGTTTCTTTGGCTGTTCCAAAAGATGTGGAAACCGATAGTTTAGAATATTTCCAGGGAAAAAAGATTGCGACTTCTTATCCCAATACGCTTAAGCAGTTTTTAGATAAAAATAATATTTCTGCAGACATTCACGTGATTTCCGGATCAGTAGAAATTGCTCCCAATATTGGTTTGGCAGACGGAATCTGTGACATCGTAAGCTCTGGAAGCACTTTATTTAAAAACGGTTTGCGGGAAACACTCACCATTCTGAAATCGGAAGCTGTTTTAGCGAAAACCTCTCAACTCACTTCTGAAAAAGAAATTATTCTAGAAAAATTGCTATTCAGAATAAAAGCAGTTTTGAAGGCTAAAAATTCAAAATATATTCTGATGAATGTTCCCAACGAGAAAATTGATGCGATTTCCAGTGTACTTCCTGTACTGAAAAGTCCTACCGTAATTCCTTTGGCAGAAGAAGGCTGGAGCAGCATCCATTCTGTGATAGATGAAGAACGTTTCTGGGATGTCATTGACGAACTGAGAGAAAACGGAGCGCAGGATATTTTAATAATTCCAATCGATAAAATGGTTATTTAAGATGAATCAATATATATTTCCCGACAAAAAAAGTTGGAACAAACTCATAAAAAGACCGGTTTTTAAAAGAGAAGAGATTTCAGAAATCGTTCAGAATATCTTTGACGAAGTAGCGAAAAACGGCGATAAGGCTTTATTTGATTTTAATAAAAAATTTGATGCTGTTGATATTGAGAATCTTTCTCCTTCAATTGCCGAAGTACAAAATTCTGAAAATTTAATTTCAGAAGATTTAAAGAATGCCATTCGGACCGCAAAAGAAAATATTACAAAATTTCACCAATCTCAAAAAACAGAAATACAGAAAATTGAAACTACGAAAGGAGTAGTTTGCTGGAGAGAAAACCGTGCAATTGAGAAAGTTGGAATTTATATTCCTGGAGGAACAGCACCCTTATTTTCCACTGTTTTAATGCTTGCCGTTCCCGCAAAATTGGCTGCCTGTAAAGAAATAATTCTCTGCACGCCTCCTGATAAAAATGGTGAAATAAATCCTGCAATTCTCTACACAGCAAAACTTTGCGGAATTACCAGAATATTTAAAACAGGTGGCGCTCAAGCTGTTGCAGCAATGACTTTTGGTACTGAAAGTGTTCCGAATGTTTACAAGATTTTCGGTCCGGGAAATCAGTTTGTAGTGGCAGCAAAAGAACTTGCTCAAAATTACGGTGTTGCTATTGATATGCCTGCAGGACCGAGTGAAGTTTTAATTATTGCTGATGACCATGCAGTTCCGGAGTTTTGTGCTGCAGATCTTCTTTCGCAGGCAGAACACGGAAGTGACAGTCAGGTAATTTTTATCTCAACTGACCAAAAGATTTTAGATGAAACGATGGAAGAAACCAGAAAACAGCTTAAAAATTTACCGAGAAACGAATTTGCGCAACAATCGCTCAGCAACAGTCACTTTATATTGGTAAAATCTCTTGATGAAGCGCTTGAATTCAGCAATCTGTATGCTCCGGAACACTTGATTCTTGCAGTCACAAATTTTGAAAAATATATTCAGGCTATAGAAAACGCAGGTTCTGTTTTCCTGGGAAATTATTCTTGCGAAAGTGCAGGAGATTACGCGAGCGGAACCAATCATACCTTGCCCACCAATGGTTTTGCAAAAAATTACAGCGGTGTTTCTTTAGATAGTTTTGTCAAGAAAATCACGTTTCAGAATCTGTCAAAAGAAGGCCTTCAGAATCTTGGTAAAACGATAGAAGTTATGGCGGAAGCAGAGGGATTATTTGCTCACAAAAATGCAGTTTCAATTAGATTAAAAAATTAAAATGTCAACAATAAATATCACCCAATTCGTTCGGAAGAATATCTTAGAACTTCACCCTTACATCAGTTTCAGAGATGTCAATGAGTTTAATAATCCTGTTTTAATGGATGCCAATGAAAGTCCGTTTGGCGAATTCAACCGTTATCCGGATTCAACTCATAGAAAAATAAGGTTACAAATTTCTGAACTTAAAAACATTTCATCAGAAAAAATGGCAATCGGAAACGGAAGTGACGAATTGATCGATTTAATCATTAAAATTTTCTGTGAGCCTAAAAAAGATTCAGTTCTTATGATGAATCCATCGTTTGCAATGTATGGTTTTTATGCATCAATTAATGAAAATGAAGTTTTAAAACTTCAGTTAGACGAAAATTTTGAAATTCAGAAGGAAGATTTCTTAAAGATTGGTAAAGAAAATCAGCCTAAAATTTTCTTTTTATGCTCTCCAAATAATCCTACCGGAAATTCTGTTGAAGATCTTGAGTTTTACATCAAAAATTTCAACGGAATAGTGGTGGTTGATGAAGCGTATATTGAATTCTCAGATAAAAAATCAGCCATTGAACTGTTGGAGAAATATCCTAATCTTATTGTTCTTCAGACGTTTTCAAAAGCCTGGGGAATGGCAGGCGCACGAGTAGGAATTGCTTATGCTTCTGAGGAAATCATCCGCCTTATTTATACTGTAAAAGCTCCCTACAATGTGAATTCCCTCAGTTTAAATTTAGCATCGGATAGCCTTAAAAACATTAATAAATTCGAGAATAATTTAGAACAAACTCTTTCAGAAAGATCATGGTTAAAGAAAGAATTTAAAAATATACAATGTATAAAAAAAGTATTTCCTACGGATGCGAATTTTTTCTTGATCGAGTTTAAAGATGCAGAAAATGTGTTTTTAAAATTATTAGAAAGTGAAATTCTGACAAGTAAAAGGTTTCCTCAGATCCCGAATTGTATCAGAATAAATGTTGGAAAAAGAAAAGAGAACAGGCAGTTAATCAATATTTTAAAAACTATTTAAAATGAAAAAGGTATTATTTATAGATCGCGACGGAACATTAATTACAGAACCGCCGATAGATTTTCAGGTTGATTCTCTGGAAAAGCTTGAATTTTATCCCGGAGTTTTTCAAAACCTGGCGAAAATTGCCAAAGAACTGGATTATGAATTGGTGATGGTGACCAATCAGGACGGTCTGGGAACGGATAGTTTTCCTTATGAAGATTTCATCAAACCTCAGGAAAAAATGATCAAAGCTTTTGAAAATGAAGGCATATTTTTCGATGATATTTTAATTGATAAAAGCTTTGAGCATGAAAATTTAAATACAAGAAAACCGCAAACCGGAATGCTCGCAAAATATATTTACGGGAACTATGATCTTGAAAATTCTTATGTGATTGGTGACAGAACGACCGATGTTCAGTTGGCTAAAAATTTAGGAACAAAAGCAATATTTATTGGTGATCAGGAAAATGAAGAAGCAGATTTCACAACAAAAAGCTGGAGCGAAATTTATCAGTTTTTAAAGCAGATTCCAAGAAAAGCGAAGGTTTATAGAAAAACCAATGAAACAGAAATTGAAATAGAAATAAATCTCGACGGAAACGGAAATTCTGATATTTCTACAGGATTACATTTCTTTGATCACATGCTTGAGCAGATTTCAAAACACGGCAATTTAGATTTAAAAATAAAAGTAAACGGCGATTTGCAGGTTGATGAACACCACACCATAGAAGATACCGCAATTGTGTTTGGGGAAGCTGTTTTACAAGCTTTAGGTAAGAAAAAAGGAATTGAAAGATATGGTTTTCTGCTTCCAATGGATGACTGCCTTTCTCAGGTTGCCATAGATTTTGGCGGAAGACCGTGGCTGGTTTGGGATGTTGAATTTAAAAGGGAAAAAATTGGTGACGTACCTGCGGAAATGTTTTTTCATTTTTTTAAATCATTCACAGATTCTTCAAAATCAAATCTGAATATACAATCTGAGGGAAATAATGAACACCACAAAATAGAATCGATCTTTAAGGCTTTTGCAAAAGCGATAAAAATGGCGGTGAACCAGACCGACCAAAACTATAATGTACCATCTACAAAAGGAAGTTTATAAAATGATTGCCATTATAAAATACAACGGCGGAAACGTACAGTCTGTTCAAAATGCACTCGACAGACTGAATGCCGAATCTTTGGTGACAGATGATTTTGATCTGATACAGAAAGCCGATAAAATAATTTTTCCGGGAGTGGGAGAAGCCTCTTCTACCATGAGATTGCTGAAAGAAAAAGGTCTGGATTTGTTAATTCCAAAACTGACTCAACCCGTTCTCGGAATTTGTCTGGGAATGCAGTTGATGTGCGGAAATAATGAAGAAGGAAATACAAAGGGAATGAATATTTTTGATATTGAAGTGAGAAAATTCCCGTCAGAAAATATTGTTCCTCATATGGGCTGGAATACAGTTTCAGAAACAAAATCACCCTTGTTTTCAGATATTTCAGAGAATAATGATTTTTATTTTGTTCACAGTTACTATTGTGAACGGTCAAAATATACCACTTCCGTTTGTGATTATATTTTACCTTTCAGCGCCACTTTGCAGAAAGATAATTTTTTTGCAGCACAATTTCACCCCGAGAAATCTGGTAAAACGGGAAATTTATTATTAGAGAACTTTTTAAAACTTTAAAAAATTAAAAATGAAAATAATTCCTGCAATCGATATTATCGACGGAAAATGTGTAAGACTTTCAAAAGGTGATTATAACACAAAAAAAATCTACAATGAAAATCCTGTAGAAGTTGCTAAAGAATTTGAAAACTCCGGTATACAGTTTCTTCATTTGGTAGATCTGGATGGTGCAAAATCTAAACACATTGTGAATGCAAAAGTTCTTGAACAAATATCTCATGAAACTTCATTGAAAATTGATTTTGGGGGTGGACTGAAAACTGAAAAAGATATTGAAACTGCTTTTAATTCGGGAGCAAAGCAAATCACGATTGGAAGTATTGCAGTGCAGGACCCTGAGTTTTGTTATAGAATGATAGAAAAATATGGCAGTGAAAAAATAATTCTTGGAGCCGATTGTGAAAACCGGAAAATAAAAACTTCGGGATGGCTGGAAGAAAGTACAAGAGACATCATTGACTTTATTTTACAGTACCAAATGAAAGATATTGAAAATGTAATCTGCACCGATATTTCGAAAGACGGCATGCTGCAAGGCGCTTCTACAGAATTGTATCAGGAGATTTTAAATAAAACAAAAATTCAGCTGGTTGCAAGCGGGGGAATTTCCTGTATCGAAGATGTTTACACCATGAAAGAAATTGGCTGTTCCGGAACTATTATCGGGAAAGCTATTTATGAGAACAAAATATCATTAAATCAACTTCAAAATTTTATTGAAAATGCTTAAAAAAAGAATCATTCCTTGTCTGGACATCAAAGACGGAACCACGGTGAAAGGAATCAATTTTGAAGGTTTGAGAAATGCCGGAGATCCGATTGAATTGGCAAAAAAATACGAAAATGATGGCGCGGATGAGCTGGTTTTTCTCGATATTACCGCAACCATTGAAGAACGGAAAACATTTGTTGAATTGGTGAAAAATATTGCCAAAGAACTCAGTATTCCTTTTACGGTGGGTGGCGGAATTTCTTCTGTTGAAGATGTGCGAAAATTATTGGAAGCGGGAGCAGATAAAATCAGCATCAATTCTTCAGCGGTGAAAAATCCAGAATTAATTTCCGAATTGGCAAAACAGTTTGGAAGTCAATGTATTGTTGTTGCTATTGATACAAAATTGGTAAACGGTGACGATTGGGTTTTCGTAAAAGGCGGAAGAGAGATCACTTCTTTGAAAACATTAGACTGGGCGAAAGAAGCAGAAAAACTGGGAGCGGGAGAAATACTTTTAACATCTATGGATGGTGACGGAACCAAAAATGGTTTTGATATCAGAATTACAAAGTTAGTTTCAGATCACATCAATATTCCGGTAATTGCTTCGGGAGGCGCAGGAAGTACCAAAGATTTTGAAACTGTTTTCAGTAAAACCAAAGCAACAGGAGCTTTAGCAGCAAGTGTTTTTCATTTTGGTGAAATCAATATCAGCAATTTAAAGGAAGATTTAAAATTTAATAAAATAACAGTAAGATGATCGTAAATTTTGATAAAACAACTGGCTTAGTACCTGTCATTATTCAGGACGACAGAACGTTGCAGGTTTTAATGTTGGGGTATATGAACGAAGAAGCATTGGAAAAAACCAAAACCGAAAGTATCGTTACTTTTTTCAGCCGTTCCAAAAACAGACTCTGGACGAAAGGAGAAGAATCCGGAAATTTTCTGAGCGTAAAAAACATCAGTATTGATTGTGATCAGGATACAATTCTCATCAAAGTAATCCCAAAAAATATAGTCTGTCATACCGGAAGTTTCAGCTGCTTCGGAGACAAGGAAGCAAAAGGTTTTTTATATGAACTGGAAAATAAAATAGGACAGCGTATTGACGATAAAATTACGGGCTCTTACACTTACTCATTATACCAAAGAGGAATTAATAAAGTCGCTCAGAAAGTGGGAGAGGAGGCTGTAGAACTGGTAATTGAAGCCAAAGATGATGATGCGAATTTATTTAAAAATGAAGCTGCAGATCTTCTGTATCACTTTTTGATTTTGCTGAAAGCTAAAAACTTTTCGCTACATCAAATTGAAGAAATTCTCTTAGACCGTGACAAATAAAAAAACCTGCGTACTGCAGGTTTTCAGGCTATTCGGTGATTATTTTTTAATAACAATTTTTCTCGTTACGTTTTCGTTATTTGCTTTTATTAAACAGACATAAACGCCGTTCTGCAAATCCGACGTATTAATTTCGGTTTCATTTTCTTTTGCTAAAACTAATTTTCCGCTCATATCAGAAATTTCAACCTTAAAATCTTTGATATGATTGGGCAATTCTAATGTTACATTATTTTTTGCAGGATTAGGATACATTTTAACTGATTCCAGGTTGTTATTCTTCGTTTCAGCAGTGCCTAAAGTAGATGATGCAACTGCAAAATGCTGTAACGCTCCAAGTGCCGCTTTTCCTACATTGAATACATAAACGGGATCTACATTGGCAAAAGTATCATTCACCGTATGTTCATTGTTGCTTCTTTCGTCTTCATAAAATCCGGTAATAATGTCTCCTTTGTTTTCAAATGGCATATAATCTGAAGCGTATGCATTCGACATTACCGATTGAAGAGGAGAGTACAGTGTGGTACAAGTCGCAAGCTGCTGTGTAAATGCCAAAGATGGAGCGTTATTCGCAGATTGTCCGCTTTGGTCACTTTCACACTTTATCGCATCGTTTATATTCCCTAATTGTCCACCAACCTGATCAATATTGAAAACTACTTTTAAATTTAATTGTCGTACGTTGTTCTGAAAAACAACATTATTCACATAATGCGTACTTCCTAGCAAATTTTGTTCTTCTCCGGAAAAGTGAATAAATTTTATTGAATATTCTGTAGGAACATCTTTTAAGATTCTTGCCGCTTCCAGAAGAATAGAAGTTCCGCTTCCGTTATCACTTACACCCGGACCTACAATTGTATCGTAATGTCCGCAAATAATCACATAAATATTAGGATAAACGGTACCTGTTTTAGTTATTATCAAATTCTTTGAAGTCGCACCACTTGTAGTTGTAAAAGTGTCTTCTGTAATCTGGCTTGCTGCGTAACCATACGTTTGGTATTTTGCTTTGAGCCAGTTTAATGTATTGGTATTTGCAACAGAGCCTGTAGTTTTTACACCTAGATTTGAAAAATCCTGCAAATTTGCCGTGATATTAGTCTGCGTAATCTGATTGACTCTTGATTGGTAAGCCTGAATAAAACTCTGAGCCTGTAAAGTATACGTTGTAAATGATAACAGAAGAAGTGTAGTTATTTTTTTCACTTTTAAATCTTAATTTATATTTTGAAATAATTTTAAACAAATGTAGAAAAAATAAAAAAATCCTAAGCAAAAAACTCAGGATTTTATATTGATAACAAAAAATTTTACATTATTTTACTTGATCTACAACTGCTTTGAACGCTTCAGGATAGTTCATCGCTAAATCAGCTAAAACTTTTCTGTTTAATTCAATGTTGTTCTTTTTAAGAGCTCCCATAAACTGAGAGTAAGACATTCCGTGCTCTCTAGCTCCTGCGTTGATACGCATGATCCAAAGTGATCTGAAGTTTCTCTTTTTCTCTTTTCTTCCACGGTAAGCATATTGCATTGCTTTTTGTACCGCGTTTTTAGCAACAGTCCAAACGTTCTTTCTTCTACCGAAAAAACCTTTAGCTTGTTTCATTAATTTTTTTCTGCGAGCTCTAGAAGCTACGGCATTTACTGATCTTGGCATAATTTAAATTGTTTTTTTGAAAAGGGCGGTAAACTGTTTCATTACACTTATCTGCACCGTTTCAGGGTTAAAATGTTGAATTGTTATTCTTATAAACCGAAAAATGATTTATAAAAACTACTTAATTGCTAATTGACGTTTAACGCCTTTCTCGTCCACTTTCGCAACATAAGAAGTAGTAGTAAGATTTCTCTTCTGCTTCGTTTCTTTTTTAGTTAAGATGTGGCTTTTGAAAGCATTTTTTCTTTTAATCTTACCAGTTCCGGTAAGTTTAAAACGCTTCTTAGCACCTGATTTCGTTTTTAATTTTGGCATTGTTTGCTTTTTTATGTTTTTGTTATCAATATCTGTATTGGTTATTCCTAAATCTCTCTAAGAATAATAGTTTGCAAAATTACAAAAAAAAAGTGAGATTATTACATTAAAAAAACTACAGACTTGATTGTCTGTAGTTCTTTATTATTTATTCTGATTTACGATTTGAAGAATTCCAATAAATCTTTATTAATTGTCTCAGCTTCAGTTGTAGGCATTCCATGAGGAAATCCCGGATATGAAATCAATTTTCCGTTTTTTAATAAAGTGGCAGCAACCTTTCCTGTAGTCTCAAAAGGAACAATCTGATCATCTTCACCATGCAACACCAATACGGGAACCTCTGTGCTTTTCAGATCTTCAGTAAAATCTGTCTCAGAAAATGCCTTAATACAATCATAATGCGCCTTTATAGAACCGTTCATTCCCTGTCTCCACCAGTTTCTCTGGATCCCTTCAGAAACTTCTGCACCTTCTCTGTTGTAACCGTAGAAAGGAAATGTAAGATCAATATAGAATTGTTGTCTGTGATTTGCCGTATTGTTTCTGATATCATCAAAGACAGACATCGGAACACCATCAGGATTATTTTCGTTCTTAACCATTATTGGAGTAACTGCACTTATTAAAACCGCTTTTGCCACTCTTGCTTTTCCATGTTTTGCTACATAGCGTATCACTTCGCCACCGCCTGTAGAATGTCCTACATGAATTACATCTTTCAAATCCAGAGCGGTAACAATCTCATCTACATCAGAAGCATACGTATCCATATCATGTCCGTAAGGAGTTTGTTCTGATCTGCCGTGACCTCTTCTGTCATGAGCAATAACTCTGTAACCCTGTTCCAGGAAAAAAAACATCTGTGCATCCCAGTCGTCACTGGATAATGGCCATCCGTGGTGAAAGAAAACCGGTTGTCCTTTTCCCCAATCTTTGTAAAAAATCTCTGTTCCGTCCTGTAATTGTAGTGTACTCATTGTAATTTGATTATTTGTTATTGATTTGAATAAGTTTTTCCTGACTTATTTCTAAAACAAATCTACACCATAAAATTTTCCGAAATCTTAACATAGGGTAAAATAGGATATTTTTCACAATTATTTAACACAAAAAAACCTCAAACTGCTTTGAGGTTATATTTGTTTCAATTCCAAAAAGGAATTTTCTGAAATTATTTTGCTGGTTTTTTAGGACTCATCATCATAATCATTCTTTTTCCTTCCAATTTCGGAAGCTGATCTACTTTTCCAACGTGCTCCAGTTCCTGAGCAAGTTTCAGAAGTAGAATTTCTCCCTGATCTTTAAAGATAATTGAACGTCCTTTAAAAAATACGTAGGTCTTCAATTTTGAACCTTCTTCTAAGAACTTTTCCGCGTGCTTTTTCTTAAAATCATAATCGTGTTCGTCAGTCTGAGGTCCGAAACGGATCTCCTTTACAACCACTTTGATCTGTTTTGCTTTAAGTTCTTTCTGCTTTTTCTTCTGCTCGTATAAAAACTTTTTATAGTCTAATATTCTCGCAATGAAAGGTTCAGCCTTGTCTGAAATCACGACCAAATCCAATTCCTGTTCTTTGGCAATTTGTCTCGCTTTGTCAATCGGGAAAATTCCCGGTTCTACGTTATCGCCCACTAAACGAAGTTCCCGTACACGGATCTTATCGTTTATCATGTGTAAGTCCTCCTGTGGTGGACGTCTCTGTGGGCCTCTGTTGTTAAATCTTTGTGCTATCGCTTTATAATTTTATTGGTTAATAACTAATTTTTAATAATTACAAAATTTAGATTTAATGACTATCTTAATTTCTAAATATAAATTTCGTAATTTTCTTATACTTTTGCTTCTTTCTTGAAGTATGCTGTAAACTCGTCCAAACTCATGACTCCAAGATCTCCTTCTCCACGTCTACGTACAGAAATTGTGCCATCTCTTTCTTCATTTTCTCCCACTACAAGCATGAATGGAATCTTTTTCAATTCTGCATCACGGATTTTTTTACCCGTCTTTTCGTTTCGCTCGTCAATTAAACCGCTAATATCGTGATTTTCTAAAAATTCTGAAACTTTTTTAGCATAATCTACATATTTTTCACTGATCGGCAATATGGTGAACTGATCCGGGCTTAGCCATAATGGGAAATCTCCCGCAGTATTTTCTAATAATATCGCAATGAAACGTTCCATAGAACCAAACGGAGCACGGTGAATCATGACCGGTCTGTGTTTTTCATTGTCGCTTCCGATGTAAGTAAGATCAAATCTTTCCGGTAAATTGTAATCAACCTGAATGGTTCCCAACTGCCATTTTCTTCCTAAAGCATCTTTCACCATGAAGTCTAGTTTAGGACCATAAAATGCAGCTTCTCCGTATTCGATGACTGTTTTTAAGCCTTTTTTCTCGGCAGCTTTGATGATGGCGCTTTCTGCTTTCTCCCAATTCTCATCAGAACCAATATATTTCTGCTTGTTTTCTGGATCTCTTAATGAAACCTGTGTTACAAAATCTTCAAATCCTAAAGACTGGAAAACATAAAGCGTTAAATCAATTACTTTTTCAAATTCTTCCAAAAGCTGATCCGGAGTACAGAAAAGGTGAGCATCATCCTGAGTAAATCCGCGAACTCTTGTTAAGCCGTGAAGTTCTCCACTTTGCTCATATCTGTAAACAGTACCAAATTCTGCATATCTTTTTGGTAGATCTCTGTAGCTCCATTGTGAAGTTTTGTAAATCTCACAGTGATGCGGACAGTTCATCGGTTTTAATAAAAATTCTTCTCCTTCGTTTGGAGTCTTTATCGGCTGAAAGCTGTCTTCACCGTATTTATCCCAGTGACCTGAAGTTACATACAATTCTTTTGAACCGATGTGTGGAGACATTACAAACTCGTAACCGCCTTTTTTCTGAGCTACAGAAAGGAAGTTTTCCAATTTCTTTCTCAAAGCAGTTCCTTTTGGCAACCAAAGCGGTAAACCGGCTCCTACTTTTTCCGAGAAAGCAAAAATTCCTAATTCTTTGCCTAATTTTCTGTGATCTCTTCTTTTTGCTTCTTCTAGTAACTCAAGATACTCGGTCAGCTCTTTCTGTTTCGGGAAAGAAATACCATAAACTCTTGTTAATTGAGGGTTTTTCTCATTTCCTCTCCAGTAAGCACCTGCGGCATTCAAAATCTTTACTGCTTTTACAATTCCTGTGTTTGGAATGTGACCACCGCGACAAAGGTCTGTAAAGTTATCATGAGTTACAAAAGTGATTTCGCCATCATTAAGATTTGAAATCAATTCTACTTTGTAGGGATTGTCTGCATACGTTTTTAATGCTTCTTCTTTAGAAACAGGATATAATGAGAATGTTGAAGCTTTTTTAGCGTTCTCTAAAACTTTCTTTTCAATTTTCTCAAAATCTTTTTCTGATAAAACTTCGTCACCGAAATCTACATCATAGTAAAATCCGCTTTCGATGGCAGGACCGATGGTTAATTGAGCATTCGGATAAAATTCGAGGATTGCCTGCGCCAGAAGGTGAGCAGAAGAATGCCAGAAGGCTTTCTTACCAAGATCATCATTCCAGGTCAAAAGCTGTACGGTAGAATCTGTGGTGATAGGCGTGGTAACCTCGACTTGTGTGCCGTTTACTACTGCGGAAATGGTATTTCTAGCCAATCCCTCGCTTATCGATTTTGCCACATCCAAAGGAGTGACTTCTCCTTCAAATTCTCTGACGCTATTGTCTGGAAGTGTAATTTTTATCATTGTTTACTAAGAAATTTTAAGTTGCAAAAATACGCATTTTTTACTTCTTTAAGAAATCGTAGCATCATAATTCACAAAAAATACAATTTATTTTGATTTTTGACGTTAAAGCGTGTTTCCAAAGTAAGTGATACTTTCGAAATTTTGTTTGTAAGTTTGTTTAAATCTAAAAACGACTGCCGAAATTTTGCACAGTCTGCAGCCCGACTTGAACGGAGCTCTTTTTGTGCAGCGCAGCGGAGCAAAAAAGCGGGAGTGGAAGGCGGAAAATGCTGCCAAAATACATAATACCTCATCTTAAGAATAAAAAAATACTAAGCTTTCACTTAGTATTATCTGTTTTTCCGGATTTGTTTTCGGAAGATTTTTTGACATCTTCTTTGTCTACATCTGAAGGATTTTGCTTTTCTGAGGATGCGGGAATATCACGGAAATCTTCATTTTGCTTTTTGGTTTCTGCAGAATTTGCAGGTTCTTTTTTGTTTTCGTCTTTAGAATCCATCGTTTTTCCAATTTAGAGTTTTAGAATACCGAGCTGTCCGGTTTCATCTTCTATGGTGTAGTTCAAAGCCTTTGCCAAAACGAAAATATTATTGAGATTTTCCATTAATTGCTTCTTTCCTTCGTTCTTCAGTTTATTCTGATCGATAGATTTTACAGCAGTCTGCTTCGCTTTTTGCTGAACATTTTTAATGTCTTTTTCGGATATTCTGTTTAAAAAAGAATCATCCATGGACTGTATTTCCACACTTGGCGTGATTCTGATATCGGGATTCGGCAGTTCTGTAATAATTAATTTTCTGTTGACAGAATCTACTTCCATTTTCATTTTATTGAGATCGTAAGATACCTGTGCATTTGTTTTGGTGTAAGTGATAATACTGTTGCTCGTCATCTCTCTTCCGAAAAATTCGTATCCCATTTTGGTTTTCTGCATGGAGGAAATATCCTGCTCCAGGACGACCATCTTGTTCATCTTAGAAATCTGATTGGTAAGGATATAATAATCTGATTTCTCTGTTTTTTCACTGATTCTGAAACATGATCTGAAACTGAAAAACAGAATCAGCATCACAACAATACCGGCAACAAACGGAATAGCAAGTTTTAAATTTCTCAATTTTCTTTTTTAAATATTTCTTTGATTACCGACTTGTCATCTTTTTTCAGGATCTCGACGAGATCTCTTTCAATATATCCTGTCGTCGGCATTTCTATAATTCTTCCAATTTCCCTGCCAAATTTTTCTACGATAATGGTAGGAACTTTTTGAACATTGTATTTTGACTCGTCACCTGCCGGAGATTCTTTTTTCCGGTTTACTGCAATGATGGTCAAGCGGCTGTCCGGGAATTTCACTTCGTCTAAAATCTTCATCAGCCTCGGAAAATCTCTGTGGCTGTCTTCACACCAGGTTCCCATGAAAACAATAAGATTATAAGAATTGATTTTGTTTTTCTTTAATTCTCCAACTGCTTTTTGGTCTAAAGCATAGTCATTAAATTCTTTGCTGTACCATTCTGAATAAGGCTCTTTCAGAAACTGGTCTTTCAATTGATTTCCTAAAAGCATTTTGCCGTCATTCGCTGTTTCAACCTCACGGTTTACTACGACTTTCTGGGCACTGAAATTTTGTACTGCTAATGCGATGAGTGAGGCAGCAAGTATTTTGGTAATATTTTTTTTTATATACATTTCTATTTTTTTTAAAGTCATATGCAATCGCTGCTTTTCATTGATGTATGGGTTTCCAAACCATGCGATTTCATTTTCAGTTTTCTAATATTGTTTTTAAATCTGCAGGGGAGTAGTATTTGTTTTTCAGTACTTTATGATCTGTCTGTCTGTAAACATTGAATTTTTCTCCGGATTTTTCATAGAAAGATTCTACTTCTTTTTCTTTGTAAAATTCTACTGTTTCTTTTGCCTGCTCTTCATTGTCGCAAGCTTTAGACATATTGGATCTCTGAACTTCATTGAATAATTCTACAAATTTATCTCCTAAACCAAACTCCAAAACGGCACCGCTCAATACATATTGCAAATCGCACAATGCATCAGCAATTTCTACTAAATTTTTATCTTCAATTGCCTGTTTCAGTTCATTCAATTCTTCCTGTAAAAGTTCTACTCTAAGATTACATCTTTCCGGAGAAGGAATTTGCGGAGATTCCAGAATAGGGGCTTTGAAAGTGGTGTGGAATTCTGCTACTTGGTTCAGGCTGTCAATTTTATCCATGAATATATTTAAATTTAAGTACAAAGATAGTGATTTTGGGAAAATCATTTTAAATGTCAGATGTCAGATGTTGGATGTAAAATTGCAAATTACCGGATGTGCATAAAAAAGACTGCCATTTTCTGGCAGCCTCTTTTCAAAGTTTAATTGGTAATTGTTACTTTTTGATAAATCTTTTGGAGATTTCTCCAATCTGGATCGTGTAAGCTCCTGCCGTAAGCTGGCTCACATTCACTGTACCTTTTTCGAGTTTTCCTGAGTTGATTAGTTTTCCACCCATATCGAAGATTTTATAATCTTCTGCAGCCGTATTTGAAATATTTAAAAGATCTCTTACAGGATTTGGATATAATTTGATGTCGGTCATTAAATTTTTGACATTAAAATCGTCTCCTCTTCCTGATGAAATAATATTTAAAGTGTAATCTTCAACCTGTCCGTAAGTATAAGAACCACAAGAAGACGACGGAATAGAACTGTACTGCATCATGACTCTCATTCTGGTTGTTCCCAAAGCAGCTGTAGCCGGAATGGTAATTGATCCTGTTGCGGGGCTTGTCTGAGAACCCGTTTTCGTCCAGACCAGTTCACCACTGTCTGCAAAATCACCATCTTTATTATAATCAATGTAAACAGCATACGCTTCATTGTATTTAGTTGATGTCCATACAGGCGTTACAGAAATTGTGTTGGTACTTCCTACCGTAACATCGGTAGAAACAGAAGTAAAGTTTTCGTACCCAGCAGTTCCTGTGGAAGTATTGTTGATGGTCCCGAATTTCACATTTCCGATTCTTTCATCAGCAGTATTGGTGGCTGTTGCAGTACAATAAGTAACAGTACTTCCTGCAAGAGTAGTTACGGTTGCTGTATTGCTTGCTGTAGAAATATTTCCTGCTGCATCTTTCGCTTTAACAGTAAAACTGTATGTTGTAGAAGGTGACAAACCTGTAGCAGTGTACGTTGTTGAAGCTGTAGAACCTATTAATGAAGCTCCCTGATAAACATCATAACCGGTAACACCTACATCATCTGTTGCTCCGCTCCATGATAGATTGGTGCTTGTAGAAGTAGTCCCTGAAGCCGAAAGAGCAGGAGCCGTAGGAGCTACTGTATCTGTGCTTCCGGATCCTGCGTTTACAGAGATATTGGCATTATTTACATCAAAGAAAATATGATTGCTTCCCTTTACCATAATTCTACCGGTAGTAGTGGTAATATTGGGTATTGTTACGGCCTGAGAACCGTCATTTGGAGTTCCTGCTAATAAAGGTGTCCATGTATTTCCGTTGTCTGTAGACCACAGAATATCCACGTTTGCAGCATTGACGCCATTCGCTGTGGTTCCTGCAACATTCCAGGTGACATTTTGAGAACTTCCTCCGGAATACGTTGTAGCGGTTCCCTGAGATGTTATGACGAAAGGCCCTGCCGTTGCATTGACTGTCACTACGGCATCATCAGAATTATTTCCTGATCCGCCCGCCCGGTTATCACGAACCGTAAATCTGAAATTTAAGTTCCTGGCTACAGATGAAAGTGCTTCCACAGTAATTTCCGCACCTGCAGTAGTGGTAGCTCCTGCCAATACGGATGCCATTCTTGGAAAATATCTTACCGGACTTGTAGTTGGAGTCCATGATCTGAATGTAGGTCCCGTTGTTTTTGTGGCACTTGCTGCAGAACTGGTTCCTGTCTGTGAAGATGAAGCATTGTCTAGCTGCTCCCAGATATACGTTAATGAATCTCCGTTTGCATCAGTTCCTGTTCCTGTAAGCATAAAAGGAGTACTTTTGGGAATTGTATAATCTGATCCTGCATTCGCTGTAGGAATTAAGTTTCCTGTTGAAGTACTTGTAGGGCAGGTTTTAGCCTTAATATTATTAGTAATTTGCTGGATACTGATAGCATGGAAGAATGCATCTGAATGCGGCTGAATATCCTGACTTGTAATTCCTGCATATCCCATAATTGTAGATCCGGAACCAGGCTCCATATTTACACCGGTTCCCTCATTGGTATGGGAAAAGGTATGATTTCCTCCAAATTGATGTCCCATCTCATGCGCCACATAATCAATGTCAAAATTATCACCAGATGGAATTCCGTCTGCTGGAGATGTGTAGCCGCTGCCTTTTGAACCATTAACACAAACACAGCCAATGCAGCCGGCATTTCCTCCACCGCCTGATGCGCCAAACAAATGACCAATATCGTAGTTTGCTTCACCGATTACTGCTGTAAGTGTAGATTGAAGCTGAGAGTTCCAACTGCTCATCTGAGCCGCCGCAGAATAAGGATCTGTAGATGCACTCGTATAAACTACAGCATCATTGTTCGCAATTAAAACCATTCTTGCTGCAAAATCTTTTTCAAAAACACCGTTTACACGGGTCATTGTATTATTCATCGCTGCTAAGGCAAGTGCTTTTGTACCTCCGAAATAAGCGGTGTATTCACCGGTGGAAGAAAGTGCAAGACGAAAAGTTCTCAGTTTAGCATCATCAGCATTGGGTCTTGCTGCCAGATCACTGCTATTAGAAATACCTTTTTGTGCAACGTCTATTACTGTACATTCAAAGTTGTTGAGATTATCTTTTTTATCAGACTTTTTGTAAACGACATAAGTAGAAAGATCTTTTGTATAAGGCTCTATAAATACTGCAGATTTATCACCGTAGATTTCCATTGAAGATAATCCTAAAGGTGAAATGCTGAAATAAACAGTAGAATTTGAATCTGTAAGACCTTCTCCTACATAGGATTTAATATCCGGATATTTTGCAGCTAACTGTGGATCAAAGTTGGAATTTTCTTTAATTTTAAAATGTTCCATTTTCCCTTCAGAATTTGGGAACGAAATAATAACTTCAGATTTTTCTCCTGCTGCCAGTCTTTTTGGAGCTTTAGCAAGAGCGTTTTTCAATCCGTTAATATCCAGCTGATATATTTTGGGATGGAGAATATTTGATTTGTTTTCTGAAATCTCTGAATCTGACTTTTTTGAAGTTTCAGACCAAAGCCCGTCTGTCTGAGCCAGTGAAATGCCGGAAATGAGCATTCCAACTAATAATAGTTGTTTTTTCATAAAATTTTAATAATTTGATTGTGGAATATCAAAGCTAATAAAAATACTATTACGAAAAACAAAATTTTTTAAGAAAATTTCAGATAATGGATTTAAAAAATTATGCAATGCATTAAATATAAAGTAATTCTTTCTGTTAAATAAAATTAGCACCCACAATTTGTGAGTGCTAATGTATCTGTTGATACTCTTTTATTTAAAACTTATCATCGGCTGTAGGTCCATACAATCCCGGAACTTTATTTCCTGTAGATCTTAAATAAGCAACCAATTCACCTCTGTGATGATACAGGTGATTAAACAGAAAAGAACGAATTACCTGAACTTTGGGCATCGGCGGAAAGATTGAATTTCCGTTTGCTTCCATTTTCCATTCATTAAAATAAGTGCTTTCGTCTGAGATTTCTATTGCATGCTGGGCTTTAGAAACATTTTCTTCAAATTTAGTCACAATATTTTCTGCTTTAGAAATATCACCTTTATCATAACTGTACGTTCCCATATCGAAAACATCCTGATTGAAAGTGTATTCAAACCAATTATAGACTTCCGAAATATGAGAAGCCAACTGAGCCGTTGTCCAGTTTATTTCAGAGGGTTTGAAATCTAAAGCACTGTCCGGAATTGCTTTTAAAAGTTTTCTGGTGTTTTCTGCTTCCTGCAGAAACTCGCCTTATAATGCCTGTTTAATCATCTTTTATGTTTTTAAAATTATTTACTGAGTGATATCTCTCCCGATAACCAGTCTCTGGATTTCTGAAGTTCCTTCACCTATTGTACAAAGTTTTGAATCCCGGTAATATTTTTCGGCAGGGAAATCTTTGGTATAACCATAACCTCCGAAAATCTGCACAGCATTGTTTGCTATTCTTACACAAGCTTCGGAAGCATATAATTTTGCCATTGCCCCTTCTTTGGTCATTTTCTGCTTAGCATTCTTCAATGTGGAAGCTCTCTGGATCAACAGTTCTGCCGCATCGATCTCTGTTGCCATATCTGCAAGCATAAAATTAATTGCCTGAAAAGATGAAATTGATTTTCCGAATTGGTGTCTTTCTTTAGCGTATTTTAAAGCAGCTTTGTAAGCTCCTCTTGCAATACCCAGACTAAGGGCAGCAATGGATATCCTGCCGCCATCCAAAATTTTCATGGCTTGCTTAAAACCTTCTCCCACTTCTCCCAAACGGTGAGAATCTGGTACGCGCACATTATCAAAGATAAGTTCTGCCGTTTCAGAAGCACGCATTCCTAATTTATTTTCTTTTTTACCCGAAGTGAAACCTGCCATTCCTTTTTCAAGTACGAACGCAGTAGAATTGTTTTTTGCACCCACCTCGCCGGTTCTTGTCATGACCACAGCAATATCTCCGGAAATTGCATGAGTGATGAAGTTCTTAGCTCCGTTTATAACCCATTCGTCACCGTCTTTCACAGCAGTTGTAGACATCCCTCCGGAATCTGATCCTGTATTATGCTCCGTCAGTCCCCATGCGCCGATTACTTTTCCGGTAGCCAGCTGAGGAAGCCACTTGTTTCTTTGCTCTTCGTTTCCAAATTCATAAATATGATTGGTACACAATGAATTGTGAGCTGCTACAGAAAGTCCGATAGAAGGATCTACCTGAGATATCTCATCCAGAATGGTAACATACTCATGATAACCCAAACCAGAACCACCATATTGCTCAGGGATTACGATTCCCATAAAACCCATATCTCCTAACTGGTGAAAAAGTTCTTTAGGAAAGGTTTGGCTTTCGTCCCACTCCATAATATTGGGTCTGATGTTTTTCTCAGCAAATTCTTTTGCTGTTTCAGCTATCATTTTAATGTTGTTGATAGTTTCTGTATTCATATTAGATATAGTTAGTTCCCAAAGATACTTAAATTGCTTAAAAACCAAAAAAAAATTAAATGAGTATAATATTTAATATCTAATGTTTTATTTTTCAATTTTTTATGGTGTTAAATTTAACAAGTTGTTCATCAAGACATTCTATTGTATACAGTATATAATTCATATTTTAGCCGTGCAATTTTTAAAGAATGAAAAAACTTCTACTTCCTATTTTATTTATTTCAATGTGTTCTTCCGCACAAATCCCTGCCGGATATTATGATGCAGCAGCAGGACTTTCCGGTTATGCTTTGAAATCCAAGATTCATGATATTATTTCTGAAAAAAATATCAACCGGCATTATGGTGACCTTACCAATTTTTACAATCAGACAGATCTGGACAAATATTACGATCACAGCGCCTCCAATACAACAATTCTACTGGATATGTATTCTGAAATACCGACTGGTCCTGATGCGTATGAATATACAACAGCCAATATTATCGGGAGCGCATCAGCAGAAGGATTGGGCTGGAACAGGGAACATATGATGCCTCAAAGCACTTTTTACAGCAATTACCCCATGTATTCCGATCTGTTTTATGTAGTTCCTACGGATGCAAAAATCAATCAGTTACGCAGTAATTATCCTTACGGAGTTGCCGGCACCACTACCTTTTACAGCTTTACAAATTCTTCAAGAATCGGAAACAGTGCAATTCCGGGTTCATCTTACACAGGCCGCGTTTATGAACCGATTAACGAATTTAAAGGAGACGTGGCCAGAAGCTTACTTTATTTCGCCGTTCGATACGAAGGAAAACTGGGAACTTTCAACTTTAACAACAGCACCAATCCCGCTTCGGACACCAATCCTCTCGACGGAACCGAAGAAAGAGCTTTTGATCCCGCGTATCTTGCAATGCTCCTGCAGTGGCACAATCAGGATCCTGTGTCTCAGAAAGAAACAGACCGGAATAATGCTGTTTATTCAATTCAGAAAAACAGAAATCCTTTTATAGATAATCCTTCCTGGGTGAATGCAATTTGGGCACAAACTCCTGATGCCGTTGCTCCGCAAACTCCTGCAAACTTAACCGTAACACAGAACAGTGCATACTTCACGACTTTAAGCTGGTCACCAAGTACAAGTACAGATGTTATAGGATATAAAGTGTATCAAAACGGAACTTTGATCGCTTCTACGAAACGGACTTCTTTGAGTATTGATCACTTAACGCCTTCCACAGCTTATCAGTTTACGGTAAGAGCTTATGACAATGGCTATTTAGCATCTTCCGACAGCAATATTGTAAACACCACAACATTAGCTGCAGATATATATGCCAAAGATTTAATAGTTACCAAATATCTCGAAGGAACTTCAAATAACAAAGCTCTGGAAATCACCAACAAAACGGGACATGCTGTTAATTTAAACGATTACAGACTTTCCATTCAGTTGTATAGCGGATCCTATTATTTTGCAGATCCTTATGAATTGGAGGGTACCGTTCAGAATAATGAGACTTTTGTGGTCTTACATCCTGCTTCCGATTTTTCATGTTACCCCGTTAATCAGGCAAAATTTGTAACGGCAGCTCCACAAATGACTTTCTCGGGAAGCAATTATATAGAATTGAGATACAGATTTTCAACAGTTGACGCAATAGGAATAAGCGGACAATCTAACAGTTCGGCATTAGCAAACGTTTCTATGTACAGAAAAAATACTGTAAACCAGCCAGCAACTGTATTCAACATTTCAGAGTGGGATTCTTATGCGAGCGATTATTGCCAGAATTTGGGAACGCTTTCTTCTTCAGATGTTATTTTGGAAGATAAAGATTTTAAAATATACCCAAACCCCGTCAGTGAAGCAATCTATTGTAAAGGAGATATAAGCAAAATTGAAACTGCTGAAATTTTAGATCTTTCCGGGAAACTGATCTCCTCAGAAAAAAATCCTTTTAAAAATAAAGAAAATATTACGGTTCAGAAATTGCCTTCAGGAAATTATTTATTAAAACTGGACAGTAGAATATATCCTTTCATTAAAAAATAGAAATTCGCGACAATCGATATAAGCAGATTCACTAATAATTAATATCTATAAGTGGATCTGCTTATATTTTTTATATATAAGTATTTATGCTTATATTTGCAGAATGATAGCGGTCATCACCGGTGATATTATAAATTCGCAACATGCAGACACTGAAGTTTGGATTACCAAACTAAAAAATCTTCTTGAAGGGTGGGGAAGCGCTCCACAGACCTGGGAGATATACAGAGGTGACGAGTTTCAGTTTAAATGTACGATCAATGATGTTTTCTGGCATTTCTTAGCCATAAAATCCCTCATCAAAAGCCAGGAAAATTTAGATGTAAGAATTGCTATTGGCATTGGTGAAGAAAATTTTTCATCCGAAAAAATCACAGAATCCAACGGTACCGCTTATGTAAATTCAGGGAGATTACTCACTGATCTTAAAAATGACGGCCACACTGTTGCCATCAAAACATCTAGCGATTCTGTAGACAGAGATCTCAATATTCTTCTAAAATGGTCATCAAAAGATTTTGATAACTGGACGATGGCCACCTCAGAAATCATTCATGAAATGATTATGAACAGTGATATTACTCAGGAAGATCTGGCGAAAAAATTTGCCATTTCACAATCTTCCATCAGCCAGAGGCTGAAACGTGCAAACTACGATCTTATTGTAGAAACCAACCAGTATTTTAAAAAGAAAATTTCAGAACTTTAAACTATGATCTTTACAAAACTCATACTGGCACATTTACTCGGAGATTTTATTCTTCAGCCAAATTCTTGGGTTTCAGACAAAGAAAACAGAAAACTGAAAAGCAAATATTTGTATATTCATGTTCTGATTCACACCGTTTTAAGCTTTATTTTCCTTTGGGATCTTCAGCTTTGGTGGGTTGCCGTATTAGTAGGCATTTCACATTTTATAATTGATGTTTCAAAACTTTATTTTCAAAATAGTAAGACTAAAAAAGGTTGGTTTTTTGTCGATCAGTTTTTACACATTGCAGTAATCGGAGCCATTGCTTTTTATTTCAATGAATTTAATTTTGACTTTTTAAATAATCAGACTATTTTAAAAATCGTGATGGCAACTTTATTTTTAACAAGTCCTGCATCAATTATTATTAAAACTCTATTGTCATCTTGGACTCCCGTTCCGGATGCGCAAAATAATATACAAACCGAATCCTTATCCAGTGCCGGAAAATATATCGGAATTTTAGAACGCCTTCTGGTTTTTACTTTTATTATGGTCAACCATTGGGAAGGAGTAGGCTTTATGGTGGCTGCAAAATCTGTTTTCAGATTCAGCGATCTGGCACAGGCAAAACAGAGAAAACTGACAGAATATGTGCTGATAGGCACCCTTTTGAGTTTTGGAATGGCCGTTTTAACAGGTATTTTAATCAAATAAAAAATAAATATAAATCTAACTAATAAGACATTTAGAAAAATGGAAAAGAAAGAAATGTTGTACGAAGGTAAAGCAAAACAGGTATTTGCTACCGATAATCCGGATCAGGTAGTGGTGCGTTTCAAAGATGACGCTACTGCATTTAATGCTCAAAAAAGAGGATCGGTTGATTTGAAAGGTGAAATGAATAATGCCATCACCACTCTTATTTTTGAATATTTAAATGAAAAAGGGATTAAAACTCATTTCATTAAGCAATTGGACGAAAGAGAGCAGTTGGTAAAAAAAGTATCTATTATTCCTTTGGAAATGGTGGTAAGAAACTATTCTGCAGGAAGTATGGCGCAAAGATTGGGAGTGGAAGAAGGGATCAAATCTCCGGTAACTATCTTTGATATCTGCTACAAAAAAGACGAACTGGGAGATCCGCTAATTAATGATCATCACGCAGTTTTCTTAGGTGCAGCTACGTATGAAGAACTTGAAGAAATGTATAAACTAACTTCAGAAATCAACCAGATTTTAATTGATCTTTTCGACAAAATGAACATCATTCTTGTAGATTTCAAGATTGAATTAGGAAAAACTTCTGATGGCGAAATAATCTTAGCAGACGAAATTTCTCCGGATACATGCAGACTTTGGGATAAAGATACAATGAAGAAGCTGGATAAAGACAGATTCAGAAGAGATCTTGGTGAAGTTACTGAAGCTTACGTTGAGATCTACAATAGATTGAAAACTTTACTTAATAAGTAACGTTGAGAAGTTAGAGGTTAGATATTAGAATTTAGTATGAAATCGCACCGAATTGAAGATTTGAAAGTTTGGAGTAAATCAATGGCTTTAGTAAAAGAAGTTTATCTGGTTACTGCCGAATTACCAAATGATGAAAGGTTTGGTTTACTTTCTCAAATCAGAAGATGTGCAGTTTCAATACCTTCTAATATTGCAGAAGGAGCAGGAAGAAATAATAAAAATGAATTTTATCAATTTCTTGGAATTGCGTTTGGATCTACATACGAACTACAGACTCAGTTGCAATTATTAATAGATTTAAATTTTATTTCTGAAACTAAAATAGTTCCTTTAAAAGAACTTTTGACTGAGATACAGAAAATGATTTATTCATTGAAGACAAGTTTAAAATTATAATTGAAGTTAACTTAGACTAATTTCTAACATCTAATATCTAACTTCTAATTTAGAAAAAATAAAAATGAAAAGTTTAGACATTCATAAAAGTGAATATTTAAAACAGTTTGAAAATCAAACCTACGGAAGAAATCTTTTCAGAACGCAGGAAGAAGAAAGACTGGATGCTCCGAATGAGGAGTGCGGTATCTTCGGAATGTATTCTGATAATGATCTCGATACGTTTTCACTTTCGCAGTTCGGGCTTTTTGCATTACAGCACAGAGGTCAGGAAGCCTGCGGTATTTCCGTTCTTAAAAACGGGAAGATCAGTAATATGAAAGATGAAGGTTTGGTTTTGGATGTTTATAAAGAGATCCCCGATCCTGAAACTTTTATGGGAAACTCGGCAATCGGACACACCCGTTATACGACTGCAGGAGACAAAAAGAAATATAATTTCCAACCTTTTTTTGCTAAAAACGAATACGATCAGATTATTCTTTCGATTGCCCACAACGGTAATTTAACCAATGCAAAAGAACTGAAAGCTGAGCTGGAAGCTGAAGGTGTGGTTTTCAGAGCAACTTCCGATTCTGAGGTTATTTTAAGATTGATTCAGAAAAATCTTGATCTCGGACTTCGTGGTGCTATAAAAGCAACCATGGAAAGAATTGAAGGTGCTTATTCTGTGGTGGGAATGACGAGAAATAAATTTTTCGCATTCCGAGATTTCAACGGAATCCGTCCTTTGGTTTTGGGAGCGATCAACGAGAATTCTTATGTGGTAGCTTCAGAATCTGTAGCATTGGATGCAGTGGGAGCGCAGTATGTTCGTGATATTTTACCTGGTGAAATTATTTACACCAACGAAAACGAACCTGGAAAACTCAATTCTTACATGGTAAATGAAGAAAGAGGAAAGCAGAGAATCTGTTCTTTTGAATATATTTATTTTGCAAGACCAGATTCTACTTTAGAAAATATCAATGTATACGAAATCCGTGAAAAATCCGGGGAGAAAATCTGGGAGCAGGCTCCTGTAGAAGCTGATATCGTCATTGGAGTTCCGGATTCCGGCGTTCCTGCTGCAATTGGTTTTTCTAAAGCTTCAGGAATCCCTTTCCGCCCTGTTTTAATTAAGAACAGATACATCGGAAGAAGTTTCATCGTTCCGACTCAGGAAATGAGAGAAAGGGTAGTCAATCTGAAACTGAACCCGATTATTTCAGAAATAAAAGGTAAAAGAGTCGTAATCATTGATGATTCTATCGTTCGTGGAACGACGTCTAAAAGACTCGTTAAGATTTTAAAAGAAGCAGGAGTAAAGGAAATTCACTTCAGAAGTGTTTCTCCGCCTATTATTGCGCCTTGCTATTTGGGAATTGACACGCCTTCAAAAGACGATCTTATTTCTGCAAATATGACGACCGAAGAGTTGAGAGATTATCTGGGAGTAGATTCTTTGGAATTCTTAAGTACAGAAAATTTAAAAGTTATTTTAGGCTCTTCCAACCACTGTTTTGGATGTTTTACAGAAGAATATCCTGTTGCAAAAGGAGAGGAAATAGAATTATTCAATTAAGAATAAAATTATAAAGTAAAAGAATCCGTCTCACAACTGAGGCGGATTTTTTTTTGGTTATTATTTTGGGTTTTTGTATATTTATATTTGATAATCAGATACTTGTATATGAATTTCAAATATTATAATCAAAATCAGACTGTT